>Ga0070661_100000482_pt1 | contig 30455 bp, 29 predicted proteins | sample KBSC43metaG_FD_64663 | JGI IMG/M metagenome (GOLD analysis project Ga0070661, IMG submission 64663) | Corn rhizosphere microbial communities from Kellogg Biological Station, Michigan, USA - KBS C4-3 metaG | ecosystem: Host-associated > Plants > Roots > Rhizosphere > Soil ... | reverse complement strand
GCTTGCCGGCGGGGCAAATTCTCCAGTAGCTTTCCAGCCGCCGGCACCGCAGATTGGAACCGTTTTGAGAGCCACCGCATGAAATTGTTAGTTGTTGATGACCAGAGCCCGGTTGGAGAAATCATCAGCCGCATCGCCCAGCAAGGGGGCTGGCAGGCGATTCACACCGTATCCGCCGACCGCGTGGACGAGATCATTCGCGCCGAGTCAATCGACGTGCTGCTCATCGATTTTGCGGTGGACGGCGCCCCGAATCCCCATCGCAACGGCCTGACGATCGTGCGGCAGCTCCGCGCGCAGGGCCTGCAGATCGCGGTGATTCTTTTCACGGGATGGCCGGACCTGGTGGACCGCGCCGAGGCGAAAAAACTCGGCATCATCGAAGTGATGGAAAAGCCGCTCGGCATCCAGGAGCTGCGCAAGGCGCTCGCGAACGCGCGCAAGGCGGTGCAGACCGCGACGGAGCCGCGTTAAAGCTAACTCGCGGCGTTCGCGCCCAGTGCCGCCGCCACTTTGGCCAGCAGGGCATCGGGATGGAACGGCTTGGGAATGAAATGCGCCTCGTTGAAGAACGCGTGATCGTCCCACGCAGCGGCATAACCACTGGTGTAGAGCACGGGTAGCTCGGGCTTTTGGGCGAGCACGGTGAGCACGATGTCGCGACCGGAAAGCTTCCCGGGCAGCACAAGATCGGTCAGGAGCAATTGCACCTCGTCACGATGCGCGGTCCACACTTTCAATGCCTCTTCGCCGGTCTCGGCATCGAGCACGCGGTAGCCGGCGCGAGCGAGAACGAAGCGGGTGAGGTGAAGAATGCCGGGATCGTCCTCGACGAGCAGGATCGTGCGAGTCTCCGGCGTCTCCCGCGCCGCGACCTCCGGCAGGACGGGAGTCTCGGCCGGGCGCGTGCTCCCGGGCAGGAATATCCGCACGAGCGTTCCGCGCACGGGCGCCGCCTCGAACTCGATCGAGCCGCCGTGGCGGCGCACGATTTGATCCACGATATAGAGGCCCATGCCGGTGCCTCCCTCGGTTTCCTTGGTGGTGAAAAATGGTTCGAGCATACGCGCGCGCACGTTCGGGGGAATTCCGATGCCCTCGTCGCGGACGTGCAGCTCAACCATACTCGCGTCGCCGATCGTCGTGGCCTTGCAGCCGATCACGATCTCTCCGCCGTCCGGCATGGCGTCGATGGAATTCAGCACGAGATTCATGAGCATTTGCTCGATCTCGCCGGCGTTGCCATGCACCCAGAGCGGACCGGGCGGTTTCTCGATCCGCACGGCGGCCTTCTTTGCGACGAAGGCCTCGAAGAGCCGTCCGAGATCGGTGACGAGCGCATCGATGGCCACGGGACGATCCTCCTCCGCGCGGCGGCGGGCGAGATTGAGCACCTTGCGCGTGAGATGCGAAGCCTGCTTGCAAGCGAGGCCGATCTGCTCCGCTCCGCTGGAGATTTCCGCCTCCGTCAGGCCGCCGCCCTCGATCAACGCCGAGTTCAATTGAATGACGGTCAGCAGATTGTTCAGGTCGTGAATGACGGCGCTGGAAAGTCGCCCAACGATTTCCAGGCGTTGCGACTGAATGGCTGCGCGGGCGGGGGTGCTCATGGGAAAGCCTTATTCTGCCTTGAATGGAAGCCGTCTGCCAATGCCGCGCTCCGAGAATTGCGAGGTGGGGCGCGTGCCGTTGTCGCTTCCGGCTTGCACGGTCTCTTTCGTAGCGCGAGCATGCAGCGCTGCCGAATGTCATGGACCCATCGCACGATTCCACGGTTTACGAAGGCTTCCTGGCTCTGCTGCAGAACGAGTTTCCCAAGACGTGCCCGCGCTGCCAGCACATCTATCCGACCCTGGAAGCCTTTGTGGATGAGACTCTGCCCGTCCGCACCGGGACGGGGCTTATGGGCTATGACGTGGGCGAAACCTCTCAAAACGTCGCCATGATGCGCAACTGTTCGTGCGGCTCGACGATGGCCACTTTTTGTTGCGACCGGAGGGATATTTCCGATGCGGGCATGCGCCGGCGGGCCATGTTCGACAATCTTCTCGAGCAGCTGCAAAGCCGTGGCATCGACGCCATCACCGCGCGCGACCAACTCCTCGCCTTCCTCCGAGGCGAGCGCAGTCCGCTGCTGGAAGATCTCGGATATTTCGCGCACCCTCACGGATTGCGGCCAAATTCCTAGCCGGGCCGCGGCTCAGATATTGTCGCCGAGGAACGTGTGGATGCCGCACTCGGCTTTATCAAAGCCGGTCCACCGGCCCGCCCGCTCGTCGTCGCCCTCGCCCACCGGCCGTGTGCAGGGCATGCAACCGATGCTGCGGTAGCCTCGGGACTGAAGCGCGTTGATCGGCAGGTCACGCTCGCGCAGGTAGGCCTGCACGGCGTCGCGCGTCCACGTCGCCATCGGATTCAGCTTGAGGATGTATTGATCGTGGAGCACGTCGAACTTGTAGAGTTCCACGATCTGCGTCTTCGTCCGCGTCTCGGATTGCTGCCGGCGCAGGCCGGTGATCCAGACATCGAGCGTCTTGAGCTTGTTCTGCAGCGGAATGACTTTCCGCATCGTGCAGCAGAGGTCCGGGTAGCGGTTCCACAGCTCCGGGCCGTGCTCGGCGGCCTGTTCGTCCACGGTTTGCTCGGGGTGGAGCGATTCGATTTGCACGCCGAGACGCGCCTCGAGCTTCGCCTTGAGTTCCAGCGTCTCGGGAAAGAGCAGGCCGGTGTCGATCGTGAAAATGGGAAAGCGGAATCCGTTTTCGTAGGCGGTGTGCATCACGACGATGCCCGCACCCTGGAAGCTCGTGCCGATGGCCGCGCGCTCGCCGTAGGTCTCCCAGCCCCAGCGGAGAATCTCCGTGAGCGAGGCGGTTTCAAATTCCTCCGCCTTGGCGTGGATGAGATCGGGATCGAACTTGGTGAGTGACATGGCGTTTCACGTCGAGACGGCGAGGCGCAGAGAATTGGAATTCTCCGCGCCTTTTCGTCTCTGCGTGAGTCTTCCTTACAGCGACTTGACCGCGGCGACAACCGTCTCCGGTGTCATACCGAGTTCCTTCATCACCGTCGGTCCGGGAGCGCTGAGGCCGAAACGATCGATGGCGACCGTCTTGCCGTCGAGTCCCACGTATTTGAACCAGGGTTGCGAAATGCCGGCCTCGATGCTCACGCGCTTGCGGCAGCTCGAAGGAAGCACCTCTTCCTTGTAGGCGGCGTCCTGCGCCTCGAAACGCTCGAAGCACGGCATGGAAACGACGCGCACGCCGCCGCCGAGTTCGTCCGCGGCCTTGAGCGCGTGCTGAAGTTCGCTGCCGGTCGCAAGGATGATCGCCTCGAGCGCGGAGGTTTCCTTGCGGGCAATGTAACCGCCCTTGAAGACGCCCTCGCGTCGGGCCGCCACGGGAATTTCCGCGAGCGTGGGAATGTTCTGACGGCAGAGCACGAGCATCGTCGGGCCGTCGGTCTTCTCGAAGGCCGCCGCAAACGCACCGGCGGTTTCCTCGGGATCAGCAGGGCGGATCACGTCGAGGCCAGGGATCGCGCGCAGCGCGGCGACCGTTTCCACGGGCTCGTGCGTCGGACCGTCCTCGCCCACGCCGACGGAATCGTGCGTGAAGATATAGACGCAGGGCAGTTTCGAGAGCGCGGCAAGGCGGATCGACGGCCGGCCGTAATCGCTGAAGACGAGGAACGTCGCGCCGCTCGGGCGGAAGATGCCGTCGTAGGCGAAGCCGTTCATGATGCCGCACATCGCGTGCTCGCGAATGCCGAAGTGGATGTTGCGGCCTTCGCGGTTGAAGCGGTCGAAGTTTCCGGCGCCCTCGATGTAGTTGAGCGTGGAGCCGTGGAGATCCGCGCTGCCGCTCACGAGCAGCGGCATGGCCTTCGCGATGGGCTGGAGCACGACGCTGCCGGCCTTGCGGGTGGCAATGGATTCGTCGGCCTTGAACTCAGGGATGACCGCGAGCAGATCGGGCACCTTGCCCGCCTTGGCGTCGGCCAATTCCTTCGCGAGGTCGGCATTGCCGGCTTCCCACGCGGCAAAGGTTTTCTGCCACTCGGCGTAGGCGGCCTTGAGCGATTCCTTGTGCGCGGCGAAATATTCGCGCGTCTTCGGATCGACGTAGAATTTCTCCTCGGGCAGACCGAGCCCCTTGCGGGCGGCGTCCGCGAATTTCACGCCGGCCTCGCCGTGGGCTTTGTTCGTGCCTTCGACTTCGGGGATGCCCTTGCCGATCATCGTCTTCGCGATGATGAACTGCGGCTTGCCGGTCGCGGCCTTCGCCTTCTCGAACGTCGCGATAACCTCGGCAAGGTTGTTGCCGTCGATCTGATGGACTTCCCAGCCGTAGGCCTTGTAGCGCTCGGCGGTGTCCTCGCTCTGCGAGACGGGGCCCATCGCGTCGAGGGTGACGTTGTTGGAGTCGTAGAAGAGGATCAGGTTATCGAGCCCGAGGTGGCCGGCGAGGGCAGAGGCCTCCGCGGCGATGCCTTCCTGCAGGCAGCCGTCACCCGCGAGGCAGACGATGTGGTGGTCGAAGATCGTGTGCTCGGCAGTGTTGAACTTCGCCTCGCTCATCTTGCCGGACATGGCGTAGCCGACGGCGTTGGACACGCCCTGGCCGAGCGGCCCCGTGGTCGCCTCGACGCCGGGCGTCTCGAAATGCTCGGGGTGGCCGGGAGTCTTGCTGTGGAGCTGGCGGAAGTTCTTGAGGTCGTCCAGCGAGAGATCGTAGCCGGAAAGATGCAGCCACGAATAAAGGAACATCGAGCCGTGGCCGGCGGAGAGAATGAAGCGGTCGCGATTGATCCAATCCTTGTCGTCGGGGTTGTGCGAAAGAGCGTGGCCGTAAAGAGCCGCGCCGATCTCGGTGGCGCCCAGCGGCAGGCCGAGATGGCCGGATTTGCAGGCGGTGACGGCGTCGAGGGCGAGGCCGCGGGCATCGCGGCAGGCAAGCGAAAGGGAGTCGATATCGATACTCATGGGTCGGTTAAATGAATTCGGATGAGCAAATGAGAGCCCCCGCCGGTTGGCAAGTCCCGTTTCCCAAATCCGGCGAAACATCGCGCGGCCAATCATGAATCGCCCTCATCCGCCCGCCCGGGATCGCGGCGGACCAATTACCGCGCCAGCCAATCCCCCGACGCGATGACCGGCCGCCCCGCACATTTCGCAGCCTCGATTTCGTAAACCCAGCACGATCCCTCCGCGCCGTCGTCACGCTCGGCCGTCACCCGCACCCGTCGGTATTCCCCGGCCTCCGGCGCCACCGGATCGATCCCTTCCCACTCGTCCAGCCCCGCAAGCGCCGCGGCATCGACATCGAAAATTTCGCCGCGCACCCAGCCCGCGGTCGCATCCCGCCGCAGGCCCGGGTAATCCCCCAAATCGTGCAGCGTGCCGCGCACTCGCGCCGACGCAACGAATTCCACCCCCGCATAATGCGCGAGCACATCGCGCGACGCGCCTCGGCGCAACGTTCCGTAAAGAAAGATGCGTTCGCGTCCCGCCGACTCCACGTCAGCTCCGCGCCGAAAAACCGCTCAGTTCGCGCACCCGCGCTTCGAGTTCCCGCACCCGCGTTTCGAGGCGATGAATCGTGTCCGCCGCCATGTCGAGTTGCCGGCGCTTTTCGAGCAGCCCAACCTCCAGCTCGCGAATGCGCTTCTGCAGGCCCAGGCGGATGATGCCGCGCGACGGGCCTTGGTTCGTCGAGCCGTCCTCGCCCGCGGAGGCATCGACGGCCGGGAAGAACGTCGCGTCCTTGAAGGCCATCTCTTCCCCGGAGCAACAATCGAGAATGACGGTATTTCCGTCGATCTCGCGATTTTCCAGGAACTCGAGCAGCGCGCCAATCGTCGTCGGGCCGTAATAGTGATCACCCTCGAGCTTCACGATCCAATCCATCCCCAGCTCGGGAATCATCGGCGCCTTCGTCCACACGAAGCCGTCGGTCGAGACGGAATCCTGCGGCGCAATCTGCGCGGTGCCGGCCCATTCGAGAATGCGGCTGAACGGCAGCGGGCCGAATTCCTCGCCGTTGTCGTGCTTTTTGAGATGCCAGTGCTCTGAGTTATCGATGGCCATGCGGTGGGGGAAAACTTCCCCTTCACTTTCACCATAGGCCTCGGAAAAGACAAGTCCCACCGACGGCCTTCTCCCGGCCACGTTTTGAACGCAGCCCGCGCGCCACGGCTTGCAGAGTGCGCGGAGTGATTCTATGCTGGCCGGCTCTATGAAACAGACGTTGTTGGACAAAGTGTGGCAGGCTCATTCGGTGCGGGAACTGGCGAACGGTCAGACCCAGCTCCTGATCGGCACCCACTTGATTCACGAGGTCACCAGCCCGCAGGCCTTCGGCATGCTGCGCGATCTCGGATTGAAGGTCCTCATGCCGCACCGCACGTTCGCGACCGTTGATCACATCGTGCCCACCGACGAACGCGAGGAGCCCTTCTCCGACCCGCTCGCCGAGGAAATGATCCAGGCCCTGCGCAAAAACTGCGCCGAAAGCGGCGTCACATTTTTCGATCTGCCCACCGGCAAGCAGGGCATCGTCCACATCGTCGGCCCCGAGCAGGGCATCACGCAACCCGGCACCACCATCGCCTGCGGCGACTCCCACACGAGCACCCACGGCGCATTTGGCGCGATCGCCTTCGGCATCGGCACCAGCCAGGTGCGCGACGTCCTCGCCACGCAAACGATGGCCATCGGCAAGCCCAAGGTCCGCCGTGTCGAGGTCAACGGCAAGCTCAAGCCCGGCGTCTATGCGAAGGACGTCATCCTCCACATCATCCGCAAGCTCGGCGTGAATGGAGGCCTCGGCTACGCCTACGAATACGCCGGCACGACGTTCGATAATTTCACGCAGGAGGAACGCATGACCGTCTGCAATATGTCCATCGAGGGCGGCGCGCGCGTCGGTTACGTGAACCCCGACGAAACCACCTTCGCTTATTTAAAAGGCCGCCCGTATTCGCCGAAGGGCGCGGAATGGGACGCTGCCGTCGCCCGTTGGCGCAGCTTCGCGAGCGATGCCGACGCCGTGTATGACGACGTCGTTGTTTACAACGCGGAAGACATCGCACCCACCGTCACTTGGGGTATCAACCCCGGCCAGGCCGTGTTCATTCATGAGACCGTGCCCACGCCCGAGGAAATGCCCGAGAAGGATCGCGCCACGGGCGTCGAGGCCCTCGCGCACATGCATCTCACCGGCGGCGCGCCCATCAAGGGCACGAAAGTCGATGTCGCCTTCCTCGGCAGCTGCACGAACGGCCGCCTGAGCGATCTTCAGGAAGTCGCCACCTACCTCAAGGGCCGCAAGGTCAGCCCCGGCGTGAAAGCCATCGTCGTCCCCGGCTCGCAGGGCGTCTCCGCCATCGCGGAATCCCTCGGCCTTGCCGAAATCTTCCGCGACGCCGGCTTCGAATGGCGCGGCGCCGGCTGCTCGATGTGCCTCGGCATGAACCCCGACAAACTCGTCGGCGAACAGCTCTGCGCCAGCTCCAGCAACCGCAACTTCAAGGGCCGCCAGGGCTCGCCGACCGGCCGCACCGTGCTCATGAGCCCGCTCATGGTCGCCGCTGCCGCCGTCACCGGCGAAATCGCCGACGCCCGCGAGGTCTTCGGACTTGCGTGACGATTTTGAATTTTAGGTTTTGGATTTTGGATTCCCGGCGCGCTCGCGCCTGGGGCGTCGCCATCGTTTCCTCGATCGGCCTCTGCGTCCCTGCGCCGGCGCAGCCGCTCGCCCCATCCAAAATCGCTCCGGGCGCTCCCTTCCTCTGGAAAATCGAAGGCGCCAAAGCCCCGTCGTGGATTTTCGGCACCATCCATCTCGCGCGTCCCGACGTCGCCACGCCGCCGGCCGCTGTGCAAGCCGCACTGGACCGCGCCGATGCCATTTACACCGAGATTCCGATGGACTCCGCGACGATCCTCGAAATTTCCCCACACCTCATACTTCCCGCTGGCAAGACGCTCTCCGGCATCCTCGGCCCCAAGCTCACCGCAGCGCTGAAAGCCGAATTCACGCGCGGCGGCGACGCCAGCGTCCCCGCCGCGATGTGGACCCAGCTGCGCCCGTGGGCGGCCGCCATCTCGCTGCTTGAACTCGACGACGCGGTCCGTTTTCCCGGCACCCTCGCGCTCGACCTGACGATCTTTCAGAATGCCGCGGCCGCGGGAAAAACCGTCGGCGGCCTCGAGACTCCCGCCGAACAACTCTCCATTTTCGACGACCTCACCGACGCCGAACAGTCCGCGCTCGTCGAGGATACGCTCGCCCAACTTCACGACGCCCGCACGAGCGGCACCAATCTCTCCGACCGCCTCGCCGCGCTCTATCTCGCCGGCGACCTCGACACGCTCGTGACGGAACTTAACAAGATCGACACCGCCGGCAACCACCCCGCCCTTTCCGCCAAGCTCCTCGACCGCCTGCTCTACCAGCGCAACGTGCGCATGACGCAACGCATCGTCCAAAATCTCCGCGTCCAGTCCGGCACCTCCTTCTTCTTCGCCCTCGGCGCCGCCCACCTGCAGGGCCCGCGCGGCATGCTCGCCGCCCTCGAAAAAGCCGGTTTCCACCTCGAGCGCGTGCCGCTATCCTCTCAACCCTCAGCTCTCAACTCTCAACTGCCCTAAAAATGTCTCTCGCAAAAATCACCCAGGTCGGCGGCACGGCAATCTACGTCCCCGGCGACGACATCGACACTGACCGCATCATCCCCGCGCGTTTCATGAAATGCGTCACGTTCGACGGTCTTGGCGAATTCGCGTTCATCGACGTGCGCGTCGATCCCACGACCGGCGAAAAGACCGACCACCCGCTCAACGATCCCCGCTTCGCCGGCGCCAGCATCCTGCTCTCCGGCTCGAACTTCGGCTGCGGCAGCTCGCGCGAACATGCTCCGCAGGCGCTCTACCGCTACGGCTTCCGCGCCATCATCGCCGAGAGCTTCGCCGAAATCTTCTTCGGCAATTCCACCACCCTCGGCATCCCGTGCATGGTCATGAGCCAGGCCGACATCGCCGCCGTCGCCGCGCTTGTCGAGGCCGATCCGCAGGCTGAAGTCACCGTCGACGTCACCGAAGGCAAGGTCAGCATCGCCGACATGGACTTCAAGGCCGCCCTGCCCGGCCACGCTCGCGAAGTCCTCATCGGCGGCAAATGGGACGCCATCGCCGACCTCCTGGAAGGCGTGCCGGCCGTGAAGGAAACCGCCGCGGCGCTGCCCTACATGCAGACGGCCTGAACGAACGTCACGCCGTAAGTAACGCCGCCGGCACGTCCGCAAAGGAGTCGATCACCACGTCGGGCATGATCGACGCCGTCCGCAGGTCTTCCGCGCGAAACTTCCCGGTGCGCACCAGCACGCCGCGCAGGCCCGCGCCCTGGCCGCCGCCGACGTCGCCCTCGAGGTCGTCGCCGATCGAGGCCACCTCCTCCGGCCACAGCCCGAGCGCCTCGACTGCCGTCTTGAAGAATGCCGGCGCGGGCTTGCCGAGCAGCGTTGCCTGCCGCCGACTACCGTATTCGAGCGCGCGCACGAACGCCCCCACATCCAGCCGCATACCATCCGCGCGGCGATACATCCGATTCTCCGCAAGCGCATAAAACGCCGCCCCGTCGAGCAGCAATCGGAAGGCGCGATTCAGCCGTTGCGGGCTCAACTCGTCTCCGATATCCCCGATCACCACGGCCTCGGCGCCCGCCTCGACGGGCTCGATGCCTTCCATGTCTGCAATGACCGGCGCTTTCAGCAAAAAGTGCGCCCGCTTCACGCCGCGCTGCCGCAGAATGGAAGCCGCCACGCGCGGGGCGGTGAAAATTTCGTCGGGCGCGATGCCGAGCTCCATCCGATCCAGCCGCGCCACGATTTCGCTCCGCGGCTTGCTCGTCGTGTTCGTGAGAAAACGCATCGGCATGCCGGCCTCGCGCAGCGCTTCGAGCGCCGTCTTTACGCCGGGCAAAACCTCGTCGCCCACGTAGAGCGTCCCGTCGAGATCCACCACCAATCCGCGAATTCCCTGCAGCGCGTCCATGCCTGGAAAATAGCATTTGCCGCGCCCGGTCGCAGGCTCGTTTATTGAGGCATGCTTGCCGCCCGCCTCCACGCCTTCGGCCGGGCCGCCGAGGTCCTTTCGCTCGACGAACTCGACCTCGCGCCGCCCGCTCCCGACGAGGTGCGCCTGGAAATGCTGGCCTCGCCGGTCAATCCCGCCGACCTCAACGTCATCGAGGGCACCTACGGCCAGCTCCCCGATCTCCCCGCGACCCCCGGAAATGAAGGCGTCGGGCGCGTCGCCGCCCTCGGTGCGGCCGTCACCACTCTTCGCCTCGGCGACCTCGCCGCACCGCTCGGCGCCGGCTCGTGGTGCCAGGCGCGCAACGTCCCGGCCGACCGCGTCGTTCCCCTGCCCGCCGGCGTCGATCCGCAACAGGCCAGCATGATCACGGTGAATCCGCCCACCGCCTACGCGCTGCTGCACGACTTCGCGCGGCTCGCACCCGGCGATTGGGTCGTGCAAAACGCCGCGAACTCCGGCGTCGGCCGCTGCGTCATTCAACTCGCCCGCCGCCTCGGCCTCCGCACGCTGAACGTCGTCCGCCGTCCCGAGCTCATCGACGAATTGCTCATCCTCGGCGGAGATCGCGTCGTCCTCGACAGCACCGACCTGCGCACCGAGGCCGCGGCTCTCATGGACGGAGCCTCGGCCCGCCTCGCCCTGAACGCCGTCGGCGGGGCGAGCGCCTTGAATCTCGCGAACGCCCTCGCCCCCGGCAGTCCGCTCGTCACCTACGGCGCCATGGCCCGCCAGCCGCTCAAGATTCCCAACGGCCTGCTCATCTTCGGCGGCTTGAGTTTCCATGGCTTCTGGCTGCGCAGCTGGCTCCGCGACCAGTCCCCCGCCGAGCGGCACCGCATTTTCACCCTGCTCGGCGAAATGCTCCGCGACGGCACGATTCACGTCCCGATCCATCGCACCTTTCCGCTGCGCGAAGTCCACGCCGCCCTCGTGGAAGCCGCCGCCGACCGTCGCGGCGGAAAAGTCCTCCTCGATCTCCAGGCGCATTAATCCTGCGAGCGAGCGCGCTTTGCCTCGGCCAAAAATCTGTTAAGACTTTCCGGCTCGCATGGAAACTATTGTCATCGGCCACCGCAATCCCGACATGGACGCCATCGTCTCGGCGATTGGCTACGCCGAACTCAAGCGCCTCACCGGCGACCCGACCGTCATCGCCGGCCGCTGCGGCAACACCAACGAACGCATCGACTTCGTCCTCGGCAAATTCGGCGTGCCCGCGCCGGCGTTCTTCAGCGACGTGCGTCCTCGCGTCGGCGATGTGATGGAGCGCTCCGTCGTCGCCGCGAATATCCGCGAGCCCGTCTATACCGCCATGCTGCAGATCGGCGAGAATCGCTTCCGCGGCCTGCCCGTTGTCGATGACGACAATCGCTGCCTCGGCCTCGTCTCCAGCTTCAAGATCAGCCGCCACCTCTTTCCGCCGCCCGACGAGATCGACACCGCGCGACAGGTCGATGCCTCGATGGCCAATCTCTGCGCGACCATTCGCGGCACCCTGCTCGTCGGCGAGCTCTGCGAAAAAGCCGCCCGTCACCTGCTCGTCGTCGCCGCGATGCATACGGCGTCCTTTCGCAAGCGCCTCGCCACGCTCGACCTCACGCATACCGTCCTCATCGTCGGCGATCGCTACAACATTCAGCACATTTCCATCGAAGCGGGCGTGAAGGCGCTCGTCGTCACCGGTGGCCTCACGGTCGGCGAGGACGTGCTCGCCGCCGCCCGCGCGAAGGGCACCGTCGTCATCAGCTCGCCCCACGACACCGCCACCACCGTGCTGCTCGCCCGCAGCGCCGTCACTGCCGAGCGCATGCTCTACGCGGAATTCGAATCGCTCAGCCCTGAGCTGCCGCTCGAGGAGGCCCGCCGCGAGATTGCCATGTCCTCGCAATTCGCCTTCCCCGTCGTGGACGAGGACGGCCGCCTCGAAGGCATCCTGTCCAAAAGCGATTTTCTCAAGCCGATCCCGCGCCAGCTCATCCTCGTCGATCACAACGAACTCTCCCAGGCCGTCAGCGGCGCGGCGAATATTCCCATCGTCGAAATCATCGACCACCACCGCCTCGGCACCATCGGCACCGAGACGCCGATCCTGTTCCTCAACCGCCCCGTCGGCTCCACGAGCACCATCGTCGCGACCTGCTACGAACAGGCCGGCGTGCCGGTCCCGCCGCCCATCGCGGGCATCCTCATGGCCGGCGTCATCTCCGACACGCTGAACCTCTCCTCGCCCACGACCACCGACGTGGACCGCCGCATCCTCACGATGCTCGCGGGCATCGCCGGCATCGAGCCCACCCAGCTCGCCGAGGAAATTTTCTCCGTCGGCTCGCCATTGCTCACAATGACGTCCGACCAGGCCGTCTCCGCCGATTGCAAGGAATACGAGGAAGCCGGCTTCCGTTTCAGCGCCGCGCAGATTGAAGAGCTCTCGTTTTCCCACTTCCCGGAAAAAAAGGCCGACCTCATCAAGGCCGTCGAAAAATTCCGCGACGCGCGCGGGCTGCTTTTCTCCGCCCTGCTCATCACGGACATCAACACCCAGAACTCCGTCCTCATCGTCTGCGGCGATGCTCGCTTCACGAAACACATCGATTACCCCGCCATCGAGCCGCACCTTTGGCAGCTCGACGGCGTCGTCTCCCGCAAAAAGCAGCTCCTGCCCTACCTCACCGGCCTGCTCGCCCGCATGGCCTGAGCAAAAACTCAGCGCTCCGTCGCCTTCTCGGCGCCGAGCCCGGTATTCGCCCGCACCTCGAGTTCCGTGAACTTTGCGGCCGACGCGCGTTCCCGGGAAAACAGTGTCCCGAGAATCGCGCCCAGAAAGCCCAGCGGAATGCTCACCAGTCCCGGATTTTTGAGCGGAAAAAGCGGCGCTCCGTAAATCAACGCCTTCGCGTCCGTGCCCATTACGCTCGGGCTGATGATGATCAACACGATCGAACTCGCGAGCCCCACGGCCATGGCCGTCACCGCGCCCGCCGTATTGAAGCGGCGCCAGAAAATCGAAAGCACGATCGCCGGCAAATTCGCGCTCGCCGCCACGGCAAAGGCGAGGCCGACCAGGAACGCCACGTTGATCGCCTGCAGCTTGATCGCCAGCACGATCGAAATCGCGCCGACGACAAACGCCGTCACCCGCGCGACGAGGACTTCCTCGTCCGGCCGATGCGCCCGCGTGTGGTGCACCACATTCGTCCAGAAATCGTGCGCGAAACTCGTGCTCGCGCTGATCGTGAGGCCCGCCACCACCGCCAGGATCGTCGCGAACGCCACCGCGCTGATGAACGCGAAAAGGACCTCGCCGCCGAGCGCCTGCGCCAGCAACGGCGCGCTCATGTTGTCATTCGGCTTGCCGTCCACGACGATGTTGTCCGGCGTCAGAATCGTCGCCGCGCCAAATCCCAGGAACGTCGTCATCAAGTAAAACGCGCCGATGATGATCATTGCCCACACGACGGACGCCCGCGCCGTCCGCGCGTCGGGCACGGTGTAAAAACGCACCAGCACATGCGGCAGCCCCGCCGTGCCAAGCACGAGCGCCAGGCCCAGCGAGATCATGTCCAGCGGCCCCCAGCCGTGGGTGACCGCCGCGCCGAACTTCAGTCCCGGCTCAAGAAAATTTTGCGTCACCAGCACACCGTTCTTGTGAAACGAGACGTGCGTGATCGCGTCGATGAATTTCGGGAAGCTGTAATCGAAGTGCCGCATCACCAACACGCTTAGCAGCAGCGAGCCGCTGATGAGCAGGCACGCCTTGATGATCTGCACCCAGGTCGTGGCCAGCATCCCGCCAAAGACCACGTAAATGATCATCAGCACGCCCACGCCCACCACCGCCATCTCGTAGCTCACCCCCGGCAGCAACAGCTTCACGAGCGCGCCCGCGCCGACCATCTGCGCGATCATGTAAAACGTCGAGACGGTGAGCGTGCTCAGCGAGGCCATCGCGCGCACAGGTCGCGGACTCATCCGAAAGGCGAGCATGTCGGCCATCGTGTATTTGCCGGTGTTGCGCAGCGGCTCGGCGACAACGAAGAGCACCGTGAGATACGCCACGAGGAACCCGACCGAATACAGAAAGCCGTCGTAGCCGTTGAAGGCGATCATCCCCGCGATGCCGAGAAAGCTCGCCGCGCTCATGTAATCGCCGCCGATCGCGAGGCCGTTCTGCCAGCCCGTGATGCGCCGCCCCGCGGCAAAATACGCCGCCGGGCCGGAGGAATGTCGAGCACTCCACCACGTCACCGCGAGCGTCGCCGCGACGAACGCGAGGAACATCCAGAGAGCTGTATGGCTCTTCGTCGCGGCAATCGCCAGGAAAGGTGCGCCGTTCATTTCAAATCGAATTTCTTCAGGACGGCATCCGCTTCCCGGTCCCAGCGCAGCGCCGCCCGCACGTAAAAGGCGGCCAGGATCCACGCCATGAAGAACTGCGAGAGCGCAAACAAGTAGGCAGCGTTCAGCTGACCCCACACCGGCTTCGACATCATTTTCGGCGCGTATCCGACGAGCACTGGCAACGCAAAATAATAGATCAGGAAAAACATCGTCGCCGGGACGACGAACTTGATCTTGTCGGCAAGCAGCCGGCGAAAATCGGGATCCCTTGCGATCTTCTCCCACGGCGGAGAATCGGGGGATTCTGGGGAAGCCATGCCGCGGATGCTATCGCGACGCACCGGCGATTAAAGCCTAAAGCGCAGCCGGCTGGTCGAGTTGCGCCTTGCCATCCTCCCAAAGCCTGCTCTACTCCACCTCGCACATACAGAGCCCTTGGGGCGTAGGTAGATTTGCTAGTTGGTGTTTGTGGCACGCATTACGCGTGAGCTTCCTGTGGCGATTCGAGATTCGGTAGTCGAATGCCGCGGCCAATGGTTCCAGCAATGGGCAAACCCACTAACATCATGTCAACCAAGCTCTACGTCGGAAATCTTTCCTTCGATACCAATGATGCCGACCTTCGCTCGGCCTTCGCCGCCTGCGGCAACGTCACCGACGTCGCCGTCGTGCAGGACAAAATGACCGGCCGCTCCCGCGGTTTCGGTTTCGTCACCATGTCGAGCGCCGAGGAGGCCCAGGCCGCCATCGCGCAGTTCCACGGCAAGGATTTCGACGGCCGCAATCTCACCGTCAATGAGGCTCGTCCCCGCGAGGACTTCGGCCCGAACGCACCCCGCAAATCCTTCGGCGGCGGCAACAAGGGCGGTGGCGATCGCGATCGTCGCCCGTCCCGCCGCTACTAAACTTCAACGGTAGGGAGGCGCTCCGAGCCGTCCCTCTCCTTTCAACGCCTCGTTCGCAAGAGCGAGGCGTTTTTTCATGCCTACGCGCCGGAGATCCACGCCTCCTCGGCGCGACCCGCGAGAAAGTTCTCGAAGCGCGCGAGCGTGAAGAAAAAATCCGACAGGCGATTCATGTAAACGAGCGCCTCGGCGTTGACCGCCTCCACCGCCGCCAGGCGCAACGCGGCGCGTTCCGCCCGACGCGCAATCGCGCGGACCAGCTGCAGCTGCGCTGCGGCCGGCGTCCCGCCCGGCAGAATGAACGTCCGCAGCGGCGGGAGCTCGGCGGTCATCCGGTCGATCTCGTCTTCGAGGTGCGCAATTTCGTCGGCGCCGATCCGCGGGATCGCAGCCTTTCCAGTCGCGCGAGTCGCGAGGTCCGAACCCAACGTGAAAAGCGTCTTCTGCACGGCGATGATGACCGTCGCGACCCGGGCCTGCGCACCGAGCGCCCGGGCCAGGCCCAGCGCGGAATTCAATTCGTCCACCGCGCCGTAGGCTTCGACGCGCAGATGGGTCTTCGACACGCGCTCGCCGGAAAAAAGCCCCGTGGTGCCGTCATCCCCGGTGCGCGTGTAGATTTTCATCCGGCCTCCTAGCGTTCGCCGATCGCAATGGAAACCGTCTGCCCAATGCGCAGCGGCACTGGCGGCTTGCCCGTGATTTTGATGCGCACCGGGAAGCGTTGCGGCAACCGCACCCAGTCGATCGTCTGGTTCACCTGCGGAATGAGCTGCACCGTCGCGCCATCCGCCAGAAAGATCGCCCAGCCCGTGCTCTCGACGACGCCCTCGAAGGGTTGGTGCGGGTGTCCCATGAGCGTGATGCGCGCCTTCTCCTCCGGAACGATGTGCGAAATCTGCGTCTCCTTGAAATATCCCGCGACCCAGAACGAACTCGCGTCCACCAGCGCGACGAGCTGCTGGCCGGCATTCACATAGGTGCCGGGGCTGGTATTCACATTCGTCAGATAGCCGTCCACCGGCGCATAGACCCGCGTGTAATTGAGGTTCAACTGCGCCGTTTCGAGCTGGGCCTTCGCCGCGGCCACGTTCGCCGCCGCGGAGGCGTATTGGTCCTGCGCGTCCTGATAGGCCTGCTCGCCGACGACGTTGGTTTTGTAGAGCGTCGTCTGGCGGTCGAGTTCCTGCTGCGTCTGCAGGGCATTGGCCTCGGCCTGCTGAAGCTTCGCGGCGGCCACGTCGGCGGCGGCCTGGTAGGTCGAAGGATCAATCGCAAAAAGCAAATCGCCTTTCTTGACCGGCTGGTTGTCCTTGATCGGAATCGTGATAATCGGCCCGGCCACCCGCGGCGCGATGCCGACGATGTTCGCGCGCACCTGGCCGTCACGCGTCCATGGCTGATGGCTGTAGCGCTCGTAGAGCATCCAGATTCCCACAATCGCGAGCAGCACCGCCGCGAAGGTGATGACGTATCGATACACGGATTTCATGGGGCGAGCGCGAGGCCGAGGGCGGAGTAGATGACCATGACAAGGGCGAGAAAGAACAGCGGAATGTGCCAGATGTGTCGCGTGAGCTGCGCGTGCTCGAGCAGCCGCACGACGAACCACGCAGCGACGTAGGCGATGACGCCAATGACGAGCCACCACGGCACGAAGAGACCGAGAATGTCGATCTCGGCGTTCATGAATTCTTCCATGCGTGGCCGCGATCATTGCCCGCATTTTTTGGTTGGCGCAAGCGCGGGCGCGACCTTGGATGACGCTCGTGCCCGCCACCCCTCCCGACGCCAACGGTCCACGCGCCGGCCGCGTCGCGGAATTCTTCGAGGATGTCGCCGTGCGTCAGGGCATCAAAATGGCGCTGGCTGGCGTGATTGGCTTCGCCATCGCGCTGTGGCTGCGCCTGCCGAATCCCACGTGGTGCATCTTCACGGTCGTCGTGCTCATGCTGGCCCAATACGTCGGCGCCATAGCGGAGAAGGCCATGCTGCGCGCTGTCGGCACGGTGGTGGGAGCGGCCATCGGCATTCTGCTGGTCGGAAATTTCGCGAACGACCCGGTCATCATGATCAGCGTGACGTTTCTCGTCGCGGCCTTTGGCACGATGATGTTCGGCGGCAACCTCTACCCCTACGCCTTTTTCCTCGGCGGCCTCACGATGCTCGTCGTCGTGGGAACCACGATGGAAAATCCCGCGAACGCCTGGCATGTCGGCCTCGCCCGCGGCATGGAAATCGGCCTCGGCATCCTCGTCTCCACCGCCGTCACGAGCGTTGTCTGGCCGCGCTACGCCCGGTTCGAATTTCGCGACAGCTTTCGCGACACCCTGCGCGAGGCCGGCGAAATCACGATCGCCCGCAGTCGAAGGCTGCTCCATTGCGAAGCCGAGCAGCCGTCCCTCGCCGCGACGGAGCTGCGCTTTTCCACGCGCATGAACACGCTGCGCCTGCTGCTTCGCTACGGTCAGCGGGAGAGCGAATATTTCCGCGCGAAGCTGCCCATCCGCCGTAGAATGATCGGCGCGCTCGGCGCACTTTTCGAAGCGGCCGAGAGCCTCGGCCAGCGCCTGCCCAGCGAGTCGCGCTATCGCAACCTCATCAGCACGGAACTCCACGCGCTCCAGGCCGAACTCGAACGGGAATTCGAATCGCTGGCCATCGTGACGGATAAAACCGCCCGCACCAATCCAGCCCTGGCGGCCGCCCTCGCCCGGTGCGACGCCCGGCTGATCGAAATTCGCGACCAAGGTCTCACCCGCGAAATTCCGGTGCAGGAAGCGATGGATTTTTCGGCGCACTTCACGGCGCTGCACGACATCATCGAGCGCCTCCGCGATCTCCGCGAATGCCTGTGCGAGATCCATTCGACTTCAGAGACGATTGCGCCCGCACGCCGCCACAGGGCCGAGCCGCTTCGCATCACCGCATACTGGGTTCGCAACGGCATCAAGGGCGGCCTCACCGCCGTGCTCGCGTTGATTTACGTGAATTGGATTCAGCCTCCGGGCGGGCTTACGGTCCCCTTTGCCGCCTGGCTGCTCACCGCCACATCGCGCCTGTATCCCGGCGGCGAGGGAGACCGCCGGGCGTTCAGCTACGTGATGGTCGTCGCCCTCGCGGGCATTCCCTACTGCCTGATGCTTCTCCTGATCACGCCGCTGCTCGCCCACTACCTTTGGATGAACGTCTTCCTCTGCGTCGGCCTCTTCCTGCTCGGCTTCACCATCGCGAAGCAAGGCGGAATCTCGCTCTACGGGCAATGCGGCATGCTGTTCTTCGTCGGTGCCATCGGCCTCAACGCGCAGGAGCCGGTCGGTTTTCAGCAAATCGTGAACGTGTATTTCGGCGTCGTGCTCGCGCTCCTCGGCTCCGCCATGGTGCAGCGTCTCCTCTGGCCCCTCCTGCCGCAGCGCGAGATTTGCAGCCTCTTCGCGGAATTTTTCGCCTGCTGCCGCCGTCTGCTTGGCCCGCTGGACGCAGCCGCCCTCGCGCTCTGCGAGGAACGCATCGCCCTCATCCCGCCGGAAATCGCGAACTGGATCAAGGTGGCCAATACGCCGGAATACCCCGCCGGAGAGACCGAAAAGCTGCGCGCGCTCCTCCTCAATGTCGAACGCCTCGGCTACTGCATTCTCTCCACCCGCAAACTTGCGGAAATCGATACGCCGGCGGAAATCCGCGATCGCATGCGCCAGCATCTCGCGACGGTCGAGGCGGGCTGCCGCGAGATCCTCACCGCCCTCGAAGCGACGTTCGAGCACGGCAAACGCGCGCAGACATCACCCTCCCAGCTCGCCGCCTTCCAGCCGCTGGAAACCGAACTCGCCGAAATCCGCCAGCGCTATCTCAGCGGCGCGATTCATTTTCCCGCGGCCATCGCCTATCTCGGTGCGATGAATTTCGTCGAGGAAGCCGCCTGCACCCTCGACCGATGCTCAGAGCAGATTCGCGGCCTCGCGCTGGAGCGTTACCGCGGCGACTACGCGCTGTGACCGTTGAGAAACACCGCCACCGGCGGCGTGACATTTTCGACCACCGCGTCCGTGGCGTCATCCACGGGGCCCGCGAATGGCAGCGTGATGAAATCCGCCCGCGCCTCCGCACGCAGCTCGCCCAGCCGGCCGGAAAACCCGAGCGCCGCGGCCGGATGCCGCGTCACCATGTCGAGCAACTCCGCCGGCGCGATGGCCGGGAACGCCCGACGAAAAGTCTGCATCTCGTCGAAAAGATTCAGCCCGCGATTGCTCGCGCAGCTGTCGGTCCCGAGGCTGATGCGAAAACCGAGATCACGCAACGTCTCGAACGGAAACGGCGCGCGGTCGAAATACACATGGCAATTCGGGCAATGCACGATCGCCAGATCGCCGGCCCGTGAGCGGAGCAGCTCTTCGTCGCCAGGACCGAGTTGGTTCATATGTGCAAGGATCGCGCCCGGCGGCAAGGCGTCGGCTTCGAGCAGGTGGCGGATTGGCGTCCGGCTTCCGCAGTCGCTCATGTCCCGACCGAGCGACGCGAGAAAATCGAAGAGCGGACCTTCCCCGTCCGCAAACATGCGCATCTCCTCGTCCGACTCCGCGAGGTGCGTCGTGAAAGGCATCCCGTATTTCTCGGAGCAGAAGCGCGCCAGCCGATACAGCTCGAGCGATGTCGTGTAGGGTGCATGCGGTGAGAGGCCGAAGCCGCCGTGCCACGTGGGCCGCTGCTCGAAAAACGTGAGCGCTCCGGCGACGACATCCTCGGTGTGGATGCGATTGCGAATGTCGAGCAACTCGTAAAACCACCACGTGCGGATTGGCGGCGGCGGCAGATGGACCATCAACTCGGGCAGCGACTCGATGTTCAGCACGGTCGTCGTTCCCCACTGCCGCAATTCGGCGAGTCCGTCGGCGATCGACTTCAAATAATCCGCGTCGGCGAGCGTCCGCTTGAGGTCGTTGATGCGTCGCACCCAGGCCGAAAAACTTCCACTCGGAAGAATCGCTCCGCGCATCACCGTGAAGTCGAGATGACAATGCGCGTTGATCAAACCCGGCAGCAAAATCGTTTCGCCGTGGTCCTCGATCTGCGCACCCGGGAACTGCGTGCGCAATTCCGCGAACGCCCCGACCGCGACGATCCGCGCGTCGTCCACGATCACCGCGCCGTCTTCAATCGGCGGTGACGAGAGCGGAAGGACGGTGCGCGCGCGGTGACAATGCATGGGAAGCCGCGCAGTTTGCCACGAGCATTCGCGCTTCGTATAGCGGGGAAATCCGACGTCGCGTTATTCCGACTTCGGCAAATTTTCCTTCGCGAGCGGACGGCACGCCGCCACGAGCAGATTGCAGGCCTCGGCGCAAAGAACTTCGGAATTTTGGATTTTGGATTTTGGATTTTGGATTTCGCTCCCTGCGTCTGAAATCCTCCACAGCCGGCGACGGAGACAGCCTTCCGCACAAATTTTTTCGATCAGCGCCTCGGCTTGGTCGTCGCGGATGAGCTGTGTCACGCGATACATGCCGGTCTGCCGGCCAAGCGTGGCCCGAAGCGGCGTGGCGACGAGTTCGTTGCGGCGAAAGGCGAGCCAGGTGCCGAGCGCCGCGGGATAAAAAAGGTCGAGCGCAAGCTGAAGTTCCTCGACGTTTTTCAGTCGCAACTCCCAGCCGCGACGAAGATTCGGCGCGGTCTTCAGCGGGCGATAATTTCCCGCGTCGTCGTATTTCGCGAGTTCGCGGGCGTCTGCCGCGCGCTCGAAAATTTCGCCAGCCGGAGTCGAATCCTCCACATGCCGGAGAACGATGCCCGGCGCAATCCGGAGCTGGCCGAGCGTCCAGGACCCGCGCGCCAACTGATGCGCGAGGAAGTTGCGAATTTCGGACATGATGGGATTCGCAGCCGCGGCCGCGTCTTCCAGTTACGCCCGACTAGCCGCGATGGCGACGCTTGACCTTGAGCTGCGCGAGCGATTTGAGCAGCGAAGCCTGCACGGCTGCGTGTTCCTCGCCATGAATGTGCGCGTCCTTCATCGCCGCCTTCGCGCGCTCGATCGCAGCCTGCGCCGCAGATTCGTCGATGTCGTCTTCCAGCACCGCCATGTCGGTCAGCACGGAAACCGTCGTCTGCGTGATCTCGACGAAACCCTGGCCGATGGCGAGATACACTTCCTTGCCGCCGTGGATCGCCTTCAATTCGCCGGGCGCGAGCTCGGTGAGAAGCGGGACGTGGCCCGGATAAACGCCGAGGTCGCCTTCCGAGCCCGGGATGAGCACGAAGTCCACATCCTCCGAGTAGGTCTTGGCCTCGGGAGTGACGATTTCGAGTTTGAGCGTAGGCATTTTAGTGCGGTTGATGGTTGAGGGTTGATCGTTGATAGATCGGCGACTCGCCTCTCAACTATCAACGATCATCGATCAACTACTCCTTGATTTGGTCGATGCCGCCCTTCATGTAGAAATTGCCTTCGGGCACATCGTCGTGCTTGCCCTCGAGGATTTCCTTGAAGCCGCGGATCGTTTCCTGAATCGAGACGTACTGGCCGGGCGTGCCGGTGAAGACTTCGGCCACGTGGAAGGGCTGCGAAAGGAAACGCTGGATTTTGCGCGCGCGGAACACCGTGAGCTTGTCCTCAGCGCTGAGCTCGTCCATGCCGAGAATCGCGATGATGTCCTGCAGATCCTTGTAGCGTTGGAGCACCACCTGCACGCCGCGGGCGACCTTGTAGTGCTCTTCACCGACGATGTCGGCGGCGAGCGCCTTTGAGGTGGACGCGAGCGGATCGACGGCCGGGTAGATACCGAGTTCCGCGATGGAGCGCTCGAGCACGAGGGTCGAGTCGAGGTGCGCAAAGGTGTTCGCCGGCGCCGGATCGGTCAAGTCGTCCGCGGGCACGTAAACGGCCTGCACGGATGTGATCGAGCCCTTGGTCGTCGAGGTGATGCGTTCCTGGAGCTGGCCCATTTCCGCCGCGAGCGTGGGCTGGTAACCCACCGCGGACGGCGTGCGGCCAAGCAGCGCGGACACTTCGGAACCCGCCTGCGAGAAGCGGAACACGTTGTCGATGAAGAGGAGCACGTCCTGGTTCTTCTCGTCGCGGAAATATTCGGCCATCGCGAGCGCGGTGAGCGCGACGCGGAGACGGGCGCCCGGAGGCTCGTTCATCTGGCCATACACGAGGGCGACCTTCGACTCCGCGAGGTTGTCCTGCTTGATGACACCAGCGTCGCTCATCTCGTGGTAGAGATCGTTGCCTTCACGGGTGCGCTCGCCGACACCGGCGAAGACCGAGAAGCCACCGTGGGCCTTGGCGATGTTGTTGATGAGCTCGAGAATGACGACCGTCTTGCCGACGCCCGCACCGCCGAACGCACCGGCCTTGCCGCCCTTCACGAACGGGCAGATGAGGTCGATGACCTTGATGCCGGTTTCCAGGATCGTCGCCTGCGTGTCCTGCTCGACGAGCGGAGGCGCGGGGCGATGGATCGGGTATTTCTTGAGTGCGTTGACCGGACCGCGTTCGTCAGTCGGCTCGCCGATGACGTTGAAGATGCGGCCGAGGACGCATTCGCCGACGGGAACGGAGATCGGGGCGCCGGTGGCGACGACATCCTTGCCGCGCTCCAAGCCTTCGGTGGAGGACATGGCGATGGCGCGCACCCAGTTCTCGCCGAGGTGCTGCTGGACCTCGAGCACGAGATTGACGGAAACACCGTCCACCGTGTGATCGATCTCCAGCGCGTCGTAGATCGCGGGGAGCTTGCCTTCGGCCGGGTTGAATTCGACGTCCACGACGGGGCCGATGACCTGAACGATTTTACCTTTGTGACTCATGATGAATTTCTCTTTCTGCGACTGCGCGTCTTTTGCGTGAAATTTAGGCGAGCGCCATCTGGGCGGTGGTGATTTCGAGCAGTTCGCTCGTGATCGCGGCCTGGCGGACCTTGTTGTATTCGAGGGTGAGATCCTTCACCAACGTCTTGGCGTTGTCGGTCGCGTTCTTCATCGCGACCATGCGGGCGCTGTGCTCGGAGGCGCGGGCGTCGAGCACCGTCTGGTAGATGCCGTAGTGAAGGTAGTAGGGCAGGATGGCGTCGAGGATGGCCTCTTCGTCCGGCTCGAAGACGAAAACGGAACCGTCCGGCTTTTCCTCGGCGAGGTCCTTGTTCACGATCGTCGGGCAGATCGGCAGCAACGTGAAGGCGCGCGGCGTCTGGTTGAGCGTATTGACGAAGAGCGGAAAGAGCACGGTGACCTTGTCGCAATCCTTCGCAAGAAAGCGCTCGACGCAGAATTTCGAGATCTGTTTGACCTCGAGGAAGCTGGGCTTGTCGCCGAGTTCGAAGTCGGCGAGCAGGTTGCGCTTCGAGCGGACGAGGAACTGCTTGCCCTTGCGGCCGATGCTCACGAAGTCGGTCTTGTCCTTGTCGAACTGCGTCGCCTCGCGGAAGAGGTTCGTATTGAGACCGCCGCAGAGGCCCTTGTCCGTCGTGATGAGCACGACGAGTTCGCGCTGAACCTCGCGCTCTTCGAGCAACGGATGGGAGGTGTGGCTCACCCGGCCGCTCAGCGAGACCAGCACGCGGTTGAGCAGCTGCGAATACGGGTGGCCGGCGAGGGCCGCCATCTGGGCGCGACGCATCTTGGACGCGGCGACCATTTGCATGGCCTTCGTGATCTGCGCCGTATTCTTGACGGACTTGATGCGCCGCCGGATGTCGCGAGTGCTGGGCACGGGAGGTTACTTGAAGATGGTCTTGAACTCGTCGAGCGCGGCGATGGTCTCGGCCTCGAGATCCTTGTCGAAGGCCTTCTTCTCGAGAATCTTGCCGAGGAGGGCGGCCTTGCGCGTCGTGAAGAACTCCTGGAGCTTCGTCTGGAATTCCTTCACGCGCTCGACCGGGATCGCATCGACGTAGCCCTTCTGCATCGCGAAGAGAATCGCGGCCTGGAGCTCGACCGGCATCGGGTGATACTGCGGCTGCTTGAAGAGCTCGACGATGCGCTGGCCGCGCTCGAGCGTCGCCTTCGTGCGGGCGTCGAGATCGCTGCCGAACTGCGCGAAGGCCGCGAGCTCGCGATACTGGGCGAGGTCGCCCTTGATCTTGCCGGCGACCTGCTTCATCGCCTTGATCTGCGCGGCGGAACCCACGCGGGACACCGACAGACCGACGGAAATGGCCGGGCGGATGCCCTGATAGAACAAGTCGGTTTCGAGATAGATCTGACCGTCCGTGATCGAAATCACGTTCGTCGGAATGTAGGCCGACACGTCGCCGGCCTGCGTCTCGATGATCGGCAGCGCGGTGAGCGAGCCATTGCCGTAGTTCTCGCCGAGGCGGGCGGAGCGCTCGAGCAGGCGGCTGTGGAGATAGAACACGTCGCCCGGATAGGCTTCGCGGCCGGACGGGCGCTTGAGCAGCAGGGAAACCTGGCGGTAGGCGACGGCGTGCTTCGAGAGATCGTCGAACACGATGAGCGCGTCCATGCCGTTCTCCATGAACCATTCGCCCATCGTCGCGCCGGTGAATGGAGCGATGTATTGGTTCGTCGCGGAATCGGAAGCCGTGGCGGCGACGATGATCGTGTATTTGAGCGCGTCGTTTTCCTCGAGCGTCTTCACGACGCGGGCGATGTTCGCGTTCTTCTGGCCGACGGCGACGTAGATCGAATACATCGGGCGGAAATCCTTTTCGCCCGCGGCCTCAGCGGCTTTGTTCGCCTGCGACTGGTTGATGATCGTGTCGATCGCGATGGTCGTCTTGCCCGTGGCGCGGTCGCCGATGATGAGCTCGCGCTGGCCGCGGCCGACAGGAATCATCGCGTCGATGGCCATGATGCCGGTCTGCACCGGCTGGCTGACGGATTTGCGCTTGATGATGCCGGGCGCGATTTTTTCGACCGGGCGGGATTCCGTAAATTCGATCGGTCCCTTGCCGTCGATCGGCTGGCCGAGCGAATCGACCACGCGGCCGAGGAGGCCCTTGCCAACCGGCGTCGAGAGGAGCTTGCCGGTCGTCTTGACCTCGTCGCCCTCGCTGATCTTCGTGTAATCGCCGAAGATGATGGAGCCGACCTCGGTTTCTTCGAGGTTCAGCGCGATGCCGTAGATTCCGTTCGGGAATTCGAGCAACTCGTTAAGCATCGCGCTGCTGAGGCCCTCGATGCGAGCGACGCCGTCGCCGATTTCGCGGACGATGCCGACGTTGGTTTTCGCGGCGGAAGCGCTTTGGATGCCCGCGATTTTGGATTCGAGTTCTTGAAGAATGCTGCTCATGCCGGTGGATCGTTACAGTTGCTGTTTGAAAATTTGGAGTCGGTTGGAGACGGAGCCATCCCAGACGTCGCTGCCGACCTGGATGCGAAGGCCGCCGATGAGGGCGGGATTGGTGCGGGTCTCGATGGTGAGATCCGCGCCGAAGCGGGAACGGAGATCGTCCTGGAGTCGCGTGGCTTCCGCCGGATCGAGCGCCGTGGCGCTCTCGATGGTGGCGTGACGCCGGTAGAGCTCGAGTCGGACGAGTCGCGTGAATTCCTTGAGGATGGCCACGTAACTGCGCGGCTTCTCGGCGATCAGCCGGTCGGAATATTCCGAGATTTTGCGCGCGTCGAGCTGACCGTCGGTCAGGCAGCCACGGAACAATTCCCTGGCGTGGCGGCGGGCTTCCTTGCTGATCTTCATGCGGGTGGCGGTTCGGAGAAAAGGCTAGGCCGCGAGTTGCGCGGTCGTTTCGGAATTCAGGCGTTCCTGATCGGCAGGCGTGAGGACCTTGCCCGTGACCTTCGCGGTCGTATCGACGACGAGATCCACCATCTTCCGGCGGACTTCGCTTTCCATGCGATTGCGCTCGATTTCGGTCTCGGCGTGGGCCTTGGCGATGATGTTCTCGGCCTGGGCAACGGCGTCCTGCGCCTGCTTCTGCGCGAGGGCCTCGGCGCTCTGGCGGGCTTCGTCGATGAGGTGCTGTCCCTCGGCGTTCGCCTTCTGGATGATCTCCTCGTAATGCTTCTTGGCGTCCGCGAGCTGCTGCTTGATTTTTTCAGCATTCGCCTGGCCTTCTTCGATCCGGCGGCGACGCTCCTCGAGCACCTTGATGATGGGACCGAAAGCGAGCTTCTGCAGGGTAATGTAAAGCGTGAGGAAAATGATGATCTGCGCGATCAGCTTCGACCAATCGACGCCGAAATCGTGAAGCAGTTGGAGAATTTGTTGCATGGCTCGAGGAAAATGCCCGCCGCGTGATTCTCACCGCGCGGCGGGCGGGGTGAATTAATATTTCAGAAGCATGAACACGAGGCCGAAGATACCCATCGCTTCCGCCAGAGCGGCGAAGATGATGGCCATCGTGAGCGCGCGTCCAAACGAACCGGGATTGCGACCGACCGCCTCGGTGGCGCGAGCGCCAATGAGACCGATGCCGATGGCCGCGCCGGCGCCGGCCAGACCGAAGGTGACGTTACCGGAGAGACCGCCGGTGGTGGCAGCCGTGGTGGCGGCTTGCGCAAGGAAGAGAAGGCTGGTTGTCATTTTTTAATGGGATGTATGTGTTTGTCTTCCACGCCGCCCGCGTCCTGCACGGTCGCAACGGGAAAAAGGGATTAATGCTCGTCCTCGTGACTGGTGGAGAGCTGGAGGTAAACGGCCGTGAGCAAGGTAAAGACCAGGGCCTGCAGGAGGCCGACGCCGACTTCAAGGAACGCGAACGGCAACGGAATTACCACGCTGGAGATGGCGGCGAGCCAGCCCGGCCAATGGGCGCCGATGGTCATCATCATGCCCATGAGGTTTTCCCCGGCAAAAATATTGCCGTAAAGTCGAAGCGGAAGGGAAAGCGCGCGGGTGGAAATCGAGATCAACTCGAGGAAGCCGACGAAGAAGAAGACCACGGCGAGAATCGCGCCCATGACACCGGTCATGCCGCCCTTGGGGCCGAAGGTATGCTTGAGGAAGCCCCACGGACCAACCTCCTGCATCGTCCAGACAAACCACAGGGTCATCGAAACAATCGTGAGCGCGAGGGTCAGATTCAGATCCGACGTCGCCGGGCGCAGCAGCGGATAGGCGGGCTCCTCGTGGAACGAGTGGAAGGGACCCGTGGGCGGCTCATGGGACCAGCCGATGGAACCGACGCCCGGCAGCAAGCTGCAGAGATTTGCAATGAGAATGTAGATGAAGAGCGAGGCGAGCAGGCCAAAGCTCCGGCCAATCATGTGCCGGCCGACAATGCCTTCCATGCCCGTGTAAAGATTCTCGACGAGGGCTTCGAAAAGATTCTGCGGACCATCGGGCACGATCTTCGCGTTGCGCACCGCCTTGCGCGCAAACGCCAGAATGGCCAGAACGACGACCGCCGAGACGAAAATCGAATTCGTCAACCACGCCAGGAAGCTGGTGTCCGGCGAGGCACCGAAAAGCGACGGCGCGCCCATGGGAACGGCCTCGGCAAATATGCAACTGATCGTCATTGAATACAAAATCGGAGTGCGAATAAGCGGCTCTCCAAAGTCAAAAACGTCCCTTCTCGAAGAAGCGCGCGGGCCGGCTGCGAGACGGGAGACGCCGAACGGGGAGAGCGCGTCGTGGACGAAATTGAATGCCTCGCCGGGGGTTGACAAGTGCTATTTTGCGACCTTGTGAAAATTTTCACAAGCCTGCCGGCCGTCGCGAGTTGGGCGGACGGAATCCGCACTAAACCATTGTCTCGTCCGCGCCGAGCCGGTATCCGTGCAAGGGAATGCTGTCCGTCATTATCCCGATTTACAACGAGCGCGAGACCATCCGCCCCCTGTTTGAAAAGGTCGCCGAGGTGCTCACGAAGATTGGCCAGCCGTGGGAGGTCCTCTTTATCAACGACGGCAGCCTCGACGGCAGCGAGGAGGAACTCAACGCCATCGCGGCGGAGAACTCCGCGGTGAAAGTCCTGCATTTCCGTCGGAATTTCGGGCAGACGGCCGCGATGATGGCCGGCTTCGACCACGCCCGCGGCGAAATCATCATTCCGATGGACGGTGACTACCAGAACGATCCCGAAGACATCCCGAAGATGCTCGCGAAGCTCGACGAGGGCTACGACGTCGTCTCCGGCTGGCGACGCGACCGGCAGGACAACGCGATTAAGCGCAACCTGCCGAGCATCATGGCGAACAAATTGATCGCCTTCGTCTCCGGCGTGCGCCTGCAGGATTTCGGCTGCTCGTTGAAGGCCTATCGCCGCGACGTCATCGAAGGCGTGCGCCTCTACGGCGAGATGCACCGTTTCCTGCCCGTCTATACGAGCTGGCATGGCGCGAAAATCACGGAGGTCGTCGTCGGGCACTTCGCGCGCCGCGCCGGCAAATCGAAATACGGCCTGGAGCGCATCCTCAAGGTCCTGCTCGATCTCATGGTCGTGAAGTTTCTCGACCGTCACGCGCAGAAGCCGATGTATGTCTTCGGCCTCATCGGCTTCCTCATGATCGCGGTCGCCGGCATCTTCGCGCTCTGGTCGCTTGGGCTGAACCTTTTCGACGACAAGCCCTTCATCACGACGCCGCTCCCGCTCATGACGGTTTTTTCGTTCATGACCGGCATCATTTGCGTCTTGATGGGCCTGCTCGCGGAAATGATCACCCGCACGTTTTACGAGTCGCAGGGCAAGCGCATCTATCTGGTGCGCGCCAGTCGGAATCTGGAGACGGCGGAATAGGCGCATGTGCGGGATTGCCGGCTTCGTGGGCCGCGGGGACCGGACGGACCTCGAACGCATGACCCGCGCCATCGCTCATCGCGGCCCGGACGCGGACGGGCATTGGATCGAGGAAGCCACCGCCGTGCACCTCGGCCACCGCCGGCTCGCCATCGTCGATCTCGCCGGCGGCGGCCAGCCGATGGGAACCGCGGACGGCCAGCTGCAGATCGTCTTCAATGGCGAAATCTACAACCACGCCAACCTGCGCGAACAGCTCAAGGCGCGCGGCTGCGTCTTCCAGACCGACCACTCCGATACCGAGGTGCTGCTTCACGGCTACCGCGAATGGGGCGACGAATTCGTCACCCGGCTCAACGGCATGTGGGCCTTTGCGATTTACGATCGCCTCGACAAACGACTCTTCCTCAGCCGCGACCGCTTCGGGAAAAAACCGCTGTATTGGTTCCACGAAGGGGGCGCGTTCGCATTCGGTTCCGAGCTCACCGCGCTGCTCGCGCATCCCGCGTGCCCGCGCTCGATTTCCACCACCGCGCAGCGAAAATTCTTCGCCTACGCGCTCATTCCCGCGCCGCATTCCATCCTCGAGCGCGTGTGGAAACTGCCCGCCGGCCATAACCTCGTCTTCGACCTTCGCGAAGCGACGCCGCGCATCACCAAATACTGGGACTTCGTCCTCGAACCCACTGAACCCGCGAAATCCGACGACGCGCTCGCCGAGGAACTGCTCAGCCTGATCGATGGCGCGGTGGAGCGCCGTCTCATGGCCGACGTGCCGCTCGGCATCTTTCTGAGCGGCGGCATCGATTCCTCGCTCGTCGCCGCGCTGGCCGCGCGTCACGTTCCGGCCGGAGCCCTGCGCACGTTCAGCATCGGCTTCACCGAGGCATCGTTCGACGAACTGGCGTGGGCCAATCGCGTCGCCGGCCTGCTCGGCACAAACCACCAAACCGAAGTCCTCAACCTCGACAAAGCCCTCGAAGTCCTGCCCGAAATTCTTGCGAAGCTCGACGAGCCGCAGGGCGACGGCTCGCTGCTGCCGACGTGGTTGCTCAGTCGCTTCACGCGGCGGCATGTCACGGTCGCGCTCGGCGGCGATGGCGGCGACGAGCTATTCGCCGGCTACGATCCCTTCCTTGCGCTGCGGAAGGCCGAAGCCTACGCGAAGCTTGTGCCGAAGCCGCTGCACGTCGCCATCCGCCTGCTCGCAGCGCATCTGCCCGTCTCGCACGCAAACATCAGCCTCGACTTCAAAATCAAGCGCACCCTGCGCGGCCTCGATCACCCCGCGGCGCGCTGGAACCCCGTCTGGCTCGGCGCGCTCGAGCCCGGCGAAATTGCCGACTTCCTTGGCGGCCCGGTCGATTCCGAGGAGCTCTACAGCGAGGCCATCGCGGCCTGGGAAAGCTGCCCGCAGCGCGATGTCGTGGACCGCACGCTGCAATTCTA
>Ga0070661_100000480_pt1 | contig 30486 bp, 33 predicted proteins | sample KBSC43metaG_FD_64663 | JGI IMG/M metagenome (GOLD analysis project Ga0070661, IMG submission 64663) | Corn rhizosphere microbial communities from Kellogg Biological Station, Michigan, USA - KBS C4-3 metaG | ecosystem: Host-associated > Plants > Roots > Rhizosphere > Soil ... | reverse complement strand
GCCGCCGGTGAGGAGCGTCGCGCCGGATTCGCGTCCACCGGCGATGGCGGCGAGGACCTTTTCCTGGTGGGCGCGCGAGATGAGCGGGCCCATCTCGGTGGCTTCGTCGAGGCCGTCGCCGACGACGATTTTTTCGGCCGCGGCGGCGAGGCGGGACAGGAATTCGTCGGCCATGCGGCGCTCGATGAGCAGGCGGGAGCCGGCGTTGCAGACCTCGCCCTGGCCGGCGAAAATGCCGAAGAGCGCATATTCCAGCGCCACGGCGGGATCGGTGTCGGCGAACATGACGATGGGGGATTTGCCGCCGAGCTCGAGGGAGATGCGTTTCAGGTTGCCGGTGGCGGCCTGCATGATTTTCCGGCCGGTGACCGTGCCGCCGGTGAAGGCGATCTTGTCCACGCGGTCGCTGGCGGCGAGCGCGGCGGCGGCGGGATCGCCCGCGCCGTAGAGAAGCTGCGCCGCGCCGGGCGGGAAGCCGACTTCGTCGATGAGTTCGAAGAGCCGCTGCACGCTCCAGGGCGTGAGTTCGGCGGGCTTCAGGATGCAGCAGTTGCCGGCGGCGAGGCCGGGCGCGAGCTTCCATGCGGCCATGAGCAGCGGATAATTCCACGGAATGATCTGTCCGCAGACGCCGATGGGCTCGCGGATGGATTGCGAGACCATGTTGGGATCGCCGACCTCGTAGGTCTCGCCGTGCGGTTTCGTCGTGTAGCCGGCGTAGTAGCGAAAGCAGGCGGCGGCATCGGCGGCATCGAATCCCGCCTCGCGCAGCGGCTTGCCGTTGTTGAGCGTCTCGCGGCGGGCGAGTTCGGCGGCATTCGCCTCGATGAGGTCGGCGAGCTTGAAGAGCTTCGCGGCGCGCTCCGGGGCAGGCGTCCAGGGCCACGGGCCCTCGTCGAACGCGGTGCGGGCGGCATCGATGGCCTCCTCGGCGTCGGCGGCATCGGACTCGGTGGCAGCGCCGAGTGGGGAATTGTCGGCGGGGTTGAGAAACTCGCGCGTGCGGCCCTCGCGCGCGGGAACGAACCGGCCGCCAATGTAGTTCAGGAGGGGCTTCATGGCTTTCCCAATTTAGCGCGGATCGCGTTTCCCGCCAGCTCAGCGAAACAAACTGTCCACCCCCATCGCGGTTTTGCGCAGGAATTTCGGGAGCGCGCGGCGGTGGCGGGCGTGGAAGAGGCGGTAAATCCACGACAGCGCGGTGAGCGTGAAGAGGCGGTCCATCACGCGCCGGTAGCCGCGCTGGCGGCGGACGAAGAGGCGCAACAGCCAGGTGATGGTGCGGCGGGTGAAGCGCGTCGGCTCGGGATCGAGGCGGATGCGGTAACGCGGACGGAGGGAGCGCGGCCAGCGGGCCTTGTAGACTTTTTTGGCGGCGCGGATTTCGTCGATGCGTTGCGAGTCCGGCGGCAGAAGATAGTAGCGACGCGCGAGAAGAATGAGCGCGAAGGTGTCGCGCATGAAGGTAATGTCGGCCTCCGGCAGGTCGAGCGCGCGGGCAAGCTCGGCCATGCGCGGGAAGTGGCTGAAGGCGGCCTCGCCCGCGCGGATTGCCTCCTCGGGCTCACGCACGAAATGGAGCAGCACGCGGCGCACGGCGTCATTGATGAACAGCGAGTCCCAATAGACATGGAGCAGCGGCGGGATGCGCACGCGGCGGAAGAAGAGCTTCCGACGGGCGAATTCCTCGATGTAGAGGAGCTGGCGGATGACCGTTTCCGAGAGGCGGAGCAGCTCGAGCGCGGCCGGAGCGCGGTCGGGACCGAAGAACTCGGCGGCGACGGCTTCGACGGTCGCGCCATCGCGGAAAATGCGCAGCGCGGCGGTGGCGTTCAGGTCGATCCAGACGGCGGACGGATCGAGAAACGCGAGCCGGCGAAAGGCGTGCCAGCCGCCGGTCTGGCACCAGACGGAGAAGCCGATGACGTTGCGCGCGTCGGCCAGCTCGCGTGCGTAGCCTTCGCAGTCCCAGCCGATGAAGCTCGGGTATTCGCCCGCGCCTTCGTATTCGCGGCGAGCCTGGAGCTCGATGATCTTCGCGTGGGCGTGGCGAAAGAAATGGCGGTTGATCGGCAGGTAGCGGAAGAAATCGCTCTCGCCATATTTCATCGAGAGGACGAACGCCCGCGAGTCGATCCCGCGCAGCGCTGTGGCCAGGCGTCCGCGGTGCCAGATGAGATCGCCGATGAGGTAGGCGCCCACGGTCCAGGTGCGGAAGATCAGGCGCCGGCCGCGCGCCTCGAAGAGGGGCAGAATGGCGCGCAACAGGCCGTTGACCTCGCGCGCGGTGCGCAGGAGCAGACGGGAGCGGAGGGGATCCTCCACATCCATGCCGTCGCTCTCGCCGATGCGCAGGATTACGCCTTCGATCTCGGGAAAGTCGTCGAGGCAGGCGGTAAGGACTTCGTCGAACCACGCGGTTGCGGCGGGCACGCGGTCGCGCAGATGGACGTCCACCGCGGTCGTGGTCGTGAGGAAGTCGGCGGTGAGGAAGATGCGGAGCCCGTGCCCGCGCAGGAGGGCGAAGAGCGCGCGGAATTCCTCGCGGAAGATGGCGTTGCGCGCCCGGATGTCCGGTTCGAGCCAAGGATGAAGCGAGAGGTGGGCGACATCGTCGAGCGAGACGGCGTTGTAACCGAGCGCGGCGACGCGTTGCGCGAAAGCGTCGAGGTCCGCGCGGATGCCGGCCCATTGCGCCGCCCGTTCCGGTCCTTCGGTCGCGAGATGCGGAAACGGAATCTTCGACCAGTTGATGCGCCGCGAGCGCAGGCCGCGGAAGAACGGACCAATGGCGTCGATGAGCGCGAGTTCCATGCGCGCCCTCCGGCGTCAGTAAATTTCCGGCACGAGCATCTCGGGCGGATTCGGCTTCCGTCGATAATCGGGATGGTGCTCGCGTGGCGGGATGGTAATCGGCTGGTGCGGCACGGGCTGGTAGGGCACCTGGCTGAGGAGGTGGTGGATGCAGTTCAGCCGGGCGCGCTTTTTATCGACGCCATGGACGATCCACCACGGCGCCTCGGGGATGTGCGTGCGCTCGAGCATGATCTCCTTCACAACGGTGTATTCCTCCCAGCGGCGGCGGCTCTCGAGATCCATCGGCGAAAGTTTCCACTGCTTGAGCGGATCGTTCACCCGGCATTGGAAGCGAAACTCCTGCTCGTCGTCGGTGATCGAGAACCAGTATTTGACGACCTGGATGCCGGAGCGAATGAGCATTTTTTCGAACTCCGGCACGCTGCGGAAAAATTCCTGGTATTCCTCCTCGGTGCAGAAGCCCATCACGCGCTCCACGCCGGCGCGGTTATACCAACTGCGGTCAAAACACACGATTTCGCCCGCCGCCGGCAGATGCGCGACGTAGCGCTGGAAATACCATTGCGTGCGTTCGCGGTTGTTCGGCGCGGGCAATGCGGCGACGCGGCAGACGCGGGGATTCAGCCGCTGCGTGATGCGTTTGATCGAGCCGCCCTTGCCCGCGGCGTCGCGGCCCTCGAAGAGAATCACGAGCTTGTGCCCGGTGGCGACCACCCATTCCTGCATCTTCACGAGCTCGCCCTGGAGGCGGAAGAGTTCGCGAAAGTAGAAGCTGCGGAAGTGCTTGTGCGCGGCCTCCTCCTCGGCGTTCTTCGGTTGCTGGTCCTCGGGCAGCGCGCCGTCCTCGAGTTCCATTTCGAGTTCCTCGTCGAAGCTGTCCACCATCTCGCGGTGGATGCGGTCGAAGAGGGCTCGTTCGATGGCGGGATCGACGCCGGGCGCGGGAAGTTCGCTCATGCGGGAGGCGTCGCGCGTTCCGCCGCGAAAGGCAAGTCGATTGGCGTGAAAAATCCGCCGCGAGGGTGGTGGAGGCTCAGCCCTTCGGCTTCCAGACTGCGGCGTCGATGATCGACCACACGTGGGCGACGAAGCCGATCACCGCGGGGATGAACAGCAGCCACCACAGCGCGTAACCCACGACCACCACCAGGAAGAAGATGACCGCCGGCAGCATGCGCCCTTGAATGAGTTGCCCGAGCCCGGGAATGAAGAAGCTCGCGAGCGCGGAGATGACGTTGCCTGCGGAACCTTGACCTTCAACCATGGCGCCAATCTCGCAAACGCGAGGACCGGCGTCAACGCGAGCGATGGCTTTGACAGCGGGGGAATCGGCCCCTACGCTCTCGCCTTCCTATGCAAATCCCGAAGGTCCTGGTCGCCGATCCAGTCTCCCAAAGCGGCGTCGATGAACTCGCCGCCGGCGGCACGCTCGAAGTCACCGTGCAGACCGGTCTGCCCGAGGCCGAGCTCATCAAAATCATTCCCGAATTCTCCGCCCTCGTCGTGCGCTCCCAGACGAAGGTGACTGCCGCCGTGCTCGAGGCCGCGAAGAACCTCAAGGTCGTCGGCCGCGCCGGCGTCGGCGTGGACAACGTCGATATCGACGCCGCCACGAAGGCCGGCGTGATCGTGATGAACACGCCCGGCGGCAACACCATCTCCACCGCCGAACTCGCGTTCTCGCTCATCGTCAGCGTCGCCCGTTCCATCCCGCAGGCCGACGCCAGCGTGAAGGCCGGCCGCTGGGACCGAAAAAAATACGAGGGCGTCGAGCTCTACAACAAGACGCTTGGCATCCTCGGCATGGGCCGCATCGGCACCGAGCTCGCCCGCCGCGCGATGGCCTTCGGCATGCGCGTGATCGCCTACGATCCGTATCTCTCGGAAGCCAAGGCCCGCTCGCTCCAGGTCGAAGTCGTCGAGAACATCGACGATCTCCTGCCGCGCGTGGATTTCCTTACGATGCACATGCCGCTCACCGCGGAGACGAAGCATATGATCGACGCGCGCCGCCTCGGCCTCATCAAAAAAGGCGCCCGCATCGTGAACTGCGCCCGTGGCGGTCTCATCGACGAAGCCGCGCTCAAGGTCGCGCTGGAGTCCGGCCAGGTCGCCGGCGCCGCGCTCGACGTTTACGAGATCGAGCCCCCGCCCGCCGACTTCCCGCTCCGCGAACTCAAGAACATCGTATTCACTCCGCACCTCGGCGCCAGCACGGCCGAGGCGCAGGAAAACGTCGGCATCGAGATCGCGCAGGCCATCCGCGCCGCCCTCATCGACGGCGAGATTCGCAACGCCGTGAACATGCCGAGCATCGACGCGAAGACCTTCGCGATCGTGAAGCCCTACCTCACGCTCGGCGACAAGCTCGGCCGCTTCGCCGCGCAGCTCGCGCCCAAGCGCAACGACCGCATCGTCATCACCTACGGCGGCAAGGCCGTGGAACTGCCCACCGACGCCGTCACCCGCGCCGTGCTCACCGGCTTCCTCAAGCAGGCCGGCGGCGACGAGGTGAATAGCGTGAACGTTCACTCGATGGCCGCCACCCTCGGCCTGCAGGTCGAGGAAGTGAAATCCAGCGAGCAGACCGACTTCAACGAATGGCTGCACGTCGCCGTCTGGAGCGGCGACACGAAGGTCTCGCTCGGCGGCACCTTCTTCGGCGCGAAGAACGATCCCCGCATCGTCCGCGTGAACAGCCAGCCCGTGGAAGTCACGCCGAGCGGCGTCGTCCTCGTGCTCGAAAACAAAGACCGCCCCGGCATCGTCGGCCACCTCGGCACGCTCCTCGGCGAGCAGAACGTGAACATCGCCAGTATGTCGCTCAGCCGCGACGCGGTCGGCGGCAAGGCGCTCACGCTCCTGAACGTCGATAGCGCCCCCGACCAGGCCACGCTCGACCGCCTGCTCGCGGAGCCCGACATCTTCTCGGCCCGAGCCATCCAGCTGTAAGGATTTTCACCACGGAGGACACCGGGAGCACGGAGTTTAAACTCTCTGTGTCCTTTGTGTTCTCTGTGGTTGATCACGCATTGTCGTATTGCCCCGCCCGATAGAGGTCGGCATACACGCCGCCCGCGCGCAGCAGCTCCGGTCCGGGGCCGAACTCCGCAATCGCGCCGTTCTTGAGCACGGCGACTTTGCCGATTTGATGCACCGTCGCGATGCGGTGCGTCACGATGAGTGTCGTGCGACCGCGCATGAGCTCCTCGATGATGGTCATGATCGCCGCCTCCGTCGTGGGATCGAGGGCGGAGGTCGGTTCGTCGAGCACGAGGATGGGCGCGTCCTTGAGAAACGCCCGCGCGATGCCGATGCGCTGGCGCTGGCCGACGCTGAGGTGCCCGCCGCGTTCGCCGACGAGCGAGTCGAACCCTTCCGGCATCTGCATGATGAAGTCGTAGGCCTGGGCCTTCTTCGCCGCTTCGACGATCTCGGCCTCCGTCGCGCCGGGCCGGCCGTAGGCGATGTTCTCGCGCACCGTGGTCGAGAAGAGGAGCGTATCCTGGAGCACCATGCCGATCTGCGCGCGCAACGATTTTTTGGTGACGTGGTGGATGTCCTGTCCATCGACGAAGACCTGCCCCGCGTTGGGGTCATAGAAGCGCAGCAACAGGCTCAGCAGCGTGCTCTTGCCCGCGCCGGTGCCGCCGACGAAGGCGACCGTTTCGCCCGGCTCGATGCGCAGGTTGATGTCCTTGAGGATGGGGCGTTCCGCGGTGTAGCCGAAGGCGATGCCGCGATACTCGATTTCGCCCTTCGAGGGGCTGAGATCCTTCGCGCCCGGCTCGTCGCGGGTCTCGGGCTCGCGGTCGAGGATTTCGAAGCAGCGGATCATTCCCGCCGCCGCGCCCTCGAGGGACCAGGCCGTGTAGCAAAGCTGCTCGATCGGTTGGTAGAGCATCAGCAGATACGTCGAGAAGAGCACGAGGCGGCCGAGCGGGAGCGTGCCATTGAGCACCTGCTGCGCGCCGACGTAATACATGAACGCGGTGCCGAGGGCCATCAACGTGCCGATCACGAGCGCGCTGACGACGGACGTGATGTTGAACGCGAGGTTTGCCTCGAGGCTGCGGCTGGCGCGGTTCAAGAACTGCCGCACCTCGAAGCGTTCGCGGCTGAACGCATGCACGACCTTGATCGAGCTGAGGCCTTCCTGCGCGACGGCCAGCACGTCGCTCTCGCTCTCGTGGATGGCGGTGGACTGGCGACGAATGCGGTCCGCGTAATAACGGATCGCGAAATACACGAACGGCAGGACGACCATCGAGGAAAGGGTCAGCCGCACATTGATCGTGAACATCACCGCGAGCGCGCCGACCAGCGTGACGAGGGCCTGCAGGATCGTGGCGAAGCCCTTGTTGTAGATCGTCTGGATGGACTGCGAATCGTAGGCGACACGATACGACGAATCCGCGCTCCGCCGGGCATCGTGAAACTTCAACGGCAACGCCTGCAGGCAGGCGTAGAGATCCGTGCGCAGCTTGAGCATCGCCTGGAGGCCGACGCGGATGAACAGGAAGTTCGACGCGAGGTTGAGCAGTCCCCAAAGGAGCTTGATGAGCACGATCGAGAGGCAGAGCCAAAGCACGATAAGGGCTGGTGATTGATCGCCGAACCACTCGTGAATCCGGGCGCGGGTGGCGGCGGCGGAGGGGTTGCTCTCGCCGGGGAGCAGGACGCCGTCGATGAGATAGGTCACCGGCCAGGCGGCGAGCAGGTTGAGCCCGACCGCGGCCAGCATCGCCAGCGTGGCCCAAACCGTCGGCCCGACGAAGGGCCGGAAATAGCGCAGCGTGCGCGAATAAACGGACATGCGCTCAGTGATTATGGGAACGTCCTCCAAAAACCAAGCGCGACCGCGTGGTGCTGACTTCCCCATTGCGGCGCCGGGGCGAATCTGCTCCCTTCGCGGTTCGCATGCACACCGAACTCGACGTCCCGCCCGCCGCCGCGATGGACCTGGCCCGCCAGACGCGCAATCCGCTGCACAAGCTCTACTACTGGACGCTGCATTGGGCCGGCACGCGTTTTGCCATCCCGGCGCTGTTCGTCATCTCCTTTGCCGAGGCCTCGTTCTTTCCGATTCCGCCCGACGCGCTGCTGCTGCCGATGTGCTTCGCGAAGCCGAGAAAATGGCTGACGTATGCCTTCTGGTGCACGCTGGCCTCCGTGCTGGGCGCGGTCGCGGGCTGGTCGATCGGGTTTTACCTGTGGCACCTCGTCTCCGGATTCTTCTTCCATTGGATTCCCGGTTTCACGCCGGCGAAGTTCGAGAGCATGGCCGCGCTGTATCAAAAATACGGCTTCTGGATCATCATGGCGAAAGGCCTCACGCCCATTCCGTTCAAGCTCATCACGATCAGCGCGGGAGCCTGCCAGGTCTCGCTGCCGACGCTCATCATTGCGGCGATCATCAGCCGCGGCGCCCGATTTTTCGGGCTGGCCCTGCTGGTGCGCATCTTTGGGGATCGCGCCCGCCCGTTCATCGAAAAATATCTGACGTGGGTGTTGCTGGCGTGCTTCGTGGCCTTGATCCTCGGCCTGTTCTGTCTCAAATTTCTGCCGCACTGATCGCATGACACCTCCTCCCGGTTTGCCCGAATATACCGCGCGCGCGCAGACGGTGCTCCGGCATCTCTGGAGCCGCCTGCTCACGGGCATCCTCATTGCGGTGCCGCTCATCGTCACGTTTTGGGTGCTGTCGCTCGCGTATTCGTTCATTGCGAAAATCAGCGAGCCGCTCTGGAACACGCTCGATGTCAAAAACGTCCCCGCGCTGAATTTCTTCACGACATTGATCCTGCTCATCGCGCTTGGCTTCATGGCCCAGCACGTGCTCGGGCGGCGGATCATCGATCGCACGGAGTCCGCGCTCATGCGCGTGCCGCTCATCGCCCCGCTCTACGGCGCGGTGAAGCAGGTGCTCGATTCGTTTCGCATGATGGGATCGAACGCGCAGACGAAGCGCGTCGTTTACCTCGAATATCCCAGCCCGGGCTCGCTGCTCATCGGCTTCGTGACCGGCCAGTATTTGGAGCCGCGCCTGCGACAGCAATATACGCTCGTCTTTCTGCCGATGGCGCCGAATCCGCTCGCGGGCTTCGTCGTCGCCGTGCCGGCGGAGCGCATCATCGAGTGCTCGCTCACGTTCGAGGAGGCCACGAAACTCATCGTTTCCGGCGGGCTCGTCGTGCCGCCATCCGCCGCGTCGGGGGAACCGCCGATGGCCGGTTAGGGGTAAAACGCGCGCGTTATTTTTGAACGGGAGTGATCCGGGCGGCGTCTCATTTGCGTAACCATCAATGGAGGTTCACAACATGAAAAATCCCTATCGCAAGATCAACAATCGCCATCTGTCGCTGGGCCAGCTCGTCGCCATCGTCAGCTCGTGCGCGAAGGACAGCAAGGAGACCGTCGCTGCCGTTGCGGATCTCATCGCCAGTGGCCGGATCGCCGTCTGCGATCACGGCACCCGCAAGCAACTCAAGCTCGCGCCGGGCTTCTAACGGCGAGTCAAAGATTTCCCCCGCAGGAGGCGAACCCGTTTTACGGAGTTCGCCTTTTGCGTTTCATCCCCCGCCGCATGCGCTAAAACAGCCGGGTGATCGCACGTTACAGTCTCCCTGAAATGAGCGCGCTGTGGAGTGACCAGCGCAAACTCGAAATCTGGCTCGAAATCGAAACCCTCGCCTGCGAGGGCATGGCCGAGTTGGGCCGAATCCCCAAGGCCGACGCCGAAGCCATCCGCGCGCGCGGCGCCTTCAATCTCGAGGAAGTCCTCGAAATCGAGAAGCGCACGAACCACGACGTGATCGCGTTCCTCGAAAACGTCGCGTCGAAGATCGGCCCCGAGGCCCGCTGGGTCCACCAGGGTCTCACGTCCTCCGACTTGCTCGACACCACGCTCGCCGTGCAGATGAACGAATCCTGCGTGCGCCTGCTCGCCGACCTGCACGCCCTGCGCGCCGCCATCGCCCGCCGCGCCGAGGAGCACAAGCTCACGCCGATGATCGGCCGGAGCCACGGCATTCATGCGGAGCCGATTACCTTCGGGCTCAAGCTCGCGCTCATGTATGACGAATTCGGCCGCGCCATCGAGCGGCTCGAGCAGACCCGCGAGCGCGTGCGCGTCGGCAAGCTGAGTGGCGCCGTCGGCACGAACGCCCACCTCGATCCCCGCGTCGAGGCCTACGTGATGGAGCGCCTGCATTTGAAGCCGGCGCCGATCTCCACGCAGGTCGTCCAGCGCGACCGCCACGCCGAGTTCATGACGACGCTCGCGCTCATCGCCTCGTCCATCGACCGCTGGGCGACCGAGTTCCGCCACCTCCAACGCACCGAGGTGCTCGAGGTCGAGGAGTATTTCAGCGCCGGGCAGAAAGGCAGCTCCGCCATGCCGCACAAGCGCAACCCCATCACCGGCGAAAAGCTCACCGGCCTGGCCCGCGTGATCCGCAACAACGCCGGCGCCGCGCTCGAGAATGTCGCCCTCTGGCACGAGCGCGACATCAGCCACAGCTCCGTCGAGCGCATCATTCTGCCGGATTCCTGCACCCTGCTCGACTACATGCTCGTGCTCCTCACGAAGCTCGTGGACCGGCTGCTCGTCTATCCCGAGAACATGCGCCGCAACATGGAACTCACCGGCGGTCTCTACGCCAGCCAGGGCGCGCTGCTCCAGCTCACCGAAAAAGGCCTCGAGCGCAAAACCGCCTACGAGGCCGTCCAGCGCGCCGCGATGCGCACCTGGGCCGAAAAAATTCCGCTCGCTCAGACGCTCGCCGAGGAGCCGGAAGTCGCCGCCCAGCTCAGCGCCGAGGACGTGGCCGACGCCTGCGCCCTGGACCACCACTTCAAGCACATCGATGCGAAATTTCGCGCCGTTGGCCTTGAGCCGTAGTTGCAAATCCCGGGGTGCCTTGTAGGAGATAGGTCATCGATGAATTTTCGGATCCTGCTCTCCTGCCTGGCGCTTTTGGGCGTCGCCAGCTGCGACAAACTGCCAAAGCGGCTTCACGCGGCCACGCCAACTCCCGCCCCGACTCCGGTGGCAACCCCCACGCCGACGCCGAAACCGACACCCGTTCCCACGCCCACGCCGGTTGTCATCGATCCTTCGATCCAGGCGATCGTGCTCTGCTACCACCGCTTCGAGGAAAATCCCGGCCGCGACGGGCTGGGCATTCGCCCCGCGGAGTTCGAGCAGCAAATGCAGACGCTCAAGGACAAGGGCATCACGGTGGTCTCGATGAATGACTTCCTCGCCTGGCGGCGGGGCGAAAAGAGCATTCCGAATCCCTCGGCCGTCATCTCGATCGACGACGGTTATCTCTCCGGTTACGAGGTCGCCTGGCCGATCCTCAAGAAGTTCGGCTACCCCTTCACGATGTATATCTACACCGACTACGTGAAGGGCGGTCCGAAATCCGGCGGCAAGTCCATGACGTGGGAGCAGATCGCCGAGATGCGCGACGCCGGCGTGGATATTGCCTGTCACACCGTCTCGCACAGCAATCTCCGCTCGAAGCAGGGCAAGAGCGAAGAGCAATACCACCAATGGCTGGAGACCGAGCTCGGCGAATCCAAGAAAATCCTCGAGGGAAAACTTGGGATCAAGGTGAGCACGCTGGCGTATCCCTACGGCAACTACAACGACGAGGTGAAGAAGGTCGCCCTCGAGAACGGCTATGAAGCCGCCTTCACCGTGTATGGCCAGCACCTTCACCGCACCGGCGATCCGGCTACGATCGGCCGTTATGCGATCACCTCGACGAATCCGAAAATCTTCGCCAGCGCCGTGAACTTCGCCGGCAGTGCCGCCACGGGAGCGGAAGCCAGCGTGGCCCCGGCGCCCGGCGTTCTCACCGTTCCGATGCAGGGCGAGACGATTTCCGACCCGCGGCCCGAGATCAAAATCAACCTTGCGAGCTTTGGAAAACTCGATCCCAAGACCGTGGAAATGCGCATCAGCGGATTTGGCCTCGTGCCGGCGACCTACGACGAGGCTTCGCAACTGCTGAGCTATAAAATGCACACGCAACTGCGCGAGAGCGACGTGACGGTGATCGTGGGGGGACGCGCAGGCGGTCGCAAGGTCGTGACGAACTGGACCTTCCACTTCGATCCGAACGCGAAGCCGACCCCGGCGCCCGCTCCAACCGTGCCGCCGGCGCCCTCGCCAGCCGCTGGCGACGAGGAGGGAATTCCGCCGATGAAGCCGGCGCAGTAGCGTAACTTCGAGCTTTTCAGCGCCGCGAATTGCGGCGACGGTGCGGCATCATGGGCTCGGGACTTGTCGAGTTTTTCAAGCGCGCGCTGGGAGCGGAACCGCCGCTGCATCCCATCGACCGTCGCGCGGCCAAGCATTACGTGAAGCAGCGCCTCGCGCACATTTTTCCCGAATTGCGCAATGATCCCGAAGCGCTCGAGAAGGCCTATCGGGAGCTGGACCTCGAGCCCCGGCCCGGCATCGGACGGGGCGGCGAGACGGTCTTCGAGGCGATCCTGCCGAGGGAATTGTAGATTGGTCATCGGGAGGGCATCCGCCGACCATGACTAATGACGATTGACCAATGACCACCTCGGGCAGGTGACGAGGTGGTCGTTTACCATGCCAGTGGCCTGCATGAAGGCGTAGCAGATCGTCGTGCCCACGAATTTGAAGCCGCGACGCAGGAGGTCCTTCGACAGCGCGTCGGACTCGGGCGAGTGGGCCCGGGCATCGTCCATCGAGCGCAGGTGGCCCTGGATCGGCGTGCCATCGACGAAACGCCACAGGTAGGCGTCGAAGCTGCCGAATTCGTCGCGGAGGGCGAGGACGCCGCGGGCGTTCTGAATGGTGGAGCGGACCTTGAGGCGATTGCGGACGATGCCGGGATCGAGCAGCGCGGCGGCGATTTCTTCTTCCGTGAAACGCGCAACGCGGGCGATGTCGAAGTCGTGAAAGACGCGGCGGTAGTGCGCGCGCTTGCGCAGGATGGTGAGCCAGCTCAAGCCGGCTTGAGCGCCCTCGAGGGTGAGCATTTCGAAGAGGTGGCGGTCGTCGTGCGAGGGCACGCCCCACTCCTCGTCGTGATAGCGAACGTAGTCGGGATCGGTCCCGCACCAGGGGCAACGGGCGGCGGCCTTCATAGAATCCTTCCCGCCGGCCAAGTCGGAAGATCGAAATGGGCCGCGATGGTGGCGGCCACGTCGGCGTAAGTTTCGCGTTGGCCGAGAATCTCCGGTGCGGCGGTCAACTTGAAGATCGGCACGCGCTCGCGGGTGTGATCCGTGCCGCGCCAGGTGGGATCGTTGCCATGGTCGGCGGTAATGAGCACGAGGTCGCCCGGCTCGATGCGGGGCAGGAAATCCGCCAGCCACGCGTCGAAGATTTCCAGCGCCTGCGCGTAACCTTCCACGTCGCGCCGGTGCCCGAAGAGCATGTCGAAATCGACGAGGTTCGCGAAGACGAGGCCTTCGCGTTTTTCGTTCCAGAGGCGATCGAGCGCGGCCATCCCGTCGGCGTTCGATTTCGTCGGATGGGACTCCGTGATCCCGCGGCCCGCAAAAATGTCGGAGATCTTGCCGACTCCGATCACCGGGATGCCCGCGTCGGAAAGCGCGTCCAATACGGTGCGCGGCGGCACGAGCGAGAAATCGTGACGATTTGCGGTGCGTTGGAAATTTCCCGCCACGCCGGTGAAGGGCCGGGCGATCACGCGACCGATGCGCCACGCGTCGGCATGCCGGCGGGCGATCCGGCAGAGTTCGTAGAGGCGCTCGAGCGGGATGACGTCCTCGTGGGCGGCGATCTGGAGCACGGAGTCGGCGGAGGTGTAGAGAATCGGGCGGCCGGTGGCGACGTGCTCCGCGCCGAGAGTTTCGAGGATCGCGGTGCCGCTGGCGGCGCAGTTGCCGATGAATTCCACGCCGGCCTCGGTCTCGATGGCCTGGACGAGCGCGGGAGGGAAACTCTCGAAGGTCGCGAAGGCTTCCGCGATCACCGCGCCGGCGAGTTCCCAGTGGCCAGTAGTCGTGTCCTTGCCGGCGGAGCGCTCCGTGAGCACGCCGACCGCTCCTCGAAGCGGGAGCGAGCAGGGAGTCTCGCCGCGGGCGAGAGCAAGGGCTTGGTAGAGCCCGAGCGATTTGAGGGTCGGCAGCTTCGTTTGTGGGCGTTTTTCGAGAAGGTGGCCGAGCGTATTGGCGCCTTCGTCGCCGTAGCTGGCGGCATCGGGCGCGTGGCCGCAGCCGACGCTGTCGAGCACGAGGAGGAGGGCGCGCTTGGGCATTGGGTATTGGGCATGGGTTGAGCGGTAATTTCCTCTCAACTCTCAACCATCAGCTCTCAACGGCCTCTCACACCCCCACGGGGTGCCAGGCCGTCTTCATTTCGACCGTATCGAGGATCCAGTAGGGATTTCCCGGCGCGGTTTTCCAGGCCTTAGCGGTGAGCGAGTGGTCGGCGAAGCGTTTCAAATTCAGCGCGCTGCCGGCCTGCAACGTTTTGGCGGTGGCGGCATCGCCGGAGCCGTCGATGGCGGCGTTGACGTCCATGTGCTCGGCAAATTGCGGGGCGAGCTCCGCGCGCAGGCTGGTGAGAATGTTCACCACGCCGCGGGGCAGGTCGCTCGTGGCCAGGATCTCGGCAAATGTCACCGCGGGCAGCGGATGGCGCTCCGACGCAAGGACGACGACGGTGTTTCCGGAAAGAATTGCGGGGGCGACGAGGCCGACGAGCGCGAGGAGCGGCGGCGTGTCGGGGCAGATCACGCCGACGACGCCGGTGGGCTCGGGAAACGTGAAATTGAAATGCGGCGAGGCGACGGGATTTACCGCCGAGAAAAGCGGGCCGTATTTGTCGGTCCAGCCGGCGTAGTGCACGAGCAGGTCGATGGCGGCGGTGACTTCGTCCGCGGCGTTGGCGCCCGTGGCGCGGCGGAGTTCGACCTCGAGTTCGGCGCGACGGCATTCGAGCACCTCGGCGGCGCGGTAGAGAATCTGGCCGCGCAGGTAGGCGCTGGCGGCGGCCCATTTCGGCTGGGCGGCGCGGGCCTTGACCACGGCGTCGCGGAAATCCTTGCGCGACGCGTGGGCGGAATTACCGAGGAGGGTTTTGCCATCGGCGGCGAGCACGGGGCGCACGCGGCCGCTTTCGCTCCGGGGGAAGGCTCCGCCGATAAAAAGTTTGTAGGTCTTGAGGACGGGGAGTCGTTTTGCTTTCACAGGCAGGAACGAAAAAGCAGGATACGAGCCGCATGGACAAAAACGAGGCAATTTACGTCGCGGGACACCGCGGAATGGTCGGCAGCGCGGTCGTGCGCAAGCTGCAGGCGGAGGGTTTCACGAACATTCTCACGCGGTCGCGGGCGGAACTCGATTTGCAGAATGGGGCGGCCGTGCGGGCGTTTTACGCGGCGGAGCGGCCGGCGGTCGTAGTGGTCGCGGCGGCGAAGGTGGGCGGCATCGTGGCGAACAACGAAAAGCCGGTGGAGTTCCTGCTCGAGAATCTCGCCATCCAGAACAACCTCATCGCGGCGGCGCATGAGCACGACGTGTGCAAGCTACTCTTCCTGGGGAGCTCGTGCATTTACCCGAAGTTCGCGCCGCAGCCGATTTCCGAGGATTCGCTGCTGACGGGTCCGCTGGAGCCGACGAATGACGCCTACGCGCTGGCAAAAATTGCCGGCATCAAGCTCTGCCAGGCCTACCATCGCGAATACGGTCGGAATTTCATCAGCGGCATGCCGACGAACCTCTACGGCCCAAACGACAATTTCGATCTACACACCTCGCACGTGCTGCCGGCGCTCATTCGCAAGGTGCACGTCGCCAAACAAACCGGCGCGCCCACGGTGCCAATCTGGGGCACGGGCACGCCGCGGCGGGAATTTCTCCACGTCGATGATCTGGCGGATGCCTGTTTCTTCCTGCTCGAGAGCTACGACGAACCGCAGCAAATCCTGAACATCGGCTGCGGCGAGGACGTGACGATCCGCGAGCTGGCGGAGACGGTGTGCGACGTGATCGGCTATGAAGGCGCGCTGGAGTTCGACGTCTCGAAGCCGGACGGCACGCCGCGCAAGCTGCTCGACATGACGAAGCTCTTCGCGCTCGGCTGGCGGCCGCGCATTCCGTTGCGCGAGGGAATCGCCGGCGCCTACGCGTGGTATCTCGAGAACGTCGAGGCCGGCCGCTAGGCGGCGACCTTCGCGAAGGCGGCGGGCTCGGTCTTGCGGACGGCGGCGAGCTTCGCGGCCTTCGAGAGGGCCTTGGCGACGAGGCGAGCCTCTGCGGGGCTCATTTCCCGGGCGTTTTGCACCTCGAGCGCGATGAAGCCGGTGAGGGCGCTGATGCGCACGGAGACGAAGGGGGCTTTTTCGTCGGCGCCGAAGGGCTTCACGTGGACGATTTCGTCGCCGAGCTGGGAATCGCGTTCGCGCTGGATCCAGGGCAGGCTGTGCTCGTTCTCTCGAATGACGATGGCGTGCGCCTGCACCGGAGTGGGGTCGCCGATCGTGGAACGCAGGAGCAGTCGGCTTTGCTTGAGCGGATTGCGGCCGCGGGCGAGAAACGAGGTGCGCAGTTCGCGGCCGTCGTCGGAGAGGCGAATGTCGTAGCGGCCCTTGGCGGTTTCTCCGCGGATGAGGGTGGAGGTGGCAATTTGGATGCGGAGCTCGGGGACGAGGGCGCTCAGCGCAGGGAGGAGGGGTTCGGAAAATGGAGGCGGCTTGAGCATGGCAATACTAACCGGCAACTATGTGACGGAATCGTTACAATTCAATCAGAACCTTCCCAGACGCCGGCTTGCTTCAGTGGGTTTGCTGCCGTATTGGTCGTTCATGAAAACGTTGCGCATTCCTTTCAGAGTCGCATTCTTCACCGCGGTTTTGGTCGCTCTCGCCAGCCCAATTTCCGCCCGGGCGGATTGGAAACCCCTCGCGGGCACTTACACGGGCGCGTGGAAAAGCACGGATACCGATGGCAAAAGTTATTCCGGGACGGCGACCATCAAGATCGTGAGCGGACCCGGCAACAAGGTGAAGGTGAGCCTCAAAACGGCATTGTTTGGAAATCCGATCACGGGTTCCGTCAACGCGAAGGCGAGCGGCAATGCGGAATTCACGGTGACCAATCCCATTCTGGGAACGGTCACCGGCACCGGCAAGGCGACGGCCAGTGGGACCAAAGGCAAACTCAGCGGCAGCGGACCGCTCTATGGGATCGGCACCGCGACGTTGGCGGCGACGTTGCAGCGCAGTTCGTCCGGATTGAAGGCGAAGGGAACCGTCGTGCGCGCATTTCCGTTCATGACGAATACGCTGACCTTTTCGTTCTCGGGCAAGGCCAAGTAGGCGCGCCCGCTAGCCGCGATACGTCCAGGCGTCCGCGGCCGGCTCGGCGAGGATAGCGTCCACGACGGGGCGGTTGGGCGAAAATTCGCAGACGGGATCGGTGTTTGCGGCGTCGCCGATGAGCAGGGCGGCCTGGCAGCGACAACCGCCGAAGTCGCGCTCCCGCTCGGGGCAGCTCTGGCACGGCTCGGGCATCCATTCGAAGCCGCGGAAGCGATTGAAGGCGTCGCTTTCCCGCCAGATCCAGCCGAGGCTGTGCGTGCGGACGTTGTCGAAGGCGAGGTCGGGAATGGCGTTCGCCGCCTGGCATGGGAGGACGTCGCCGCGGGGATTGACCGTGAGCGAACGCGACGCCCAGCCGTGGAGACAGGGCTTCGGCTGCTGCTCGTAGTAGTCGGGCAGCACGTAAATGACCTGCATGCGTCCGGCGAGGCGGGCGGCGTGGCGTGAGGCGGTTTGCTCGGCGTGGCGGACCTGCTCGAGCGTGGGCAGGAGGGCGGCGCGATTGCGAAAGGCCCAGCCGTAGAATTGCGTGTTCGCGAGCTCCAGGCGCATGGCGCCGAGGGATTCCGCCAGCGCGATGATGGCGTCGAGACGGTCGATGTTGCGGCGATGCAGCACGACGTTCAATCCGAGCGGAAATCCCGCTGCGACCACGGTGCGCGCGGCCTCGAGCTTGCGTTCATGCGCGCTCGCGCCGGCCACTTCGTCGCCGAGCGTCGCCTCGTCGGCTTGCAGGCTGATCTGGATGGCATCGAGGCCCTCGCTCCGCAGCTCGCGCACGCGGGCGGCATCAAGTCCGAGTCCGCTCGTGATGAGGTTGGAATACATTCCTTCCGAGCGGGCGGTGGCGATCAATCGCGGGAGATCGCGGTAGAGCAGGGGTTCGCCGCCGGAGAAGCCGACCTGCACGACGCCCAGCTGCGCCGCCTGCGCCAGCACGCGCACCCAGACTTCGGCGGGCAGTTCCTCCTCGCGGGCGGTGAGTTCGAGGGGATTCGAACAATACGGGCAGCTCAACGGGCAGCGGTGCGTGAGTTCCGCCAGCAAGCCGTAGGGCCGGGGGGGAGTCATGTGAGCAGCCCTCGTCCGGTCAATTCGGCGATGCAGGCTTGCACGTCGGCGTGCAGCGCATCCGGCGCGGCGTCGTATTCCGCGGCGAGTGCCGCGGCGATTTCTTCCGTCGTCCGCGCGCCGTCGCAGAGTTGCACAATGGCGTCGGCCGTCTCGCTGAGTTCCACCGCGCCCTCGGGATGCAGCAGCAATGGCGCGCCGGTGAGGCGGTCGAGCTGGCGGCGCGCATGGGCGGCGAGGCGGGGGTGGGAGGGATCAGCGGGCATGGGCGTCGATGGCATCGAGCAGAGACCAGAGGACATCGCACTTGAAGCGCAAGGCGTCCACCGCGCGTTGCTGCAACTCTGGCGTGTCGCACCAGCGCAGCGTGAGCGCGAGGGCTTCGTCGGAATCGACCCGCGCCTGCGTGACGCGGTTTTGAAAATAGTCGAATGCCCAATCCGGCACCCATCGGTAATGTTCGCGAAAGGCCGCGAGTCGCTCGGCCATCAGGTCCGGCGCGAAGAGTTCGGTGAGCGACGACGCGACGGCCACGGGCCATGGTTCCGTGCGGGCGAAGTGAACATACGCATCCACCGCGAAACGCACGCCAGGCCGCAGACCCTCGCCGACGAGGACGCTCGCATGATCAAGCCCGCAGCCCTCCGCGAGCCGCAACCAGGCCTCGATGCCGCCCTCGGCGCCGCTGCGGCCGTCATGATCGACGATGCGATGCAGCCATGCGCGGCGCACATCGCGCTCGGGGCAATTGCTCAGGATCGCGGCGTCCTTGAGTGGAATGCAGCGCTGGTAATAAAAACGATTCGCGACCCAGACGCGAATTTCCTCCGGCGAAAGCCGGCCGGCGTTCATCCGCACATGGAACGGATGGAGATGATGGTAGCCGCTCTCGCCCACCGCGCGCAATGCCGCCAGGAACTCGTCGTTCGTCATGGCTCAGACTACGAAATGCTCGCCGTCCCCGGCAATCCGCACGCCGGCGGCCTCCACCGCGAGCCGCTCCGCGGAATCGGGCCGGAGCACCGGATTTGTGTTGTTGATGTGAAGGTAGTGGACGCGTCCGGCCCCGAGCCCGCGCAGCGCTTGCAGACTGCCCGTATCGCCACCCATCGGCACATGCCCCATCGCGGCGGCGGTGCGTCCGGAGAAGGGCCGCATTTCGTCCTCGGACCAAAACGTGCCGTCGAACCAGACGTGCGCGCATTCCTCAAGGGCTGTCAACAAAGGCGCATCCAGCCGCGCGACGTCCGGGAAAAATCCCGCCGTTCCGCCGCCGGCCCGAAACAAATAGCCGACGGCGTGGGCGCAACTCTCCGCGCGGGCATCGTAGCGCGGCGGTCCGCCGCCGGAGAGACTTATGGCGCGCACCTCCAGACCGGAATCGTCCACGGGCGCCCATTCTGCCGGGATGTCCCGCCATTCGATGCCGCCATACGCGCCGAGCACGCGACCGAGTCCGAGCCCGTGCTCCAGGCTCGTGCGCACCGCGGGCGGAGCGGTCACGATGCACGGACCGCTCTCCCGCAATTGGAAAAGCCCCAGCGTGTGATCCAGATCGGCGTTGGTCAGAAAGACGCTGCGAATCGGCGAGTCGCGCTCGCCGGCGGCAATCTCAAGGCGCGGCCGCACGAATCGCTCGAGTTGATGCCCGACATCCGGCGAGGCGTTGACGAGATGCCAGTCGCGCCCGTTGCCGGAGACGGCGAGCGAACTCTGCCAGCGGCCCGGCAGCGCACCTTCACGCGCGAGGCGGCAATTCCGGCACGCGCAATTCCACTGCGGAAAGCCGCCGCCGGCGGCGGTTCCGAGCACGAGGACCTCGAGCAAAGCGGCCTTAACGAGTGCCGGCGTAGAGCGAGACCTCGAAGAAAATCGGAATGTCCTTCAGCTTGGGGGCGGTCCAGGGACGCTTGGTTTTCATAAGCTTTTGCGAAATTAGGCGGGTTCCGCCGGGATGCCATCGAAAATTTGCCGTCATTGTTTAAACATTTGTTTGAAACGAATGTATTGCCCTCTAGGTTGCCTCATGAGCACAGAGGAACAAGGCCCGCGGGAGCGTTTGATCGACGCGGCCGGCGAGGTGTTTGCCGAGCATGGTTTTCACGCGGCGACCATTCGCGAAATTACGCGGCAGGCCGGCGTGAACGTCGCGGCGGTGAACTATTATTTTCGCGACAAGGAGGAACTTTACTCGGCCACGTTGAAGCACGCGCACCGGTCCGCCTGCACCCTCGTGCCCGGGGATGCGGAGGCGCTGCCGCCCGAGGAGCGGCTCCATTACTTCGTTCGCGCGTTGCTCAGCCGGTTTCTCGATCCGCTCCGTCCGAAATGGCACGGCCAGTTGATGGCGCGCGAAATGGCCTCGCCGACGCCGATGCTGCGGCATTTGATCGACGAGGTCTTCCGGCCAAATTGTCGCTGGCTCTCCGCGCTGCTTCAGGAACTGGGCGGCGGACGTTTCGATGCCGAGCAGCTCGAATACCTCACGACAAGCGTGCTCGGCCAATGCGTCTTCTACCGCCAGAATCGACCGATCATTCAGTCCATCTCGCCGGAATTGCTCGGCCGCGAAGGCCTCGTCGATCGCCTCGCGCGCCACATCACCGATTTTTCCCTCGCCGCCATTCGCAACCTGCCCCTCGCGAAACCCAAAAAGCAAAACCATGAGCGCCTCGCCGAACCTCGCTGAAAATCCCCCGCTGTCCGCCGCTGCAACATCGCCGTTGAAGGAAAAATCCCCCGGCGCGCGGCGCAAAGCCCTCATCATCGCGATTCTCGTGGTGGCCGCGCTGGCGGCGCTCGTCGTTTATCTCGTGACGCGGGGCAAGCAGACGACCGACGATGCGTTCATCGAATCGCACGTCATCGCGATCAGTCCGCAGATTTCCGAGCGCGTGAATCGGGTGCTCGTGAGCGACAACCAGGTTGTGCAAAAGGGTGCGTTGCTCGTGGAGCTCGATCCGCTCAACGAGGAGGTTCTCCTCGAAACGGCGCGCGCCAATCTCGCCTCCTCGGAAGCCAAGCTCGCGCAGTCGCAGGCCCAATTCACTGCCAACCAGGCGGACTTCGCCCAATCCCGCGCCGACGCCGCCGAGGCTCGCGCGAACGCCGACAACGCGGCAAAGGAACTCGCGCGCAATACCGAACTGCGCAAGACCGGCGCCATCGCCCAGCGCGATTACGACACCGCCCAGATGCAGGCTCTCTCGTCGAAGGCCGCGCTCGAGAGCAAGCAGCAGAATGCGCTTTCCACCGAGTCCGGTATCAAGGTTGCCGCCGCGCAGGTGAGGGCCGCCGAGGCTCAAGTAACGCAGGCGAAGGCCTTGGTCGCCGCGGCGGAACTCCGCCTCTCCTACACGAAAATCTATGCGCCCGAGGCGGGCCGGGTCACTCGCAAGAACGTCGAGCCCGGCAGCTACGTGCAGACCGGTAATGCCCTGCTCGCCATCGTGCCGCCCGAGGTCTGGGTGATCGCCAATTTCAAGGAAACGCAGCTCGACGACATTCGCGTCGGGCAGCCCGTGGACATCAAGGTCGATGCCTATCCTTCGCAGAAATTTCACGGGCACGTGGACAGCATCCAATCCGGCACCGGCTCGCGCTTCAGCCTGCTGCCGGCGGAGAACGCGACCGGCAATTACGTGAAGGTCGTTCAACGCGTGCCGCTCAAGATCGTGTTTGATGATCTGCCGAAGGACGGTCCGCCGCTCACGCCGGGCATGTCCGTCGTGCCGGCCGTGGATATTCGAAAATAGGTCTGGATCGGACCGATGGATTCCTCAGCGGACCGCCCCGACGTCAATCCCTGGATCGTCGCCATCGTCATCTCGATGGCGACCTTCATGGAGGTGCTCGACACCAGCGTGGCGAACGTCTCGCTCAGCCACATCGCGGGCGGCCTTGCCTCCAGCCTCGACGAGGCGACGTGGGTGCTCACGACCTACCTCGTCGCGAACGCCATCATGATGCCCATCAGCGGCTGGCTCGGCACGATCTTTGGCCTGAAGCGTTACTACATGATCTGCGTGGCGTTGTTCACGCTGAGTTCGCTGCTCTGTGGACTCGCGCCCAGTCTCGACTGGCTGATCTTCTTTCGCATCGTGCAGGGCGTCGGCGGCGCCGGCATGGCGCCCGTCGTGCAGGCGATGCTCGCCGACATTTTTCCGCCCGAGAAACGCGGCCTCGCCTTCTCCGTCTACGGCCTGACGGTCGTCTTTGCCCCCGCGATTGGACCGACGCTCGGCGGCTGGATCACCGATCACTACAGCTGGCACTGGATTTTTCTAATCAACATTCCGGTCGGCATTATTTCGCTATTTCTCACCGCCGCGCTCGTTCACGAGCCCGCCGCATCGCGGATCGAACGCGACCGGATGATGAAGGAAGGCTTCCGCGTGGACTGGCAGGGTTTCCTGCTGACGGTGCTGGGCGTCGGTTGCCTGGAAATGTTCTTCGATCGCGGGCAGCGCGAGGATTGGTTCGCGTCGCATTTCATCACGACGATGGCGGTCGTTTCCGGCGTCTGCCTGGTCGCGCTCGTGTGGTGGGAATCGCGTCAGAAAAATCCGATGGTCGATATCCGGTTGCTCAAGATCCCAAGCTTCTTTGCGTCGTTCGTGGCGATGTTCGCGCTTGGGTTCGTGCTCTTCGGCACCACGACGCTGCTGCCGCAATTTCTCCAGCAACTCCTCGGCTACACCGCGCAGCAATCCGGCATGGCGCTCACGGCCGGCGGCATTGCGATGATTGTGATGATGCCGCTTGTCGGCGGCTTCTTCGTGCGCAAGTTCCAGTCGCGGCACCTCATCATCGTCGGCCTCCTCATGCAGGCGGCTTCGCTCCTGCACATGGGCATGACCTTCAATCTCGAGACGACATTCGATCAAACGCTGTGGAATCGCGTGTATCAAACCCTCGGTCTCGCGTTCCTCTTCATCCCGATCACGCAGAGCGCGTATTTGAATCTCCCCGCCGGAAAAAATGGCAATGCGGCCGCGCTCATCAACCTCGCGCGCAATCTCGGCGGCAGCGTTGGCATCGCGCTCACGAGCACCTTCGTCGCGCAGCGTTCCCAGCTCCATCAGTCGCGGCTCGTCGAGCACATTTCCGCCTACGATCCGCAGACGCAAACCACCCTCCAGCAGCTCGGCGCGACGTTCACCGGCCACGGCGGCGACGCGCAGAATCAGGCGCTCGGTTTCATCTACTCATTGGTGCAGCGGCAGGCAGGAATGCTCTCCTACCTCGAAATTTTCTACGTGATGGCGGCGGGCGTGCTCCTGATCATTCCGCTGACGTTTCTGCTGCCGAAAAACGATCCGCACCAAAAGGGCCCGCCCGGCGCGGAGGCCCATTGAATCAGCGCGGCGCGGCGATCAGGCGTTGGCCAGCGCGGCGGTTTCCTTGCACGCGCCCGTCGCGGGATCGGTCTCGACAATGTAAGCGGCCCGCAGATCCGCGAAGTCGGGAATTTGTCCGTCCTCGCCCATCGTCAAGCTGACGCGCAGGAATTGCTCGATGTCACCGCTCGGCGAGCCAAGAACCACGGGCCCGGCGGCGTGAATGACGGAATTTTCCTCGTCGAAGTCCAGGAACTCGATCTGGAAGGATCGCACCGGCACCTGGGGGCGGCGTGGTTGCAGTGGATCGTAAATGCCAAGACGAGCCTTGGTGAGGATGTAATCACGGATCGCTTCCTCCACGGGATCGGTAATCGCTTCTGCCATCGCGAGAAGGGTTCTCTTCTGCGGGAGACCGAAGTTCAAGCGATTTGAGCAGAGGGTTTCCCCATGGCGGGAATTATTTTCCCTTGCTCGGATACGGAACGCTGGATAGCGTCTTGCCTCCCACGTTTACGGGGTCTTAGCTCAGTTGGTAGAGCGCCTCAATGGCATTGAGGAGGTCAGCGGTTCGATCCCGCTAGGCTCCATTCCTTTTTTGACAGTTCCTTACCAGAAGGGAGATCGATGGAGATTTCTCCTTTATCGATCACGAGGCGGCTACAAATCTTGCGGCCAGGCCATTTCTTGGAACGCTTTAACGGGTCCGGGTGTTCCAGGGCAGCTTCGCGAGCAGCAGGCCCATTCCGCAGAAGTCGGTGACACCGGCAAAGACGAAGCCGGCGCCGACGAAAGCGCTCAGCCCGTAGAATCCGGCGTTCACGAAATGTCCGAGCACGACGCCGAGCAGCACGAGCGAGCCGGCGGCGATGCGCACCTGACGCTCGAGGCTGATGACTTTGCCCGTGCCGCGTTCGACGGGCAGGCCGGCGTCGATCCAGGCCTGGGTGCCGCCTTCGACGACGATGGCGCGGGCGAGGCCTTCGCTCGTGAGTTGATCAGCGGCCTTCCGGGCCCGCCCACCCGCCTGGCAAAGGATGTAAACCGGTTCGTCCTTCGCAACGCCGACCGCCGGCGCGTGGAATTGCCCGAGCGGGAGGTTGCGGGCGTGCGGAACGTGGACCTGCGAGAACTCGGCCGGCGTGCGCACGTCGATGAGCGGGAGGTTAGGCTGACTCGCGAGGAGCTTCTGCAATTCGGCGGGTGTGATCGTGGCCATGGCGGAGGATCGACCTTTTAGCCGGTCCTGCAAAGACCGGATGCGCGGGAGGGTTGGGTTCGGCGCTTTGGCCCGCGGGACCTTAAGCGATGGCGGGCACGGCCGGGTCGCTCCACGGGAGGTCGAGGAACTCGGCGACGAAGCGGTTCGCGGGGTTTTTGCGAACTTCGTCGGGGGTGCCGATCTGCTGCACCTTGCCTTTGTCGATCAACACGACGCGGTCGGAGACTTCGAAGGCTTCGTCCTGGTCGTGGGTGACGAAGAGGGTCGTGAGCTTGATGCGGTCCTGGAATTCGCGCAGCCAGCGGCGGAGTTCCTTGCGGACTTTGGTGTCGAGGGCGCCGAAGGGTTCGTCGAGGAGGAGGACCTGGGGCTCGATGGCGAGGGCGCGGGCGAAGGCGACGCGCTGGCGCTGGCCGCCGGAGAGCTGGCTGGGCAGGCGCTTCTCGAAGCCGGAGAGCTGGACGGCGTCGAGGAGCTCGAGGACGCGGGTGCGGATGGCGTCCTTCGACGGGCGGAGGTGGCGTTTTTGCACGCGGAGGCCGAAGGCGACGTTCTCGAAGACGCTCATGTGGCTGAAGAGCGCGTAGTGCTGGAAGACGAAGCCAGCGTGGCGTTTATAGGCGGTGAGCTGGGTGACGTCGGTGCCCTCGAAGAGCACGCGGCTTTTGTTATCCTCGGGGAATTCGAGGCCGGCGATGATGCGCAGGAGCGTGGTCTTGCCGGAGCCGCTGGGGCCGAGCAGGGCGATGAGTTCGCCGGTCTCGATCTTGAGGCTGACGTTATCGAGGGCCGGGTATCTCGAGAATTTTTTGGTGATCTCGCGGACTTCGATGCTCATCGAGAAGTGGATGGTTGAGAGTTGAGAGTGGAAAGGGATTCCGGCGCGCGGGCGGCCTCGGCGAGCTGCTGTTCGGCGCGCCATTCGGCGTAGGTTTTAATCACGAGGGTGAGCAGCGCAAGGACGCAAAGCAGCGAGGCGACGGCGAAGGCGGCGGCGAACTGGTATTCCTCGTAGAGCGTCTGGATGTGGAGCGGGATGGTGTTCGTGCGGCCGCGCACGCCGCCGGAGACGACGGTGACGGCGCCGAATTCGCCCATGGCGCGGGCGTTGCAGAGGATGATGCCGTAGAGGAGGCCCCATTTGATCTTGGGCAGGGTGACGCGCCAGAAGATCTGCCAGCCGTTCGCGCCGAGGCTGAGGGCGGCTTCCTCTTCCTTGGTGCCCTGGGCCTGCATGAGCGGGATGAGGCCGCGCGCGACGAAGGGGAAGGTGACGAAAATCGTGGCGAGCGCGATGCCGGGCACGGCGAAGATGATGCGGATGCCGTGGTCGATGAACCAAGGGCCGAACCAGCCCTGCGCGCCGAAGACGAGGACGTAGATGAGGCCGCCGACAACGGGGGAAATCCAGAGCGGGAGGTCGATGAGGGTGATGAGAATGGGGCGGCCGGGGAAGTCGAAGCGGGTGAGTGCCCAGGCGGCGGCAATACCGAAAATCGTATTCAACGGGACGGCGATGCCAGCGGCGAGGAGGGTGAGTTTGATGGCGCTCCGGGCTGCGTCATCCTGAAAGGCGGCGAGGAAGACGGGCAGGCCCTTGGCGAAGGCTTCCTTGAAGACGACGAGCAGGGGCAGAAACAGAAAGAGGACGAAGAAGACGAAGACGATGCCGATGAGCGTCGCGCGGAGCAGCCAGGGCTCCGCCGTGGCGCCGGCGGGGCGCTCGACGCGGGCGACGGTCGGGAAGGTAGAGGCGGCGCCGGCCATGGGTTAGGCGACTCCTTTCCGGCGGTTGTCCCAGGCTTGAAAGCCATTGCAGAGGAGAAGAATCGCGAACGAGGCGACGAGCATGACGAAGCCGATGCCGGCGGCACCGGTGTAATCGTAGTCCTCGAGCTTCGAGATAATGAGCATCGGCGTGATCTGCGTCTGGAAGGGAATGCCGCCCGAGATGAAGACGACGGAGCCGTATTCGCCGACGGCGCGGCCGTAGGCAAGCGTAACTCCGGTGAAGATGGCGGGAAGAAGGCCCGGCAGCACGACGCGCGTGAAGGTCTGGTAGCGGGTCGCGCCGAGGCAGGCGGCGGCTTCCTCGACATCGAGCGAGAGATCCTGGATGACGGGCTGGACGGTGCGCACGACGAAGGGCAGGCCGATGAAGGTGAGGGCGATGAGGATGCCGATCTGCGAGTAGGCGATCTTCAGGCCGACGCGGCCGAGGTAGGGCTTCGACCACGCGTGCTCGCGGAGCCAGTCGCCGACGGGCGTGTGCGGCGCGAGCCAGGCACCGAGGGGCTGGTTGTAGGCGAAGAACTGGCCGATCCATTCGTTCGGCGCATAGAGCGTGGTGAGGGCGATGCCGGCGACGGCGGTGGGCAGCGCGAAGGGAAGATCGACGATGGCGTCGAGGAAACGCCGGCCGGGGAAGCGGTAGCGGACGAGCACCCACGCGGCGAGCACGCCGAAGACGCCGTTGATGAGCGCGGCGACGAGCGAAAGGCCGAAGCTGACCTTGTAGGAGGCGACGACCTGCGGCGAGGTGATGGAGTTCCAGAAATGGTCCCAGCCGCCGGACTGCGTTTTCACGAACAGCGCGCTGAGAGGGATGAGCACGATGAGGGTGAGATACACGAGGGTGTATCCGAGCGTGAGACCAAAGCCGGGCAGGGTGAAGCGTTTCAAGCGGTCGGGCGACTAGATCGACTGAGCCTCGGAAATAATGGCGCGGAAGCGAAGGAGAATTTCCTCCAGCGCGAGGGTGTGGGCTTCGACCTGTTGCTCGAGCGGGGCAAGTTGCGGCGTTTCAAAGACAATCTCGAGCGGACGGGGATGCTGGGCGGGCGGCGCGCTCAATACGCCGGGGTAACCGCTCTCGATGATGCCTTCGTTGGCCTGGAAGTTATCGATGGTCTTGTCGACGTTTCGCGGCAGGACGACGGCGGCGCGGGCGAGGGCGGGCTCGAGGACGTGGCGGGTGAGCGCGTGCCCCTTGACGAAGCCGTAGAGGCCCTCGCTCGTGTCGTCGGAATGCAGCGCGATGATGCCGTCGAAGGCGAGGTTCACGAGCTGGCGCTCGAGCAGGATGATCTCGGGTTCTGCGGAGTCGCGCCAGAACTGGCGGTTGAGATCGACGCCGTTGCGTGACCAGCGCGTATCGTCCGCGTAGCCGGTGGGGTTGCAGACGGGATAGACGAAGAGTTCGTAGCCTCGGGCGATCTCGGGATGCGCGTGGAGTTTTTCGAGGAACGCGATGGCGCCGACAGCGGTGGATTCCTCGTCGCCGTGGATGCCGCCGAAGATGCCGATGCGCAGAAAACTCGCGCCGCCGGAGCCGGGGCCGGCGAAGAGAAAACGCGGCACGGTCACGCGCTCGCCGAGGCGGCCGGCCAGCTCGAGGTGGGCGGTGAAGAGGTGCTGCGAGCCGCGGGCGAGTTCCTCGATGGGACGGATGAGCTCGCGCACGCTGCGGCGCTCGCGGAGACGGTGGGCGGTCATGGTTCTGGCCATTGGGCGTGACGGGTTCAGGGTTTCGGCTGGTAGATGGCGTCGAACGTGCCGCCATCCCGGAAATTTTTCTGTGCTTCGGGCCAGCCGCCGAAGACTTCGTCCACGGTGAAGAGCCGAAGCTTCGGAAAGAGCGTGGCATTGGCGGCGAGCAGTGCGGAATTCCGCGGGCGGAAAAAATATTTTACCGCGAGCTGCTGGCCTTCGTCGGACCAAAGATATTTGAGGTATTCCGTGGCGGCCTCGCGGGTGCCGTGCTGATCGACGTTTTTATCGACGACGCTCACGGGCGACTCGGCGAGGATGCTCGAGCTCGGGGTGACGATGTCGTAGTCCTTCGGGCTGAAGACGCGGGAGATTTGCAGGGTCTCGCTCTCGAAGGTGAGGAGCACGTCACCGACGCCGCGCTGGACAAAAGTCGTCGTGGCGTCGCGGCCGCCGGCGGGGAGCACGGGGACGTTTTTGAAAAGCGCCGTGACAAATTTTTGCGGATCGAGGCCGGCGGATTTCGCGTAGGCCCACGCGGCGAAGTAGCTGTAGCGGCCGTTGCCGGAGAGCTTCGGATTTGGAATGACGACCTCGATGCCGGGCTTGATGAGGTCGGGCCAATCCTTGATGCCCTCGGGATTGCCCTTCCGGACGAGGAAGACAATCGTCGAGGTGTAGGGCGCGGCGTGATCGGGCAGGCGGGTGCGCCAATCCGCGGAGATGAGGCCGGCATCCGCGATGAGCTGGATGTCGGGATCCTGGTTCATCGTGACGACGTCGGCGGGGAGGCCGTCCACGACGGCGCGGGCCTGTTTGCTGGAGCCGGCGTGGGATTGCTCGATGGCGAGGTCGGCGCCCTTATCGGCCTTCCAGTGCTTTTTGAACGCGGCGTCGTAATCCTTGTAGAACTCGCGGGTGACGTCGTAGGAGACGTTGAGCAAGGTCGTGGGCGCGGCCTGCAGCGAGGCGGCGGCAAGCAGGAGGGCGGCGAAAATGATTTTCATGGTCGTAAAGGAGGCCCGGACCTTTCGGCCCGGGCCCCGGCTGGAATCGAGTGTCGTTTCGAGATCGGTCGTCAGGCGGGTTGGGCGGCGAGAAGCTCGTTGCGGGCTTTCTCGGCGAGGGCGGTGCTGAGATAGCGTTCGCCGGTGCTACAGCCGATGGTGACGATCAATTTTCCCGCGAACTCAGGGCGCTGTGCGACTTGCAGGGCGGCCCAGACGTTCGCGCCGGTGGAGATGCCGGCGAGGATGCCTTCCTCGGTGGCGAGGTGGCGGGCGGTGTCGATCGCGTCTTCGTTGCTGACCTTGATGACGTCGTCGAGGATGGCGACGTTCAGGTTCTTCGGCACGAAGCCGGCGCCCGTGCCTTGGATTTTATGCGGGCCGGGCTTGAGCGGCTCGCCGGCGCGGGTTTGCGAAATGACGGGTGAATCCTTTGGCTCCACGGCGATGGCGAGGAAGCCGGGCTTGCGGCTTTTGATGACCTCGCTCACGCCGGTGATCGTGCCGCCGGTGCCGACGGCGGAAACGAGGACGTCCACCTGGCCGTCGGTGTCGGCCCAGATTTCCTCGGCCGTCGTGCGGCGGTGGACTTCGGGATTCGCGGGGTTGTTGAATTGCTGTGGAATCCAGGAATTCGGCGTCTCGGCGTGGAGTTGCTCCGCGCGGGCGATGGCGCCTTTCATGCCTTCGGAGGCGGGCGTGAGGACAAGTTGGGCGCCGAGCAACGCGAGCAGCGTGCGGCGCTCGAGGCTCATGCTTTCCGGCATGGTGAGGACGAGCTTGTAGCCCTTGGCGGCGGCGACGAACGCGAGCGCGATGCCGGTGTTGCCGGACGTGGGCTCGATGATCGTGGTGTCGGGCGTGAGACGGCCTTCCCGCTCGGCGGCCTCGATCATCGCCGCACCGATGCGATCCTTCACGCTGCCGAGCGGATTCGAGAACTCGCCCTTGATCGCGATGGTGGCCGGCACGCCGGCGGCGATGCGGTTCAGTCGAATGAGCGGCGTTTTTCCAACGCTCGCGACGACGTTGTCGAAGGTGGGCATGGCGTCAGTTCCCGGTGGGCTTGTAAATTTGGTCGAAGGTGCCGCCGTCGGCGAAATGGGTCGCCTGGGCTTTCGTCCAACCGCCGAAGGTATCATCGATGGTCACGAGCTTCGTCTCGGCGAACTGGCCGGCGTATTTCTTTTTCGCGGCCTCGC
>Ga0070661_100000479_pt1 | contig 30510 bp, 25 predicted proteins | sample KBSC43metaG_FD_64663 | JGI IMG/M metagenome (GOLD analysis project Ga0070661, IMG submission 64663) | Corn rhizosphere microbial communities from Kellogg Biological Station, Michigan, USA - KBS C4-3 metaG | ecosystem: Host-associated > Plants > Roots > Rhizosphere > Soil ... | reverse complement strand
GCAAATCGGCCGGGGTCACGCGGATCGGTCCCGGCATCGTGGCAAGGCGGGCAATCGCGCCGATCGTCTGGGCGAGGATTTCGTCGGACGTTGCGAAGGTCTCATGGACGCCGGCGAGCGGCTCGGCAAGTTCCGCCATGCGATCGTTCTCGAAGGTGATGAACGCGTCGGCATGTTTAGCGAGTTCGACCTGGGCGTCGGCCGCCTGCTGGACGCGGCGTCGGCCTTCAAAGCCGAACGGCAGCGTTGCGAGGACGACGACGAGCGCGCCACCATTCTTCGCCAGCTCGACCACGACGGGGGCCGCACCGCTGCCCACGCCGCCGCCAAGCCCTGCGCAGACGATGACGATGGCTGCACCTTCGAGCGCCGTGGCGATTTCCGCCTCGGTTTCTTCCGCGGAGGCGGCGCCAACTTCGGGATCGCCGCCGGTCCCGAGACCGCGCGCGGTCTGGGCGCCGATCAGAATTTTGTGCTCCGCGACCGAGCCGCTGAGCGAGACGCCGTCGGTATTAATCGCGACGAGATCGAGCATGGCGCCGAGGCCCGCGAGCGTGACGCGGTCGATGAGCGAAACCCCGGCATTACCCACGCCGACGACGAGGATACGTGGCGGGGCGGCGTTCGGTTCGGTGAGCAGGGTGCGCGGGATTTCGAGCATGGCGTCAGGCATTGGCGCGGCGGCGGAAGATGCTGCCGATTTTTTTGAAGAGCGAGGCGGGTTCCTCCTCGATCTGCATGAGCTGGGCGTATTTCACGACGCCGATGGCGGTCGCGTATTGCGGATTTTGGAAGACGGACGTCGGGCCGGTGACCTCCTGCGCGGCGACGGAATGCACGGGCTGGTCGAAGACCTCGGCGGCGACCTGCTGAATGCCGCGCAGCCGGCTGCAGCCGCCGGTGAGCATCACGCCGGCGCGGACGAGATCGAGATCGCAATGCGCGGCGATGTCGCGCCGCACCAGCTCGAAGAGCTCGCGGACGCGGGCGTAGATGATGCGGTTGAGGTTCGAGCGCTCGATTTCGCAGCCGGAGAAGCCGGAGTCGTTCTTGAGGATGATCGTGTCGCCGGGCTGGGCTTCGTCGGGATTCGCGCTGCCTTCCTCGGTCTTCAACCGCTCGGCGCGGGCGATGGGAATGCGGAGGCCGATCGAGATGTCGTTCGTGATGTGGTCGCCGCCGATGGCAAGCACGCCGCTGTGCTGCACGGCGCCATCGATATAAACGATGTAGTCCGTCGTGCCGCCGCCGATGTCGAGGACGATGGCGCCGAGGTCCTTCTGGTGCTGGTCGAGCACGACCTGGGCGGACGCGACGGAGTTGATGACGACCTCCTCGGCGGCGACGTTGGCCTCCTTCACGCAACGCAGTGTATTCTGGATGCGCGTCTTCACGCCGTGGACGATGTGGAAATCCGCCTCGAGCTTGTGGCCGACCATGCCGATGGGGTTCACGACGCCTTCCTGGTTGTCCACGTAGTAGTGCTGCGTGATCGTGTGGATGAACCAGTTTTGGTCTGGGATGTTGACTTCCTTCGCGGCGGCCTCGACGTCGCGGATGTCCTCGTCGTCGATCTCACCGCGATCCTCGGGAATGGTGGTCGCGCCGCGATGGTTGAGGCTCTGGATGTGCGCGCCGGTCACGGCGACCCACACGCTCTCGATCTCGGCGTCGGCCTTCTCCTCGGCGTCGGCGATGGCGTCGCGCACGCATTGGATGGCGTTGTTGAAATCGACGATCTCGCCCTTGCGGATGCCGACGGATTTCGACTCGCCCACGCCGAGGATGCGCAGCGAGCCGTCGGGCCGGGATTCCGCGACGACGGCGCAGACCTTGAAGGTGCCGATTTCCAAGCCTACGAGCAGACGATCCTTGGCCATTTAGTTTTTGAGCTTTCGATTGGGCTTTGCGTCGGCCGCGGGTTTTTCCGCGTCGTCCTGCAACGAGACGAGCATGAAGCGGACCGGAGTGTATTTTTTGGGAATGAGATTCACGGTGTCGAGCTGGCGGCCGGTTTCCCGGCAATTTTCGAGGAGTTTCTGCACCCGATCGATTTGGATGCCGGGATTTTCCGGGGAGAAGATGAGTCTGGCCTTGTTGGCGTCGATGACTTCGAGCGCGTAGGCCTTCGAGATGTCGATGGAGCGAATTGCGAGCAGGGAGGTTGGACGCTCCGCGCGGGCGGCGAGAAGATCGAGCGCGGATTTCAAATCGGCGGCGGCGAGGATGTCGCCCTGCTGGATGAGCGCGGGATCGGGCGCGAGAATGACGGGCAGACGCCAGTATTCGGGCTCCACGCGATAGGGCCTGAACGCGCCGCCGCCCGCGTCGAGCAGCAACGCGCGATCGGTGGAGAAATTGTCGCCGGCCTTCGCGAGCCAGGCGACGGGGACGCGTTTGGTGACCATGATCCGCACGGTGTCGGGCCAGTCGCGCTGGATCGTGATGGTATTGACCTGGTCGATCCGGCGAAAGGCCTGCTCGGCCGCGGCGAGGTCGAGGCGGAAGATATTCGTGCCGAGCGTAAGGCCGGAGACGCGCAGCGCGTCGTCCTTCGACATGAGATCGTCGAGCTGGGCGTCCACGACGCGCAGGTTGTATTCCGGATTTTGCAGGAAGAAGCGGTTCGTGATTTCGCGGAAGCCATAGACCGCGCCGGCCGCGATGCCCACCCAGAGCAGCACGCCGAAGACAATCCCGAAGACGCGGCTCTTGCGCTGGCGGCGCGCGGTGGACTGCCGCACGCGCACGTCGAGCAACTGGGCGCGCGACGAACGGGCCGGTGCGCGGCGATTGCGGGGGAGAGGAACTTCGGCGCGGCGCTTCATGCGGGCGGTCCTCCTTTTCGGAGCGAGAGGAGGGCGATGCGTTCGCACAATTCCGCAAAGCTCACGCCGACGGCGGCGGCGCCCTTTGGCAGCAGGCTTGTCTCGGTCATGCCCGGGATGGTGTTGACTTCGAGGACGTAAGGATTGCCGGCCGCGTCGAGGAGAACGTCCACGCGGGAATAGACCTCGAGTCCGAGCGAGCGGTGCGCGGCGAGGGCGGCGGCCTGGACCGCCTGCGTGGTCGCGGCGTCGAGGCGCGCAGGGCAGTAATAGTCGGACGCCCCCTTCGTGTATTTGTTCTCGTAACTGTAGAAATCGACCTTTGGTACAATCTCGACGATGGGGAACGCCTCGTCGCCGACGATGCCGACGGTGAGTTCCTTGCCCTGGATGAATTCCTCGATGAGGACGTCGTGATCGCGGGCGAAGCAATCCTCGAGCGCGGCGTCGAGCGCAATGGTGTCTTCGACGATATGCACGCCGACGCTGGAACCCTCGCGGGGCGGTTTCACGACGAACGGGAGCGGCAGCGAGGGCGCGTCGCCCTTCTCGACGATCTCCCATTTCGCGGTCGGCACGCCGGCGGCCTCGAAGCGTTCCTTGCTCGCGATCTTGTCGAACGCGAGACGGCTGCCGACTTCGCCTTCGCCGGTGTAGGGAATGCCGCGCGCGTCGAGGATCAACTGGAGCTGGCCGTCCTCGCCAAAGGTGCCGTGGATGATGTTGAACGCGAGCGCGGTGCCCTCGGGAATGACGAAGTGCTCGTCGTGGACGTCGATCTCGGTGACGTTCGCGCCGAGGGAGCGCAGGGCATTGGCGACGGCGGCGGCGGAGTTCAACGAGACGGCGCGCTCGGCGCCCGGGCCGCCCTTGAGAACGGCGATGTTTTGATTTTTGAGAGAGTCCATTAGGCGTCCTTTCCGACGATTTGCACCTCGGTGTGGAGGTCGATGCCGCGCTCGCGCATGGCGGCGGTTTTGATTTCCTCGATGAGCGTCAGCATTTCCTCGGCGGTGGCTCCGCCGTCGTTGACGAGAAAGTTGCCGTGCACCTCGGAGACGCGGGCCTTGCCGACAGTGAAATTCTTGAAGCCGAGTTCGTCGATCAATTTGCCGGCGGGAATCTCGGCGGGGTTCTTGAAAATGCAACCGGCGCTCGCGGCGACGGGCTGGGTTTCGCGGCGTTTGGTTTCGGACGCGTTGAGACGGCGCTCGATTTCCTCGGCGGGCGCGGGCTGGCCGCGCAGAACGGCCGAAAGCGCGAAGTTTTTCTGGAGCGTGGGGACGCTGCGATACTGGACGTCCATCTCGGCCGGCGTGCGGGTGAAAATGTTGCCGTCCTGGTCGCAGAAGCGGACGCGGACGACGTGGTCGAACATTTCCGCGCCCATCGCGCCGGCGTTCATGCGCAGGCTGCCGCCAAGGTTGCCGGGAATGCCGTCCATCCACTCCATGCCGCCGATGCCGGCGTTCTTCGCGGTGGCGGCGAGCTGCTTGAGGCGCGCGCCGACGCCGGCGTGAATTTCCTCGCCGACGACCTGCTGGCGCGCGAATTCGCCTTTCGCGAGATACGCGACCACGCCGGGAATGCCGCCGTCGCGGACGAGCAAATTCGAGCCGCGGCCCATGACCATGAACGGCACATCCTCGTCGAAGCAGTAGCGGACAAGCTCGGCAAAGCCTTCCTCGGTCTCGGGCTCGACCCAGAATTGCGCGGGGCCGCCGACGCGGAGCGTGGTGTGGCGGGAGAGCGGCTCGTAAAGGCGGATGGCGCCGGGGCCGAGAATTTCCTGGAGCGTGTCGCGCAGCGTGAGATCGGCAGTTAGCTGGCGGCCGCATTCGTGGATGTTGCCCGCGCCGAGGCTCATGATGAGGTCGCCGTCCTGAATCTCCGGACCAAGTTCCCACGGCAGCTTTGGCACTTCGGCCTGAAAGCGCGCAAACGGGTGGCCGTTGCGCTCGAGCGCCTCGATGAGCGTGAGGCCGGAGACGCCGGGAATGGGCTTTTCGCTGGCGGGATAGACGTCGGCGATGAAGACGGCATCGGCGTCGGTGAAGGCGCGGCCGAATTCCTCCTTGAGCGCCAGCGTGCGCGAGTAGCGATGCGGCTGGAACATCACGAGCGTGCGTTTCCAGCCGCCGGTGCGGGCGGTGGCAAGGGTCGCGGCAATTTCCGTCGGGTGATGACCATAGTCGTCGATGACGATGTTGCGCGCGGTCTGGTATTTGATCTCGAAGCGCCGGCGGGCGCCGCGAAAGACCTTGAGCGCGTCGGCGATTTGCTGGAAGGGCGCGCCGAGCTCGAGGGCGAGCGCGATGACGGCGAGGGCGTTGCTGGCGTTGTGGGCGCCGGGGACGTTCAGCTCGATGTCGCCGAGGTCCTGGCCGTCGCGGAGGACGCCGAAATGCGATTGGAAATTGGCGACGCGCAGGTCGGTGTGGCGATAGCGGGCGACCTCGGTGCGGCCGTAACCCACGGCGCCCGGATGGCTGGCGCAAACGCGTGTGGCGCCGGCGTCATCGGCGCAGTAGATGACTTTTCCGCGCGTCTGGCCGATGAGCTTTGCATAGACGGCGTCGATGGCGGCCAGGTCCTTGTAGAAGTCGAGGTGCTCGGGCTCGATGTTCAGCACGATGGCGTGCTCCGGATGGTAATTGATGAGCGTGCCGTCGCTCTCGTCACCTTCCGCGACGAAGAATTCGCCTTCGGAATCCCAGCGGGCGTTCGTGCCGAGGATGGGAATTTCCGCGCCGACGTAGTGCGAGGGTTTGAAGCCGCAACTGCGCAGGACGTGCGCCGCCATCGACGACGTGGTCGTCTTTCCGTGCATGCCGCAGACGACGATGCCTTTCTTCGCGGCCATGATGGCGGCGAGGGCGTCGGCGCGGCGCACCATTGGCTTGCCGAGCGCGAGGGCCGCGTCGAAGGCAGGATTGCCGGCCTTGATGGCGGACGAATAGATGACGAGGTCGGCGTCATTGACCTCCTCGGCGCGGTGCGGACCGTAGAAGTCGAGGCCCTTCTTTTTAAGGCGGTCGAGCTCGACGGTGTGCGACTTGTCCGAACCGCTCACGCGATGGCCGAGGGCGAGCGCGAGCGCGGCGATGCCGCTCATGCCGGAGCCGGCGACGCCGATCAAATGAACGCGCGCCGGCGGGCCGGTGAGGATTTCGGTGAGGTTCGGGATCAGCACGGAGTGCGAGATTTTACGCGGTGGATTTGGCGCGGACGGTTTGCTCGATGACGTCGGCGACCTTGGCGGCGGAGTCAGCGGGCGCGGCGGCGAGGGCTGCGGCGGCCATGTGCTCGCGGGCGGTGTTGTCGGTGAGGAGTTCCGCGATGCGGCGGGCGAGGGCGTCGGGGCTGGTGTTCGACTCGAGGAATTTCTCGGCGGCGCCGGCTTCCACGAAGATGTCGGCGTTGATTTCCTGGTGGTTCTCGGCGGCGTGCGGGTAGGGCACGAGGATCGAGGGCAGGCCGAAGCGGGCGAGTTCGCTCAGGCTCGCCGCGCCGGCGCGGGAGACGACGAGGTCGGCGGCGGAATAGACTTCCTGCATGCGGTGGTGAAACGGCGCGACGTAGGCGGGGACTTGCTCGCGGAGGTAATTCGCGGCGGCGAGTCGGTCCTCACGTTCGCCGGTGAGGTGGATGATCTGGACCTTGGCGTCGCGCAGAAGCGGGGCGGCCTTGTAGAGGAGCTGGTTGATGCCGGCCGCGCCCTGGCTGCCGCCCATGACGAGGAGCGTGCGGAGCGCGGGGTCGAGCTGGAAAATGGCGAGGGCTTCTTCGCGGGGAATGCGTTCGCCGAGGTCCTTCCGCACGGGCGTGCCCACGACGGAGCATTTCTTGCCGGGGAAGAAGCGCTCGCAGGCCTGGAAGCCGAGGAGGACATGATCGACGAAACGCGAGGCGAGTTTGTTGGCCTTGCCGGGGATGGAATTCGACTCGTGGATGAAGGTCGGAATTTTTGCGAGCCGACCGGCGAGGAGCGGAGCCGTCGATGTGAAGCCGCCCATGCCGAGCACGGCGTCGGGCCGGAATTTTCGGTAGATCTGCTTGCACTCGCCCATGCTTTCCCAGGTGCGGGAGATGAATCGGATCAGGGCCGGCGAGAGGAGCGACGGGAGGCCGACGGATGGCAGTTTTTCGGAACGGAAGTCGGGATGAGCCTTGAGCGCCTGGGCGTCGATGGCTTTTTCCGAAACGAGCAGGAGAATCTCGTGACCGCGCTCCTTGAGGGTCTGGGCGACGGCGAGGCCCGGGAAAAGGTGCCCTCCGGTTCCGCCGCAAGCAATGACAACACGCATAACCAGGAATGGTAGTCCGCTAGATGCGCGGTGTCACCCTCGCGGCGAGCCGCACGCGGCCGATGGGCGCCATGACGGGATGTCCGTGGCGGTGGATGTTGATGAGCACGCCGATCATGAAAAGGCAGATCATGAGATTCGAGCCGCCGAAGCTGATGAAGGGGAGAGGCATGCCCTTGTTCGGCAGGAGCGAAGTTGTCATGCCGATGTTCACGGCGGCCTGGAGCAGGATCGTGGTGATGAAGCCGAAGCCGAGCAGCATGCCGAAGCGGTCCTTCGCGTTCATGGCGATCGTGTAGCCGCAGACGCAGATCACGATGTAGCTGGCGACGATGAGGAGCGTGAAGATGAGACCGAGTTCCTCGCCGATCATTGGAAAGATGAAGTCGGTGTGTGCCTCAGGCAGGTAGAGCATTTTTTGGCGGCCGTTGCCGAGACCGAGGCCGTCCACGCCGCCGGAGCCGATGGCGATGAGTGCCTGCCATTGCTGGAGGCCCTCGGTGAGGCGGTATTGCTCGGGATGGAGGAAGGCGAGGAAGCGCTGCATGCGCTCGGGAATCTTCGTGGCGACGAAGATGACGCCGGCCAGGCCGGCCAGCGCGCAGGTGCCGAGGTAGCGCATGCTGGCGCCGGCCACGAACATCGTTGCAACCATCGCCGCGCCGATGAGCGCGGTGGCGCCGAGATCGACCTCGACGACGATGAGTGAGAGCAGCACGCCGATGATCGCGATCGGAAAAACGAAGCCGAAGAAAAATTCCCGCGTGCGCGGGGCGAAGCGTTCATACCACCACGCGAGGAAGAGCACGGCGGCGATCTTTGCGCATTCGCTGGGTTGGAAGTTCGCGAAGCCGAGGCCGATCCAGCGGCGGGAGCCATTGATCTTGAGGCCGATGTGCGGTGCGAAGCAGAGCGCGAGCGTGACGAGTGCGCCGGCGAACAGCACCCACCACCACCTTTGCCAGAAGTGATAATCGACGAGTGCGCCGAGCGTGCAGGCCGCGAGGCCGATCCCGAGCCAGAAGCACTGGCGCTTTACGAAATAATAGACGTCGCCGTGCGCGTCCTTGGCGAACGCGCTCGTGCTGAACAGCATCACGATCCCCAACGTCACCAACCAGGCGATGACGAGCAGGAGAATGTGAATGGCGTGACGCTGCAGAATGGCGGTGAACGTCTTCAACGCGGCGGGCGGTTATTTCGTGGAAGCGGGAATTTTGAGTTTTTGTCCGATCTGAAGTTTGCGCGGATCGGGGTTGCCGTTGAGCGCCATGAGGTCGGCGTAGGGCACCTTCAATTTCTTCGCGATGCGGACGGGGTTGTCGCCTTTCGCGACGGTGTAAACCTGCCCTGAATCCTTGATTTTGGCGGCGGCGGCGATGGTCTCGGCCGTGGGCGTCGCGGTCGGGGCGGCGGGCTGCGGAACGGGCGCAACCGGCACGGGGGCGGCGGTGCCGCCGGCGGGAATCGTAAGCACGGCGCCGGCGCGGATTTTCTTCGGATCCGTGATGTTGTTCGCCTGCTCGAGAGCCGCGACGGTGACACCGTATTCCGTGGCGACCTTGGTGAGCGTGTCGCCGGGCTGCATTTCGTGCGTCTTTGTGCCCGCGGGCGCCGTTGGAGCCGGGGTCGGCGTCGCGGTGGCGGTCGTCGTGGCCGGGGCGGAGGAGTCGCCGGAGGGCTGCATCGCGCCGCCGCCGTTGGAGGGATCGGAGGAGGCGTCAGGCGGAGTCGTTGGAGTTTCGTTCGCACTTTGGGCGAGGGCGGGCGTGCTGGCCTTGGCGTCGTCCTTGATTGCCGAGAAGACGTCGGCCTGGCGGGCCTTGATCGAGTTGAACGCGAAGACGCCGGCGACGGCGATGACGTGGAGCACGAGCACGACGACGAACGCGTGTGAGAGCTTCATGTTCGGCTCGGGCTCGTCGAGGAAATCGTCCTCGTCTTCGACGATCGGCGCGCGGCGCGCGCGGGCCACGCTGGCTTTCAGCTTGAGCTTCGGCGGCCGATTCATGGCGGGCATGGGCTTGCGGGATGGCAGGCGGATTTTCATGGGCGTTTTCTCGGTTCGGGTTTTCTCGGGTTTCAGGTCAGGGCGTTGACGGCGTTTTTGAATTGGTTTCCGCGTTCTCCGTAGTTGCGGAACATGTCGAAGGAAGAGGTGCCGGGGCTGAAGAGAACGGTGTCGCCGGGCTGCGCGACGGCGCGGGCGAGGGCGACGGCTTCTTCGAGCGTGGCGGCTTTTTGACTGGGCGTGTCCGCCCACGAGGCGGCGATGCGGTCCTTCATCTCGCCGATGAGAACGGTCGAGCGAACGCGTTCCTTCACGAGCGGGGCGATGTCGTCGAACTCGAAGCCCTTGTCCTTGCCGCCGGCGATGAGGACTAGCGGGCGATCCTGGGAGAGGATGGCCTTTTCCATCGCGTCGAGGTTCGTGGCCTTGGAGTCGTTGATCCAGCGGACGCCGTCGAGGTCGCGAACGAATTCGCAGCGGTGCGCGGGCGCGGTGTAGTCGAGCACCGCGGCGGCCATGAGGTCGAAATCGACGCCGAGCGCATGGCCGATGGCGAGGGCGGCCATGAGGTTCTCGGCGTTGTGGATGCCGGGGAGCTTCGTCTTCGCCTGGTCGACAACGGGCGTGCCGCGGAAATGGATGACGCTGCCGACGAGCGTGAAATCGGCGTCGTTGGTGTAGGCGCTGAAGGTGAGCTTGCGCGCGACGAGAGGCGGAAGGGCGTCGCGCGCGTTGACAACGGCGAAGTCGTCGGGGGTCTGCTGCTCGAAGATTCGGAGCTTGGCGGTGCGGTATTCCTCGACGTCGCGGTAGCGGTCGAGGTGGTTCGCACTGAGGTTCAGCCACACGGCGACGTGCGGGCGGAATTGCTCGATCGTCTCGAGCTGGAAGGAACTTGTCTCGAGCACCATGACATCGAGTTGGTGGCTCTGGCGCACCGCGGTGGCGAAGGGTAGACCGATGTTGCCGCTGGCCATCGTGCGCACGCCGCAGCCGAGGAGCATGGCGGTGGTCAGCTCGGTGGTGGTGGTCTTGCCGTTCGTGCCGGTGATGGCGACGCAGGGGCAGGTGCATTCCTGGAAGGCGAGTTCCAGCTCGCCGATGATGGGAATTTCCTTCGCGACGACGTTGCGCACGAGCGGGACGATGGGATCGATGCCGGGGCTGAGGACGCAGATGTCGTAGGTGGCGGGATCGGTGTCCGCCTCCGCGCCGAGGAGGACGTGAATGCCGGTCGTCTCGAGCCAGGCGGCCTTTTCGCGCACGCTGGGATTGTCGCTGCTGTCGGCGACGGTGACGGTGGCGCCTTCCTCCTTGAGCAGGGCGGCGGCGGCTTCGCCGCTGTGGCCAAGACCGAGAACGATGGCAGATTTTCCGCTGTAGATCATCGGAGCTTGAGGGTGGCGAGGCCAAGGAGGGCGAAGAGGATGGACATGATCCAGAAGCGGACGATGACCGTGCTCTCCTTCCAGCCGCTGAGTTCGAAGTGATGGTGAATGGGCGACATGCGGATGATGCGCTTGCCGGTGAGCTTGAAGCTGGCGACCTGGAGGATGACGGACATGGCCTCGATGACGAACACGCCGCCGACGATGACGAGGAGCAGTTCCTGTTTCGTGCAAATGGCGACCGCGCCGAGCATGCCGCCGATGGCGAGGGAACCGGTGTCGCCCATGAACACGCGGGCGGGGTGGCAATTCCACCAGAGGAAACCGAGGCACGCGCCGGCGAGGGCGAGGCAGAGGACGGTGAGCTCGCCGGCCTCGGGGACGGCGGGGATTTGCAGGTATTTGGCGGCCGGAGCGGTGGCGGCGACGTAGGCGAGCATGCCGTAGGTGGCGGCGACGGTAGTGCTGCAGCCGGCGGCGAGGCCGTCGAGGCCGTCGGTGAGATTCACCGCATTCGACGTGCCGACGATGACGAGCAGATAGAGCACGAAGGCGAAGAAGCCGAGGTTCATCACGACGGGATCCTTGAAGAACGGAACGTAGAGCGCCTGGGCTTGAATCCAGAGATCGTGATCGTGCCAGAAGTAGAGCGTGAAGCCGGCGGCGAGCACGCATTGGAGGAGAAACTTCAAGCGGCTGCTGATGCCGTCGGAGCTTTTTTTCGCGACCTTGAGCCAGTCGTCGTAGAAGCCGATGCCGCCGAGGAAGACCGTCGAGATGAGGACCAGCCAGACGAAGCCATTCGTCGGTTGGGCCCAGAGCAGCGAGGAAATGAGGACCGCGCCGAGGATGAGCACTCCGCCCATTGTCGGAGTGCCTTTTTTCGCGCCGTGGAGTTCGAACAGCTTGTTCACTTCCTCGGCGGTGCGAATGGGTTGGCCGAACTTGAGCGAGATGAGCTTGCGGATGACGCGGTTGCCGAAGATGAGGCAGAGCAGGAAAGCGGTGACGGCGGCGCTGATCGCGCGGAACGTGATGTAATGAAAAACGTTGAGCGCCTTCACGAAATCGTTGTCGATCCCGTGCTTGGGCAGCCATTCGCTGAGTTCGTAGAGGTAGTAGAGCATTAGAATTCTCCGATCACTTGTTCCATGCGGGCCGAGCGGCTGCCTTTGACGAGGACGAGGTCGCCCTCGCGGGTGATCTCGCGCAGGACGCGAGCCGCCGCGGTGGCGTCTGGCGTCTGGTAGAGGTCGGTGAGCCCCTCGGAGCGAGCGGCATCACTGAGCGGGGTGGTCTCCGGACCGACGGCGACGAGCGTGCCGACGGCGTGCGCGGCGGCGCGACCGACGCGTTCGTAGCCGGCGAGAGCGTGGCTGCCGAGCTCCCCCATGCGGCCGAGGACGGCGATGCGGCGGCCGGCGGCCGGAACGGCGGCGAGCGTCTTGAGGGCCGCTTCGACGGAATCGGGATTCGCGTTGTAGGTGTCGTCGAGGAAGCGCACGCCGCGGATCGTCTTTTGCTCGAGGCGGCCGCCGGTGAGACGCGCATTCGCGAGGCCGGCGACGCATTCGTCGAGCGAGAGGCCGAAGTCGAGGCCGGAGGCAATGGCGAGCAGGGCATTGCGGACCATGTGCTCGCCGGTGGCGGGGAGTTCGGCTGCGGCGGATTCGCCGAAGGCGTGGACGGCGAACGTGGCGCTGCCGGCGGCGAGCTTGATGGAATCGGCGCGAACCTGGGCATCGGCGCCGAGACCGCAGCGGATGACCTGGCGGCCTTTCGCGCGTTCGGCGAGAAAGTCGGCGTAATCGTCCTCGGCGGGAATGATGATGGCGCCGTCGCGATGAACGGCGCGGATGAGCTCGGCCTTCTCGGCGGCAATGCCGTCGCGATTCTCGAAAAATTCGATGTGGCTGACGCCGATGTTCGTGATGATGGCGGCGTCGGGACGCGCGAGGGCGGCGAGCGGGGCGATCTCGCCGGGGTGGTTCATGCCCATTTCCCAGACGGCGGCCTGGTCGGATTGGCGGGCGCTGAGGATCGTGAGCGGGAGGCCGAAGTGGTTGTTGAGGTTGCCCTGCGTCTTGGTGACGGGAAAGCGCGCGGCGAGCACGGCGGCGGTGAATTCCTTTGTGCTCGTCTTGCCGCTGCTGCCGGTGATGCCGACGACGCGCAGGCTGAGTCGATCGCGCCAGGCGGCGGCGAGGGCTTGCAGGGCGGTCTGGCTGTCGGCCACGCGGATGAGGGGGTAGCCGGCGGGAGCGGTGGTGTCGCGATCGACGATGGCGGCGACGGCGCCTTTCTCGGCGGCGGCGGTGACGAAGGCATTGCCGTCGAAGTTGCCACCGCGGAGGGCGAGGTAAAGATCGCCGGGCTGGATGGCGCGCGTGTCCTTCGAAAGGCGCGAAACTTCCACGTCACCATCGCCGGTGAGCTGGCCGCCGCAGAGTTCGGCAATTTCGGACAGCGGGAGCGGGTCCATGCTTATTCCTCGATGTCGATGGGTTTGGCCGCAATGGCGTTTCGCGCGACGGAGACGTCGTCGAACGGCGTGCGCTGGCCGTGGACTTCCTGATAGGTCTCGTGGCCCTTGCCGGCGATGAGCACGATGTCGCCTTCCTCGGCCAGTTCGACGGCGCGATAGATGGCCTCGCGGCGGTCCACGATGGTTTCGTGGGCGGAGCCGCGCAGGCCCTTGCGGATGTCGGCGAGGATCGCCTCGGGATCCTCGGTGCGGGGATTGTCGGACGTGACAATCGCGTAGTCCGCAAGTTGCTCGGCGGCGCGAGCCATCAAAGGGCGCTTCGCGCGGTCCCGATCGCCGCCGCAGCCGAAGACGACGAGGAGGCGACGGGGACCGAGGTCGCGAAGCGTGCTCAGGACGTTGGTTAAGGCATCGTCCGTATGAGCATAGTCAACATAAACGGCAAAATTGCGGCGGGCGGGCACGCGCTCGAGGCGGCCGGGCACCTGCGGGGCGCTGGCCATGGCCTGCACGGCGGCGCGGAGTTCGAGCCCGAGGGCGGAGGCGGTGGCGAGGGCCGCGAGCGAGTTGTAAACGTTGAAACGGCCGATGAGCGGCAGGCGCACGAGATATTGGCGGCCCCTGGCCTCGAGTTTGTATTTCGTGCCGTGGACGTCGAACGTCGCGTCGATGGCGCGGAAGTCGGCGCGGACGCCGAGGCCGTAGGTAAGCGGTTTCGCGGGCTTCGGCAGGCGTTCGATGAGGCGGACGCCGTAGCGGTCGTCGAGATTGATGACGCCTTTGCCGCGCTTGCCGGTCTGGTGATACATCGTCTCGAAGAGCGAGGCCTTCGCGTCGAAGTAGGCGTCCATCGTCTTGTGGTAGTCGAGATGGTCCTGCGTCAGATTCGTGAACACCGCGGCATCCCACTCGACGCCGCGCACGCGGTGCTGCGCGAGGGCGTGGCTGGAGACTTCCATGGCGACGGCGCGGCTGCCGGCATCGCGCATTTTCGCGAAGAGCTCGTAAACGTCGGCGGATTCCGGCGTGGTGCGGGCGGCGGGGAGGGATTCCTCGCCAATCACGTAGCGGATGGTGCCGAGCAGGCCGCAGCGGAGATGCGCGGCGTCGAGCAGGTGCTTCACGAGGAAGGCCGTGGTCGTCTTGCCATTCGTGCCGGTGATGCCGACCGCGCGGAGGCTCGCGGCCGGATCGCCGTAAAACGTGCGGGCGACATCGGCCATCGCCTGGCGGGCATTCGTGACGAGCGCCTGTGGAACGGGACAATCGGGGATGACCGTTTCCGAAAGCACGGCGGACGCGCCTCGGGCAATGGCATCCTGCGCGAACTTTGCGCCGTCGGCCTGCGCCCCGGGCAGGGCGAAAAACAACGAGCCCGCCGTGGCGCGGCGGGAGTCGTAGCAGACGCCATCGATGCGCGCGGCGGACGCGCCGGGTGGCGGCGGAAAGCCGGTTTTTTCGAGCAATTTTTCGAGGGTCCAGCTCATTGGTCGGCGGCGTCTCCCTTGTCCTGCGGACGGTTGGCGGCGACTTGGGTGACCGGTTCGGCTTTCATGACGGGTTGCAAATCGAGATAGCGGGCGGCGCGCTCGGCGATGCGCGAGAAGACGGGCGCGGCGACGAGGCCGCCGTAATACATTTCGGGGCCGACCTGCGGATCATCGACGAGCACGAGGCAGACGAAGGCGGGATCGTCGGCGGGCATGTAACCGCAGAACGACGCGACGTATTTGTTTTCGTAGTAACCACCACCGGGCATCGCTTTTTGGGCGGTTCCGGTTTTGCCGGCGACCTTGAAGCCGGGCACCGAGGCGAGAATCGCCGTGCCCTTGGTGCTGACGACGTCGATGAGCGCATTGCTGACGATCGAGGCCGTTTCGGAATTGATGACCTCGCGGATGACGGAGGGCTTGAATTCCTTGATGACCTTTCCTCCGCTGTCGGAGAGCGATTTGACGAGGTGCGGCGCGATGAGTTTGCCGCCGTTCGCGATCACGCTCATGGCCTGCACGGTTTGCAGCGGCGTGACGGCGAGGGCCTGGCCCATGGGCATGCGCGTGATGGAAAGTTTGTCCCAGCGGGAGGGCGGCGGAACGAGGCCGCGGATTTCTCCGGGCAGTTCGACGCCGGTGCGTTCGCCGAAGCCGAAGCGCTTGATGTATTCGTAGAAGGTCTGCTCGCCCTCCATCAGGCCCATCTTGGCGGAGCCGATGTTCGACGACTTCATGAGGATGTCGTGGACGGGCATCAGGCCGTAGCCGTGGTGGTCGCGGAGGATTTTTCCAGCGTAGGCGAAATGGCCACCTTCGCAGTTGATGCGGGTTTCCGTCGTAATGAGGCCTTCGTTGAGCGCGGCGGAGGCGACGACGATCTTGAACGTGGAGCCGGGCTCGAACATGTCGATCACGGCGTGGTTCTTCATGTCCTCGGGCTGGGCCTCGCCGAGGGCATCGGGCTCGTAATTCGGCCGGCTGGCCATGGCGAGGATCTCGCCGGTCTTCGGGTTCGCCATGATGGCGATGGCGGTCTTGGGCTTGTATTCCTTGACGGCGGCGTCGAGCTCGTCCTCGACGATGGATTGCAGGCCCATGTCGATCGTGAGGGTGACGTTCAATCCGTCGCGCGGCTCGCGTTCCTGGCCGCGATAGACGACGAGTTCCTGGCCGGTGCGGTCGCGCTCGATGTAGCGGAAGCCGTCCTGCCCGCTGAGGTAATCGTCCATCGCCGCCTCGATGCCCTGGACGCCCTTGCGCTCGTGGTTGAGGAAACCCATCACGTGGCAAAGCATCGCGCCGTTGGGATGCACGCGCTTGCTGTCGTTCTCGAAGTAAATGCCGCGCTGCTTGGAGGCTTCCAGCGCCTTCGCGGTCTTGAAGCCGATCTCGGCGGGCACGTCATGGCGCAGCACAATGTATTTCGTGCCGTCGGCCTTGGCGGCGGCGAGCTTGGCGGTGAGTTCCCCGACGTTCATTTCGAGGAACGGCGCGACGATTTCTGCGGTCTGCCGCGCATCCTTGATGTGCGTGCCGTCGGCAATCGCGGTGCGGATGGGCGCGTTCTCGGCAAGGACTTCGCCGTTGCGGTCGAAAATCAATCCGCGCTTGGCGTAGAGCGGCTGGCGGGTCGAATTCTTCTCGGCGGCGAGAGTGGAATACTCGTCATGCTTCGCGACGGCGATGTAGATCAGTCGCGACGAAAAACCCGTGAATAGCAGCCCGATGAACGCGCTCGCGAGAGTGATGCGGGTATGGGCGTTCCACCTCACGGATGCATGAGCGGGTTGACGACGGAGGCGGTGCGCGTGGCGCCATCCTCGGTCGCGATGGAGGGCGGCGAAAGGCGGGCGATGGCGGTGGCGGGCACGGAAACCATCGCGATGAAGCCGGATTCGAGCTTGCGGCGCAGGGCCATGCGTGAGGAAAGGCTCTCAATGCGGCTGGTATAGTCCTGATTGCGGGCGCGGAATTCCTTGAGCTGGCGCTCGGTGTCGCGCACGCGATCGCCGAGGGCATGCTGGGTATTTTTGAGCGAGACATAGCACAGCCCGGCGCCGCCCGTGACCAGGGCGAGAAGCACGACGGCGAAGACGCGCGAGAGCTGGAGCGAATTGATCGCGCGGGACTTGGTGCGAGTGGGTCGGTTCAACGTGGCGTTCATGGCGTTTAGATGTGCTCGACGATGCGGAGTTTCGCGCTGCGGGCGCGGGGATTGGTTTCGACCTCCTCCGCGGTGGGGTCGATCGGATGCGGGGTGAGCAGCCGGAAGATGCGGTCGGGATTGCGCCGGGGCTCGGGCCACTCGGGGCGGTCGAGCCATTCGGAGCTGCGGTGCTTGAAGTAACGCTTCACGATGCGGTCCTCGAGCGAGTGAAAGGTGATGACGCCGAACCGCGCGCCCCGGGCCAGCCGGCCGCTGATGGCGTCCAGGCCGCGGTGGAGCGAGCCGAGTTCGTCGTTCACGGCGATGCGCAAGGCCTGGAAAACGCGGGTGGCGGGGTGGCGGCGGCCGGTGCGCGGAATGACCTGCGAGACGGCCTCGGCGAGGTCGCCGGTGGTCTCGAAACGGTGCGTGCGCCGGCGATTGACCAGATGCGAAACGATGCGCACGGCGGAGTTTTCCTCGCCGTATTCGCGGAGAATGCGGACGAGTTCCTCCGGCGGGGCGTCATTGACGAGATCGGCGGCGGTGAGCGGGACGTCGGTGCCCATGCGCATGTCGAGCGGGCCATCGTGCATCAGCGAAAAGCCGCGCCCGGGCGTGTCGAGCTGATGGGACGACACGCCAATGTCGATGAGCGCGCCGCCGACCGTCTCGATGCCGAGCGAGTCGAGCACTTCTGCCGCGTCGGCGTAATTGGCCTGTCGCAGGGTGAGGCGATGGGCGAAGGGCGCGAGGCGTTCGCCGGCATGGGTGAGGGCGTCCGTATCGCGGTCGAGCCCGATCACTCGGGCGCCGGCCTGGAGCAGGCGCTCGGTGTGGCCCCCGCCGCCGAGGGTGCCATCGAGGAAAAGAATGCCAGGGGCGGGTCGCAAAAAAGTGACGACCTCCTCGGCGAGGACGGGAACGTGGTAGTCCATGCAGCCAGGTGCGGGCTCAGAATTTTCCAAGAGCAGGTCGAGCGGGTCTTCGAAGTCCAAGCAGTTCATAAGCGTTGCGTGGTTTGAGTTTGAGGACGGCGGCGCCGGTGGGCTGGCCATTCGGGTCTTTCGTGGCGGAAAATCCGCAGAAAAACTTGCGACCGGCTTTGCTCATCGGCTCAGTCCCCTCATGCGTCGAAATTTCCCATTTGCTTAGAGTCCCAGGGCCTCCAGCGCCTTCCGGGCTTCCTCGGAGAGCAGCTCCGGCTCCTTGTCGGCGACGATCGACCATTTCGCCGCGTTCCAAATTTCAAAACGGCCCTTCACGCCGACGAAGACGACTTCGCCGGTGAGGTCCGTGCGCTTACAATATTCGTCCGGCAGGAGGATGCGCCCCTGCTTGTCGGGCTCCACCTGCCGGGCGGAACTGTAAATACGACGCAAGGCTTCCTGGCGTGCCGCGCCGGCGGGAATCAAATCGTTGAGCTTCGCCTCCTGGCTGGCCAGCTCCGCAGCCGGCATCACGCTCAGGTTATTCTTGGCGGGCAGCACGAAAAAGATGTCGCCGCCCTCGCTCAACCAGTCGGATGGCACCGTGACGCGATTTTTGGCGTCCATCGTTCGATGGAACTCTCCTGCGTAAATCGTTCCGGTTGTTGATTCCCTCTGCATTCGGGTTTAGGGTTTACATACCACTGAGCACCACTTCGCCCCACTTTTCACCACATTGAGTTTCATCCGTCAAGAAAATCTCTTTGAGAGAACTGCCGGATAGTTCGGAAGCTGTGCGGAAAAATCCGTCCCTGGTTTGACGCAAATCGAACCGGCGCGTAGCGTCCCGCCAGTGAAATGCCGGAATAACGCAAGTTGGTGGCTTGTCCTTTTGGCGGTCGGGGGACTGGAAATGACGGGGTGCAACAAGCCGGCGGCTCCGCCCGCGGCGCCGAAGCCGGTGGTCTTCGTCACTCCGGCGATCTCCAAAAATATCGTGGAATGGGACGAATATACGGGCCGGCTGGCCGCGATCGAAAAGGTCGATGTCAACGCGCGGGTCAGCGGAATGCTGGAATCCGTGCATTTCACAGACGGGCAGTTCGTGAAGCAGGGCGATCTGCTGTTCGTGATCGATCCCCGGCCCTACGCGGCGAAGTTCGAGCGGGCGGAGGCGGTTCTCAAGGAGGCCGATGCGAAGCTTAAACTGGCTCAGCTCAACGACAACCGCACCGTCAAGCTCGCGGCCAACAAGGTGATCGCCCAGGAGGAGATCGATTCCCGGCGCAACGAACTCCTCCAGGCCCAGGCCGCCTATCTCGCCGCAAAGGCCGATTATGACCAGGCGAAGCTCAATCTCGACTTCACCCAAGTTACCGCGCCCATCGGCGGTCGCATCAGCCGCAAGCTGGTAACCGAGGGCAATCTCATCACCGGGGGCGACGCGGCGAATCCGACGTTGCTCACGACCATTGTCTCGCTGGACCCCATCTACTGCTACTTCGAGGCCGACGAGGAGGCGTATCTCAAATACCAGCGCCTCGCCCGGGAAGGAAAGCGCCCCAGCTCGCGCACGACCGCGAATCCGGTCGAACTCGAACTCGCTGACGAGGACGCCTTCGCCCACAAGGGCAAGATGGATTTCGTCGAAAATGCCATCGACGAGCAGACCTCCACGATCCAGGGCCGGGCGATCTTTCCGAATCCCGGCCTGCAGCTCACGCCGGGTCTTTTTGCCCGCGTTCGTCTGCCGGGCAGCGGCCGATACGATGCCGTGCTCGTGCCCGATCTCAGCATCATCACGGATCAATCGAACAAGTTCGTCAATGTCGTGAAGCCGGACGGCACCGTGGATTATCGCAAGGTCACGCTTGGGCCGATCGTCAATGGTCTGCGGGTGATCCGCGACGGACTCAAGGCCGGAGAAAACGTGGTCACCCGCGGCCTGCAACGCGTCCACGCGGGCGTCCAGGTGGACGCGAAGCCCGATGAAACCAAGGGCAACGGCTCGGTGCCGCCGACCGGTGACAAAAAGGGCGCATGAACATTTCGCGCTTCTTCATCGAGCGGCCGATCTTTGCGGCGGTGCTGTCGATGGTCATCGTGATCGTTGGCGCGATCTCGTATCCGCAGCTGCCGATCGCGCAATACCCGAATGTCGTGCCGCCCACCATCGTCGTCACGGCCTCGTATCCCGGCGCGAATCCCGAGGTGATCGCCGACACGGTCGCGACGCCGATCGAGCAGGAAATCAACGGCGTGGAGAACATGCTCTACCTGTCCTCGCAGGCGACGGCCGACGGACAGCTCAACATCACGATCACGTTCAAGATCGGGACGAATCTCGATACCGCGCAGGTGCTCGTGCAGAACCGCGTCGCCATTGCCGAGCCGCGTCTGCCCGAAGAGGTGCGCCGCATCGGCGTGAAGGTGGACAAGAGTTCGCCGGATCTCCTGCTCGTCGTGCATCTCATCTCGCCCGACAACCGCTACGACCAGCTTTACATCAGCAACTACGCGTTCCTCCAGGTGCGCGAACAGTTGCGTCGCGTCGATGGCGTTGGCCAGATCAACGTGGTCGGCGGCCGTGAATACAGCATGCGCGTCTGGCTCGATGCGGAGAAGCTCAGCAGCCTGAACCTCACCGCCACCGACGTCGTCACCGCCCTGCAGGAACAAAACGTGCAGGTCGCGGCCGGCGTAATCGGGCAGCAACCCGTGCCGAAAGGCAGCGCGTTCCAATACACCGTCACCACGCTCGGGCGGCTCACCGATCCCGAGCAATTCAAGGACATTGTCGTGAAGACCGGCACCGGCGGCCGCATCGTGAAGGTGCGCGACGTGGCTCGCGTCGAACTCGCCGCGCTCGATTATTCCGTGAACAGCTACCTCGGGGGCAAACCCGCTGTCGCGATGATCGTCCAGCAGCGACCGGGATCGAACGCGCTCTCCACGGCGAGGGCCGTTCGCGCGAAGATTCAGGAACTCAGCGCCGATTTTCCGCCTGGGCTCGAGTATCGCATCATCTACGACCCGACGACGTTCATTCAGGAATCCATCAACGCCGTCGTGCACACGGTCTTCGAGGCCGTGCTCCTCGTCGTGCTCGTCATCATGGTGTTCCTCCAGAGCTGGCGGGCGGCCATCATTCCGCTTGTGGCGATTCCCATTTCGCTCATCGGCACGTTTGCCGTGATGGCCGCGCTCGGCTTCTCGCTGAACAATCTCACGCTCTTCGGCCTCGTGCTCGCGATCGGCATCGTCGTGGATGACGCCATCGTGGTCGTCGAAAACATCGAGCGGCACATCGAGGAGGGCATGAGCCCGAAAGACGCGGCGTTTCGGGCGATGGAGGAGGTCGGCGGCCCCGTCATATCGGTCGCGCTCGTGCTCTCGGCGGTATTCATTCCGACCGCGTTCGTCTCGGGAATCACCGGATTGTTCTACCAGCAGTTCGCGCTCACCATCGCCGTTTCGACGATCATTTCCGCGTTCGTTTCGCTCACGCTCAGTCCCGCGCTCGGCGCGTTGCTTCTCCGCTCAAAGGAGGACAAATGCGACTGGTTCACGCGCGTCTGGAATTTTCTTTTCGGCTGGCTCTTTCGCGGCTTCAACCGCGCCTTCGACTGGGCTTCGCATCGCTACTCGCGCGCCGTGGCCCGCATCATTCGCAAGGCCGGGCTAGCCTTGATCGTTTACGCGCTGCTGCTCGGCTTCACGTATTACGCCTTCACGAAGGTTCCCATCGGCTTCATTCCGCCGGTGGATCAAGGCTACGGCATTGTCGCCATTCAGCTGCCCGACGGCGCCTCGCTCGAGCGCACCGACGCCGTGGTCAAGGAAGTCACAAGGCTCGCGCTCGAAACGCCCGGCGTGCTCGACGCCGTGGCCTTCACCGGATTTTCCGGCGCCACCCGCGCCAACGCCTCGAACGCCGGCGCCGTATTCACGCCCTTCAAACCCTTCGACGAACGCGTGAAGGCCGGCCACCAGAGCGGCCTCGAAATCATGGCCGCGCTCCGCAAAAAATTCGCCGCCATTCCCGATGCCATCATCGTGGTGATCCCGCCGCCGCCCGTTCGTGGTCTCGGCACCGGCGGCGGCTTCAAGCTCTTCGTGCAGGATCGTTCCGGCGCCGGCCTCACCGCCCTGCAGCAAGTCACCGACAAATTTTCCGCGGCGCTGCGCCAGGCTCCCGGCCTCACCTCGGTGTTTTCACCGTTCCGGGTCGCGACGCCGCAGATCTACGCCGATATCGACCGCGAGAAGGCAAAAAAACTCGGCGTCCCGCTCGAGGAAATCTTCGCCACCCTCCAGATCTTTCTCGGCTCGGAATTCGTGAATGAGCTGAATCTCTTCGGGCGCACTTATCGAGTGACGGCGCAGGGCGAGGCGCGCTTCCGCGACAATCCCGAGGACATCGCGCAGCTCAAGACACGCAGCACCCGTGGCGCCATCGTCCCGCTGGGATCGCTCGTGAAGATCGAGCAGAAAACCGGCCCGGACCGCGTCGTGCGTTACAACCTTTATCCCGCCGCCGACGTGAGCGGCGACTCGTTGCCCGGGTTCAGCTCCGGACAGGCCATCGACACCGTGAAGGACGTCGCGAAGAAGACCCTGCCCGCCGGCTTCGGCTTCGAATGGACCGACATCGCCTTCCAGCAGATCATCGCCGGCAACACCGCAGTCCTGATTTTCCCGCTCTGCGTGCTGTTCGTTTTCCTCACGCTCGCGGCGCAATACGAAAGCTGGTCGCTGCCGCTCGCCATCATTCTCATCGTCCCCATGTGCCTGCTTGCGGGCATCAGCGGCGTCTGGCTGCGCGGGATGGACAACAACATCCTCACGCAAATCGGATTCATCGTCCTTGTCGGCCTCGCATGTAAAAACGCGATCCTCATCGTCGAGTTCGCGAAGCAGATTCAGACATCCCAGGGCAAATCCCGCTTCGATGCCGCCGTCGAGGCCTGCCATCTGCGTCTGCGGCCGATTCTGATGACGTCGTTCGCCTTCGTGCTCGGCGTGCTTCCGCTCGTGCTGGCCTCGGGAGCCGGCGCGGAAATGCGCCAGGCGCTTGGAACAGCCGTCTTCTTCGGCATGCTCGGCGTCACGTTCTTCGGTCTGTTGCTGACGCCGGTTTTCTATGTCGTGATCATGGGATTCGCCGAACGGCGGCGGAAGAATGGCACATCGGCTAGTCGCGAAGTTGCCCCGCAAGCACCGTGAACGCTTCGTAAACAAGCGACCGGTGCTCGCAGAACACGACGTCAATCTCGCGTGCCGAGCCCGTCACGCGATAAACGAAAATCAAACGGTAAGGGCCGACGCGCAGCCGGCAGTAGGCGTCGAGTTCGCCTTGAAGCGATTTGATGTCGCCCTTTTCCGATTCCAGATCGTGCAAGGCCTTCCGCAGTCGCCGCCGTGGCTGCGGCGCCCGGCTGCCGACATATTCGACGACCTGCGTCGCGAGATTAACCTTCATCCGTCTCGTCCAGCGCGGAGAGCGGGTGGAAGGTCGTTCGGCCGGCCTCGTAATTGCGAATCGCCGTCATGGCCTTCGGATTCCCGAGGACTTCGAGCGTTTCCATGATGGCCTCCATGCGCTCGGGAGAAAGGAGATAGCCGACGACTTTATCGTGCCGGGTGATCGCAATCGGATGATCGGCGGACTCACGCACCACAGCCGGGAATTTGGCCTGCGCTTCGGTGATGGAATACGTAATTGCCATTGGAGACTATGTAGAACGTCTATCGAAAAGCGCAAGGCGAACCTTCTTTCGACGCAAGTGTTCTACACGTCCAGCGGCCGGTAAACGATGATGCCGATGTGGTCGCTCGAGCGGCGGAGGTATTGAGAAATACGGTCGTCGAGGATGACGCGACGCCCGTGCGAGCGATTCGAGGTCGCATGCATGAAGTGCATGCCATCGGGGCGTTTGAGCACCATGCCGACGTGCGACGTGTAGCCGGAGCGGTCCGCCGAAACGATGGCGACGATGTCGCCGGTGCGCAGATACTTTTCCGCGGCGGCGACCTTGGACTTGGGAATGTAATAGACCGGCAGCGCGGAGACGCGCGTTTGAATGGCGGCCATGTCCGGCAGGAGACTGCGATTGTGGACGAGGTAGCGGTAGCTATGCCAGGCGGAGGTCATTTCCGTGATATGGCGCGAGATGCGCACGCCGCCGAGTTCGCGCGTCGGATTGACCGCCAGGCCGCGCCGCGTGTTGTCGGCGAAGACTTCCTCGAGAAAATGCATGCGCGAGAGATAACTGCCCGTGCAATGACCGCCGCGGTAGCGCTCGAGCTCGATGTAGCGCAAGAGATCCTGCGGCGTGGCGCCGACCGGCTTCGCCTTGATCATCCGGGCGAAGGCGAGCGAGACCTCGTAGAACGTCCAGCAATCCAGGCCGTTGAGATTCACGCTCGGGGCCTCGATGTGATCGTCGATCTCGAGCGTGTAGTTCACGTAGGGCGTGCCGAGCAGGGCCTGGCCGACGCGCGCGGTGCGTTCGCCAATGGGAAGCGCCCGCCAGTTTTCCTCCTGGGCTTGCGCGACGAGGCGATTGAATTTCGCGGTGCCTTTGAAGGTGGTGCTGAGCGGCAATTGCGCTCCGAAGGCGGCGGGGAGACAAACCAGGAGGGCGGCAAGCAGGCGGAGCATGGCGCAGCATGCCGCACCTTCGTCGCGCGCGCAAATTCTTCGCTTTACTCTCGCAGGGGGCGCGGGAAGTCTCGCCGCATGTCCGCTCTCTGGAAATCCGTTCTCGTGCTCGCGACCATGGTTGCCTTGGGCGGATGCTGCTGCATGCAGTAGCGGCATTCACGCCCGCGAAGGGCAAAAAATTGCGCCTTGCGTGCCCATTGACACGTCGTGGAACCGCCGACATAGTGCGCGTCCGCTTTTCCGGGCGGAGACTCTTATGGATAATATTCGCAACATCGCCATCATCGCCCACGTCGATCATGGCAAGACTACGCTCGTGGACCAGCTGCTCAAGCAGGCTGGCACCTTCCGCGCCAATCAAAAGACCGACGAGCGCATGATGGACTCGATGGATCTCGAGCGCGAAAAAGGCATCACCATCCGCGCCAAGAACGCCGCCTTCCGCTGGCACGACTACCACATCAACGTCGTGGACACTCCCGGCCACGCCGACTTCGGCGGCGAGGTCGAGCGCATCATGAAGATGGTCGATGGCGTGCTCCTCATCGTCGATTCGCACGACGGCCCGCAGGCGCAGACGAAGTTCGTGCTCAAAAAAGCGATGGAAAACGGCCTCAAGCCGATCGTCGTCATCAACAAGATCGACCGCGAGAACGCCCGTCCGCACAAGGTGCTCGACATGGTGTTCGAGCTCTTCCTTGAGCTCAACGCGACCGACGAGCAGCTCGACTTTCCGCACATCTACGCGAGCGCCAAGCAGGGCTTCGCGAAGAACGAAATCGACCAGGAGAGTTCCACGATGGAGCCGCTTTACGAGGCCATCGTGAAGCACATCCCGCCGCCACCGAAGGCCGACCAGGACTTTTTCCAGTTCCTCGTCTCGAACCTCGACTACAGCGACTACCTCGGTCGAATCGCCTACGGGCGCATTATCAGCGGCGAGGTGAAGGTCGGCCAGAGCATCGTCTGCGTGCATAAGGACGGTAAGAAGGAGCGGAAAAATGTGACCGCGCTTTTCAGTCACGAAGGCCTTGAGAAAGTGCAGATCGAAAGCGCCGGCGCGGGCGACATCGTCGGCATCACCGGCTTCGAGGACGTTTTCATTGGTGAGACGCTTGTCGATAACGAGGATCGCGAGGCGCTGCCTTTCGTCGATATCGATCCGCCCACCATCGCGATGAAAATCTGCGTGAACGACGGTCCGCTCGCCGGCCGCGAGGGCAAACTCCTCACCGCTCGTCAGATCAAGGATCGCCTCATCCGTGAGACGCGGACGAACGTCTCCATCGTCGTTTCCGAGACCGACAACGCCGCGCAGTTCGACGTGAAGGCTCGCGGCGAAATGCAGATTGCCGTGCTCGTGGAGCAGATGCGCCGCGAGGGCTTCGAGATTCTCGTTTCCCGCCCCGAGGTGATTTTTCATCGCGACGAAGCCGGCAATTTGCTCGAGCCCATCGAGACGCTTTACGTGGACGTTCCGCCTGACAACCTCGGCGACATCCTGCAGTCGCTTGCGACCCGCAAAGCCGAGATCACGAGCATGGAGCACAATCCGCACAGCGTGCTCGTCGAGGCGCTCATCCCGACGCGCGGCCTGATCGGTTTCGAGACCGACCTCGTGAACGTCACGAAGGGCCACGGCATCGCCTCGCATTTGTTCAAGGAATACGGCGCGCACAAGGGAGACATCCCCAGCCGCAGCCGCGGCGTGCTCGTCTCCATGGAAGGCGGCACCAGCATGGCCTACGCCCTGGACACCATTCAGGAGCGCGGCCGTCTGTTCATCGGGCCGCAGGAGGAAATTTACGAAGGCATGATCGTGGGCGAAAACGCTCGCGTGGACGACATGCCCGTGAATCCCTGCAAGGCCAAGAAGCTCACGAACATGCGTTCACAGGGCGACGGCAAGGGCATTTCGCTCGCGCCTCCGCTCGTGATGAGCCTCGAGCGTTCGCTCGAATACATCGCGCCGGACGAATACGTCGAGGCCACGCCGAAGTCGCTGCGCCTCCGCAAGAAGATCCTCGACGCGAACATGCGCAAGCGCGCCGCGAAGTAGGGCTGTTCCCAAATTCATCGCGAAGGCCACGGAGAATATCCGTGGCCTTCGTGCTTTCCGTCGTTAATTTTTCGGTCGTGGCGAAGAAAATTCCGGTTTCCCAATCGCAGCAGCCGCTTGCGGCGAATCCCTTTGCCGCGCTCGAGTTGAGCGGGCTGCCCGAGGGGCCCTCGGAATCAAAAATCCAAAATCAAAAATCCAAAATGCCACCGGGGCGCGTCGTCTTGCGGCGTGAAAAGTCGCAGCGGGGCGGCAAGGCGGTGGTCGTGGTCGGCGACTTCGCCGCGCATTGGTCCGCGGAGGAAATTGCGGAACTCGCGAGGCGCGCGAAGCAATCCTGCGGATGCGGAGGCACCGTGGCCGGCCGCGAAATCGAATTGCAGGGGGACGATCCCGCCCGGGTGCGGCGATTTTTCGAGGGCGAGGGCTTTCGCGTGGCGGGCGTTTGAGAAATTCCGTTGCGTCGCCAGTCGATTGAGCGATGAATGACTGGTGATTCGATGGTGTTTTTTCCTCCTGCTGGTTGCGGCCACGGCCTCGGCCACGACCCTGCAATCGATCACCGAGGACGAGCAAATCCAGCGCGCCCAGACGATCTTCCGCGGCCGCGCGGAGCAGGTTGACACAGCGCGTGAGGCCACAAGCCATGGGAATCCCATCGTGACGACGGTGCGGTTTACGCCGCTGGCCGTTTACAAGGGCACGGCATCCGGCCTGGTGACGCTGCGTTTTCTTGGCGGCAAGGTTGGCGACGTGGAAATGAAGGTCGGAGGCATGCCGCAATTCCACGTCGGCGGGGAATACATCCTCTTCGTGTCGGCCGATGGAAATCGCGTCTGCCCGGTCGTGGGATGGTCCGAGGGGAGTCTGAAGGTGGATCGGCAGACGAATTCCGCGGGAGAAGTCAAAGCCTCGCCGGAGGTTGCCGGGGCGGCGGAAGTCGGGGTGCAGCCTCGCAGTCGTCATGTCCTGCCCGCCGGCACATCGGCATTGCTGCCGGACTTCGAGCGCCGCTTGAAAGCGCGAATTTCCGAAATCGGCAAACAACCATGAGTAGAAACTTTCGGCGGTTAGGGCTGATGTTTGCCTTCGTGGGGGCGACGACCGCGGCCACCTGGGGGTATGCCTTGCTGGACTCGAAATGGAGCACCCGGCAGATCGTAATGTATCTTGGGCTCGGCTCTTCGAGTGGCGCGTTGATCGACGGCGCCGCTTCGTGGGATGCCTCGGCGGAGGACGCGCTGGCTACTTGGAATCAATACCTCGCCAACGTGCAGTTCACGGTTGTTCGGAACTCTTCCGTGACGCCCGCCGACGGCGACGATGTGAACAATGTCTTTTTTGATAACACGTTTTACGGCTCCGATTTCGGTGATGCCGTGGCCATCACCACGGAGTGGACGCGAAACGGTGGCCGGACGCGGATCGAGGCGGACACGGTTTTCAATTCGAATCTCAGTTGGAATTCCTACCGGGGAAACCTTCGCACCGCATCCGGCGGCGGGACCCTTTATGACCTCCATCGCGTGGCCCTGCACGAGTTTGGCCACACGCTCGGGCTTGACCATCCCGACGACTACGGACAGGTCGTGCGGGCGATCATGAACAGCCACGTGTCGAATATCGATTCCCTGCAACCGGACGATATCCGCGGCGCTCAATCGCTCTACGGCGCGACGAACACCCAGACCTTGGCCTTCTTCACGCGTCCGCGCGCCGGCCAAGTCACGACCAGTAGCGCGCGCTATACGGTCCGGGGTCATGCTGATCCCGTGCAGGTCAACAAGGTCTTCCTCACCAACTCCCGCTTTGGCACGAGGCGTTTCTTCAAGGCGACGGGCGTGGATACCTGGAAACTCAGCCTTCCTCTCCAGCCGGGAAGAAATGTCGTGCGTCTCTATGTCTCCACCCCGACCGCGTCGCGGGTGAAGGTTGCCCAGCGGGTGATCGTCCGCTTCGGCAATTAGGCGGGAGCGGATTTCATTTCGTATTGAAGTCTCTGAAGGGAGCGCCCAGACTGCGGGCAGATGTTGTCAGAGTCGAGGCACCCTGGACTCCCGATCGCGAAAAAAGGCCCGCTCGGCCCCATCGAGGTGGACGCGATCGAGATGTTCATCAATTTTTTTCGCCTGTTGGGATTGCCGAAATCCATCGGTGAAATCTACGGACTCCTATTCGTGTCGCCGCATCCGCTCACGATGGACGATTTGATGACGCGACTGGACATCAGCCTCGGCGCGGCGAGTCAGGGCCTGAAGACCTTGCGCACTTTTGGCGCGGTGAAGGCGGTTTACAGCCCCGGCGAGCGGCGCGACCACTTCGTCGCTGATTTGGAGCTCAGCCGGTTCGCCTCGTCGTTCATCAAGGAACAGATTTTGCCGAAACTCGAGCAGGCCTCCGCGCGCGTCGAGCGCATGGAGGCCGCGTTGGTCAACCTGCCCGACGGGGAGCGGCGCGAAACGCAAACCCGCATCAACGAGTTGAGCCGGTGGCTGACCCGCGGCCGCACGATGTTGCCGGTGGCGCTCAAACTCCTCGGATAGCCCTCCCCCGCAGAGCGAACCCCTTTTATGCCGATCCCTCGGCGCACAGTCGAATTTCCCCGGTCGCAGGCCCTGGCCCCTGACCAAGGGCGGCAGCATGCCTTGGTGATTTTGGATTTTGGATTTTGGATTTTGGATTGGGAATGACCGCGAACGAACATCGGGAATTCGGATATCTGCGCGTCGCGACGGTGGCGCCGGAACTGCGCGTGGGTGATCCCGCGTTCAATGCGGCGCGTGTCGTGGAGTCGCTCGAGCGCCTCGCCGCGGATGGGTGCGCGGTGGCGGTTTTTCCCGAGCTGGGCCTCACCGGCTACACCTGCGGTGATCTGTTTTTTCAGCGGACTTTGCTTGCCGCCGCGTCGGAGGCGTTGGCGGTCGTGGCCGAGGCGACGCGTGGCCGAGCGATGGTCGCGGTTGTCGGCCTGCCGCTGGAAATAGAGACGCGGCTCTTCAATTGCGCGGCGGTCGTGGCCGGCGGCGAGGTGCGGGGCATCGTGCCGAAGACCTTCCTGCCGACTTCACAGGAATACTACGAGGAACGCTGGTTCTCCCGAGCCGGCGCGCTCGGCGGCGCCAGCGTTTTTCTGCACGGCGCGCACGTGCCGGTCGGGACCGACCTGCTCTTCGAATTGACGGATCGGCTGCACGCCTGCATCGGCGTGGAAATCTGCGAGGATCTTTGGGCCGTCGAGCCGCCCAGCGGACGCCTTGCGCTCGGGGGCGCGACCCTCATCGTCAATCCCTCGGCCAGCGACGAATTACTCGGGAAAGCCGCCTACCGTCGCGATCTCGTGCGGCAGCAGTCGGCCCGCTGTCTGGCCGCCTACGCCTACGCCGCCGCGGGGCCGGGCGAATCGAGCACCGACCTCGTTTTCTCGGGCCACAATCTGCTCGCGGAATGCGGGCTGATGCTTGCGGAGACGCGGCGCTTCGCTTTCGAGGGCGATTACGTCACGGCGGACTTCGACCTCGAGCGCGTGGCTCACGAGCGGCTCTGCAACAGCAGTTTCTCGGCGGCGGGCGGGGGCGCGTTTCGCCGGATTCTTTTTCCGCTGGGCGAACCCGCTGGCGAACCAGGCGCATTGCGGCGTTCCGTCGCGCGGTTTCCGTTCGTGCCGGCGGATGCGAGCCAGCGATCGGAAAACTGCCGCGAGATTTTTGCGATTCAGGCGACCGGGCTGGCGCGACGGTTGCGGCACACCGGCTCGGCGAAGCTCGTGCTGGGCGTTTCCGGCGGGCTGGATTCCACATTGGCCGCGCTCGTGGCCGTGCGGGCCTTGGAAAAGCTCGGACGTCCCCCGGCGGATCTCCTGGCCGTTGTCATGCCCGGCCCCGGCAGCACTGGGCGCACGCAGGGCAACGCCACCGCGCTGGCCGAGGCACTCGGCGCCGAGCTTCGGGTGATTCCCATTGGCCCCGCAGTCGCCCAACACCTGGCGGATATCGACCAGCCGGACGGGCTCCACGACGCGACCTACGAAAATGCCCACGCCCGCGAGCGGACGCAAATCCTGATGGATATCGCCAACCAAGCCGGCGGCATCGTCGTGGGCACGGGCGATCTCTCCGAGTCGGCGCTCGGCTGGTGCACCTTCAACGGCGATCACATGTCGATGTATCACGTGAACGCCGGCGTCCCGAAGACGCTCGT
>Ga0070661_100000476_pt1 | contig 30589 bp, 28 predicted proteins | sample KBSC43metaG_FD_64663 | JGI IMG/M metagenome (GOLD analysis project Ga0070661, IMG submission 64663) | Corn rhizosphere microbial communities from Kellogg Biological Station, Michigan, USA - KBS C4-3 metaG | ecosystem: Host-associated > Plants > Roots > Rhizosphere > Soil ... | reverse complement strand
TTCCTCCTATCGCATCATGTGGCGGCAAAGACCGACCACGTACGGAAGCCTGATACCGGCGGCGAGATTGCAGGACGGAGCCTTGACTCCTCATGGCCCATTACGGAAGCCCAATGCTGACATTAGCGAAGGGCCCATAGAAGCCGACAGTCTTTGATTTGCGCGCATCTATACCCACGTCCATCGCGTTAAAGAACATGTCGGCGCGGTAGCCAAAGCTAACTTTGAAGTTTTCCACCCTATAGGAAGCTCCTACCGACCCACCAATATTGGGGACGACCACATTGCGTGAGCGGCTTTGAGGCGGGGCTGGGTGCTGGTAATGGGTATTTATCGTATATTTCAACGTACGCTTATAATAGTGTCCGGACGTTTGGTGTTGTGTCGCAGCTTTCTGCCGTCCAAATAGTACGGCCGCATTGATCCCCCAATCAACGCTCAGTTGGCCATCTTGCTGATTGCCGACAAGCGGCGCGGATCCGTCCCACGATATCGTCGGGCCGACGCCATGAAAGCTCCGACGGGCCTGCATATTGGCGGCGAAAGTGTGATAGGCTTGATATTTCGGGACGCTTACCTCCGCAGTCGGCAGATACTTGCTGCTAAAATGAAAATCGGGATCTGATTTCAGAGCAATGTTGGTTTTCGAATGAAACTGTGCAAAGCGGACGCCAGCTTCGATAATGGAGGAGCTATCCTGGCCAAACATGCCCATCCCCACATCTTTGCCCGCAGCGAAATCGAGTATTAGATGAGATTGGCTGTTGGTCGAATTGGTGTCGGCAAATTTGGCTGCCCTAGGTTGAACTGTACTGTGGCTGGGCGTGGGAAAGTGAGCCGCCCCCGCGTAAGTCTGCTGATGGATATGCCGATTACTTGATGCACGGCCATAACTCACTGAAGCAGTGAATACCCAGTCGAGGCCTTTCGGCTGGAACGTTAGTTTTCCGACTTCGTCGATGCTATATCGCGATGGTCGCTCGAATTTCTCCGGCTGCGAAAAAATCGCTGGCCTTCCCGTCAGAAATGATGGCGCAAACGCCTCCTGACTATCATCCAAACGGCTTAGCTGGCCTCCTAGCTCGATCCAAACTTGAGGATGGCCCCCGTCATCGGCCCGAGCCACCGTAGCCGAGAAGGTATACCCCCCGAGCGCGAGCATAGAAACGCTCGCTAGCAGTGTCCAACGTATTGAGACGCGGCTATCGTGCTTATTGATTAATTCGCTCATCGATTTTCCCCCTCACCAGTTCTTAGTCACGCGGACGCCGAACAAACGCGGATCTGTCAAGAACACGTTTGTCGTCAGGCCACTGTCGTCGCTGTTCAAAAAGTCGCCGGTGATAGCTGTCGTGTTGAACGCATTCTTTAAATATCCCATTACCTGCCAGCCGTTCTGGCTAGTGAGGATCAGTGCCAGATTGAAGTTCGTGTATCCATGGATCATGTCATATGGCCGATCGTTGAAAATGCGTGCCCAACTTTGCGATTGCCAATAAAAATCAGTGTGCAACGTTGCTGCCCAATCCACTGACACTGGCAGGGTGTAGTCGGCTGATAACGAGGTCGTGAAGTGCGGTGCATTAGGCAGCAGGTTACCACTTAGGTCCTTGCTATAACCTTCACCATTATTCGGGGCCGGTCCGTAGTCCACGCCATTGTAAGTATTTTGACCCGAATATGGATGACCCGGTGTTCCAGCAAGCGGATCGAAACCGGGATATCCTGCTGGAAGAACGGCAAATACGTTCTGATTGTTCGTGTCAGTAAAGCCGTAGGTTGTCGCCGTTGGACTCGCGACGTACTGCAATCCAGTTAACGGATCAACGTGCCGCGAATAAGCATCGTCGCAAAGGTGCGCAAATCCATAGGCATCATTGTATAGCGAAGCGGACACGACATATACAGGCAAAATGCAATTCGATGCCTGCGTAACGAACGGTTTGATGACCATCCAATTTGGGTTACCGGCCGTACGATCCATCAGATCGACAGATTTGTCGCCATTGGCAGCGCGCGCGTCCTCGTAACCTCCTGCGAAGTGCAGTTTTAGTCCAGGCACCGGTTCCCAAGTTGTTTCAAGTTCTGCCCCTTTTATGTGAGCATTGAAATTGTCATTGATCGCTGTGCGATCGACAATGCGCGATATCTGATATCCTTCGTAGTTATAATAGAAGACGTCCCCATTCAAAGTCAGGGCGCCATCAAGCAAGGTGTTCTTCGACCCCAATTCAAATGCGTCGACGAACTCTGGCTTGAAGGTCAATGGATGAATCGGATTGCCGATATCACCAGGCGCAAAAGTGAGCAGGGTTGCGCCAGGGGGATTGGCGCCACCAGCTTTGTAGCCGTGTGCATAAGAGCCATACACCAACGTCTGATCGGTAAAATCGAGTTTGGGTGTCCAATTCGCCGCTGCCCGCCCTGTCCATTGATTCCATTGCTGATCGACGACGCCCGTGATCGGGTAGCCGTAGCCGGGAACCAGCAACTCGCTGGGGATATCGGAGAAGTGCTTTCTGTCGTCTGTCCAGCGCAAACCACCAGTGAGCTTCAACGAAGGCAGAACATTGTAATAAACCTCGCCGAACCCGGCATACGAGTTCAGTACATAGGGATTCTGGCTTAGAAAGTAGTTGTGTCCTTGATTGTTGAGATTCGTAAGGCGGTTGGGGTCGATATACGCGCAGCCGGGACCATTTACGGGATTATGGGGTGCAAACGCGTTGACGTTGTTAAACCCACCGAGAAGGCACTGACTGTTATCCGAGACGCCCGGCACCCATTGCACAGATGCGGTTGCCGAGCCGCCATCCGCTGTCGCGACAAAATTTGTGAGAGTATTTATGAAGACATAATAGTTCTCTTCTGTCTCATAATGAAGGTAGTTGCCGCCAAGGCTGAAATTAAATGGCCCACCGAAATTTGAAGAAAGGCGAAATTCCTGGCTCAGCTGCCAGGAACGCTCGTCGGACAAATCTTCAGCAACGAGCCTGTCGCTGCAACCCAGTTGCGGATCACAGAAAACCCCGTCAGGGACGCAGCCTCCTATGCCCTGCGCATTCGGATCGCAGACTGTGCCGTAAGGCTGCGCCGGATTGAAACATTGGCCGCCGGCGCCGGTGCAACGTCCGAGACCATTGGGATCCGGCAATATTGTGTTTAACTGCCAGGTTTGTGAATTGGCCGCGTCGGTGTACCTGAACATTCCCGGCTGTGTGTTGAACCGGTTGTAGTCTTCGGTTGACCACAAGAAATCCTGATTGAATCCAGTCTGCGATGTGAATGTTAGAGCAGGCGAAACGTTGTAGTCGGTATTGAGTTCAAGGGTGTCGTTCTTTGCCTTGTAGACCGGGTCAAGCGAAGACTCGATCACGCGCAAATTGCGAGATTGCGTTGTGCTGGCGTAAGGATCGAAAAACTGGATAATTGCGTTATCCAATCCGCCGATGTTGGACGCAAAAGGCAACGAGTAACCGTTGGGGACCTGGAATGCACTGGGCGAATAGAGCGAAGTAGCCTCACAACCTTGGCTAATGTAATAGAGCGGCTCGTATTCAAAAACGCCGTAATAGTGGCCCGCCACCGGTACGCCACCAATGCTCTCAGGATTGGGGGCAGTCTTACAAAGCTGTTTCGATGTACGCATTCGATCGTCATTTTCCTGGAAATGCTCCCAGACGAAATACATTTGCAGGTCTTGAACGGGCTTAATGCCTAGCGTAACGCGGCCCGACCACAAATCGCGCCCATCGATCGAAGAATTTGTGAGTTCATTAAAGCTATAGCCGTTGCGTTTGGTCCATTCGCCTGCGATGCGCAAGTCGGCCCGGTCGTCCACAATCGGAATGTTGAGCATCCCTTCGAAGCGCCGGTTGTGATAGTTCCCGATATCCGCAGAGGCCATGGCCTCGAATTGATCGGTTGGTTTTGCCGAAATGATATTCACTACGCCAGCAGTCGCGTTGCGGCCATAGAGGGTACCTTGCGGGCCGCGCAAAACTTCTGCTTGCGAGACGTCATAGAATTCCTGTTCGAAAAAATGATTGCGAATAAAGGGAGTATCGTTGAACGCGACTGCCACAGCCGGGTCCGTCGTCACCGAGATGGCCTGCGTACCGATGCCGCGAATCTGGATCGAGTAACCAGTGAAATTTGTCTTTGTAAACGTCAGGTTGGGAACCTGCTTGACGAGATCCGGGCCACCCGCCGTTTGCGTCGCCGTCAATTGTTCTTGGCTGAGCGCCGTAATGGCAATCGGAATGCTCTGAACGTCCGCGCCCCCAAGTTTTGAGGAGGTAACGGTGACCGTTTCTACAGCCGCGCGAGGCGATACGGCCTGGGCCAGCTGCAGAGGCTGAAGCTGAACGTCTGTAGCATCGCTGGAAGATATCCCCGGGACGATGGCGATAACGCCAGAGGGATCGCGGCTAGGCTTAAAGCCCGTACCTTTTAAAATGCGTGACAATGCTTCTTCGGCTGGTAGTTCGCCCTTCAACCCCTTTGTGCGTACACCTTTTATTGTCGCATCAGACACGACGACGGGGACGCCTGATTGCACCGAGTAGGCTTTGAGAGCGGCCTGAAGATCTCCACCAGGAATATCGAAATTGCCGGCGAGCGCAGTACTCAGGGACAACACTGAACAGAAGCTCGCCAGGAGTGCAGCTTTCAATTTCCTTGATCTATTCATAAATCCCCCCATTTAGTGGGACTGGGTCCCATACGGTTCATGTCAACTCTCAGGCCTTGCGCGTCAGCGCGAGACCACGACTTCGCCCTCGTGCTGCTTCACCCGAAGGTTGAAGAATTTGGTCGCCAGCCGCGTGAAGGCACCGATATCGGTGGCGGGCAACGCACCACTGATCGTCAGCCGTTGAGCCGCCGATCCTTCAACAACCAGCTTGGTTCTGTTGTAGCGATTGTACTCTCGTGCTACGTCGGCCAATGACGCGTGGTCAAAAATCAGCAATCCGCGGCGCCAACCAAGTTCGTTCGATAAGTCTTGATTGGACTTTCGCTGCAACGAAACCGAGTCTGCTGTAGCTACTATTGTGTCTCCGGGCGTTAGGACGGCTTGTTGGGGCTGCGCCGAGTTTATAGCTGCCTCAAAGCGAGCCTTGCCTTCGAGCAAAGCGACCTGCACACGACCGTCTTCCCGCTGAATAAAAAATTTGGTTCCAAGATCGACAACGCGCTTGTCCCCCAGCGTTACGACAAACGGACGACTCGCATTGTGAATGACGTTAAAAAATGCCTCTCCCTTGTCGAGCCAGACATTTCTGCTAGCGCCGTCGAAAGCAACCCGAACTGTCGTATCGGTATTGAGTTCGATCTGCGAACCGTCGCCCAACGTGAGGGTTTCGCGCGCGCCTACCGGGGTCGTATAGGTCTGTGCGTCAGGTGCCTGAAATAGTGCAAGTGTTCCGGCGCCTGTCAGTGCAATAACCGCAAAGACCGCAGCGATTTTATATAGCGCAGCCTTGCGACCGGGCTTTCCGTTTTTCGACTTCATAGGGCTCGGATTGCTGAGCGCTTTGAGGCGATCCGCCTGCCTCCAAACAGCCTCGGCCCTCAGGAAAGCAACAAGATGGGCCGGCGACTCTGCGATCCAGGTGCCGAACTCTGCTTCATGAACTCCTGTCCAATCGTCGCTTTCGCGTTCTTCAATCCAGGCCGCTGCCCGGGCCTGAATTTCGCGGGAATTTTTGTCCCAGCGCCGTTCTTCCTGCGGGTTGCTCATGAAGCCCCCATTTGTTCGGCGTTGTCCTCATTGAAGACGTCGGCAAGAGCCGCGATGCCATTGGCCAGATGCTGGGCCACCGTTGGCTCCGCGAGCCCCATGCGTTGAGCAATTTCTTTTCGCGAAAGGCCTTCCACCTTTCGCATGACCACCGCATCCCGCCAGCGTTCGGGTAGCTTGGCCAGTGCGGCTTGCAATCTGCGCCAGTCCTGCCGTGCGATTGCCGAGCGATCCGGCGCCGGATCTTCGGACGAGAGGCCAAATGCCTCCAGGTCGGCGACTGCGTCGATTGAAACAATCTGATTTCTGCGAAGCCGGTCTATCAGCAAATTGCGGGCGATGGAGAACACGAATGGTTTGGCGGCGCGTGGCATTTCGTGCTGCGCGCCTTCGAGGGCGCGCACGAAGACGTCCTGGCACATATCACCAATATCGGCTTCATTCCGCCAACCGTTGTGAAGATACCGCCGCAACGAAGCCTCCAAGGGCAACACTTCGCGGACAAACCACGCATTGACCTCCGACGCGGTCATACCCGCCCCGTACCCCTGATCGTCGCTTTCGCGGCCGTTTTCTGGTGTCTCTGCCATGCCCTCGCCAACTCGCGTTTTCAGAGGGACTGTGATCGTCCGGCATTTAAGACGATTGGGGAGGCCAGATGTATGTAGGTTGGGTCAAAAATTATCGGAAAGTCTGGGGTTGGGCGTCGAATTGTTGCGGAGCAACGTGCACAAGGGCGAACAAACGCCGCTGACCTGATTACTTTGTTGCTCGATGTTGTGGGTTACCCGATTGCGCCATCGAACGGATTAGAACCGCCTCGCCAGCTGGCACCTTCGCGTCATGGCTGCCTGACCGCCGCTCCGCTTTGGCCAATCGCCTCCTATGCGCAATTTGCGCAGTCGCGATGCTTCAAATCATAAAATCGCCGTCACAAATCGCGCGAGCGGCGAGAATTAACCGAGAAATTCCAAGCTTTTCAAATGGCATTTCTTAACGCTGCGCGCCAAGCAAACAAGGATATACAAGCGCAAAATTTTATGAGACAAGCGCGATAGCGCGCGAAGCAATTGAACCGCGCGATCAGCAGAAACAAACGAACGATAAATTTTCTGGGCGCATTGTGCCTCGAGATTTGCGGCTGTTTCTGCGAGGCGAAATCCATCAAGGACCGCTTCGCATATTGCGAGGAGAACCATGATGCGATTGCAGGTGATTTACAAAGATCCGAAAGCTCTCAAGCCTCGAGCTGACAATCCCAAAGTCCACTCAAAAAAGCAGATTGGGCAGCTCAAAAAGAGCATTCAAATTTTTGGCTTTGTCAGACCCATTTTGATTGATGATGAAGATGGGATCGTAGCCGGACACGGCGCCACACAGGCCGCACTGGAGTTGGGAATGGCCGACATTCCAACTGTCTGTGTCGCTCACCTCTCACCTGCCGAAATCCGCGCCTACGTCATCGCCGATAACAAACTGGCCGAGAATTCCGGGTGGGACCGCAGCTTGCTGGCGCTGCAGCTCAAGGAACTGGAAGTCAGCCTCGACTTCGAAGTGACTGACTTGGGATTTGAGACTGCCGAGGTTGACCTGTTGATAAGCGATTTGGACCAATCAACAGATGCGGCAGATATCATTCCCGAAATTGCAACGGATGCCCCTACCGTAACACAGCTCGGCGATATCTGGCGGATTGGTGACCACTTCCTGATGTGCGGCGACTCCACAAATTCGGAGGCCTATCGCCAACTACTGGTGAAGAAACAGGCTCAAGCCGTCTTCACTGATCCACCTTTTAACGTGAAGATTCAAGGGCACGTCTCGGGTATCGGCAAGCAAAAGCATCGCGAATTCGCGATGGCTTCTGGTGAGATGTCCAAGACCGAATTCATCAGGTTTCTATCGAGTGTCGTCTCGAATCTGAAGGCTTTTAGCGTAGACGGTTCACTCCATTACCTATGTATGGATTGGAGGCATATGAGCGAGCTTCTTGAAGCCGGCTCGGCTTATACGGAATTCAAAAACCTATGCGTCTGGGCCAAAACCAATGCAGGGATGGGAAGCCTGTACCGATCTCAGCATGAACTCGTCTTCGTCTACAAAAACGGCACCTCCGCGCACATCAACAATATCGAGTTGGGCAGATTCGGGCGCAACCGAAGCAATCTTTGGACATATGCCGGTGTGAATACCTTCTCCAGGGATCGTGATGCCGAACTATCAATGCACCCAACTGTGAAACCCGTCGCGCTGGTGGGGGATATCATTCTGGATTCTACGAAGCGCGACGGAATCGTGCTGGATGCGTTCGCGGGCAGCGGCACTACGCTAATCGCGGCTGAAAAGACAGGCCGTCGCGGATACGGTATCGAGCTCGATCCAATCTACTGCGACACGATCATTCGCAGGTTTGAACAGGTTTACAACATTCAGGCTGTTCATGTTGAAACGGAAAAGAACTTCTCAGAAGTGAGCAATTTGAGAAAGCACGAGGTCGATCATGTCCAACAGCAGTGACACATCCAAGCGCACATCCCTGGGACGCTTCGCCGAGGGGACTTCTGGAAACAAAGCGGGCCGTCCCAAAGGGGCCAAGAGTCGATCGGATATGATCTATGCAGTCTTGCAGGAGAATATCCCGGTCCAATTGAAAGGACGCAAGACCAAAGTTCCGGCTGGCGAGGCCATGTTCCGCAAACTCATGGTGAATGCATTGAACGGCGATACGAAAGCGATTGTTACCGTCATGCGAGAATGGGCAGCGACAGAAGCTCATAATCAGGAGCAGCAGAAGCAGTATCCGATTTCAGACAAAGACAAGGAAGTGATCGATGAGATCCATGCTCGCATGAAAGCGTGCGAGGAGCCGAAGTCGTGAACGGCCACACGCTTGCGAAATTTGCGGATATCCTGCGTAACGATTTCACCGCATTCACGCATAGAGCCTATGTCGAGCTACGGGGCACACGATCTTTAGACTTCAATTGGCACTTCGACGTTTTGGCGGAAAAGCTCGAGGACGTCCGCGTTGGTCGGTCTACACGGCTGATCATCAATCTACCTACGCGACATCTAAAATCCTTTATGGGATCCGTGGCTTTCCCCGCGTTTTTGCTCGGCCACAATCCCACGGCTGAGGTCCTCTGTATCAGCTACGGCCAAGATCTCAGTGATCCGCTAGCCATCGATTGCCGCAATCTAATGTTAAGTGAATTCTACAAGTCGATCTTTCCAACACGACTCGTTTCCGAGCAACAGGCGGTCGACGAACTGAGGACCAAGGAGGGAGGGATCAGGCGAGCGCGAGCCTTGACTGGTAGCATTACGGGCATTGGTGCCGACTACATAATTATAGATGACCCGATAAAGGCAGCCGAAGCCGAGTCGCAAGCTCGACGTACCGCAGTAAACAATGCGTTCTACTCAACGATCGACAACCGACTGAACGACAAGGAAAAAGGCGCCATCGTGGTAATCATGCAGCGCCTACATCCGGAAGACTTCACGGCGAGCATTCAAGAACGAGAAAAATGGGATGTCGTCGCATTACCGGCTCTGGCGGAGGCTAACGAGAACTATTCTATCCGAACCCCTTATGGAGTTCGAAAAATTGCCCGCAGGCAAGGCGAGGCCCTCCATCCTTCTCGTGAGTCTGCAGAGCGGCTCAACGTCATTCGCCAGAAAGAACCTTATGTTTTCTCGGCCCAGTATCAGCAAAATCCAATGCCGCGAGACGGCGGCATCATAAAGGCAGAGTGCCTCAAATATTATCCTCGGGGTTCGCTATCTAATCTCGACCGCATCATCCAGAGTTGGGACACTGCCAACAAAGACGGCGAGAAAAACAGTTTCAATGTTTGCACCACTTGGGCCGTTAACGGCCGCCAGTTTTATTTGTTGGACGTGTTTCGCGAACAAATGCTTTTCGACCGATTGAAATCAAATGCCGAAAGACTCGCTCGCCAGTTTAATCCGACAACTATTGTTATAGAACCTCAGGCCACAGGGGCCGCATTGTTAGCGGAAATGCGCCGCCAGAATTTTCCCGTTCAAGCGGCTCCTGCATCTGGTGATAGCAAAAGATCGCGTCTTGAAGCGAAGATAGATTACTTCACGGGTGGCTGCGTTCATCTTCCGGACAGTGCTGTTTGGCTCGCCGACTATGTCGATGAAATTACTCGTTTTCCTTACAGCAAATTCTCGGATCAGGTGGACTCGACAGTTCAAGCGTTGGCGATGGTCGAGCTGGCAGAAAACACCTCGTACTCCAATGCAATTGGATGGCTGCAAATGCAGATTGACGAGCAGAAGCCCAAACGTATGCGCGTACGTTTTCCGCCCGGCCATGGAATGGTCATTGGTCGCGACGGTCATCAGATCCCGATTATCAATGGCATTGGGGAAATCAATGCAGAAGACTACGGGGGCTTTCTACGGGTGTTTCCAAAACTGGAGAAGCTTTAGTCTGAAGGGATCGGAGACATCCATCGACGACCCCCGTCCAAACCGAGGTCACTTGTGCGCCGATCCAGATGTCATTTGAACGTCGCACATACCGGCAAAATGTGCAATTTTGCTGAACGTCCACCGATTCCACTCGACTTCCGAGGCAAGCAGAGCATGCATGCGCGGGCAGTTGAGGGCATATGGAGATGGAAGTCGACAAACGCATGACGCGCCGCAACAAGGGCGGATTGCCGGCAAATATTGAAGCGGAAGTGCAGGAATTTGCTGGCCTTTCAATCGCAGAATTGCGCCGACAATGGCGGGCTCGACTTAATTCTATACCCCCGCCTCTGCAGTCCGCTGACGTGCTTGCCGCAATGCTGGCGTGGACCATTCAGGCAAATGCTTGTGGCGGGCTCGATGCATGGACCGAGCGTCGGTTAAGCGAGATTGCCAATGCCCTCAACCGCAACGGTCAATATGAGCCACGGGGTGCCAAACGGCACAACGTTGGAACGATATTGATCCGTGAGTGGAAAGGCGTAAGGCATCGCGTGACGGTGGAAGCTGATGGCTTTCATTACAGCGATAACCGGTATGGCAGTTTGTCGGATGTCGCACGGGCGATTACTGGCACGCGTTGGTCCGGTCCGCGGTTCTTCGGCCTCGAGATACGCAAACCCAGACGGCAGTTGGCTTCTGCGGGAGCAGTGCTGTGACAATCAAAAAGCAAATCCGATGCGCGATCTATACACGCAAATCAACTGAAGAGGGTCTTGAGCAGGAGTTCAATAGCTTGGATGCCCAACGAGAAGCAGGCGAAGCCTATATTGCCAGTCAGCGTTCTGAGGGCTGGATATGCGGTTTGGATCGGTATGACGATGGTGGATTTTCGGGGGGAAACTTGGACAGACCTGCACTGAAGTCACTTCTGTCCGATGTGGAGGCCAACAAGATTGACGTTGTGGTCGTTTACAAGATTGATCGCCTCAGTCGATCTTTGATGGATTTTGCCCGCCTGGTGGAGATATTTGATCGCAAAGCGGTCACCTTCGTATCCGTTACGCAGTCGTTCAATACCACCACGTCGATGGGAAGGCTCACTCTCAACATTCTTCTATCCTTCGCACAATTCGAGCGCGAGATCATCGGTGAACGGGTTAAGGATAAGATTGCCGCTTCCAAGAAGAAGGGAATGTGGATGGGCGGAAGTGTGCCTCTTGGCTATGACGTCAAGGATCGCAAGCTGGTCATCAACGAAGCAGAGGCCGGGACCATTCGAATGATTTTCCGGCGGTATGTGGAGCTGGGATGCGTTCGGGCTTTACGTGATGATCTCTCCGCAAAGAACGTCACTTCCAAGTCCTGGGTATCCAGTACCGGCAGATCGCATAGAGGCGTTCCATTCCAACGAGGTGCCCTCTACTGGCTTCTCAGGAACCGAATCTATCTCGGCGAGATAACGCATAAGGATAAAATCTATGGCGGCGAGCATGAGGCCATCGTTGCGAGGGAGCTTTATGATAAGGTCCAAAAACTTCTGAGCCTCTCGGCAGGACGGCAACGAGGCCACACGTCCCACACGCAAGAAGCGTTGCTGACAGGGCTGATCTTCGACGAGACCGGTCAAGCCATGACGCCGACCTATTCCCGTAAAGCCGATGGGCGCCAGTACCATTACTATGTCAGCCAGGCTCACCTTCAGGGATTGCCGATACCGGCGGGGCTTCTCACGAGAGTTCCGGCTGCAGGCTTGGAGAACCTAGTTAGACGCACGCTCGCGCAGCTTCGGCTGCCCACAGCGGCAAATACCGACGCTATCGGCGCGCGTTCCTTCGTGAAGCGGGTAACCGTTCAAAACCAGTCGTTAGTTCTAAGCCTCGACCGAGAGGCATGCCTCGGCTGGTGGCGCTCAAATATCCCAGGCGCGCGAGGGTTCACTGACGCTGATTTGATCGCCCATCACCAAGCCTATCTGGATAAAGGCGGGAAGCTAAACGACAAGGACGACCATTTCGATCTGACGCTTTCAGTGCGCGCGAAGTTTCGGGGTGGAGAAGCTTCCATGCTGGACAACCCCGGAGCGCCCGCAACACCCAAACCGGATGCCGCCCTGATCACAGCCCTCGCGCGCGCTCACCAGTGGAAGCAGCTGTTGCTCAAGGGTGAGGTACGATCAATCCACGCCCTGGCCAAAAAGGTAGGGCATGAACGACGGCACGTCGGGCAGACCCTCGCGCTTGCCTTCCTCAACCCAGCCCTGACAAAGGCCATTCTCAAAGGCGAGCAACCGACGACTTTGCGTCTTACCCAATTGCTGGATGCCGGCATACCCTGGTCCTGGCGAAAACAGCAGTCCACCTTCCAAGGCTGTTCGTAGAGCGATTCCTCAAAAGACCGCTCAATAAGGAACAGGTGCGGGAAACAGGTCGGCCGCCGGGATTCGCACCTGTTATTGCAAAATAACGCCTGTTATCTCGCAAAAGATTGCCTGTTATTTGCAGGGTACTGAAGCCACTAAACTGGCGCTAAAACACTGCAAGCGCTCGAATTTCGTGGGCCCCACCCCCTTTCTGCAGAAGAGGGCGCGGAAAAATCACCTGTTCTTTTTTCGAAAGGGAACGGCAGAGCAAAGTTGAAAGAAGACGTTTGCCTCTCCAAAAAATCCCCGCCCCCAGTTTGGTGAAGCGAATTGGCGCGACGCTCTGAATTCGGAGACTGGTGGCGGAACAGCGCTTAAATTTGGCCGCTCTCAGAAATCTCCGCCCCCACTTTGCGCCAAACGCTGTGAGAAATGGCCGGTGTTTGGCCGCTTTTTAAAGACGGCTCCAGCATTGGTCGGAAGGAGAAGAATGAATGGCGCGCCCGAAGAGATTCGAACTCCTGACCCCCAGATTCGTAGTCTGGTGCTCTATCCAGCTGAGCTACGGGCGCGTTTTTTCGCGAGGGCCGAGAACCTATGCATCACGACCCCTCATGGCAAGTCTTGGTGGGTCCGTCGCGTGGGGGGCTTTTGGCCGCGCCCGGCGCCGGCCGTGTTTGCCTCCCGGAAAGGTTGTCGGCGATTTCAGGTGCCCGACAGAGCAGGATACATATATAAGTGCGCCCCTCGGGCCCCTCCGGGTGCCCGTCCTTCCACAAGAAATCGCTCACGAACCGGCCAAGTCCAACGCCCACACCGGAAATTCCCCAACATGCCGCATTCTGTGCCCTTGTCCGTGACTGTACCCTTGGTTAACACTCAGGGTCAGGCCGCCTTCGGGATTCGACTTGTGCGGGCGCGGGGCATTGGCGGAACGATCCGTTCGTGAAAAGACACTAACCGCTTGAACGGAGTGCGAAAATGAGGGGTCTCAGGGGTGCAGGAACAGGCTCCGGGCTGAAGCCTGTCGCGAGTGCGATGGCGCTCGCCGCGGCCCTTGCTCTTTCCGGTTGTTCCAGCCTCGACGAAGCCGTTTTCGGCGGCGTCTCCGATGCGGGCTCCGGCGTGCCGGTGGATTCCTCCAATTCGGAAGGCGTTCCCCAGCCGGCACCGGCTCCCGCCCCAGAAGTCCCTGCGCCAGAAGGCACGGCCGCCGCCGGAACATTGCCGCCCGTGGATAGCAGCGGACAAACCACTTACGCGCCGCCGCCTTCGTCTTCTTCATCCGATACGTATGCCGAAGCACCGTCGGGCGCGAGCATGCCGGGAACTTTGCCGCCGGTCGCCGATTACGGCGCAACGCCGGAACCGGTCGAAACGCAAACGGCCGCAACGCCGTCGAACGGTGTGTCGATCACTCCGGTGCAGATCGAACCCGGCACCGACACGGGCACGGCCGTCAGCCAGACGGTGCAGCAATTGCGCGATCAATTGTCGAACCTCGAACAGCGTCTGGCGTCGAGCGCGCAACGCCTGACGGATGTGCGAACGGCCAACGCCTCGTCGGCCACGACCTATCAGGAATCCAAGGCGCAGATCATGACGCGCCTGCAGCTCGGCACCACGCGCGGCAATCCCGAACTGGTGACGCAGTGGAACACCGCGCAATCCGCGCTCGACCAGCTTTCGGCAAACATCAACACGCTGAACGCCGTCGGCACCGACGTGAACACGGATTCGTCGTCGGCGCATTTCGTGCTCGACCAGATCGTGGCGACGTTCAACGTCTCCGGCGCCGTCGATGAGGACCATCGCCAGCTGGCCGTTCTGGAAGACGAAACCAACCAGACGATCATCCTGATCGACCGCCTCTTGAAAAGCGTGGCCGACGACATCCAGCGCCAGACGGCCTATGTCGCCAACGAACGCGCGAACCTGACCACGCTCGCCAACGGCATCAAGAACGGCGAACTCTACAGCGCCGACATGGCGCCGATGATGGGTGCGGCGCGCCCGATGGCAGGCGGCGGTTCGTTCTCGGGCGGCGGCGGCGCGATTGCCGTGGTGCGCAATACCGGCGGCAATTTCCAGCAATCGCTTTACTCCTCGCTGAACCAGGCGCTGGCATCGAGCCCCAATTCGAATTTCGAGATCGTGGCGGTTTCGCCCACCCGCGGCACCGCCAACGCCGTGCAGATCGCGCAAACCACCACCAAGCGCCGCGCGCAGGAAGTATTGCGCGCAATGACCGACATGGGCGTTCCCGCCTCGCGCATGCAGATATCATCCTCCACCGATCCGGGCCTTTCGACCGGTGAAGTGCGCGTTTATCAGCGGTAAGCAATTAAAACTGTCATCCCGGCCAAGCGATGCGTCAGCATCGCGTAGAGCCGGGACCTATCGTGCGGCATCTCAATGGGTCCCGGATCGCGCGAAGATGCGCGTCCGGGATGACAAATTGAGCGAAGCTAAACTCGCTTCACCCCACCCCGTGCTCGCGCATCCATGCGAGGCAATGCTGCCAGCCAATTTCCGCGTCCTTGGCGTTGTAGCTCGGCCGGTAATCGGCGAAGAAGCCGTGCTGCGCATCGGCGAACACATCGATCCGGCAATCGGTTTTGCCCGCCGCTTTCAACGCCGCGCGCATAGCTTCGACGTCGTTCGCCGTGATGCTCTTGTCGAGGCCGCCATATTGGCCGAGCACCGGCGCTTTCAACTGCGCGGCCACATCGATCGGGTGAACGGGCCTCAGATCGCTTTTCTCGCCCTTCAGCGGCCCATACCACGCCACACCAGCACGCACCGCATTGGAATGCGCGCAATAAAGCCAGACGATACGCCCGCCCCAGCAAAATCCGGTGATGCCCAGCCGCGCAAGATCGGCGCCGTCGCCACCGGCGAATTTCACCGTGGCATCCAGATCGCTCATCACTTGGCGGTCCGGCACTTTGCTCACGATGTCGGTGAAAAGCTCTTTGGTGTGCGACAGATCGTATTTCCCCGGATCGCCCTGCCGCGCATAAAGCGACGGCGCCACCGCGTAATAACCCAGCTTGGCAAAACGGCGGCAGATGTCGCGGATATGTTCATGCACACCGAACACTTCCTGCACCACCAGGATGGCAGGCGATTTCGCAGCACCCTTGGGCTTGGCGCGATAGCCGGGAATGACGCCATCGGAAACCGGGATCGACACCTCGCCCGCATCCAATCCATTCGCATCGGTGACAATCGCATCGGCCCGCACCGGCCCACCGGCCAGCGCAAACCCCGCCACCAATCCGGTGGCTGCGAATGTTCTGCGGGAAAGGGGAATGTCCGTTGCGTGTTTCATGGGCGTCTCCTCGTCAAGGGAATTTGTCGCGATACGCGCGCGTCGCCCCCAATGTGCGCGCTTCATAGATACCGCGCGCAATCGCGCGCGCGATGCAATCCGCCGCCATATGCCCCAATCGCAAAATCTCATAGGCGCGAAACGGTGCCTCGATCGTCTTTGCCCCCGTCGTAAGCGCGAACACGATGTCGCCGTCGAACGGTGTGTGGATGGGGCGAAGCGCACGCGCAAAACCGTCATGCGCCATGATGGCGATGCGTTTCAATTCCACGCGCGAAAGCTCCGCGTCGGTCGCCACAATCGCAAGCGTGGTGTTCTCGCCCACGCGCGCGCCTTTCATATCGGGCGGCAGATCGAGATCGACAGGCGGCAACGGCCCTTTCGGTTTGCGCCCGCCGAATTCGTTTCCCTGCTCGAACGGATAGGCCCAGAAAATATCGGTGCCCGGCACCAGCGCCGAACCCACGGCATTCGCCGCCGCCAACGCGCCCACCGTAATGCCGCTGTCGGCCACAGCAGACGCGCTGCCCAATCCGCCCTTCAATCCGCCGCAGCTTGCGCCGTAACCCGCACCCGCCGTACCGAGCGCGAAATCCTCCGACGCCGCAATCGCGGCTGCGCGCCCCAATGCGCGATAAGGCGGAAGTTCGCCCCAGTTCTTGTCGCCGCCATTGGCAAGATCGAACAGGATCGCCGACGGCGTGATCGGAACAAGCGGCGCACCCGGCGCAATCGCAAAGCCGCGCCCATGCGTGGCAAGCCATCCCGTCACGCCGCCTGCCGCATCGAGCCCGAACACCGATCCGCCCGACAGCACCAGCGCATCGACCGGCGGCGCCAACATCACCGGATCGAGACCTTCGATGTCGCGCGATCCCGGCGCGCCGCCGCGCACATCCGCCGCCGCAATAAAAGGTGCGTCCGCCAGCAACACGGTGACGCCCGTGCGCGCGGCTTCATCATGCGCCGCGCCCACGCGCAGGCCTGCGACATCGGTTATGAGATTTTTGCGGCCCGGCTTTGCCATTGAAAGAGGCTAGCGCGGTTTGCATTTCCTTGTCATTCCCGGCCAATCTGGCCGCATCGAAAATATCGAGAGCGCCATGAAATCCCTGAAATTTGCTGTGCTTTTCGCGCTTGTCGCCGTGTGGCCCGCGCAATCAATAGACGCACTGGCCTTCGAAAAGCCCGCGCAGAAACACATGATCGCGGCGGCAAGCCCCTATGCAACCGAAGCGGGCCTCGAAATCCTGCGCCAGGGCGGTTCGGCGGTGGATGCGGCCATCGCCGCGCAGATGGTGCTCACATTGGTAGAACCGGAATCGTCGGGTATCGGCGGCGGCGCGTTCATGCTGCTCTACGACAAGAAATCGAACCGCGTGACGAGCTTCGATGGCCGCGAAATGGCACCGGCATCCGCCACGCCCACCATGTTCCTCGACGTCAACGGCAAGCCGCGCCCGCATTTCGATGCCGTGCCCGGCGGACTTTCGGTCGGCGTGCCGGGCGACATCGCGATGTTCGAAATGGCGCACAGGAAATACGGCAAGCTTGCCTGGGCGAAACTTTTCACACCCGCGATCAAGCTATCGGAAAAAGGCTTCAAGGTGAGCGCCAAACTCGCCGCCGAAATCCGCGAATTCCCGCAGATGGCACAGATGCCGGATTTCAAAGCGTATTTCTATCACAAGGACGGAACGCCGCTGGAGGAAGGCGAGATACTGAAGAATCCCGAACTTGCGAAAGCCCTGCGCCTGATCGCCAAGGGCGGCTCGAAGGCGTTTTATTCCGGCCCGATCGCGCAGGCGATCATCGACAAGGTGAACAACGCGCCGGTCAATCGCACAACGATGACGCTCGCCGATCTCGCAAATTATCGCGCCATCGAACGCGAACCCGTTTGCGGCCCCTATCGCACTTACAGGATCTGCTCGATGGGTCCGCCGAGTTCAGGCGGCATCGCAATTCTGCAGATTCTCGGCATGCTGGAGCGCTTCAACGAAACGCAGCTCAAGCCCAATTCGCTGTCGGAGGTGCATCTCTCCGCCGAAGCCAGCAGGCTCGCCTATGCCGACCGCGCCAAATATCTGGGCGACCCGGAGGTCGTGAACGTGCCCATCGCGGGCCTGATCGACCGCAACTATCTGCGCCAGCGTTCCAAGCTGATCGACGAGAAGCACGACATGGGCACGGCCCCCGCGGGCACCCCGCCGATGAAGCGCGCCGACTATGCCCCGCAGCGCACGCCTCAACTGCCCGGCACCAGCCATCTTTCCATCGTCGACGACCACGGTCAGGTCGTCTCCATGACCACCACCATCGAATTCTCGTTCGGTTCGGAGATGATGGCGAACGGCTTCTTCCTCAACAACGAACTGACCGATTTCTCCTTCGAGGCCGAACGCGACGGCAAACCCGTCGCCAACGCGCCAGGGCCCGGCAAGCGCCCGATGAGCGCGATGGCCCCCACCATCGTCTTCAAGCCCGACGGCAAGTTCTGGATTTCCACCGGCTCGCCCGGCGGCCCCGTGATCATTGCTTACGTCGCGGAATCCCTCATCGCAATGATCGACGGCCACATGACGCCGCAACAAGCCGCCGCCCTTCCGCATCACGCCAACCTGAACGGCCCCACGATTTTGGAAGCGAACACGCCCATCACCGCGCTCCAGCCCGATCTGGAAGCGATGGGCCACACGGTGCGGACCGGCGCGCTGGAAAGCGGCCTGCACATCATCGAAAAAACCAAATACGGCTATATCGGCGGCGCCGATGTGAGACGGCCGGGAAATGTGCGTGGGGATTAGAAAACAAACCCTCCCCTTGAGGGAGGGTGAGATCACTTCCCAGCCACCGCAAACAATCTCTGAAACGGAAACAGCGTCTTGTGGTCGGCGCGTTTGGGATAGGCGTGACGCAAACGCAGACGATAGGCTTGCGTGAACGCCTCGCGCTCCGCATCCTCCAGCGCCTGCACGAAGGGCCGCAACCCCGTGCCGCTCACCCAATCGAACACGGGATCGTCGCCTTCCATCACTTGAAGATAAGTCGTTTCCCAGATGTCGAGCGTGCGCGCGAGCGGCGAAAGGATGTCGTAATAGGCCTCGGGTGCGAGAACGCTCGCCTCGCGCACATTGCGCAATTTGGCGGCCCACGGCCCTGATTCCGCCACTTCGCGCATCAGCACATGCGACGGCGCATTGAAATTGCACGGCACCTGAAACGCGAACGTCCCGCCCGGCCGCACGAAGCCGAACAGACGCGGCAACAACGATCTGTGATCGGGCAGCCATTGATAGGTCGCGTTGGAAAACACCACTTCATAGGTCGCTTCCGGTGTCCAGCTTGCGAGATCGGCGAGAATCCAACGCGCGGGCACGCCTGAGATGTGCGCCTGTTTCAACATGGCGTCGGAGGAATCCACGCCGTCGATATGCGATCTCGGCCAGCGCGCGGACAGTAGCGCGGTTGAGTTGCCCGGCCCGCAACCCAGATCGGCGACACGCATGGGAGCTTCGCCAGGCACGCGCGCCAACAAATCCGCGGCCGGCCGTGTGCGTTCGTCGGCATATGAGAGATATTTTTTCGGGTCCCAGCTCATATCGTTCGATCCGGAATGAAGACACAGAATTTCGTACCACCCGCGCCGGTTTCGCCCAACGTCACATCGCCACCATGCAGCCGCGCCAGATCGCGCGCGATGGAAAGGCCGAGCCCCGATCCGCCCGGCTTGGCGGCGGTCGCAAAAGGCTGGAAGAGCTTCTCCCGCATCGCTTCCGGCACGCCCGGCCCGTTGTCGCAAATCTCGATTCTCACGCCGCCTTTCTCGCGCGTCGCCTGAACCGCAATCGTCCCGTTCTTGCAGGCGTGCAGGGCTTCCGCCGCGTTGCGTACCAGATTCAACAGGATGCGATGCAACTGTTCGGGATCGGCGTCCACCTTCAGCGCCGGATCGACCTTGTTCTCGAACGAGAGCGTCGTTGCCAGTTGCACCGCCTCGCCCACATCGGCCACCACCGGCGCCAGCAGAATGGATTTTCGTTCCGGCGGCCGTTCATCCGTGCGGCCATAGCGCAGCGTGTTGGTCGCAAGCGCAACCGCACGATCGAGCGACGCCACCAGCCGCGGCGTCAACCGCTTCACCACCGGATCGTCGATCGCCGTGAGGCGTTCCGACGCCAGTTGCGCGCTCGACAATATATTCCTGAGATCGTGCTGGATCTTCGCGACCGCCGAACCGAGCGCCGCCAGCCGCGTCTTCTGCTGCAGCGAGCCATAGATATCGCGCTGCATCGCCGCCAGTTCGCGCTCGGCGATTCCGATCTCGTCGCGCCGCGCCGTGGTGGACACGATGCGCGAAGGATCTTCGGGGTTCTCGCGGAAGCGCACCATGGCGTGCGTGATCCGCGCAAGCGGCCGCACCAGCACGAAATACAAACTCAAAAACACCAGCACCGCCGCCACGATGGAGATCAGCAATCCCACCAGCAAGGTGCGCTCGGAATAAACCAACAGCGCCGCCCGTATCGGCATCTCGCCCACGATCACTTCCACGGTCTCGGCTTTGGGAATCTGCGTGCGCGAGATGATGCGCAGCATCCGGTCGCCGCCCATGAAAAGGCAATTCGCCGCTTCCGCGATCTCCGGCCACAAACCGGGCCGCGACAGGTCGATGGTGCGATCCAGCCTCTCCGGCATCCCCTGCACCAGGAACAGTTCGCGCTGGTCGTGCCGCTTGAGCATCACCGCGTCCGCGCCCGCGCGCATCAGCAATTGCCGGCGCAGCGAGGAGGAAAACTGTTCGCCGCCGATTTCGGTGAACGGCAGGATCGCGATCTCGGCGGATTCAATGTGGGTGTCGAGCAGTTCGCGGTGATAGCGCGCGATCGTCGGCACCGAGATCACCGCCTCGCTGATCAACACATAAAGAAGCGTGAGCAGCAGCAACCGGCCGGACAGGCTGTGCGCGACGAGCCTGTAGGGCGCTGCCAGCCTTGAGCGGAAAGGGCGAACCATCCAAAGGAAGAAAACAGGCAAGCGATGGAGAAATAAAGCGTCCCCGAGACCCCTCATGCGGCCCCCACCGCCGCACGCATGGCTCGCCCACTAGCCCCGGTTGACAGCCTCGCCGCCCCTCCCCTAGAAGCACCGCTCTTTTTGAAGGCCAGAAGCCCATGAAGCGCCCTTTTCAGCCCTCGAAGATCGTCCGCAAACGGCGTCATGGCTTCCGTTCGCGCATGGCTACCGCCGGCGGCCGCAAGGTGCTGGCCCGCCGCCGTGCCCACGGCCGCAAGAAGCTCTCCGCTTAATCCATAAGCCTTTGGATCGGCTGAAGAAACGAGCCGATTTCCTGCGCGCCCAGAAGGGCGTCCGTCAGGTCCGCGGCTCGGTCACGCTCGAAATCTGTGCCAACGACCAGCCCGATCTCCGGGTCGGCTTCACCGCCACCCGCAAGATCGGCGGCGCGGTCGAGCGCAACCGGGCCAAGCGGCGGCTGCGGGCTGCGGCGCAGGCGCTTCTTCCCCTTTATGGGCTCAAGGGCCATGACTATGTTCTCGTTGCCCGCGCTGGCACGTTGACCCGCGACTATCCGGGCCTTCTGGACGACCTGAAGGCCGCCCTGACCCAGGCCCATCAAAGGCTTGGCCCAAAGGACCCCGTTTCCTGATGGCCCGAACGCTTGCGATTGCACTGCTGGCCGCGCCCATCCGGGTCTATCGCGCGCTCATTTCGCCGATGCTGCCGCCGACCTGCCGCTTCGAGCCGACCTGCTCGGCCTATGCGCTGGAAGCCCTTCACGTTCACGGCCCCATCAAGGGCCTCGCACTTTCCGCACGCCGCATCGCGCGGTGCCATCCCATCACCTGGCTCGGCGGTTCGTCGGGCTTCGATCCGGTCCCGAAAAGATAGACATGAACGAAAACCGCAACCTGCTTCTCGCCATCCTGCTCAGCGCCGCCGTGATCTTCGGCTGGCAGTATTTCGTGGCGGCCCCGCAGATGAAGGCCGAGCGCGCCAAACAGGCGACGCTTGCCCAACCGGAAAAGAAGACGCCCGAACTGGGCACGAAGACGAAAGCGCCCGGTGCGGCCGCACCCGCCGCGCGCGAAGCCGTGCGGAAGGACAGCGGCAAGCGCATCGTCATCGACACGCCGACGGTCGACGGCTCGTTCAGCCTGACGGGCGCGCGCTTCGACGACCTGCGCCTGAAGAAATACCGCGAGACCGTCGATCCCAAATCGCCGGAGATCGTGCTGCTCGCCCGGCAATCGACGGCCTATCCCTATTACGCCGTGTTCGGCTGGGTGGCCCCGCCCGGAAACGCCACGCCCGTTCCCGGCGACGACACGCCATGGACGTTGAAAAGCGGCGACAAGCTCTCGCCGGGCCGACCCGTCACGCTCGAATGGAACAACGGCCACGGCCTGATCTTCACGCGCACCATCGCGGTGGACGATCAATACATGTTCACCGTCAACGACACGGTGAAGAACACGGGCACGCAGGCGGCAACGCTTTATCCGTATGCTTACGTCGCGCGCGACGGCCTGCCGCAATCGCAACATTATTGGGTGGTGCATGAAGGCTTCGTCGCCTATGCGGGCAGCGCGAAATACACAAAATACGATGCGTTGAAACCCGACAAGCCGACGGAGACGTTCAACTCCACCGGCGGCTGGGTCGGCATCACCGACAAATACTGGATGGCGACCGTCATCCCGCCGCAAAACGAGGCCTATCAGGGATCGTTCGCGATCTCCCAGTCGAACGGCCGGACCGATTACCAATCCGATTATCGCCTGGACGCGCGGCACATCGCGCCCGGCACGAGCATCAGCGTGAACCAGCGCATGTTCGCGGGCGCCAAGGTGGTGAAGACCTTGCGCGACTACGAAACCAAATACGGCATCCACGGTTTCGACTACGCCATCGACTGGGGCTGGTTCTTCTTCATCACGCGGCCGATGTTTTTGGTGCTTGACGAATTCTACAAGCTGGTCGGCAATTTCGGCATCGCCATTCTCCTCCTCACCATCTCGGTGAAGCTGTTGTTCTTCCCGCTGGCCGATGCCTCCTACCGCTCGATGAGCCGGATGAAGAAGCTGCAGCCCAAGGTCGAGGAAATCCGCACGCGCTTTGCCGAAGACCGCGTGCGCCAGCAGCAGGAGATGATGGAGCTGTACAAGCGCGAGAAGGTGAACCCGGTCTCGGGCTGCCTTCCGATGCTGATACAGGTTCCGGTGTTCTTCTCACTCTACAAGGTGCTGTTCGTCACCATCGAAATGCGCCACGCCCCGTTCTTCGGCTGGATCAAGGATCTCTCGGCGCACGATCCCACCTCGATCATCAACCTGTTCGGCCTTCTGCCCTATCAAGTGCCCGTCTTCTTCCACGACCACCTGACGTTCCTGTCCATCGGCATCTGGCCGATCCTGATGGGCTTCACGCAATTCGTGCAGACCAAACTGAACCCCGCGCCCGCCGACCCCATTCAGGCGCGCATGTTCCTGTTCATGCCGCTGATCTTCACCTTCATGCTAGCGACCTTCCCGGCAGGCTTGGTGATCTATTGGACGTGGAACAACCTGCTCTCGATCCTGCAGCAGATCGTCATGATGAAACGCACAGGAACGCCGATCCAGATTTTCGAGGATTTCAAATCGTCACGGGCGAAACCGGCGGCGGGGGAGTGAAGCGAGAAATCTAAAGAGAAGGCTTTGCTTAATTCTGATCACTAGTTGAATTGTCATTTAGGAAGCTAAACCAACTTCGTAGATTTACGTGCAAATGGAAAACTGAGACAAATATCATTGCTATTGACCATACTGCGAACCCGATCGAAAAAAGCGCCGCATATACTTCGTCTACCAAGCCTAATGTGAATTGCAGAACGGCGGCTACGAGCGATACAAGGACAGAAAAGAAAAGCAGGGCGGCGAAATTCTCCAACGCCTGGTATCGTTTGAGTTTGGAATTCACCGCTAAGAGCTCTTTCCATTTCTTTTCATAAGAAGCCGTTCCATAGACATTCTCTTTCATCGTCACGATAATGAATGTCTTCAGCGAAAAGAGAAATGCCGCTACGGTTAGAAGCCCAACAAAAAGCGGCTCCCTCAAATGATCCTGAAAGAACTCCAGAACGATCTGAAGATCGCATAAAGAGAGAAGGCGCCATGCAGCCAGGGCCGGAGCAATAGATATGCCTCCGGTTATTAAAAGGATCGATTTTGCACCCAGTCTACTCATCTGGTGTACAGAATAGCACCTTATTGTCGCGAGCAGCAGCAAGTAGATTCTTTATTACTGGAGATGCCGCGAAGTCTTTGGCGAGATCATCCAGCTCTATCTCGCTTGTAACTTCGTCAAAATCGAATTCTCCAAAACCGTCAATGTTTTTCGTCAGGTAGACGGGACGCACTTCATCATTTGCGTCAATCGCGATCACTTTTCCACGCGCAATGTGTTCTTTCTTTACGAAGCTCCCTATGGCGTTGGATAGTTTCTCAACCAGTGTGCTATTCGCGAAAGCAAGGCTTTCCTGCCTGCGCTTCAATTGGATGTCGGGAGAAAAAACGGACTGCACCGCTGTCTTCGTGGAAATGTCGAATTGAAATTGTTTTATCTCCTTCATCTCTTTCAGTATCTTTTCAAAGTCGTCCGGCTTGTAGAATAGATGAAATGTCATTAACTTTTTAAAAGACTTTCTCGCCTTGGCTTCCGCGGTTGTCGCATCTAAACCTTCTGCTTGCATGAGTTCTTTTGTTTTTGCAGTTATCCGCGATTCCTTCTCGGCCTTCCAAAAGAAATAACGGAGAAACACGCCAAACTGTGAGGTGCTCAACGATTCGTGGTAGTGTTGATAGACGCCGCAAAAGGTTGCTTTGTTCAATACGAAGAAATTGAAATCCATTAGCCGAGAACCTTCGGCGAGTTCGGATACCTTGATGCTTAACTTCCCTTTGTTATTTCGCAACTCCGGAAATGTTTTTTGATCCTTGGCCGTAATTAAAAGACCCGTATAGAATTCTGGATCGGACTTGTCTTCGAAAAGGAACAATCTGTTATGATTGTTAAAATTATGCTCGGTAACGGCGCTCGAATTTTTCACTAGCACGTCACCAAACTCGGGCAGCGTTATTCCGTCCCCCGCATATAAACGGAAGCCCTGAAAAGTGATCTTCATCAATTTCTCCAGATAAATTATTCCAAGGACTAAATATTCCGAATGATCGGATTGAATAACTTAGTCTTTACATCAGGATTAATTGGACATCTAAACGCTTGTTTCTTGTAGTTCTGGACGATTTTCCCATTTCATTCAAAGCCTAAATATTTGCTGAAGTAGGCTTGTAATCCCAGTAAAAATACCTATACTTCTTTCCCTATGAAGGAGAGAAGTCATGTCACAAACTGCCATTTTATCCCCTGTTTCCCTGGCGGAGGCCGAAATCGTGGCCCAGCTTGGGCTGATGACCGCCGCCATCGGGCGCTGCTTCGAGCTGTCCGAAGCCGAGGATCACACCGCCTATCAAAACCAGCGATCCTATGAGATCGGCCACGCCGCCCGTCTGATCTCGCTGACGGCCGAGATGGGCCATGCGCTGGCCAAGCTCCGGGGCAAATTCGAGCATCAGATCAACGTGGTACGCGGCCCCGACGCGAAGCGCGAAGCCGCGCGCGCACTGACCCAAGTGATCGAGGCCGAACCCCTCCCCACCCCCTCCCCCAAGAAGTGAGGTTCAAAGGAACTTTTCTATTTGCGTTCTCCCTCGCCCCCACGGAGTGGGGGAGAGGGCTGGGGTGAGGGGGCCTCGCCACCAGTACAAAGGCCGGATTGATTGGACCGCTACCGCAATGCTTGAAACGGAATCGCCTGTTGAGGCACCCCCTCACCCCGACCGTGCTTCGCTGGCACTCAGCACCCCCCAAGGGGGGAGAGGGAGAGATGATGGGTTGCCCCCGCCCCACCTGCCCAAGCGCGGCGCCGCCTTTCGCAACACGAACCGGCTGAAACACGGCCGTTACAGCGGCGTCCGCATCGCCCGGCGTAAGGAGATCATGCAGCTCGTCCGCGAGGGCCGCGCGCTGATGCGCCGTCTCGCGGGCGAACTGCCCAACGCGGACCGAACCGTGTAAGCACTCGGCCCATGACAGAGAGCGAAAACGAACAGCCCGTCGATCCCGAAACCGCGCGCAAATTCTTCGCCGGGTCTTGCGATTTCTTCTGGGGCGCATCGTCGGCCGACAATCTGCCGCCGATCACGCTGCCGGAGATTGCCTTCATCGGGCGCTCCAATGTCGGCAAGTCCTCGCTCATCAATGCGCTGACGGGCAGGAAGGCGCTCGCGCGCGTGTCGAACACACCGGGGCGCACGCGCGAGATCAATTTCTTCCGCCTCAACGACAGGCTGATCCTCGCCGACCTGCCGGGCTACGGTTATGCGAAGGCGTCGAAGGCGCTGGCCGCGGAATGGCAGAAACTGATCTTCGCCTATTTGCGCGGGCGCGCGAGCTTGCGGCGCGTGGCGCTTCTGATCGATGCGCGCAGAGGTGTGGGCGATGTGGACCGCGAGGTGATGGGCCTGCTCGACAAGTCGGCGGTCTCCTATCTCCTCGTGCTCACCAAGCTCGACCAGTTGAGCGCAGGCGAAGCCGCGCAGGTTCTGGAAACGACGCTCGCCACTTCGCGCAAGCATGTTGCGGCCTATCCCGGCGTGGAGGCCACTTCGGCCCTGAAAGGCCAAGGATTGGAAGGGCTTCGCGCACATCTGGTCGCGCTGGCGGCCCCCTGACTTTGCCGCTATAACCCCCGCGCTTTTGCCAAGGCAGCACCCCTCAATGGCCCTTCAGGACGACACGACACAGGACCGGAATTTGCGGGTGATGGCGCGCTGGCGCTCCACCGCCCGCGTCCTCGTCGAGGCGCTGCCCTTCATCCTGAAATACGACAACAAGACCATCATCGTGAAATATGGCGGCCACGCCATGGAGAACGGCGTCAGCGAACATTTCGCCCAAGACATCGTGCTGATGAAACAGACGGGCATCGATCCCGTGGTGGTGCATGGCGGCGGGCCGCAGATCGGCTCCATGCTCAAGAAGCTCAACATCGCATCGAGCTTCGTCGACGGTTTGCGCGTCACAGATGCCGCTGCGGTGGAAGTTGTCGAGATGGTGCTGACCGGCTCCATCAACAAGCAGATCGTGAGCGGCATCAATGCCGCCGGCGGGCGCGCCGTCGGCCTTTCGGGCAAGGACGGCAATCTCGTCGTCGCGCGCAAACTCGAACACAAGACCAATGGCGGCACGCCCGTCGACCTGGGTTTTGTCGGCGAACCCGAAAAGGTAAGCCCGCAGATCCTGCGCACCATTATCGCATCCGACCTCATCCCCGTGATCGCGCCCATCGGCGTGGGCACGAAGGGCGAGACCTTCAACATCAATGCCGACACGGTGGCGGGCGCGGTTGCAGGCGCGATGCAGGCCGAACGCCTGATCCTTCTCACCGATGTCGAAGGCGTGCTAGACCGCGAACGCAAGCTGATCCCCAAACTGTCGGTGGCGGACGCGCGCGCGCTCATCGCCGACGGCACGATTTCGGGCGGCATGATCCCCAAGATAGAAACCGCCATCGACGCGGTGGAATCCGGCGTGAAAGCGGCGGTCATTCTCGACGGCCGTATCCCGCATGTGCTGATGCTCGAACTCTTCACCGAGCACGGCGCCGGCACCATGATCACGGCGGAATGACGGCACCGCGCGCAACAGCACTCCTTCTTTTTTTCGCTGCCATGCTTGCAGCGGCGCCCGCAAACGCAAGCCTCAAGCTCTGCAACCGCACCAGTTACATTTTGTATGCAGCCGTCGCCGCCACCGCCAAAGGCAACACGGTCACCCAGGGCTGGACGCGCATCGCACCGGGATCGTGCGAAACCGCCATTCCCACGCCGCTCAAATCCCCGCCTTACTATGTCTACGCGCAATCCTCGCGTTCCCATTCCGGCCCGTCGCGCGCTTGGGGCGCGGGCGGCAAATTCTGCGTCAAGCACGGCAATTTCACGCTCACGGCACCGATGCGCAGCCGCTGTGCGGAAGATGCCTTCGATGTCGGCTTCAGCGAGATCGCGACCAAACGCAAAACCGATTTCACCCAGACGCTGACCGAGAAATCCTCGCTCGCCACGCTGGATCAGGCGCGCATCGCGGGCCTTCAGCGATTGCTTTCCGACAACGGCTACAAAATCGCCGAGATCGACGGCAACGACGACAAGACCACCGAAACCGCGCTCGCCAATTTCCGCCGCAAGGCCAAACTCAAACGCAAGGCGACCGACGCCGATCTCTTCAACGCGCTGGAGAAGAAGGCTGGCGAAACCGCGGCGCCCGCGGGCTATTCGGTGTGCAACGCCACCGCCGCACCGTTCTGGGCCGCAATCGGCCAGAAGAACGGCAAGGATTGGGTTTCCCGCGGCTGGTGGAAAGTGCCGCCGTCGAACTGCGCCACCGCGATCACCGATCCCCTCGATACCGACCGCATCTATGTGCTGGCCGATCTTCCCGGCAAGAAGCCGCTGGTCACGGGCGCCAACAAGTTCTGCGTCACTGACATCGCGTTCGAGATCCAGGGCCGCAACGACTGCAAGAAGCGCGGCATGCGCGAAGTGGGTTTCGCCGAGACCAATGTGAAAGGCGCTGACGGCTATGTCGCCAAGATCGGCCCCACGGGCCTGATCGCTACACCGGCACGTCGAAATAGCTCAAGTGCCAGCGCATCTCGTCGTCACTGAGCGGAAACCTCACCCCATCGCGCGCAGGCAGCAATTCCGAAGCGGGCAATTTCATAACGAAGCGCTGGATTCGAAACGCCACCCGCATACTGAGCTTGGCCTTCCAGACAAGTGCGGTGATCGGCTTTGCGGATTTGAATTGCAGAATTTTTCGAACCGTCTCCGGCTGGACACTGGCGAGCGCGGCCAACGCAAGCATTACGACCTCGCGCTTGCCCGCCTCGGCGGCTGCATCGACGAAACCGTCATCGAGCTTTCCCTTGCGCCGCGCGGTTTCGACTTCGCTTACCGCGTGTCCTTCTTCGTTGCGCTGTGCGTCGTCGCCTGTCTCGATGCGGTGGCGAAGCTGCTGATTGAGATGACTGCGCGTCTCGGCATCGATCTTGTGGTGCTGGCCGAGCATCTCGATCAACGCCGCGCCCACGAACGACGCAATGCGCCGAATCGCACGCTGGGACAGGTCGGCGCGCAGGACCAGCGGCTGGTGCCAGGCTCTGATCTTCTCCGCCCGCGCGATGATGTCGTCGAGTGCCTCCGCGCGCACCTTCGCATCCGGGTTGGCGAGCAGTGCGGCAACAGCGGGCACGTCGAGCGAGGTGACGATCGCATCCGCCACATTGGCGCTCAGGAATTTGCGCTTGGCGATTGCCGTGAGCGCCGCGCTCGCCTTGGCTGTGGCGATCACTTCCATCAGATCGGCATCGGAGAGGAGCGGCGAATATTCGAGGATGGGAGCTGCGACGATCATCTCCAGATCGACCGCCAGTCTGCGGATGATCTTCTTCGGCACGCAGTCGAGCGACTTGATCTCTTCGGCCAGGATCGCGCGCACGCGCGGCAACTGGTCGTTGGCGAGTTTCTCCAGTGTCTCGATGGTGAGCGCGCGAAGCTTCTCGCTTTCCTCCCTGTCCAGATCGGGCATCAACCGGCCGATCTTGCGCGCCAGCTCGACGCGCACCTCGTCGTCCTCGTCGTCCGCAAGCAGGCGGTTGGCTTGCGCGGGCGTGCCCATATTGGCGGCCACCGCGCGGCGGATCACCGCCGCACCCTTGGTCGCCAGATACAGCAGCACGTCCGGCCCCGCGTCGGTGCGGGCCGCCAGTTCGTGGTGGGCGGACTTCTCGCGCTCTTCCAGTATCTCAAGGACCTGATCGCGCGAGAGCTTTTCCGGTGCGTCGGACTTGGCGCCCCTGGCCGTCATGGCTTTCCTCCGGTTCGGCGAAGTTTCGCCAGGACGGCCTTAAGGTTCCTTGAAGGGACTTGGTTACCGGCCCGGCCTTGCGGGCTTTCCCGCCTTCGCCCATCGTCCGGCGCCATGCCGACCGCCCCCGACTTCCGCCATATCCGGACTTGGATCTTCGACCTGGACAACACGCTGTACCGGGCCGATTCCGACCTTTTTGCCCAAATCGACCGGCGAATGCAGGCCTTCGTCATGCGCTTTCTGAACGTCGACGCCGAGGAGGCCCGCCGCATCCAGAAAGCCTATTACCGGGACCACGGCACCACGCTGACCGGCCTCATCAAGCTCCATGACGCCGACCCCGAGGAATTCCTGGCCGAAGTCCACGACATCGACCTCGCCGCCATCGACGTCGACGCCCGCCTGGTCGAGGCCATCGCGGCGCTGCCGGGCAAGCGCTTCGTCTTCACCAATGGCTGCCGCCACCACGCCGAGCGCGTGCTGATCCGCACCGGCCTGACCGATTTCTTCGAGGACATCTGGGACATCCGCACAACACGGTTCGCACCCAAGCCGCTGGCCCAATCCTACGACCACATCCTCGCCCATTCCGGCGTGGAGCCGCGCGAATCGGCGATGTTCGAAGATATCTCGCGCAACCTCGTGCCCGCCCATGCGCTGGGCATGACGACGGTGTGGGTGAAGAACGATTCGCACTGGTCGAAGCAGGGGC
>Ga0070661_100000474_pt1 | contig 30640 bp, 28 predicted proteins | sample KBSC43metaG_FD_64663 | JGI IMG/M metagenome (GOLD analysis project Ga0070661, IMG submission 64663) | Corn rhizosphere microbial communities from Kellogg Biological Station, Michigan, USA - KBS C4-3 metaG | ecosystem: Host-associated > Plants > Roots > Rhizosphere > Soil ... | reverse complement strand
TCGTTCAGGTATTTCAACCGGGTGCGGATCTCGTCGAGCAACAACTTGAGCGCATCGTCGAGCATCGAGCTGGGCAGCACGATGTTCGCGAAAAAGCGCTGGATGCGCTGGATCGGCACCAGCATGAGATCGTGCACCGTCAGCCCGGGCAAGGCCTCCAGTTGCGCGCGGTCCCAGGCCACGCCTTGGGGCATGAAGCGCTTCTCGGGCGCCAGCGCCGCATCGGCATCCGCCTTGCTGCCCAGGCGCCACAGCAGCGATTCGGTCTTCAGCCGGGCGCCTGCACAGGCCGGGCACGTCGTGTAGCTGCGGTACTTCGACAGCAGCACGCGGATGTGCATCTTGTACGCCTTCGATTCGAGGTATTCGAAGAAGCGTGCCACGCCGTACCACTGCTTGTTCCATTTGCCGGTCCACTGCGGGGAGCCATGGATGACCCAGTCCTTCTGCGCGGCGGTGAGTTGCGACCAGGGCGTGTCGCGAGGGATGCCGGCCTCGCCGGCATAGCGCATCAGGTCCTCCTGGTTCTCCTGCCACGCGGGCGTCTGCAAGGTCTTGATGGCCCCGCCGCGCAGCGTCTTCTTCGGGTCCGGGATCACGAGGCCCCAGTCCACCCCGATCACGCGGCCGAACCCGCGGCAGGTGTCGCACGCGCCCATGGCGGAATTGAACGAGAACAGGGCAGGCTGTGGATCGGTGTAGCGGAGATCGCTTTCCGGGCAATGCAGGCCCGTGGAGTACCGCCACAGCAGCGGCTCGCCCTCGTCAGGCATCACATGGATGTTGACGCGGCCGCTGCCACGCTTGAGCGCCGTTTCGATGGCCTCGATGGCCCGCACCTTCGGCGCCCCTTGAAGTCTGAATCGGTCAGCCACCACATCGAGGAGCTTGCGCGGGCCGGTGGGTGACGCGATCTCGCGCTCGGCTTGCACCCGGGTGAACCCGCTCGCGGACAGCCACTGCATGACCTCCTCGGCGCTCGTGTTGGCAGGCAGTTCCACCGGGAACGTCACCACGAGGCGTGGATCGCCCTCCGCCGTACGAGCCATCAGCTCCTCGTAGATGGTCTCCGGCGTGTCGTGCCGCACCCGTTGCCCATTCTCGCGGTCGAACAGCTCGGCTGCGCGCGCGTAGAGCAGCTTCAGGTGGTCGTTCAGCTCGGTCATCGTGCCGACCGTGCTGCGCGATGTGCGAACGGGGTTCGTCTGGTCGATGGCGATGGCGGGCGGCACGCCGTCCACGCGGTCGACCGCCGGGCGATCCATGCGGTCGAGGAACTGGCGGGCGTACGCGCTGAACGTCTCGACATAGCGCCGCTGGCCCTCCGCGTACAAGGTATCGAACACGAGGCTCGACTTGCCCGAACCGCTTGGGCCGGTGACGACGGTCAAGTCTCCGGTGCGGATGTCGAGGTCCAGATTCTTGAGGTTGTGCTGGCGAGCGCCGCGGATGCGGATGAGGCCGGAGGACATGCGGGAAACGTTGGGGCAGAGGGAGTCACAGATTCTAGGAGCGGACTTTCGACCCGGCAGATCACGGCCCATTCACCCGCCGTTTCAACCGCTCGTCGGCCTGGACACAACACAGATGGATGAAATGCAAGGGATTGGCCGCGCACAGCGAGGCCGATATGCTGACCGAGGTGCCTGGCTCGCGATGCGATGCCCGCCGCGCCTGCCCGGCCTGCATCAGCCGCAGGACTCAGGAGAGAAAACCAATGAAAAGCCATACCGCCCGGGGCGCCATCACTGCCATCTGCCTCGCCGCCGCCCTGCCCACCGCAGCATTGGCCTGGGAGCCCAGCAGGCCGATCGAATTCATCGTGCCGGCCGGCACCGGAGGCGGCGCCGACCAGATGGCACGCCTCATCCAGGTGATGGCCGACAAGCACAGGCTGACCTCACAGCCCATCGTGGTCCTCAACAAATCGGGACGCGCGGGCGCGGAAGGTCTTCTGGACGTCAAAGGCGACAAAGGCAACCCCCACAAGATCATCATCACGCTGTCGAACCTGTTCACCACACCGCTGGCCACGGGCGTGCCGTTCAACTGGCGCGACCTCACCCCGGTGACCATGCTCGCACTCGACCAGTTCGTCCTGTGGGTCCACGAGGATTCGCCGTACAAGACAGCCAAGGCCTACCTCGCCGCCGCGAAGGCACGGCCCGACAACACGTTCAGGATGGGCGGCACTGGCTCGAAACAGGAAGACCAGATCATCACCGTGCTGCTGCAGAAAGCCGCGGGCAGGAAGATCACCTACGTGCCGTTCAAGGGCGGCGGCGATGTGGCCGACCACCTGGCGGGCAAGCACATCGATTCCACGGTCAACAATCCCATCGAAGCCGAATCACGCTGGCGTGCCGGCACACTCCGCCCGCTGTGCGTGATGGACAAGGAGCGGATGCCCTACCCCGCCATGCTGACCGCCACGCAATCGTGGCAGGACGTGCCCACTTGCACATCCGCGGGCCTGCCCGTCAACTACCTGATGCTGCGCGGCATCTTCATGCCGCCCGGCGTGACTCCTGACCAGGTCGCGTACTACCTGGAACTGTTCGAGAAGATCCGCGCCCTGCCCGAATGGGCCGATTTCATGGAAAAGGGCGCCTTCAGGCAGACCGCGATGTCCGGCCCCGACTACGTGGCCTGGCTCAAGAAGAACGAGCAACTGCATCGCCAACTGATGAAAGAAGCCGGCTTCCTGGCCAAGTGAGGCTGCGGGCGTTCAGGGACAGGCACCGCTTTCGAACACCCCCGGCGCCACCTCCTTGAGCGTGGTCGTGCCGAACGGCCATCCGAGCGGCTCGCGGCTGCCGGCAGCGATCACCATCCCCCACCAGTAGGTGGCCCGGCCGGCGCTCACGTGCGCAGTGTTCAGTGCTGTGATGCATGCTGACGCAATGGGCAACGCGCCGCCCTGCAGGCGATCGACCATCGCCTTGACGGCCCGCACCTGCGGCCCCGTCTTCTGCGCGTACAGCGCACTGTCGTAGCCCCACCAGTCCCAGCAGCCGTTGGTGGCCGACGTGTCCGTCTGCGGAAACAGCAAAACGATGCGGTTGGTGTCGGCCCAGCGGGCGTAGCCAGCGCCGCGCACGAAGCGATCGCCGACCATGGCCGTGTTCTGGTGGCATCCATGGAACACCACATGGAGCCGACACGCCATGCCCGCTGCACAGTCCTGCGGCACGAACAACCAGCCGCTGGTCGCCATGCCGTGCCCTGCCACGAAGGCCGTCTGGTCGAATTGGAGAAAACGTCCCTGCAGCGGCCCGTCATTGCGGGCCCGCAACGGGCCATGCAGCTGCTGCAAGATGGCACCGGCGAGATCGAAATCGCAATCGTTGATGTAGGGGGAGTCGGTGGTGCCGCAAGAGGCGCCGTTGTCTTCGGTCACCATCGCATGCCCCGCGGGCAGCGTGCGGTTGTAATCGATGTGCCCGGACGGGACGAAGTTCAGGTAGTAGGCCTGGAGATCGTCCATCACCGCCGGGCGCACGGTGGGATCCTTCGTGCCGCTGAAGAGGTAGACGCGCGAAGCCTGCAGGTTCTCTACCGGATCGATCCGGCCTTCGCGCGCCCAACTGCGGGTGGTAGCGGCCAGGCGCCCCACTGGAATGGTGTCGCTGTGCGCCATGCAGCGCCCGGTGGCGAGATAGGCAGCGCCTTGGGCGCATAAATAGGGGCCGCCAGCGACGATGCCGGCGCCAGCGCGGAACGTGGCGGAATGGATGACGTGCATTTGCACCGCCATGAAACCGCCGGAAGACAGCCCGGAGACGCTCACTTGGGCCGGGTCGATATGGAACCGGGGCAATGGCGATGCACTAACCGCCGTGGCGGCCACCAGGGCCGCCACGGTGATCGCGGCCATGCGGCAGAACCTGATCATGGCGCTCTTCTCCCTGAGCAGATTGCAGTGTGCCGGCGCCAGGCCCCCACGACAACCTGTCAACCTTGACAGGTGACGGGCCTTGCCGGAATGTGCATGCAGTTACCGGCGTGCGGCGCGGATGGCCTGCATCTGGGGCGACGCCTCGGTGGCCGTGCCGTCGAACGGCAGTTCCGTGGCCCCCACCCGACGGAGGATGCGCGCGACGTACGCCAGGGTTTCTGCGTAAGGCGGCACGCCGCGATACCGGTTCACCGCTCCTTCGCCAGCGTTGTAGGCGGCGGCGACGAGCGCCACATCGCCCTGGAAATACGCCAGCAGCCAGCGAAGGTACGACACGCCGCCACGAATGTTCTGCGCCGGATCGTAAGGCCGCGTCACGTTGAAGCGGGCTGCCGTCTCAGGAATCAGCTGCATCAGCCCCCGGGCATTCTTGGGCGACAGGGCAGCGGCGTTGAAGTTGGACTCCGCCTCGATGATGGCCAGCACCAGCTGGGGTTGCACCTTCATTTCGGCGGCAGCGGCCTTGACCAGTTCGACGATGTGGGCCGGCGCATTGGGCGGTACCGACAACGGCACGGGGCCCGCACCCCGCTGCCCCTTGGCTGCAACGGGGGCGGCTTCGGCCTGCGCCCGCATGCATGCCGGCAAGTCGGCGCTGGGCCCACCCACGGTGCTCAGCATGCGGATCGCCTGCGGCAAGCCCTGTTCGGCCGCGGCGTGGAAGAAGAACGCCGCCGTGGCATCGCTGCGCTCGACCCCGCGGCCGTGGCTGTACATCCATCCCAGGTTGTACTGCGACTGGGCATCGCCCATTCGGGCAGCCTTGCAATACAGGGCCGCGGCCCGCGCACCGTCGCGTGGCACGCCCTCCCCGTTTTCATAGGCGGCGGCCTCTTCGCGGATCAGGGTGGCCAGGAAGTTGTCGACCGCGGGCTTCTGAATGGGCACAGGCACCGGATCTGATTCGGCTTGAGCCCATGAACCCGGACTCAGCAACAGGCATGCGGACAGGAAAAAAACGGTTCGGAAAAGACTCTGCATGGGCCGGGCACAGGGCAGCGGGCGTTCAACGGATCCCGCACTTTAGGGCCCCAGGGCCGACTTGCCACGCCGCAGCCCCCCGATTCCAGGGGGCCGATGACTCACGGCTTGCTGCTGCCCACCTCGCGACGCGGGAGACGGTGCCGCGGGTCGGCGGAACCACCGCCGAGCGCCCGGCGCAACCCGGCCATCAACTGTGCGTGATCCACGGGCTTGACCCAGTATTCGTATGCGCCCAGGCTCATGGCCTTGATGATGTCCATCGAAAGCGTGTCGGCCGTCAACAGCGCCACCTTCAGCCCCTCGGAAATCTCGATCATCAGTTCACGCACCACTTCGAGCCCGCCGAAATCGGGCAGGTGCATGTCGAGCAGCACCAAGTCCGGCTTCTCGGACCGGGCCATGCGAACACCCTCCGCCCCGGTCGTCGCCTTGATCAGCGTGACCCCGGGGAGGCTTGCCAACTGCGCCTCCATCAGCACCTGGTTGACTTCCTGGTCTTCGATGTAGAGCACTTTGCCCTTGACGTCGTCCATCCCCTCGAGGGTGTGGTCCATGGTTCAGGCTCCTCCGCTGCCGACTCTCACGTTCGACGCGACATCCAAGCATAGAACGGGTATCACTCATGGCAAGCCTCCGGCAACTTCCCAGCAGGGTCATCCTTGGCGGCATGGCACGACCAAATGCCACAGGCGTATGCAAAATGGCAGGATGACTGCGAACGCCAACCTGTTTGCCGCGTTGCGCGGCGCCTTTCCGGCCGATCTCGACACCATTGCCATCGACACGGCCGATGACGCCCCGCTTGCTTACCGCTGGAGCGATCTCGACCGGGCGACGGCGCGCATCGCCAACCTGCTCGCGAGCCTCGACCTGCCGGCGGGCAGCCGGGTGGCGGCACACGCCGAGAAGTCCGTGGAAGCGCTGATGCTGTACCTGGCCGTGCTGCGTGCCGGCCTCGTGTACCTGCCCCTCAATCCGGCGTACCAGGCCGGCGAGATGACCCATTTCCTGAGCGATGCCGAACCGGCCGTCGTCGTGTGCACCGGCGCCAACTTCGGCTGGGTCAGCAAACTGGCGTTCACCATGGGCTGCAGCCACGTCTTCACGCTCAACAGCGACCGCACCGGCAGCCTGCTGGAACGCGCTTCGTTCCATGCCGACGACCACGAACCCGCGCAACGCAGCGCCGGCGACCTCGCGGTGATCCTGTACACGAGCGGCACCACGGGCCGCAGCAAGGGCGCAATGCTGACCCACGGCAACATGCTCAGCAATGCACGCACCTTGAAGACACTGTGGGGATGGCGACCCGGTGACGTGCTGGTGCATGCCCTGCCCATCTTCCACATCCATGGCCTGTTCGTGGCCTGCCACGGCGCGCTGCTCAACGGCAGCCGGATGATCTGGCTCGATCGCTTCGATCCTGCGCACGTTCTCGCGCACCTGCCCGAGGCAACCGTGTTCATGGGCGTGCCTACCATGTACGTCCGCCTGCTTGGCGAGCCCGGTTTGACGCCCGAAGCGTGCCGTTCCATGCGCCTGTTCGTCTCCGGTTCGGCGCCGCTGCTGCCCGAAACATTCCACGCCTGGCAGCAACGCACGGGCCACACCATCCTCGAGCGCTACGGCATGAGCGAAACCGTCATGCTGACCTCGAACCCGTACGCCCCCGCCGACGGCGAACGCCGCGCCGGCACCGTGGGCCGTCCGCTGCCCGGCGTGGACCTGCGCATCGCATCGCCCGACCCCGACAGCGGCAACGGCGGCATCGAGGTACGCGGGCCGAACGTCTTCGCGGGCTACTGGCGCCTGCCCGAGAAGACCAAGGAAGAATTCACGGCCGACGGCTGGTTCCGCACCGGGGACGTGGGCCACATCGACGCCGACGGCTACGTGCACATCGTGGGCCGCGCGAAGGACCTCGTCATCAGCGGCGGCTTCAACGTCTATCCGGCCGAAGTGGAAGCCGTCCTCGATGAACTGCCGGGGGTGCAGGAAAGCGCCGTCGTCGGGGTGCCTCACCCGGACTTCGGCGAAGCGGTGGTGGCCGTCGTGGTCCCCCGCATGGGCGCGGAACTCGATGGGCAGACCCTCATTGCGGCCGTAAAGTCGCGGCTGGCCAACTTCAAAGTGCCCAAGGAAATCATCGTCGTGCCGGATTTGCCCCGCAATGCCATGGGCAAGGTGCAGAAGAAGACTTTGCGGGATCAGCTTCAGGGCTTGTTCGGGGCCTGACCTCGGCGCAACCCATGTCACTCCGGCGAAAGCCGGAGCCCACTGCAGCAGTGGGTACGGCGTTCGCCGGGCGGCAGCGCCAACGGTTTGCGTTGGTCACCCACCACTGCATCGTAAGCAAGTGCATCAAGGGGAAACGTACCGCAACGCCCCCGGGGCAGCCGTCGTTGCAAGACACCCCGAGTGGCAAGAGCCACATGTCCTGAGGAGGCAACGTGCGGCGTAACAACCCGCCACATGCACACGGCGACAAGCAGGATGAAATGCAGGCCAGCCTCCAGGGAAAGGCTTGGGCGTGCGCGCCTTTCGATGACAAGAACGAGATCCGACCATGATTCCACACCCCTCCGCGTCCGCAAGCAGCACGTCCTTGTGCGCCCGCACGGCCTTCGCCGCCCTGTTCGCCTTCGCCCTCGTTGCCTCACCGGTCCAGGCCCAATCCTCGGGCGACCCCGTGCGAGGCAAGCTGCTGTTCGAGGACACACCGGGTACGTCGGGCATCAACACGCTGGGCACCTGCACCAACTGCCATGCATCCATTCAGGACCGGCGCGCTGCGGTGGCCGACAGCACGGCCCAGTCGCCTGTGATCTCCTTCGAGACGGCGATGAACAAATTCGGTGTCGCCCTCGGCCGCCAACAAATGCAGCAGTTCACCGCACTCTCGGCGGACGACCGCAACGCCATCGCGGCGTACATTGCCGACACGCCCAAGGTGGACGTCACCGCGCTGACGTTCACCGCGGCAGCGACGAACACCACCTCCGCCAGCCAGACCATCACGATCACTTCACCGATGGCACCGCTCGGCACGCTGGCGGTGACGAAGATCGAGATCGCCGGCACCGGCTTCGCGAACTTCGGCCGCACGTTCGAATGCGACGGGAAGGCCTTCACCACGCCGGGCTCTTCGTGCACGTTCAGCGTCTACTATTCACCGAAGACCAGCGCCGCGTCGAACCCTGTGGTGACCATCACGATGAAAGAAGGCTCCAGCCCCGACATCCTGCGGCGTGTGGCGCTCAACGGCAGCATCACGACCGCATCCGCGACACCCTCTGCGACGGCCAATGCCGGCCCCGCTGATTCGGGCGGAGGCGGTGCCATCGGCTGGGCATGGCTGGCCGGGCTGGCCGCGGGGACTGTCGCGCTTGCCCGCCGCCGCACTTGAGCAGATCGGCTCGGCACTGTGATGGACGCCAACAGCCGCTGCCCGCGCTGCCACGGCGAGTTCTCCTGCGGAGCCGAATCCGCGATGGAAGCGCCCTGCGCGTGTTTCGCGGTGAGGCTGTCCGATGCCGCGCGCGCCGCCCTGCGGGCACGCTACACCTGCTGCGTGTGCGTGCCGTGCCTGAAGGCGGTGCAAGCGGAGTTCGAGGTCAGCGCGGACCCGGTCATGCCGCCGGCACCGCCCCGAATGCCGTGACGCGAGCGCGTTGAGGGCCGCGCACACGTGCCACGGTGTCGCTCGGCGATTCTCCGAACACCGTCCGGTAATTCGAAGCGAACCGGCCGAGGTGGTTGAACCCCCAGTGCAGGGCGGTATCGGTCACCGAACGCGTGCCCCCGGGGTTCGACAGCTCCTCATACACCCGGTTCAGACGCGCCATGGTCAACCACCGCTTGGGTGGCATGCCGGCACCGTACCGCATGGCCTGTTCGACGAGGCGCTCCGAGGCGGCGCACAGGCGGCTCAACGTGGCGGCGTCGACCTCCGCGCTCTGAGCCCCCAGGCGCACGACGGATTCGACGGCACCGAGAATGCGCCGCCGGGTCCGCGCGCCGCGGGGCTCCGGTGTGCCGGGTCCGTGCGCCAGCGCCTCGGTCAATGCGTCGAGCAGGCCGATGTCACAAAGGAGCATGGTGCCGGGATCGGTGCCGGGATCGGCCGCAAGCCTGAACCCGGCTTCGATCTGCTCGACCAGCTGCCAGGTCATCACCGGGTCGGGCTCGAACTGTTCGCTGTCGGAGGCGGGCAGCACCAGTTCACGCCCCAGGCGCCGGATGGCGTGGGCCTGCAGATGGTCACGGGTGACCGTCACCGCGCGCCAGCTGGCTCCGTGGGTGGTGACGTAATCAACCGACGCTGCCTCCGCGAACACCTGCAAAGCCTCGGCCGGCAAGGCGCGGCCGTTGGTGAAGACCTCGCCGCTGCGGATCGGCGCCAGGCCGATGGTCACCGCCTGGGCCGGCAAGACCCCTCGGGCATAGACGGCACAGCCGTAGTCGCCGGCATCGACTGCAAATTGCGGGCCAACGCGATTGCGCACCCGCATCTCGAGCTCGCCCGCGCCCAGAAGACGGTGTTCGATATCGCTTTGATGAACCACGCCGCGCAGCGCTTCAGGATCGAAGCGCCGGAACGTGCGGTCCGAGTATGGATTTCCCATGGTTGTTCTCCCTGCGGTCTTGGACCGAATTACCGGGTGGGTGTCCGCGCGGCGAACCGCTGCGGCCCGAGCAACATGGGATATACGGGCCCACCCTGGCGGACAAAGCTTAGTACACGCTCACCTGTTTGTGCAGCTTTTCCGCGCCATTCCCTGGGGGGGCGTCCATGCGGAATGCGGATAGTGGCCTGATGGCGGACGCTCCTAGACTGACCTTCCCTTGGCCTCCAACGAGGACCCCATGTCCACACTTCTTGCTTTCGAGACCCCCGTCACGGACAACACAGTCGACGACAGCGGGCACATCACAATTCATCACTCGGCGTTCGAGACCGAAAGGCTCGACCCCACCCGGCTCGAAACTGCGCACAGCCTGCCTGTCCGTCAGTTCCGGCTGCTCGCGCCTTCTCCGAGGCGGCTCGTGCACCAAAGCTGCGACGATGGATCGCAACAGGTGCACCAGCTGCAGATCGAAGCGCCGGTGTGCCTGGAGTTGGAACTGCCGCCCGGCAGCCGCTATCGGATCACGAGCCAGCAACCCGAAGGGCTGTATGTCGACCACGATCCGGCGGTGCTCGGAACCGTCTTCGAATCCAGCGCCGGCGGGCCGCTGCGCATCGTGAGCCGGAAAAGCTTCACGCTGGAACTCGTCTGGCGCCGTCAGCCCGATGGTTCGGGTGGCTCGTCGGGCACGGCCCGCGTCGGCGCGCCTGTCTCCCCGTCGTCCGAGCAGGCCGTGCGCCAGCTGCTGGACATCGCCCGCAACCTGTGGATCACCCCGGCCACCGTGCCACGGCGCCGCACCCCGGCCGCCCACGTGCTGGAGGTGGTGGAACAGGTGCTGGCCGAACAGCCTTACGGTGTGCTGCATCCGTCGGACTTCGCGACGCCGGCCCGCATTTCGGTGCGCTCGCTCGAACGCGCCCTGCAGCGCGCCTATGGCATGGGTCCGAAGCGCTGGATCACCAACACGCGGCTGAACACGGCGCACCGCCATCTGCGCGATCCGGGGCCGGAAGACCGCACCGTTGCACAGATCGCGCGCCGATGCGGCTTTCTGCATGCCGGGCGGTTCTCGCAGGCTTATCGTGCGCTGTTCGGCGACTATCCCCACGAGGTGCTGGCACCGCCCCTGTCTTCGGCCAACGGGGGATCGTCAGGCAACGCTCAGAAGCGGCGCGAGTAACGCAACTGCAGGAAGTTCTCGCCGGGGTTCGGTTGCCGAATGCCGGCATTCGAGAAGTGCTGGATGCGCACCGCCAGATCGTATTCGGCACGCTCCCCGAATGTCAGGCCCACCGCGAGGTGGTCGCCGAAGTTGAACTTGGTGCTGAAGCGCTTGTCCTCGGTGCGGTACACCGGGAGCAACAGGTTCGCACCGATGCCGCCCTCGATGTACCAACCCGCATCGGTGCGCCCCGGATACAGCCGCACCACCGGCGTGAAACCAAGCTGGGTGACCCAGGCGTGCGAGTTCGAATCGCCGTCGGTGCGCTCGCTGGCCCAGCGGCCGATCGAGACGTCCCAATAGCCGGTGAGCCGGCCCCAGCCCACCTCACGGGACCAGCGCCAATCCCAGATGGCCCCTGCCACGGCCGCATTGGCGTGTTCCGCCGCGCCCAGTTGCACGAACGCGCGTGACGGGAGCCACGGCGACCGGTCGGTGTCGGCCGCCGACACCGATGGCAGGCAAACGGCGGTCAACACCAGCGCCAGCATGGCACGCCGGCACGACGGCAACACCGTTGGGATGGGGTTCGCGTTCATGGCAAAGCGTGGCGGGTGTCCGTTCCACAGAGATGCCCATGGATCCTAGGTCCGCGTCCCTCTCCGGCAGGCCGGCAGGGTCAATGGCGTTGATCGGTGATGCCTCGACAGCCATGGCAAAAGAAGATGCCGATGCACCCAGCGGGCGCACCGGCTTTCCCAAGGACGGGCAACCGCCCTCAACAGGTCATGAGGGATTGGAGGCGGCCGTCGACACCGGTGCAGGCGGTGCCTCGATGCCGTGCTTCTCACCGCTGATGTCCACATCGCTGCCCGCTGCCAGGAGCCACATGGCCACGGCGGCGAAAGCGATGAATCCCGCTGCGAGCTTCCACATCTTCGTCAGTCCTTCGCGTAGATGTCCACGTCTTTCGTCTCCTTGACGAAGAGCATGCCGACGACGAACGTGATGAGGGCGAAGATGACCGGGTACCAGAGCCCGTTGTACATGTTGCCCGTCTGGGCCACGATGGCCAGGCCCGTGGCGGGCAGCAGGCCGCCGAACCAACCGTTCCCGATGTGGTACGGCAGGCTCATGGAGGTGTAGCGGATGCGGGTGGGGAACATCTCGACGAGCATCGCGGCGATCGGGCCGTACACCATGGTCACGTAGATCACCAGCAGCGTGAGGATCGCAATGATCACCAGCTTGTTCATCTTGGCAGGGTCCGCCTTGGCGGGGTAGCCCTGGGCGCGCAGCGCATCGACCACGGTCTTCTTGAATGCCGCATCCTTGGCCTTGGCCTCGTCGGCCGTCAAGCCCTGCGAGGTGTAGGCATCGATCTCCTTGTCGCCGATCTTGATCTTGGCAGGCCCCGAGGCCGCGACATTGCCATAGCTCACCGAGTTGGCGGCCAGCACCTGCTTGGCGATGTCGCATGAACTCGTGAACTTCGCCGTGCCGGTCGGATTGAATTGGAAGGAACATTCATTCGGATCGGCCAGGACGCTGACTTGCGCCGTGGCTTGAGCCTTGGCGAGATCCGGGTTCGTGGCTTGCGTCAGCGCACGGAACAGCGGGAAGTAGGTGAGCGCGGCCAGCAGGCACCCGGCCATGATGATGGGTTTGCGGCCGATCTTGTCAGAGAGTACGCCGAACACGATGAAGAACGGCGTGCCGATCAGGAGCGCGATGGCGATGAAGACGTTGGCCGTGGCGCCATCCACCTTCAGTGGCCCGGTCAGGAAGAACAGCGCATAGAACTGGCCGGTGTACCAGACCACGGCCTGCCCCATCGTCAGCCCCACCAGGGCCAGGATGACGATCTTGAGGTTGCGCCATTGGCCGAACGATTCGGTCAGCGGCGCCTTGGAGGTCTTGCCCTCTTCCTTCATCTTCTTGAAGGCCGGCGACTCATTCATCGAGAGGCGGATCCACACGCTGATGCCGAGCAGGATGATCGACACCAGGAACGGCACGCGCCAGCCCCAGTCGGCGAAAACCTCCTCGCCGACCACCGTGCGGGTTCCCAGGATGACGATGAGCGACAGGAACAGCCCGAGCGTGGCGGTGGTCTGGATCCACGAGGTGAAGGCGCCTCGCTTGCCGTGCGGCGCATGCTCGGCCACATACGTGGCAGCACCGCCATACTCGCCGCCGAGGGCGAGCCCCTGCAGCATGCGCAGCCCGATCAGGATGACCGGGGCCGCCACGCCAATGGAGGCGTAGCCGGGCAGGATGCCGACGATGAACGTGGACATGCCCATGATGAGGATCGTGACCAGGAAGGTGTACTTGCGCCCGATCATGTCGCCGAGGCGGCCGAACACCAGCGCGCCGAACGGCCGCACGATGAAGCCGGCCGCAAAGGCCAGCAGCGAGAAGATCACCTGGGAGGCGGGATCGAGGTTCGAGAAGAACTGCTTGCCGATGATGACGGCCAGGGTGCCGTACAGGTAGAAGTCATACCACTCGAAGACCGTCCCGAGGCTGGAGGCGAAGATGACCTTCCTCTCCTCGGACGTCATCGGCGTGGCTTTCGCCGGGATTCCCGGCGTGGCTTTCGCCGCTGCAGTTGCCATGATGAATCTCCTTCAATGCTGTGTGCTCACCCGCAAAGGGGGCTGAAGGCATCTTCAGTGGCGGCGCTGACGGTGTTCTGACGTGGAGCTGACCTCTCGCTGACAAACTCGGTGGGAACCCTGGGCGGGCGTTTCTCATCGCGGGAGTGCGGCCTCGAAAAGCCTAGGGACTTTCGACAGGGTGCCTGCGGGAGGCCCGTCCGCCGCCCAGCCGGGCAAGCAGGAAGTCGATCAGCACGCGCACGCGCAGCGGCATGTGGCGCTGTGCCGGGTACACGAGGGAAATCGGCCGCGACCGCCCGGCGTACGGTGCGAGCACCTCCTTGAGCGTGCCGCGCGCGAGGTCCTCTTCCACGAGGAACCGGTAGGTCTGGAGCAGCCCGCCGCCGTGGCGGGCGAGCGTCACGGCGGCCAGCAGGTCCTGGGCGCACAAGAGGCCACCATCCACCGGCAGTTGCAGGTCCGCGCCGTCCTCCTGGAACAGCCAGTCCACCGGCTGGCCGGTGCTGGGCAGCAGGAAGCGGATGCAGTCGTGCGTGGCCAGGTCGGCCAGGGTCTTGGGCACCCGGTGGCGGCGCAGGTAGGCCGGGGTCGCCACGACCACCAGGCTCGCGTCCTCCAGCGGACGTGCGACGAGGCCCGAGTCGGGCAAGGCGCGGGCGCGTACGGCGAGGTCGAAACCGTCGGCAGCGAAATCGACGTTGCGGTTGTCGACGTGCACGTCGAGCCGGATGCCCGGATGGGCCGCGCGGAAGGCCGGCAGCAGCGGCAGCACGCGATGATGCGCGTACGGCGTGGGCAGGCTGATGCGCACGGTGCCCGTGGGCGCGGCCTGCGCACCGCTTGCCGCGCGTTCGGCCTCGGCGAGCTGGTTCAGCGCCTGGCGGCACTGGGCGAAATAGGCCTCGCCGGTGCTGGTGAGCTGCACCCGGCGTGTGGTGCGCGTGAAAAGGCGGACTCCCAGCCGGGCCTCCAGCCGGGCGATCGACCGGCTCACCGCTGCCGGTGTCAGGCCGGCCTCGGTGGCCGCCGCCGTGAAGCTCCCGTGTTCAGCCGAAAGACAAAAGAGCTCGATGCTTCCGAGCATCACGTCGTCGAAGAGGCGGGCCATCTGTTTACCTGAGAGAACAAATGAAATGACACGTGGTGACTTTATGTCATCGCGTGACATCAATACAGTGCCGTCATTTCCTCACAGCATGGAGCTTCTTCGAATGAGCACCCCCCGCATCGCCATCGTCTACCACAGCGGCTACGGCCACACCGCGCGGCTCGCCCGCGAGGTGGCCGAGGGCAGCGGCGGCACGCTGCTGGCCGTCGACGAGCACGGCATGCTGGCCGATGACGCATGGCGCCAGCTCGACGCGGCCGACGCCATCGTCTTCGGTTCGCCGACCTACATGGGCACGGTCAGCTGGCAGTTCAAGCGGTTCATCGATGCGACCTCGTCGGTCTGGATGGGCCAGCGCTGGAAGGACAAGCTCGCCGCCGGCTTCACCAATTCGGCCAGCATCATGGGCGACAAGGACGGGACGATCGCGGCCCTGTTCACGCTGTCGCAGCAGCTGGGCATGCTGTGGGTGGGCACCGGCATGATGCCGGCCAATGCCAAGGCATCCACCCGGGACGATGTCAACGCGCTCGGCTCCTTCTCGGGGCTGGCCGCGGCGACGCCCGCCGACGCATCAGCAGATGAATTGGTGCCGGGCGACCTGCGCACCGCACGCCTGTTTGGTGAACGCGTGGCCGCCACGGCCCGGCGTCTGTCTGCCGCCCGGGGCTGAGCCGATGGACGCGGCCTTCGATGCCGTCGTCGCATTGCTGCACGACTACTTTGACGGCCTGCACCACAGCGATACGGTTCGGCTCGCGCGCGTGTTCCACCCTCGGGCCATGTATGCCACCGCCAGCAGCGGCACGCTGCTGCAATGGTCGATGGCCGAATACTTTCCGGTGGTCGACCGCAGGCCGTCGCCGGCATCTCTGGGTCAGGGCCGCGAAGACGAGATCGTGTCCATCGCGTTCGCCGGGCCGGTGACCGCCATCGCGACGGTCCGCTGCACCATCGCGCCCCGGCGGTTCACCGACCTGCTGACGTGCGTGTGCCTCGACGGCCAGTGGCGCATCCTCGCCAAGGTGTTCCATGCCGAGGGGACGGCCTGGGTTTGAAGCCCTGTCAGCGCTGCGGGCTTCGCAGCACGGCCTCGATGGCCTGCAGCGTCGAGGCGCCGAGTCGGATGCCCGAGGCGCTGGCGCTCTGGGCGAGTTGCTCGGGCCGGCTCGCCCCCACGATGGCCGCAGCAACACCTTCATCGCGCAGCACCCAGGCGAGCGCCAGCTGCGGCAGTGTCAGCCCTGCGGCCGACGCGATGGGGCGCAGCGCCTGCACCGCTTCCAGGGTCGTGTCGTTGAAGAATCGGGCGCGCAGTGATTTGGCCATGGAATCACTGGCCGCGCGTGAATCCGCAGGCGGGGCCATGCCGGGCAGGTATTTGCCCGTGAGCACGCCCTGCGCCAGCGGGGACCAGACGATGCTCGAGATGCCGTGCTTCTTGCAGGTGGGAAAGAGGTCGGCCTCCGGCTGGCGCCACAGCATGGAGTACTGCGGCTGGCTCGACACGAAGCGCTCCACGCCGGTGACCTGTGCGGCACGCTCCACTTGCTCGGCCGTCCAGTTGCTGAACCCGATGTAGCGCACCTTGCCCTGACTGACGGCCTGCGACAGCGCATCCAGCGTTTCTTCGAGGGGCACTTCGTCGTCGTACTCATGACATTGGTACAGGTCGACGTGGTCGGTGCGCAACCGGGTCAACGAGGCATCGAGCTGCTTGAAGACCTGCGCGCGGGACAGGCCGCGATCCTGCTCGGTCATCGGATAGAAGAGCTTGGTCGCCAGCACGTAGCGGTCGCGCGGGATGCCCTGCAGCGCGTCCCCCAGCAGCGATTCGGCGGCACCGCGGCCATAGATGTTGGCGGTGTCGAAGAAGTTGATGCCGAGGTCGAGGGCAGCATGGATGCAGGCGATGCCCTGCGATTGTTCGATTCCACCGGCATAGGTGAGCCAGGAACCGAGGGCGATGCTGGAGACGGTCAATGAGCTGCGGCCGAGCGGGCGGTACTGCATGGCAAATCCGTGTTCGTGGCGTGGACCGGCCTCATGTTAGTGAGCAAGGCCCGCCGGGTCACGGGGGCATGCGAAACCCGCATCGGGTGTGCCCGGGCGCCATTCGCCGCCGGAGCTCGGGACACCGCAGGGGTTATGAACCATGCGTGGCGTGGCAGGCATACGATCGCGCTCCGCACGGGACGGGAGGAACGAGATGCAACGCAGAACCTTTGTCATGTCGGGACTCGGTCCGCTGTTCGTGGCGGCATGCGGCGGTGGTGGCGAGGACGCTCCAGCCCTGGCCGACGAGCAGGAAGCGACCGTTCTCGATGCCGATGACGCCGCCTCGGAACGGGGCGGCCGTGCCATCAGGTTCCTCGAGCCGGTGAACGGCACTGAATCGACCGGCATCTCCGTCAACAACCGTGGGCAGGTGGCCGGTTTCACCAGCGCAGGGGAAACAGCGGACTTCGGCACGACGCTGTGGAGCCGTGGCCGTGCCGTCCGGTTCCCCACGCTGGGCGGCTTCGGCAGCGGCAGCCCGAGGTGCATCAACGATGCGGGAAAGATCGTTGGAAACAGCACGTTGTCGGTGACCGCCTCACACGCAACGCTTTGGACCGGTGGCAGGCCGGTCGATCTGGGAACGCTGAACGACGCCACGGCCAGTGGGGCGACGTGCATCAACAACGCCGGGCAGATCGTCGGCTGGAGTTACCTCGGCCCTGGGCCAGTGGGCACCACGCATGCGCTGCTCTGGAGCGGCGGAAGGATGATCGATCTCGGCACGCTGCCCGGGGGTTCGCTGAGCCGCGCGTCGGGCATCAACGGTGCCGGGACCATCGTGGGATCGAGCTCCGCGGGAGACGGCAGCGGAACCCACGCGGTCTTGTGGCGAGACGGCACCGTGATCCGGCTGAGCGGGCTGGGAGGAACGTCGAACCATGCTTACGCGATCAACGATGTCGGCCTGATCGTCGGCCAGTGTGATCCGCCGAACTCTCAAACAAGCAGTCGCGCGGTGATGTGGCAAGGTGGCAGGATGACGGTGCTGGACTCACGGGGTGGCGATCGTGCCGTCGCGAGAGACGTCAACAACTTCGGTCAGATCGTCGGGTCGTCCTCGGTGGGCGGACATCCCGAGGGCCACGCGATGCTGTGGACAGGCAAGACCCCGATCGACTTGAATGATCTGCTGGACGCCGCCTCGCGAAATGCCGGCTGGTATCTCGCAGATGCCTCCGGCATCAGTGATATCGGCTGGGTCACGGGAACTGCCTTCAACACCATCACGGGCGCCCGCCGTGCATTCTTGCTGTTGGCGAATCGTTGGGGCGTTTGAGAGGCCCTGAACTGCCGGCCCTCCCACACGATGGCATGCCTGTTCGGGGAACGCGCGGCGCCCCCTGGCAGGACGTGGCCACGGACAGCAGGGACTCAGGCGTCGAGCGTTTCTTCAATGGCGCGGCCCAGTGCACGCGCGTGCCTTCGCACCGCCTCGTCGCTCAGGCCGGTATAGCCGATCACCAAGCCGGCCGGAAGGTCGGTGCGCTCGCAGAACTCCGAAATCGCCGGCAGTTGCATCCCCGCCGCATGAGCCAACGCATGGAACCGCGGCACATCGAATCCCTCCGGCGGCCACCACACCATGTGAAAGCCCGCCTGGGCGCCGGTGACGACCAGCTGGCGTGCACCCAAGGCATTTCTGAGTGCGCCCAGGACGACATCACGGCGGTCCGCGTACACCAGGCGGGTCCGGCGCACATGCCTGGCAAAGGCGCCACTGGCCAGGAAGGAGGCCAACGCCAGCTGCTCCAGCGTGCCGTTGGCCCGTCCGGTCACGTGTTTGGCTTGCCGGAACCGGGGCACCAGGGCGGCTGGCAGCACGATGTAGCCGATGCGCAGCGCACCGAACATCGTCTTGTTGAAGCTGCCGCAATGGATGACCCTGTCGGCGCTGTCCAGGCTCTTCAGCGCGGGCAGCGGCGCGCTGTCGTAGCTGAACTCGCTGTCGTAGTCGTCTTCGATGATCCAGCGGTCGGCTTCGGCTGCCCAGCGGAGCAGGTCGAGCCGCCGTGAGATCGGCATGGTCACGCCCGTGGGAGATTGGTGCGCCGGCGTGACGTGCACGAGGCGAACATTGCCGGCAGCCCGGAGGTGTGCGACGGAACATCCTTGGCCATCCACGGGAATGCGAAGCACCGACCGGCAAAATCGGCCGAAGATGGGCTCCGCGTGGCGGTATCCCGGGTCCTCGACCGCCACCATGTCGGCGCCGGACAGCAACTGCCGGGCGGACAGTTCCAGGCCATGCCGGATGCCAGACAGGACCAGCACCTGCCCGGCGCCGCATGCGATGCCTCTGGCGACGTTCAGGTACTTGGCAATTTCTTCGCGCAGGCGGCCTACCCCCATGGGATCGACCTCGGCAAGGTCCCGGGCGCTGGCCTTCCGCGCACTGGCCGCCAAGGCCTTGCGCCACGCATCCATGGGGAACAGCGACGGATCAGCGATCCTCGCAACGAAGGGCTGGTTCACCACAGCGTTGGCCGTGGCATCCACCGGCTGCGAACGTACTGTTGCGGGCGCCTTGCCCGGCGAGACGGTCGACAGCGTGTCGGGAACCTCGGCTGCGACATATGTGCCCGAACCACCCTGGCTCACCAGGTAGCCCTCGGAGCGGAGCTGGTCGTAGGCCAACGCCACCGTCGTTCTGGACACCTTCCACCGTTCGGCCAGGCTGCGCGTGGACGGCAAGCGTGCGCCGCACGACAGCACGCGCCCCAGGATCCGGTCTCGCAGCTCCCGATAGATCCACGCTTGCTTGGGTTCGCATGCGCCCAGCGGTTGGGTGGGGAGATCAAGGCTGGCCTCCCCGCGCGGACGTTTTGGAAGTGGCTTGCTCAAATTTTCAAAAGTGGATGTATGCGCATGGCCGCATTCTCAATAAATTCCGGCGCACCAACAACCACGGCCCGCCCCGGCGGCGCGACGTTCATGACCAGCCCGACGCCATTTCGCTGCACCATCGTCCCGCACGGGCATTCATTCGCGCTCACGGAACGAGAAAGCATCCTGGACGCCGCCCTGGCTCAGGGCGCATCCGTGCCCTTTTCGTGCCGGCGCGGTGCGTGCGGCTCCTGCCGCGCTCAAGTGATTGCCGGCACCCATGAGCGCATCAGCCCCTCCACGGAGACGAGCTACCGCGTCGACCCTGGCGAACTGCTGATGTGCCAGTGCAGGGCCACATCCGACCTCGAGCTGGCGTTCTCCCACTGGACACCGCCGCCCGCGCCAGCAGCGAGGTACGCGGCGAGGGTGGTCTCGCTGGAAGCGCAGCAAAGCATCTCGGTGACCAGGCTGGTGGTCGAACTTCAGACGGCCCAGGCCTTCACATGCGCCCCCGGCCAACACATGCACCTCATCACGCGTGCGGGCGAGCGCCGCAGCTTTTCGATCGCCAACCTGCCCGCCGCATCGCCCGGGGCTTCAAAGCTCGAGTTCCACATCCGCAAGGTTCCGGGCGGGGCATTCACGGACCTCGAACTCGCCACCCTGCAACCAGGCGACTTGCTGGAGATCGACGGCCCTCACGGGACCTGCACCTGGCGCGAGCCCCCGCCTCGGGTCGGGCACTTGGTGCTGCTTGCCACGGGAACCGGGCTGGCTGGCGTGAGTGCCATCCTGCTCACCGCCCTCGCCTGTCCGACCATGGCCGCGATCACGCTGTACTGGGGCGTTCGCTCGATGCAGGACTGCTATGCCTCGGGCTGGCTGGACGATCTGCAACGCCAGCACCCTCGCTTCCGCTGGCAGCCCGTGCTGTCAGGCACATCGCAGGCAGAATCGGCCAGCAGCCGCACGCCACGGCGCGTGCAGGAGGCGGCCCTGGCCGACGCGCACCCTTGGCAGGAGGCCGTTGTCTACGCATGCGGCCATCCCGGGATGGTGCGCGATGCACGCGAGGCACTGCTCGCGGCCGGGCTTGCGTCGTTCAACTTCCGGTCCGAGGCGTTCGTTCCACAGGGAGCGGCGCCAGGAGAATCGGGGCCTGTCGCGCCCCGGCATCCCTGGGAGAAAGTCGGGGCCCGTTTCACCCTGGAGGGCATTCTCCTGGCCCGGGCGCAATCGAAGACCGCGCTGGGCGAGATCGCTGCGCAGGTGGTGCCCGGCATGACGGCGGGCGAAGCCATGGCGTTGGCGGACACGCACCTGCGGTCCATGGGGAGCACGCACAACTGGCACCCGACCTACGTCCGGTTCGGGCCCGACACGCAACGAAGCGCTCGCGAGGCGATCGACCTCCGCCGAACCCTGGGCCGGGAGGACATTTTCACGATCGACCTCGGGCCGGTCTGGGACGGATACGAAGGAGACTACGGGGACACCTTCTTCGTGGGCCAGAGCCTCGTCCACGACCGATGCGTGCGGACCGCGCGGTCCATCTTCGGCCGGGTTCGGGAGGCGTGGCTGAAAGGCATGCGCGGCACGGACCTCTATGCGTTCGCCGCGACGCTGGCGTCCCGGGATGGTTACGCGCTGGTGAGAGAAGTGGCCGGACACCGGGTCTCTGACTTCCCTCATGCCCTGTATGGCAAGCAGCGCCTGGCGGAAGCGGACTTTGTGCCGGAGGAAGGGATCTGGGTGCTGGAGGTTCAGGTGCGGGATCTTCACGCCCCCGTGGGGGCCTTCTTCGAGGATGTGCTGCTGAGCGACTGAGCGGCCGCCGTGGTGGCGGTCAGGTGGCCAGCGCCGCGAGGAGCCGGTCGATCGCGTCCGGCCCGTCGAACCGCCGGCCGTCCCACACGATGGCTGGCACAGGCCCCTCGGGCGCTGGCGGCAGCGCCGTGGCCCGGTCGTTGCGCGGGTTGAGTGAGGCGCTGACCGCTTCGAGCGGCTCCTGGCCGCGCCGGTGCAGCACCTGGTCGCAGGCCCAGCGCCCAGCGCCGCAGGCGACGAGCAGTTGCACCCACGGCATGGCCGGATGGCCGGCGGGCGGCGCCACCGGCCGGTAATCGATGACGACCGAGCGGCCGGCGAGCGCCTGTGGCAGCTGGTCGAACCAGGCGAGCGTGTCGGGGGACACGAGGTCGAACTCGAAGGTCAGCGCGATCATGCGGGCAACGGTGGAAATCCGGGGTGGCCACGGCGCCGGACGTCGAGTTCGGCCAGCAGTGCGCGGCGCGCGGCATCATCGAGGCCGGGCCAGGCGGCGATCTCGTCGCGCGTGCGGTAGCAACCGCGGCACAGGCCCGCGTCGGGATCGATCTTGCAAACATCGGTGCACGGTGAGGTCACTGTCTGCACCACGTCGGCCACCGGCGCCTCGGTCATCTCGACGAGCTGCTGCGGCGCCACCGCGAACACGCCGTTCGGGTGGCCGGCGGCGGCCCACACGACATCAAAGCGGAACAGTTCGCGATCGATCCATGTGACCGGTCGGAGCCTGTGCGCCACCGGAGACACCCCGCCGATCGAAAACCCGGTGCGATCCTTCACGAAGGCCGCATCTGCCCGCCCCAGCGGGCCGGTGAGGGCCGCCACCTTGCGTTCGTCGACGCGCTGGTCACCCGATGCCACCACGAGGACGGCGGCATCATCGGCCAGGCGGCGGAAGATCACGCTCTTGGCAATCTGGCCGAGTTGTACGCCCAGCCCGTCGGCCGCCTCGCGTGCCGTGCGAGCGGCCACTGGCAAGGCCACGGGCTGGTGCGGATGGCCGCGGGCGGCGAGCCATGCAGTGACGCGCTCGAAGCCCTCGTTCATGCAGCGGCCCTCTCGCGGCGGGCCAGCAGCGCCCTGCCCACCCGCGAACTCACCGGCCGGCCGAGGGCGGCGGCGATGCCGGCGGCCGCATCGATCAGGCGCCCGATGTCGATGCCTGTTTCGATGCCAAGGCCGTTGAGCAGGTACAGCACATCCTCGGTCGCGACGTTGCCGGTCGCGCCCTTTGCATACGGGCAGCCGCCGAGGCCTCCGACGCTCGCATCGAAAGTGAACACGCCCATTTCGAGGCTGGCGTAGACATTGGCCAGCGCCTGGCCGTAGGTGTCGTGGAAATGGCCGCTGACCTCGTTGAGCGGATAGTGCTTCAACGCACGCTCCAGTGCGGCCTGCACGCGTGCCGGCGTGCCGGTGCCGATGGTGTCGGCCACGCCGCAGTGGTCCACGCCGGCATCTTTCATCAGGCGCACGACGCGCTCCACCTCATCGGCGGAAACATCGCCCTGGTACGGGCAGCCGAGCGCGCAGGAAATGGCGCCGCGCACCTTGATGCCGTGGCGGTGTGCCTCGGCCACCACGGGAAGAAAGCGTTCGAAACTCTCCTCGATGCTGCAGTTGATGTTGCGCCGGCTGAAGGCCTCGGTGGCTGCGGCGAACACGACCACCTCGTCGGGCCGCGACGCCAGCGCTGCTTCGAAGCCCTTGAGATTCGGCGTCAGCACCGAATGGCGCACGCCTGGCGGACGGGCAATGGCGGCCATCACCGCGGCGTTGTCGGCCATCTGCGGCACCCACTTCGGGCTCACGAAACTGGTGACCTCGATCTCGCGAAGGCCCGCGGCCTGCAGCTGCTGCACCAGCGCCACCTTGTGTGCCGTGTCGACCGGCAGCGGCTCGTTCTGCAATCCGTCGCGCGGGCCGACGTCGACGAGCGTCACGCGCTCGGGAAATGCCATGTCTGGTTCCTCTCAATGGGGTCGTTCGCGCGGCCGGCCGGGCGGGCGAGCCGCGCATGAGGAAAGATACCTGAACTCGCGACTCCCCCTGGGGCACTGCCCTCGCCGCCCCGGTCACACCAGACGCAGCAACTCCGCGCCCTCACCCACCTGGTCCCCCGCGGCGAACAAGAGCATCTCCACCTTGCCCGCCTTCGGCGACACGATGGTGTGCTCCATCTTCATCGCCTCCATCACGGCCAGCGCCTGGCCGGCCTTCACCGCATCGCCGGCGCTGACGAGGAATGCCGACACCCGCCCCGGCATCGGCGCGGTCAGGCCACCCCCATGGGCCGCCGGTGCGGCGGCCTGGGCGAGCGGGTCGATCGACCGCACGGTCTCCGATCCTGCATCGGCAAAGACGTGTACGTTCGCGCCGCGGGCGTAGGCGGCCAGGCGCAGGCGCTGCGCGTCCAGTCGCACATCATGCCGTTCGCCCTCGGACACAGCCTCGAAAGCGCAGGCGGTGCCGCCGATGTGCAGGGTTCGCGCCCCGCCGCGCGCCGTTTCCAGTCGCACCGTCATCATTTCACCGGACATGACGAGCCGCCAAGTGCGCGTGCTGGTGCCGGACACGCGCCAGCCGTCCCGGGTTGACCAGGGATCGGCATCGGCGACTTCGGTGGCCAGCGCATGCGCGACGAACCCCGCGATCGCCCAGCGGGGATCGAGCGGCGGCGCGTTGAACAGCACGGGCCATTCACGCTCGATCAGCGCGGTATCAAGGTCCGCCGCAGCGAATGAACGACTGGCGACGACGCGGCGCAGGAACGCAGCGTTGTGGTGCAAGCCGGCGATGTGGATGTCGGCCAGGGCCCGTTCCAGGCGGGCGCAGGCACTGGCGCGGTCGGGGGCCCACACGATGAGCTTGGCGATCATCGGGTCATAGAACGGCGTGATGGCATCGCCTTCACGCACGCCCGAGTCGAGCCGCACATCGCCCCGGATGAAGCGCACGACTTCCGGGGTGCGGAACACCTGCAGCGTGCCGGTGGAGGGCAGGAACTCGGTGTCCGGGTTCTCGGCGCAAAGCCGCGCCTCGATGGCGTGGCCGTTCAGGCGCAGGTCATCCTGCTGCAACGGCAGCGGTTCACCAGCGGCCACGCGCAGTTGCCATTCGACGAGGTCGAGGCCGGTGATGGCCTCCGTCACGGGGTGTTCCACCTGCAGGCGGGTGTTCATCTCCATGAAATAAAAGCGCAGGCCGCCGTCGGCCGCCGGTTCGGCAATGAACTCGACGGTGCCGGCGCCCACGTAGCCCACGGCCCGGGCCGCCGCCACGGCCGCAGCGCCCATTTCGCGGCGCAGGGCCTCCCCCAGGCCCGGCGCCGGAGCCTCCTCGAGCACCTTCTGGTGCCGGCGCTGCACGGAGCAGTCCCGTTCGAACAGCGAGATGGCATTGCCCTGGGTGTCGGCAAACACCTGGATCTCGATGTGCCTCGGGCGCGTGATGCAGCGTTCCACGAGCACCGCGTCATCCCCGAAACTGTTCTTCGCCTCGCGCTGACACGAAGCGAGCGCGCCGGCGAAGGCCTCGCTCGACATCACGGTGCGCATGCCCTTGCCCCCACCACCGGCGCTCGCCTTGATGAGCACCGGGTAGCCGATGGCGTCGGCTTCGCGCTGCAGGCGGGCCGGATCCTGGTCGTCGCCGTGGTATCCGGGCACGAGCGGTACGCCGGCCTGGGCCATCAGCGCCTTGGCCTGGGCCTTCAGGCCCATGGCTCGGATGGCGCCGGGCGGTGGTCCGATGAACACCAGGCCGGCGGCGGCACATGCCGCGGCAAAGCCCTCGTTTTCGCTGAGGAAGCCGTAGCCCGGGTGGATCGCCTCGGCCCCTGTGGCGCGGGCCGCCGCGATCAACCGCTCGCCGCGGAGGTAGCTCTCCTTTGCGGAAGCGGGGCCGATGGCGACCGCTTCGTCGCAGGCCGCCACATGGGCCGCCTCGGCATCCGCCTCGGAGAACACCGCCACCGTGCGGATGCCGAGGCGCCGGGCCGTTGCCGCAACGCGGCATGCGATCTCTCCTCGATTGGCAATCAGGATCTTCTTGAACATGCAATCCTTACCCCGCCGCGGCGGAAGATGGTGCGACGCGCCGCACCAGCGCTTTCAGGAATCTGAACAACACGCAAATGATCACCACCATCGCGATCAACGCCACGGCCAGCACGGCGAACAGCGCGACCGGATGCGTCCACTACAGCCACAGAACCAACGGCACCATGCCGTCGCCAAACAGGGACAGTGCAAGATTGGAAAACGGCTCGGGCGATGTGTTGGCCGCAGCGCGCGTCGTGGCCTTCGCGACGTGGCTCGTGGCCGCCAGCGTGCCGCCCAGCAATGCCGCGGCCGTCGCCCACGTGGCCTCATCCGCGCCGAACACGCCGGCGGCCAGGGCGGCGCCGCCGGGGATGCGCACGGCGGTATGCACCAGGTCCCACACGGTGTCGATGGCGGGGATCTTGTCGGCGAAAAATTCGAGCGCGAACATCACACCGCTGGCTGCAAGCATCAACGGGTGAGACAGCACCTGCAGCCCCTGCGGCAGATCCATCCACCCCAGAAGGCCGGCCAGGCCGGTGAGGAAGACAACGGCGTAGAGTCGCAACCCGCTGGCCCACCCGAGGGCCGCGGCCACGGAGAGGAGCTGGGTCGTGTCGATGTTCAACGCTCCGGTCGCCATGCAGGCGCGCGTCGCGCGAGGAAGGCGGCCACCCCTTCACGCCCTTCGTCGCCGGATCGCATGTCGGCGATGCGGCGGGCGGTGTCGGCGCGCAGCGCCTCGGTGATCGGCTGGCCCGCCACGTCTTGCACGAGCGCCTTGCAGGCCCGCGTGGCCAAGGGCCCGTTCTGCAGCAGCTGGCTCAAGAGGTCTCCGATGCGGGCATCGATGTCGGCCGAGGCACACACCTCGTGCACGAATCCAAGCTCATGGGCTCGTGCAGCGCTCAAACGCTCGGCCGTCAGGAAATAGCGCTTCGACGCCTGTTCGCCGAGCGCACGCACGACGTACGGGCTGACGGTGGCCGGCAGGAGGCCCAGCCTCGCTTCGCTCAGGCAGAACGATGCGGTGTCGGCCGCCACGAGCACATCGCACACGGCGGCCAGGCCCATGCCGCCGGCGTAGCAGTCGCCGTGAATGCGGCCGATGACCGGTACCGGGCAGCGGTACAGGATCCACAGCATGTCCGCGAGGGCCTGTGCGTCGGCACGGTTTTCCTCCCATGAATAGCCGGCCATGCGCCGCATCCACTCGAGGTCGGCGCCGGCGCAGAACACCGGCCCGTGGCCGCCGAGCACGATGGCGCGCAGGGCCGGATCGGCGCCAAGCGTGCCGAAGGTGGCCGCGAGCGCGGCGATCGTCTCGTCGTCGAATGCGTTGCGAACGCCGGGCCGGTTGAGGAACACGCGGGCGATCGGGCCATCACGTTGCACGTCGAGCGGTGTCGCAGTCATTGAAACCTCACATGCGGAACACGCCGAAGCGGGTTTCGGGGATCGGGGCGTTCAGGCTTGCCGACAAGCCGAGCGCGAGCACGCGGCGGGTGTCCAACGGATCGATCACGCCATCGTCCCAGAGGCGTGCGGTGGCGTGGTAGGGATGGGCCTGGCGCTCGAACTGGTCGCGCACCGGTTGCTTGAACGCCTGCTCCTCATCGGCCGACCAGCTGCCGCCGCGGGCCTCGATCGCATCTCGACGCACGGTGGCGAGCACGCTGGCAGCCTGCTCGCCGCCCATCACCGAGATGCGCGCGTTGGGCCACATCCACAGGAATCGGGGATCGAATGCGCGCCCGCACATGCCGTAGTTGCCCGCACCGAAGCTGCCGCCGATCACGACGGTGAACTTGGGCACCGCGGCGGTGGCCACCGCGGTGACCATCTTCGCCCCGTGCTTGGCGATGCCCTCGTTCTCGTGCTTGCGGCCCACCATGAACCCGCTGATGTTCTGCAGGAACACGAGCGGGATGCGGCGCTGGCAGCACAGCTCGATGAAATGGGCGCCCTTCTGGGCGCTTTCGGAGAACAGCACGCCGTTGTTGGCCACGATGCCGACGGGCATGCCTTCGATGTGCGCGAAGCCGGTGACCAGCGTGGCGCCGAAGCGGGCCTTGAATTCATCGAATTCGCTCGCGTCCACGAGGCGTGCGATCACCTCGCGCACGTCGTACGGCTTCTTGGTATCGGTGGGCACGATGCCGTACAGCTCGGCCGGATCGAGTGCCGGCGGGCGCGGGGGCATGGTGCACACCGAGGCGGGTTTCACGCGGTTCAGATGGGCCACGCAGCGCCGCGCGATGGCGAGGGCATGGGGATCGTCTTCGGCCAGGTGGTCGGCCACGCCGCTCAGGCGCGTGTGCACGTCGCCGCCGCCCAGCGCCTCGGCCGAGACGACCTCGCCGATCGCCGCCTTCACGAGCGGCGGACCAGCCAGGAAGATGGTGCCCTGCTCCTTCACGATGATGGATTCATCGCTCATCGCGGGAACGTACGCGCCGCCCGCCGTGCAGGACCCCATCACGACGGCGATCTGCGGAATGCCCGCCGCGCTCATCTGCGCCTGGTTGAAGAAGATGCGGCCGAAGTGGTCGCGGTCCGGGAAGACCTCGTCCTGGTTAGGCAGGTTCGCGCCGCCGCTGTCCACCAGATACACGCACGGCAACCGGTTCTCGAGCGCCACCTGCTGCGCGCGCAGATGCTTCTTGACCGTGACGGGGTAGTAGGTGCCGCCCTTGACGGTGGCATCGTTGCAGACGATCACGCACTCCACGCCATGGATGCGGCCGATGCCGGTGATGAGCCCTGCGCCGGGCGCCTGGCCGTCGTACAGCTCGAACGCAGCGAGCGGTGACAGCTCGAGGAACGGCGTGCCCGGATCGAGCAGGGCCTCCACGCGGTCGCGCGGCAGCAGCTTGCCGCGGCCCGTGTGGCGCGCGCGGGCTGCCGGGCCGCCGCCCTGAGCCGCTTCGGCGAGCCGGGCGTTGAGGTCGTCGACCAGCGCTTGCATCGTCGCGGCATTGGCCTTGAATTCATCCGACCGCAGGTTCAAACGGGATTCGAACACGGGCATGGGGTCTCCAGTCGGCAGACGGTTTACCAGGGGATGGGCGTGCCGTCGTGGTCGAAGAATTGTCCACTGTCGGCCGGGACCAGGCTGGCGATGGTTCGTCGCATGCTGTCGACGCTCTGCGCCACGGTGAGGTCGGCATCCTGGCCACCCATGTCGGTCTGCACCCAGCCGGGATGCATGGCCACGCACACGGCCCGATCGCCCAGCGTGATGGCCGTGTCCTTGAGCACCGAATTGAGCGCCGCCTTGGATGCCCGGTAGAGCCAGGCGCCTGCGTGGGTGCGCGCCCCGATCGAGCCCATGCGCGACGACAGCACCACGAGCCTCGCCCCCGGTGCGAGCGCCTCGACGAATTGAGGAATCACCCGCATGGGGCCGAGCACGTTGGTGTGCATCACGGCATCGAATTCGGTGCCCGTCGGGGCCTGCATCGCCGGCTGATGCCTCGGCCCGTAGAGGCCGGCGCACACGATGGCGGCATCGAAGGTTTCGCCATCGAGCTGCCACGCCAGGCCAGCGGTGCTGTCCAGGCGCTGCACGTCGAGCCGCAGCGCGCGGCCGCCCAGTGCGTCGATCGCGGCCAGGCCATCATCGCTGCGGGCCGTGGCCACCACGCGAGCACCCGCAGCCCGGTATTGGCGGACGAACTCGACCCCGATGCCGCGCGAGGCCCCGATGATGAGGACGCTCCGGCTTCTCACAGCATCTCCACGGCAATGGCGGTGGCCTCACCACCGCCGATGCACAGCGCCGCTACACCACGGCGGTGCCCGAGCTTTCTCAGCGCACCCAGCAAGGTGACGAGGATGCGCGCGCCGCTTGCCCCGATGGGATGGCCGAGCGCACAGGCGCCGCCGTGCACGTTGACGATCTCGTGCGGCAGCTGGAATTCATGCATGGCCGCCATCGTCACGACGGCAAAGGCCTCATTGATTTCCCACAGGTCCACCTCGCGCGGGTTCCAGCCGCACTTGCCGAGCACCTTGTGGATGGCCCCCGCCGGCGCCGTGGTGAAGAGGTTGGGCGCCTGGGCATGCACCGCATGGGCCACGATGCGGGCGATGGGCGTGGCGCCGAGCTGCACAGCGGTGCGCTCGCGCATCAGCACGAGCGCCGCCGCGCCGTCGGAAATGCTCGATGCATTGGCAGCCGTCACGGTGCCGCCGGCCTTGAAGGCAGGCTTCAACGTCGGGATTTTGTCAAGGCGTGCCTTGAACGGTTGCTCATCCCGCAGGACCACCGACTCCCCTGTTCGGCCCTGTTGCGTGACCGGCGCCATTTCCCAATCGAAGCTGCCGTCTTCGTTCGCCAGCTTCGCGCGCTGCGTGGACGCAATGGCGTACTGGTCCTGGGCCTCTCGGGTGAAGCCGTATTGGTGCGCGCACTCCTCGGCATACACACCCATGGCACGGCCTCCCGAGTCGGTCCGGTCGTACGCATCCTCCAGGCCGTCGAGCGCCATGTGGTCGTACATCGGCAGGCCCCCGTAGCGCACGCCCTTGCGGGCGAACACCAGGTGCGGCGCGTTGCTCATGCTTTCCATGCCGCCTGCCACCACCACCTGGGCGCTGCCCGCGGCGAGCATGTCGTGGCCGAACATCACCGCACGCATGCCGGAGCCGCACATCTTGGACAGGGTGACGGCGCCGGCGGACTGGGGCAGCCCCGCCCCCAGCGCAGCCTGGCGTGCGGGCGCCTGGCCCTGGCCGGCCATCAGGCAGTTGCCCATCAGCACTTCATCGACCGAGGTGCCCTGAATGCCGGCTCGCGCCAGCGCATGGCGGATTGCCACGGCACCCAGCTCATGCGCGGGCAAGGCCGCGAAATCACCCAGCAGCCCGCCGATGGGGGTACGGGCTGCCGACACGATGACGATAGGGTCGTTCATGGCCATCTCCTTAACGGCTCGATGCTAAGGGAATCCAGTGTGAACGTGGTGTCAACAGGCCCTGGTCAAGGCAACAGGGTGCTGCTGTCACATTCATCCGCGGTGGGCAATGCCTCACGGACCATCTCGGCCTGCGCAGCGGCCTCGCGGGCTCGCCGGATGTTCTTGAACCGGCGCCGCGCGTCGTAGGGGAACACGTCGTGCAGATGCCCGGAGAGAATGCGCTCCTTGTGGCTCTGCCAGAACGATGCATCGAGCAGATCGGCATGGTGCCGCATGAACACATCGCGCACACTCGGGTTGCCGAGCAGGAACGGCTCAAACGTCTCCGGGAACACATCCTTCGGCCCCACGGGATACCAGATCTCCGCCGACATCGCCTCTTCCTCGTTGCGAGGCGCCGGCACCTTGCGGAAGTTGCATGCGGTCAGGTATTCGATCTCGTCGTAATCGTAGAACACCACCTTGCCGTCCCGCGTGACGCCGAAGTTCTTCCA
>Ga0070661_100000469_pt1 | contig 30902 bp, 31 predicted proteins | sample KBSC43metaG_FD_64663 | JGI IMG/M metagenome (GOLD analysis project Ga0070661, IMG submission 64663) | Corn rhizosphere microbial communities from Kellogg Biological Station, Michigan, USA - KBS C4-3 metaG | ecosystem: Host-associated > Plants > Roots > Rhizosphere > Soil ... | reverse complement strand
CCGCCCGGGCTTGGGCGCAGCATGAAACCCGACGGCACGCGCGGAACGTTTCTGCTTGCTTATGCGTGCCATCCGCTGTAGGGGAAACGGATTTCCAGCACGAGAAGCGTCGCGAATATCACGATCGCTTCGCGGCTGTCCACCCCAAATACCGACGCAGGTGGGAACGGTTTCATCGCGACGCGCGCAGACCGGTTCTTCACACTTCGGCCTCTCATTGCGGGCACGGGGATCGCCCGCCCGTTCCACTGTTCCAGGGCCTGTCGTGAAATCTTTCGCCATTGCCATTCTTGCTGTCTCCGCGCTGGCCGCCGGCTGCGTGACGGCAACGCCGCCTGAGCCCGTGCCGCACCGACACGAATTGCAGCACGACGCAGCGGCGATCGAACGTCCGCAGGTTGCCGCGGCTGCGCCCTCGCCCGCACTCGCCCAGAACGAAACGCAAGTGGGGCGCTACACGACACAGGTGACGCTGCCTGCTGAAGCGGATGTGAATCCGATGGCCGTCATCGCCAAGGTTCACTTCCCCCGCCAAGTCGTCACAACAGTGGGCGATGCCGTGCGCTACATGCTCATCCGGACGGGCTACCAACTGGCCCCCGAGGAAACATTGGACCCTCGCGTGCGCCAGGTTTTCGCGCTGCGTCTGCCGGACCATCAGCGCGTGCTGGGCCCCTATCGCGTCGACGCCACGCTGAGCGTGCTGATGGGGCAGCCGTTCAAGCTCGTCACCGATCCGGTGTCGCGCACCGTGACTTACGTGCCACCGTCGCCTGCGACCCCGGCATCCGACCCGACGTCCTCGGCCTTGCCAACCTCGAATCACCAGCCCAAAGCGGGCGCGTGATGCGCGTGCATTCCGGAGTTTCTGCCATGCCTTCCGTATCCCCACCATCGGTTCTTGACGATCACGTGTCCGAGGAGCCGCACAGCACCACCGGGCAGCCCCTCCTGACGGGGACGCCACCTCGCGCGGCAAGACCTGCGGCATCGCGGCGGGCCGTGCCTGTCCTCGTGGGCTTGACCGCCTTGTTGCTCGTGGGCACGGCGGGTTGGTCGTGGCTGTCCCGAGGCGATGGCGGTACGCGGCAAAGCTCTCCCCTGGAGCCCACTGCCGCCACCGACCGTGTGCTGGTACCGGCTGCCGACATTGCACCGGCCAGCGGGCTGGCCGCTGCGGCAGTTGCCACCGCGGACGGCGCAACGAAGGCCGTAGGCGCTGTGGCGGACACGTTGACTTCTCTGCGCGCGAGCCTTGATCAGCTGACTGGCCGGGTCGACGCACTCGAGTCGGCAGATCGTGCCCAGAACACGCGTCTCGATGCCGTCGAACAATCCAGTCGTTCCCAGGGCGAGCAATTGGCTGCGTTGCGAAGCGACATGGACCGCTTTGCCCAGGAGAGGAACGCAGTGCAGGCCAACGCCAAAGTTTCCAACAGCGTGGGCAAGTCCGCGCCGAAACCACGCCATGCAACCACTGCACGCAAGCCTGCCCCAGCGAAAGCGTCCACACCCTCGGCTGACGTGCTCGCGGTGGACCTGTGGGCAGGCAAGCCGTCGGTCGTCGTCGCACACACCGGCGAAAGCGGCGGCAAGGAACTGCGCTTCGTCAATGAAGGCGAGGCGGCCGGCCGCGTGACGCTCAAGCGCGCCGACATCGGCTCACAAGAAGCGACGTTTGCCACCCCGGCGGGCGACAAGACGCTCGCGGCGAAGGAGCGTTGAGCTGTGTGGTCGAAGCTGGTCCGCTCCCACCATCGCTGCCTGATCCAAGGCTGTTGCGCCGCCTTGGCACTGCTTGCGTTTCCCGCTTCGGCCGTGGAGCTCGGCTCCGCCCAGGTGACACCGAATGCACCTGCGCGCACCACTGTGGCGCCGACAAGCTCCGCATCGCCGTGGACCGCGAGCGACAGCGCGCTGGCCCAACTGTGGGGCTTGTCAGTGCCTGAGGTGCAACGTGCCCGGCTGTTGATGCAGGGGCCGCGTGGCGCATTCAGTTCGCCGCAGCTTTCACCGATCGAGGCCCTGGGCATCCACGCTCGGACCGACGCGGAACGCGATCGCTATGCCCGCCTGTTCGCACAAGTCAGCTACGACGACACGCAGCGGGTGTTGGCCTGGTCGCGCGTGGCGCAGGCCGAGTTGCAGCGCCTGACCGCAGGCCAGCCCGTGCTGAATTTCAAGGACGTGCCCAAAGCCGCGGTCAGCACCGAGGCCGCAGACATGCTCGGGATACCACGAACGGCCGTGGTTCCACCGCCGCGCCGCACCGCTGCCAAACGCAAGCCAGCCGCTGCTTCGGGCTCGGTCGTGGGCCAGCCCTCGGCGCAGCAGGGTGTGCAGCCGCCCCCGCCACCCAAGGGCCGCTGAGATGCAGCGCCGGCATGCCCTTCTTGCCGTGGCGATTGCCACGGCCGCGCCACAGGCAGCGGCAGCAGCCGCCGCGCGCGGAAGCACGTTCGCTTCCGACTGGGGTACCGGCCGGCGCCCTCGCCGCGGTCTGCCCGCCCCTTTGCCGCCGGGCTATGTGCTCATGGGCCAGCGGTCGGGTGTGCCGCCGATGATCCTGTACGGCGTGGCACTTCAGGAAAGCGCCAAGCTTTTCGGCAACCATGCGCTGCCATGGCCTTGGACGCTCAATGTGCAAGGAGCGCCCAAACGCTACGCGACTTATGCCGCCGCGGTGGCGGGCATGCGTGCGTACCTTGCCGCAGGAATCCGCAATGTCGACACGGGCCTGATGCAGGTCAACTGGGGCTATCACCGCGAAAAGCTCCTGGACCCGGCCCGCGCACTCGACCCTTACCCGAACATTGCCGTTGGCTCGCAGATCTTGCGGGCGCATCATGCGGCCACCGGCAATTGGTACACCGCCGTCGGCCGATACCACTCCCCCGGCAATGCCGAACGTGCGGCGAAGTACGCCGAACTCGTGTACCGGCGCATGGCCCAGGTACCGCGCACGGCCCCTGGAGCACATCGTGGCTGAGCGGCTCGCCTGGTTGCTCGTCCTCATCGCATTGTTTCCCGCAGCCCTGGCGGCCGCGAGCGATGCAGGCCCGACGCTTCCGATCGAAACGTTCTATGCCGAACGCCGGCAGGACGGCGCGCAGCCCGGGGTTTCCGAGCTCGCCGCGGACTACCCGGTGGCCACACGAGGCCTTCGGCGCCAGCGTCTGCGCCAGGACACGTCGCTTGCTTCGTCGTTCGCGGCGTGGATGCCCCATCCTGTCGCATTGATTGCGGACGATCAGGCATCGTTGTCCTGGCTCGTCGAGCAGGGCGATGCGTTGCGCACGGTCGGCGCCACCGTGCTCGTTGTGCGGGTGTCCTCCTCCGAGCGCATGCGCGCGATCCGCAACCTCCGGCCGGAGCTGCCGATGGCCCCGGCGGACGTGTCGTCGCTCGCCCGCCCGTTGCAAGAGGTGAACGCCGCGGTGTATCCGCTCGTGATCCTCGAGGACGGCAGCGTGCGTCAGGACATTCGCCACCTGGCACGGGTCGCCACCAGGAGCCTCACCCCATGAGCGACCTCGCCATCGACCAACGCCTTCGCCCGGCCGTGGAAGGGCTCAGTGCCGCCGTCGCGGCCTTGTGCGCGCTCGTCGCATTCCTGGCGCCCTGGGCATTGATGTTGCCCCCCTTGCTCGGGGTGGCCACCGGCGTGATGGCCACCGCATTTGCCATCTACCGAGGCCGGCAGGCGTGGCAGGTGATCAGCTATCGGTACGGGCTCAAGAACTACAAACTCACGCGCCTGGCGCCGCACCGCATCCTCGCCGCCCCGGACATGCTGTACCTGGGCCATGGATTCACATGGGGTCAACAGCACACGCAACGCAAGATGGACGCTGCGACGCCGGAGGCTGCACCGTTCCTGAAACCGTCTTGGCGTCTGAAGGCGCTGCTGGGGCCGGCACGGCGCTTCGAAGCTTGGGCGGATGCCGCAGTGTTGGCCGCACCCCGACGCCCCGCATCGATTGCGGCCGGCTGGGCGGCCGCCGTCACCCGCCAGACCTGCGCCTGGAATCCGGTGGCGCCACAGCCGGACCTGGGCGGCACGCCGGTGCTCCACGGCGTGGAGCCGCGCGAGGAGCCCGTGACGCTCCGCCTCGCGCAGCGCACCGGCCACATGCTGGTGCTCGGCACCACGCGGGTCGGAAAAACAAGGCTGCTCGAACTGATCGCCACGCAGGACATTCACGCCGGCCGCGTCGTGATCATCATCGACCCCAAGGGCGATGCCGATCTGATGATGCGGGTGTACGCGGAAGCGTCTCGCGCCGGCCGGCTCGACCAGCTCCACCTGTTTCACCTCGGCTATCCGGACATCTCCGCGCGCTACAACGGCATCGGTTCGTTCTCGCGCATCACGGAAGTGGCGGCCCGCGCAACCAACGCACTGCCCTCATCCGGCAACGCCGCAGCATTCAAGGAATTCTCCTGGCGCTTCACGAACCTCGTGGCGCAGGCGCAGGTGGGGCTGGGCAAGGTGCCCACCTATGACCGGATCCTGCGGGATGTGAGCAACATGGACGCGCTGTTCGTGCAGTACGCCCGCATGGCGCTCGGGCGCGGATCGGCGCCATGGGAAGCCCGCTTCGCACAACTCCAGGGCCTGGTCGACACGAAGAAGGTGCCCGTGCCGCGCTCATTGCAGGATCGGCCGTCGGACGTGATTGCGATGGTGCTGATCGTCAAGGAACTGGCCTTGGGAGACCCGGTGCTCGACGGTCTCGCCACCGCGGTGTCGTACGACAAGATCTTCTTTGAGAAGATCATCGCGTCCCTCGGCCCGTTCCTCGAAAAACTGACGACGGGGGCGGTCGGAAAGCTCATCAGCCCCGACTACTTCGACCCACACGACAAGCGCCCGATCTTCGACTGGCTCACCGTCATCCGCCAGGGCGGCATTGTCTACGCAGGCCTGGACGCCCTGTCGGATTCGGTGGTGGCGTCTGCCGTCGGCAATTCGATGCTGGCCGACCTGGTTTCGGTGGGGGGCAAGCTCTACAAGGAAGGCATCGATCCTCACGATGCAGACGGCAAGCTGGTGCTGCCCACCATTTGCGCGCACTTCGACGAGGTCAACGAGATCGCCGGGCCGGAGTTCGTGCCGATGGTCAACAAGCTCGGCGGCGCGGGGTTCCAGATCACCGCCTACACGCAGACCATCCCAGACCTCGAGGCCAAGGTGGGTGACAAGGCCAAGGCCGAGCAGATCCTCGGCAACTTCAACCATGTGGTGATGCTGCGCGTGAAGTCTCAGCCCACGGCCAAATTCTTCACCGATCAGCTGCCCCGGGTCGATGTCGTGAACCTCACCGCCGTCTCGGGCGTGACCGACACCGCCGCGGACGGCCTGGGCCGGCACTTCGTGTCCAACAACCAGGATCGCGTGGCCAAGACCAAGGAGCCCATGCTCGAGCCCTCGGATCTGATGCAACTGCCTCAGGGTCAGGCGTTTGCGCTTCTCGAAGGCAACCGGCTGAAGAAGCTTCGCATTCCGCTGCCCGATGCCAGCGCCGACGCCTTCATTCCGGCGTCGCTGAAGGCCATCGGCGACGACATGCGCACGCGCTACCGCAGCTCCGAGCGCTGGGCAGCAGACACCGACTGGCTCGCGAGCCACAGCGCAGTCCTCGCTCCCACGGTCGTGCCCGTCGATTCGGATGCCGTGCCCGTTGCCGACGCCGACAGCGAGGAGGCCGCGGCATGACCACCTCTACCGCACGGTCCACGGGCAGAACCAGCGCACCTTCGGACCAGGGCCCGACAGGGTTCATCGTCGCGCTGACGTTCGGCGCGATCTTCACCACGCTCTTCTCGTGGGCCATCAGCATCGCCATCGAACTTGTCGGCATCCAGTTCTTCTGGAAGGAGCGCGGGGTGCTTCACAGCCGGGACATGGTGGTCGAGGACCTGGGCTACATCGCCAACGCTCCTCATTCGCTGTTCGTCAGCGATACCGTCGCGTTCTCGAACTGGCTCATCGCGAAGGTGGCCGTGCCGTTCGAACGGCTCGACGTGGTGGGCTTCTACGAACGCAGCCGCCAAGCCGCTTCGGCGCCTCCGCCGCCAGCGAAGCCCGGCGCGCGCGCTGCCGCTGCATCGGCGCTCAAGCGCACTGGCGCTTCGTCGAACTTGATGCTCGCCACCGTCGGCATCGTGGCGATGTACACGGCCCAGGACACGGCGCTGCGGCTCGCGATCGTGCTGTTCGCCCTGCCCGCGTTCGTGCTCGCCTGCCTGCTGGGCGCGGTCGATGGCCTCGTGCGGCGGGACCTGCGCAAATGGGGTGGTGGTCGCGAATCCAGCTTCGTCTACCACCACGCGAAGTCGAGCACGTACCTGGCCCTCGGCGGCGGCTTCTCGCTCTACCTCGCCTGGCCCACGGGCGGATTCAACCCCGCCTACATGGTGCTTGTCTTCACTGCGCTGACCGCCTGGTCGCTGTCCCTGACCCTGTCCAGCTTCAAGAAGTATCTCTGAAGGAGAACCCGAAATGATCCTGCCCTTTGAACGCTACCGCGTGCGCCGCCCTTGCATGACGGCTGCGGCCGCGCTTGTCCTCGGCCTGGCCGCGCTGCCGGCCCGTGCCGACGAGGATTCGCAACGCGAGATCCTTGCACGCATCGCGTATGAGCTGACCCGGCTTGAGCAGGTGGCAGCAGAAGGCGGACGCCAGCAGGAGGCCAATGCCCGCACGCGGTTCCGTTTCGATTGGCTCGCGCGCGATCTGTCCCTCGTGCGCCGCGGGATCGAGGACCACGTCGATGCACCTCGCCAGCCCCGCCCGGTGCCGGTGCTGCGCGGCGACTACCGCCCCTGAAGAAGCACCCGAGACACCCGCATGGCAGCTTCTCCCACCGTGATCGCCGCTTTCCAGACCGCGTCGGGCATCACCAGCGTGTCGACCCATGACGCGCTCACGTTCGTGCTCGCCGCCCTGGTGCTGATCTGGCTCGCATGGGCCGTGTTCGGCATCGGCACGCGGGTGCTCGACGGGCGCATGAGCATCGGGGATGCCACCTGGTACGTGGCGCGTGCGCTCGTCATTTCAATGCTGGTGGTGTTCGTCCTCATCCGGTGAACGCACCACTTCATTGCGCGCGTCGGCACTGCGCGCGGATGGCCGGCCCGGCCGGTGAAGTTCAGTGCCTTTGTTTTTCCCTGTAACCCAACCTTTGGAGATCCATCATGGCCCGTCTGGTTTCACTCTTGCGCGGCATCGCGCTATGGCGCTGGCTCATCACGTCGTTCGCCGCACTGACGCTGTTCTCACCCGCCGTGCATGCCGCGCTGCCTGCCGTCACGTCTTCGGGCGGCGGAGCCGCGACCGATTACATGGTGCAAATGCGTGACTACGTCGGCCTGGCGATCGGCCTCATCGCCCTCGTGTTGAGCGGATACGCCTTCATTGCCGTCTCGGGCGGCGCCATTGCCAAGTTCAACGAATGGCGTGCCGGCAAGGCCGAGCTGGGCGATCTGAAGATGGTGTTCATCGTCGGCGGCCTGTTGCTGCTCGTCGTGATCTACCTGGTGACCCAGGCCGTCGGCGTGATTGCGTCCTCTGGCACGTTCGCCGGCGGCGGCTGATCGCAGCCACGTCGGTCTGAAAGCACCCCATGAGCGCCAACACGTTCTTCGACGACGATGAGGCCGACGGGGCCACGATCGCCCTCGTGGCCCCGCTGACCGAGCGCGTCAACAGCGAGCCGCCCATCATGCGCGGACTCTCGGCGACGGAAACCATGGTGGCCATGGCCGTGTTCTTTCCCCTGTGGTTCGTGTTGGGTGCGGCGTGCGCGGTGCTCTTCGGACGCTGGCAGATCCTGATGCTGATGGGCGTCATCGGCCCCATGGTGTCGGTCTGGGTCTCGGCCGGGTTCCTGGCCCGATTCAAGCGCAACCGGCCGGACCACTATTACTGGCACGCCTTCATCCGCTGGCGGCACCGCCTGGGCATCGGCAGCTCCGTGTTCATCGTGCACCGCGGTGCCTGGGACCTGGGCCGATCGATGCCGCAGATCACGCCTGCACGCGAGCCCTTTGTCAAACGCCTGCGAAAGTCGCTCGGCCTTTGAGGCCGATGCGACACATCGCCATTCAACTTTGAACGATCGCCAACATGAGCAAGTACGTGGACGCCCTGGAACAAGCCAGGTATGAGATCCGGCGCCTCTACTGGCTGTGCCTGCTTCTCCTCCTGGCCACCTTCGCAGCCATGTGGGGCTGGAAGACCGCGCCGCGTCACTTGACCGCGCACATCCCCCCCGATCTGCGCAACGGCGCCACCCTCAACGTGGGCACGACCCCTGAGGTGCCGGACCCCACCGTGTACACCTTCGCGTTCTATATCTGGCAACAGATCAACCGCTGGAAGACCGACGGTACGAAGGACTACGGCGAGCAGATCTATGCACTGCAGAACTACATCACGCCGACATGCCGGGAGCAACTCGTTGCTGACATGAACTCCCGCAACAGTTCGGGTGAACTGATGCGGCGCACGCGCGCCGTGATGGAAATCCCGGGCCTCGGCTACCAGCAAGAGCGGGTGCTTGTCGTCGGAGGCAATTCCTGGAAAGTCTTGCTCGACACGCAAGTGCAGGAAACGCAGAACGGCGTGCCCGTGAAAGACACGTACATCCGCTACCCGATCCGGGTGGTGCGCTTCGACGTGGATCGAGAGAAGAACCCCTGGCAATTGGCGATCGATTGCTTCGGCCGCGAGCGTCCGGCACGCCTTGATGCGAAAGCCGTGGAAGTGGCCCAGCAAGGACGCTCCGTGGTCGCCTTGCGCGACACGGGCAACACCGGCAACACGGGCGCGGCCACCGCGGCCACCTCCCCGGTCGAATCCGCGAGCGAACCACGGCGGCAAACAGCCGCGGCTTCTCCACCACCGGCACCACCCGCTCCGGCGCCAGAGCCGCAGATCGCCCCCACCACCCTGCCCAAGCCCGTTGACTGACCAGGAGCACGGATGATTTCCCTGAACGCCCGACTTGCCGCGCCGCTGCTGGTGGCCTTTGCGGGTACCGCCTTCGCGGCCCCCGATGCGCCCGCCCAGAACGATGAGGTGCTGGATGCCAACACCCTCGGCTCGCCCACGCGCCCGGCGCCGCCCGTCCAGATGCCTACGCCAGGCCCCGCAGGCCTCGCTCCGGGCGAGGCCGTCGTCGCTGCCGACAAAGTCAGCCGACGCAAGCCCGCCATGCCGGCCGACATGCCGGCGGGGCTGGGCTTCGATGCCGGCGGCCGCGACGCTGACAATACCGAACGGATCGTCTTCCGGCGCGCCCCGGTCCGCATCGAACTCCCGCTCAACCGTGAGCGGTTCGTGACCTTCCCCGCGCCCGTGGCATTGCACACACCGGAGGGCTTCGACAGCCTCGTCAAAGTGCAGGTGATCGACCGAACCGCCTATGTGAAGGCCGCAGGACCGTTCGAGTCGATCCGCGTGGTCGCCGAAGATTTGACGAACGGACGCCAGATCCCGATCGACTTGGTGGCGGCACGCGATGCAACCGCCTCGGCGCGGCCTGTCGAGATCTTCATGCCGTCGTCGCCCTCGGCCAACGACGTGACGTCGAAGGCCTCGGAGTCCCCGCCGGAGGCGCCCGACTCGCTCGACCTCGTGGGCCTCACGCGGCACGCCGCTCAATCCCTGTACGCGCCGCGTCGCCTCGTGCCCGCTCACCCCGGCGTGCGCCAAGTGCAAGTCACCCCGGTGGCCGTGCAAGGTCTCTACCGCGGCTGGCGCGTCGAAACCACGCCCATCGGCGCCTGGCGCAGCGGACAGCTGTATGTGACGGCTGTGCGGTTCACCAACCAAGGCACCAACCCCCTCGACATCGACCTGCAGGAGATGCGAGGCCAGTGGCTCGCTGCCACCGCGCAACACACACGCCTGCTCGCCGCGGGAAGTCCGTGGGCCACCACGACGGTCTACCTGGTCTGCGACCGGCCCTTCGACGCCTGCCGGTAACCCGGCAACCCAAGGAAAGCCATGGCCATCACCCAGAACAAGCTCACGCCACTCCTGGTTGTCATCGCAGCCACGTTGGTCGGCTACGTGCTCTACGTGAAATCCACCGCCAAATCCGCCGCCGTGCCGAGCGGTGCCTCCATGTCTGCCGTCCCGCAGCCGGGCGTGGATCCCGCCTCGGCGCCGAAGTCCGGAGGCCTTTTCGGCGGGAGCGCGCTGCCGCCGGTGCGCTCGGCCGATGCCGACACCAGCGCCGAGACGATGGCCACCGTGACGGCCAGCAACAAGGAACTGCGTGCGTCGATCCAGAAGGTCATCGACGACAACGAGGCACTCAAGCGGCAGAACGCTGACCTGCGGCGCAACGAGGACGCCATTGCGACGCGGGTGCGTACGCAATTGCAGGCGGAGATGGCGTCGACGCAACAAGCTCCTGCGGCCGGCAACCCGTCGGCGGCGCCCACCGCGCCAGGCACCACCACGCCGAACCTGTTCGACAACGGCATCGAGGCGGCCACGCGCATGGTCAACGGCATCGGCGGCATTCCCAACCCGGCCATGCCACAGGCCGCAGGGGGGATGCCGAAGGGACTCGGGTATGAGGGGCAAAGCGGTGCCACCAACGCCGCCTCGCCGGCCACGGCCGATGCGGCGCTGACCAAGGTGATTGCGCCACTGGGCTATCGAATGTCAGGCAACGGCGAACGCGGTGGCCACCTCGAACGCATCACGCTGCATCAGGAGCGTGCGATGGCCAATGACGTGCTGCTCGCATCGACACGACAGGCGGCGCCTGCCGGCAAGCCTGAGGCAACGCCCTACTTCACCATCCCCGAGAACGCGACCCTCGCCCGTTCCACGGCAATGACCACGCTCGTGGGCCGTGTGCCGATCGATGGCCGCGTGCAAGACCCGATGCAGTTCAAGCTCGTGGTCGGCCGCGAAAACCTGGCAGCCTCCGGCCAGTTCGTGCCCGATGACATCGCGGGCGTGATCGTCTCCGGCATCGCCGTGGGCGACATGAGCCTGTCATGCACGGAGGGCATCGTCCATTCGCTCACGTTCGTTTTCGAGGACGGCTCGATCCGCACCGTGAGCCAGCGTCGCAACGGTGCATCGAGCGGCTTTGGCGGCAGCGGCGGCGCCAACGGCGGCGGTGGCATCGCGGGCCAATCTCTCGCCTCGGCCAGCAAGCTCGGCTGGCTCTCCGACGAATTCGGCAACCCGTGCATTCCCGGCAAGTTCGTGACCAACGCCCCGGCCTACCTCACCGATGTCATCGGCGCGAAGGCACTGTCGGTTGCGGGCGAGGCGTACGCCAACGCCGAAACCACGGTGACCAACGGCACGAGCGCCCTTGGCAGTGCCACATCGACGTCGGTCACGGGCAACAAGGGCCGCTATGTGATGGGCAAGGTGGCTGGCTCGGGCTCCGATGAACTCGTGAATTGGCTGATGCGCCGCCTCAACAACAGCTTCGATGCGGTCGTCGTGCGTGCCGGCACCCGCGTGGCGATTCACATCGACCAGGAAATCCACATCGACAAGGAGCCCGATGCGCGCAAGCTCGACTACGCCCGGGGACGCGCCATGCTCGAACGACAACAAGGAAGCCGACATGGCACGGACTGACCGTTCTACCTGCCTGGCCGCCCTCGCGGCCACCACCTTTGCTGCCGCCATGCTCACCGGCTGCGCAAGCTTCATTCCGCGGGAGAGTCCGCTGCCGCGCGACGGCGCCACGATGACGGACGTGTATCGCAGCCACATGGGCACCGAGGCCAGCGGCCAGACGGTGCGCGATCGCCTGCCTCAGCGCGGTGCGGACGAAGATGCCATCGTGTCGCAGCGCAAGGCGCTTTCCGATCCGCTGAACAACCGCTTCGAGCGCCTGCCCAACCCGGACCTCACGATGCACGTGTTCCCGCATCTGTCCAAGGGCAAGTACCCGGTGCCCGGTTACGACACGGTATTCCCGATGTACCAAGGCGTCGAATACGCACTGCCCGGAGAGGTGGCGCCGAGGTACTCGGCCGGGCTGGGTACCAATTCGAACGCACCCGATCCCGCACCACGGTCCATGTCCGATGACGCCGCCCGCAAGGCGCGCCGGCTCGACGAGCTGGGCCAGGTGGCCCCCCGGCATGCGCGTGCGCTCATCGAGTACGACCGCCTCCATGCCCGGCAGTGCGGTCGGCCGATGACCTCCACGCAACTCTTTGCCGTCCCTGCCTCGGGCGAGCCGGCCTTCGAGCGGTTGCTGGCGGCGGAGGCATCGGCGGTGACACTGGATCCGCGCCATTGCGAGCCGGCTGCCTCGAACGGCACGCAGGCCACTCGCACGGCCCAGCAGCCCCTTTGAGCGAGGCGCACGATGTTTTCGTTCTTGCGCCCCAAAACTGCTGAACAGGCCGAAGCGCCTCAAGACAGTACGCCTGCCGGCAACACACTGCCCGCCGGCCGCCCTTTGCTGACCAGCGATCGCCGGCGCATGGCCTCGCGCCCTCCGAGTTTCACGGATGCCCTTCCCTGGACCCGCTTCGAACCGGAGGACCAGGTCTTCTGGCTGAACGATGGGATCAGCGTGGCCACCATGTTCGAGCTCGATCCGACGCCCACGGAAGCGATGCCCGAAGACCTGCTTCGCGACCGCGCCGACAAGGTGCTTGCGGCCCTCAAGGGCATCCCGGAAGAAGATCCGGGCGAATGGATCGTGCAGTTCTTCGTGTCAGACGACATCAACATGGAGACGCTCACCGGGGAGTTCGTCGACTACATTCGCCGCACACACGCCTCGAACCCCGAGCGGGCGCGGGAGGTACTCGAATCACAGTTCACGAAGACGTGGCTGAATGAACTCGCGCTGCACGTGTCGAACGTGTCGCGACCGCAGGGGTTGTTCGAAGACTCCCAAGTGTCGGGCAACGTGTGGCGCGGCCAGCGCCGCCGCGTGCGCTGCGTGCTGTACCGGAAGTATCCGCCGGGCCACGTCCAGACCGAGAATGCGCCGTCGCCCCGAGAGGCGATCGAGACCGTGGCCGAAGGTTTGACCGCCGGCTTGCGGGAGGCAGAGGTGGCGGCCCGGCGTTGCAACGGGCGCGATTTCTATGAATGGCTGCTGCCATTTTTCAACCGCAAGGCGGGCATGCGCCCGTCGGATCTGCTCGCCGAAGCGCCCTACCCGGGCGACTCAAGCAGCGGTGCCGACGGCCAGCCCGACGACGCCCCCATCTTCGGCTATGACCTGGCCGAGATGATCACCCTCAGTTGCCCGAGCTCGGACCCCGAGGCTGGCACCTGGCGGTTCGATGACACGGTGGTCAAGGCCCTGACACTGCAGCAGATCACGCAGCAGCCCGCGATCGGCCACTTCACCGCCGAGCGGCAGTACGCCGAAAAACTGTTCGCGCGCTTCGACCGGCTGCCGCCGGGTTCGATGCTGTCGATCACTGTTCCGATCAAGGCGCAGCATGCCATGCGTGAGCATGTGGAGCGCATCCAGTCGAACTCGCGCGCGAAGACGCCCGAGGCCGAGCAGTCGTGGGGCGAATGCCGGCGCGTGTTGCAGCGCATGGCGCTGGGCGACAAGCTCGTGCCGCTGTTCATGACGCTCTACGTCGCCGGTGAATCGCCCGAGGACCTGCGCAAGAAGATCGCCGCCGTGACGGCCCAGCTCACGCCATCCGGGCTGCGCTTCATTCTCCCGGGCGATGACCTGACGCCGCTCGACGCTTTTCTGCGTGGCCTCCCCATGTGTTTCGATCCGGCATTCGATGCCAAGCACATGCGCCGGTCCCGGCTCGTGTTCATGTCCCAGATCGCAGCGCTGCTGCCGGTCTATGGTCGCCATCGCGGCAGTGGCAACCCGGGCATGTGGTTCTGGAACCGGGGCGGTGAGCCGCTGTGGGTGGATCCGCTCAACAACCGCGACCGCCGCAAGAACGCGCACTTGCTGACGCTCGGTCCGACCGGGGCCGGCAAATCCGCCACGCTCAACTACCTGTGCATGCAGGTGATGTCGATCTACCGGCCGCGCATGGTGATCGTCGATGCCGGGGAATCGTTCGGGCTGCTCGTGCAGTTCTTCAAGGAGATGGGCCTGAGCACGCAGGTCATCAAGCTGAACCAGCAGGCCGATGTGTCGCTGCCGCCATTTGTGCTCGCGGGCAAGCTGCTGGACGATCCGAACGTCATGAGTTCGTTCCTGGCGGCCGAAACGGCCGGTGGCGCCGAACACGGTGATGTGGACGACACGCTCGTGCCCTTGGCCGAAGAGGAGGAACCCGTCGATGCGGAGAACGCGAACGAGGAACGCCGCGACGTGCTCGGCGAAATGCTGATCTCGGCCATCATGATGATCACCGGCGGTGAACAGCGCGAAGTGGAAAAGGTGGGTCGCGCCGACCGCTACCTCATCACCCGCGCCATCATCCGGGCCGCGCAAGCGGCCCGCCAGGCCGGTCAGCCGCACCCACTGGCGCACGACGTGGCCGTGCAGCTCACCGAGATGCGCCGTGACGGCAACCTCTCCGTGCGCCGACAGGAACGGGCCGAGGACATGGGCCAGGCCATGCTTGCCTTCACCCAGGGCCTGCGAGGCAAACTGTTCAACCGGCATGGCACGCCATGGGCCGACGTCGATGTGACCCTCGTGGAAATGGGCACGCTCGTTCAGGACGGCTACGAGGACGCCCTCGCCCTCGCCTACACCGGCCTGATCGACCACGTCCAGGCCACGGCGGAGGCCACCCAGCACGACGGCCGGCACACGATCTTCCTGACCGACGAAGGCCACATCATCACCACGAACCCGCTGCTGGGACCGAAGATCGCCAAGGGCACGAAGATGTGGCGAAAGCTGCAGACATGGTTCTGGCTCGCGACCCAGAACATGCAGGACTTTCCCGGTTCGATGAGCCGGGTGCTGTCGATGTGCGAATGGTGGCTGCTGCTGACCATGGAGAAGGCCGAAGTCGAGGAGATCGCACGCTTCAAGACGCTCACCAAGGAACAGCGGTTGATGGTCGAGTCGGCCAAGAAGGAACCGCCCAAGTACACCGAGGGCGTGATCCTGAGCGCAGGCCAGCAGATGCTGTTCCGCAATGTGCCGCCGCCGTTGGCCATCGCGTTGGCGATGACCGAAGGTCACGAGAAGGCCGAGCGGCGCCAGCTCATGGACCAGCACGGCTGCAGCGAAATGCAGGCGGCGATCCGGGTGGCCCGCCGCATCGCAGCCCGCAGCCTTCTGCCTGCGCCTGCCCAAGGAGGCGCCCGATGAGACGCTGCCTGCATTCTGTGGCGGCTGCGCTGTTGTGTGTTGCAACGGGTTGGGCCCAGGCGCAGACGCGCATCGACACCGTCGATTTCGGCTCGCGCACCCCGCCTTCGGCCGCCCTGTGGACGCCCCGTCACATCGAAGTGTTTGCCACCACCTCCATGTACGTGCAGAACGCCGACGGCGCAACGGTACACCGGGTGGACGGCAGAAGGCAGCTGATGGCCGAACTGAACCGCGGCGGTCTTCCTCCCGACCGACAACAGGCCGAGGCCCTCCTGCGGCAACGCATGCGAGCCATGGGGCCCGAGCTCAACCGCAAGGTCCAAGCCGCCGCACTGGCCGTCGAACGCAGCCTGCAAATGGGCGTGTCCCGCGTGCCCGCAGTGATCTTCGACGGCAGCAAGGTGGTCTACGGCACCGCCGACGTGGCCCAGGCCATCGACATCGCCCGCCGTGGCGGTGCGCAACCCATCCGCGCCCGGTTCACGTCGGGCCGTACCACGAGGGGAACACCATGACGCTTTCACTGTGCTGCCGGATGAAGACGCGCCTGGCCGTCGGCGTGTTATGCCTCGCACTTGCCGTGTCCAATGCCGCAGCTGCTTCCAATGGAAGCCAATCCTCGGGCAATGCCACGAGCGAGCCTACTGAAATCTCCACGAGCGAGATTGCACAGGCCACGATGGGCGCCTTGGACCGTTGCGTCAACTATGCCGTCACGGGCATCTGCATCTGGCTCGTTTGCACCTACTACGAATGCCATGCTGCCGAAACAATGCGCATCCAGCACTTCACGCCGGATGTGACGATCAGCACCTGGCACGATGCCGCCACCCATCCGTGGAGCGACTATGGCCGCAAGGTGGCGCAAAAGCTGCAAAACACGGGCCGGTCATTGATGGGCATGGGCACCAACATCCCCCTCCTGTCGCTCGACGCAGGCGGCACGAAGACGAAGCACGACCGGGATTCACGGAACTACATCTACCGAGGCGCGGACGCCATCGGCAACCCCGTGAACTTCATTCAGGCCATGATGACAGGCAACATGGCCATGTCGAACGGCCCCGACAGCATCCCGATCCCGATGCCATTCGAATTGATGCAGTGGTTCGGTGACTTCCCGAACCAAGTGGCCGCCCAATGGAGCGAAGTGCCCGCCACGTACACGAGCGGGCAGGTCAGTGTCGCGCAAAGCCAGACCAGTCAGTCGGCCAACGCCATGGGTTTGACCGGCAACGGCAACGGCAACGGCAACGCCCTCGCGGGAGGAATCAACAACCTCTACACCAGCGTTCTCGGAAACAACAGCAACGTCTCGGGCGGCATGTTGAGCGGGCTGGGAAACAGCTCGGGCAACAGCAACAGCAACAGCAACAGCAACAGCAACAGCAACAGCAACAGCAACAGCAACAGCAACGGCAACGGCAACGGGAACGGGAACGGGAACAGCAACGGGAACAGCAATGGCGATGGAAGCAGCGGCGGTGTTGCAAACGGCGGCTCGGAGATGATGTGCCCCCCGGGCATCACGCCATTCGGCCTGGCTTTCCAGAGCGATCTCGATTCACTGTTCTGGCGCGGCCTGATTCCGCTCGAAAGCATCTATCCCGCCACTTGGCTGCCCGGCATGCGTGAAGTGGGCCAGGGGGCATTCCAGACGTGGGGCAACGTTTGGCCACGCCAAGGGACGATATTCCAGCAGAACCCGGTCAAAGGCTCGGCCGTACTGGCCCAGCGTGCCGGCGACATCATCAGTCACAAGGCCCAGCCTCACATTTACACCCCGCTGCAGCTGACCACCGATCCCAACTACCGGTTCTTCGGGTTCCAAGGCATCCGCGAACACGATCCCAGGCACACGTTGTGGCAACGGGTCTTTCCCAATGCCGAGACCACCTGCTCCGCGTTCGGCAGGAACGACTCCACGGCCCTGACCGGCTTCGGTGACAACCTCAACATGAACGCGCGCGGCACGGTCTGGAACGCCTGGCGACGCCAGGAATGCTGCGTACTGCCAAGCGGCGGTGTCGCGATCTTCATCGCCTCCGTCGCCGCTTCCGACTGACCTCCAGGTGAATTTCATGCAAGTCTTTCCGAAACTCCGCACCACCGTCGTCTCCTCGGCGCTGCTGAGTGCCGTCTTGTCCCTGCCCGTACAGGCCGCACCGGCAGGCACGGTGCCGATGATCCGTCAGAACAACACGCTGTACTACAAGCTCGGAGGAGGCGATCCGAGTTCCCTGCCAGCCAACCCCAACGCCATCACCTTTCGGCTCGGCGCCTCGGGCAACCTGACCCTGGGCTACAGCTGCGGGAAGTTTTCGATCGGGGAAGCGTTCGAAGCCTACATGACCGAGTTCTCGCAACTCGGCGACACCTTGCAGGCGGCGATCGGCAGTGCCATCGCGGCGTTGCCGATGTACATCTTCCAGCGTGCACAGCCGGGACTCTACGAAATCTTTCAGAGCTATTGGGCGAAAGCACAGCTGGCCATCTCCGCGGCATTGAAAAGCTGCGAAGAGATGGAGGCGCAGATCAAGCAAGGCGGCAACCCGTACGAGGACTACCTCAACCTCGCCAAGGGCGAGCGCTGGAAGGTCGAGGCCTCTCTTGAAACCAACCTGATAGCAGCCAAGGACAAAGTGCAGAAGGACGGTGGAGACACCGGTATCCAGGTGTTCAAAGACATGCAACGCGGCGGACTCAACCAACCGCCGCTGCGGGTCGTGCGCGATTTCACCGTGGTGGGTTACAACCTGACGACCCGCAGGCAGCCAAGCGAGTCCCCCACCACGGTGTTCCCTCGCACAGCGAACCGGCTGACGAGTCTTTGGGACACGCCGGAGAAGGCCGCGGAATGGGCCGTTGAAGTGCTCGGCGATCAGGAGGTGACCACCTGCGAGAAGCCCGGCTGCGAAAACGGGAAGGCCGTGAGGTCCGGGCTTGGTTTGCAACCGCGATATGAAGAATCCATCAGAGAAGTCGAACCACTGATCGTCGACCTTGTTGTCACCGGTGACACCACTTACACCAAGCTTGGGGAAGTCAGTGCGCCGGGCATCGGGATCGGCAAGGAAGTGATCGATTCCATCCGCCGCCTGCCTGCTGAAACCCGAGGAGTGATGACCCAGCGCCTGGCGCGCGAAGTGGCATTGTCCCGCACCATCGAACGGGCCTTTGCTGCTCGCAACCTGCTGCAGACCGGCATGAGTGCGGCGAACTACGAGAAGCCGGTCGATGACGTCCGCAAACGAGTCGAGCAACTCAACCGTTACATCGACGACCTCATGTTCGAGCATCGGGTCCGCAAGGAAATCGTGTCGAACACGGCTCAGACCCTGATCGAGAACGATCGCAACACGGCGGCTGCGAAATCGATGTCCGTACCGCCGGGCCGCCAGTCCAGCCCCCGCGAGCTCGAAGACGGCAAGGTGTCGCCATGACCGGTGGCCGCAAGCGCCGGCTGAGCCGGTTCGTGCTGTGGGGCGGCGTCACCCTCGTGCTTGGCGTGCTGGTAGCCATCCCGCTGCTGCGGGCAAACGGAAGCCCGCAAGGTGCCATGCACTGGCTGGACCATGCACGTCCGTGGCTCGTGGGCGGACAGATCCTGCTGCTCGGCCTGGCATGGCACTTCTGGCCGGCCATCTTGCGCTCGATGCAGCGCCGCGGTTCGACAACACCTGAGGCCGCACAAGCCTTGCTCGCAGGCCGCAACCGCATCTTCGGCCTGCTGGCGGCCTGCGAAGCCATCGTCGTGCTTCGCGCCTTGTTCAGCTGATCCACCGACAGGAACCTGCCATGGGACTCGATTCGTACTTGGAACTGTTCACCACGCTCTACGGCTGGACGGTGGCCAATCTGATCTACAACATCCTGCTCGACACTGGCATCGTCTTCATCCCACTGATCGTGACCATCGTCTCCGTGTGGATGGAGGCCCATGTGGACGGCACCGAAAACGGCGGCCCGCAGTGGGCGATTCGCAAGATGGAAATCGAGCTGATGTCGGCCCTGTTCGTGATGGCCGTGTGCTTCGTGCCCACACCGTTCACGACGCTCGACCGCGCCTCGCTGATGCACACGCCCACGGCAACAGCGATCAACCCCTCACCGGCCACCGCCACAGGCAACAACTCGAACTCCACTTTCGATGCTGCCTTTCCGGCCACAGTCACGGGCGCGTCCACTCCCGTGCCGCTGTGGTGGTACACGGTGATGGGTCTGTCGAGCGGCATCAACTCCGCGGTGCGAGCCGGCATCGGCAACGGGCTGCTAGGCCTTCGGCAGGCCGAGCAGACGGCACGGCTGGCGGTCATCGAAGACCCCGCGTTGCGGGCAGAGGCCCAGAACTTCAGGAGCCAATGCTGGGAGCCGGCGCATGGCCAGTACCACAGCCTGGACCGCACACCGTCCCCCTTCAGCGACGTACTCAACGACGCGCTCTACGGCCGGGACGACACCGAATGGATCGGAAGCCAACTTTTCCTTCGCGACCCCCAATACTACGAATCCCACCGCGCACGCCAGCCAATCAGGGGCTTTGCCGCTCAGCCGTTGGAAGACGACAAGGACAAGCGGCCCGACGAGGACGCATCCATGCCCGACGCATCGATGCCAAATTGCAAACGGTGGTGGAGCGAATCCGATATCGGACTGCGGGAGCGCATCCTCAACAGCGGAGGCCGGATGAACAAAGCCATCGCCGTCACGAGTGCGGTGTTGGGAGCCAACGTTCCCGAGGGCCCGATGCAGGACCTCGTCCTGAAGCAGGCGCTCTACGGAATGGCCCCCAACTTCATGGATTCCGACGCCGTGATCGGCGGGGCGAATGCGAGCCGCTCCGGAGGCATGGAGTTCCTCTCAAAAATGGGCGTGGCATGGAAAGGCCTCGAGGCTTCGTTCAGCTACTACCCCATCACACAGTTTCTGACGATGGCGCAGCCGCTGATCCTGATGTCGGTGTACATGTTCTTGCCGCTGGTGATCGTGTTCAGCCGGTTCAGCCTGACGTTCATGTTCTACGGCGCCATCACCATCTTCACCGTGAAGTTCTGGGCCGCGATGTGGTCCGTGGCACGCTACATCGACGAACGGCTCGTCACGGCAATGTATGGCGACAGCACCGTGCTGGTGCGCGAGTTCTTGACCAACGGACTGGACGGTGGATCGAAGCGCATGATTCTCAACTTCCTCACGCTCGGTCTCTTCGGCGGACTGCCCCTCGTGTGGAGCGGTTTGATGGCGCTTGTGGGCATTCAGGTTGGTGGCGCCGTTTCGAACGCGCTGAACAGCGCAGTCAACGCAGGTACCGAGGCAGGCAAGGCTGCGCGATCGGGAACGATAGCGGCTGGCAAGTTTGCTTACGACAAGGTCAAGGGCGGACCGAAATGACACTGGAACGTTGATCCAGCAGGCCCATCTTATGTGCCTGCTTTTTCTTGACCGATAGCAGCGCCGCCTTCTGCACTCAACGCTTGCGGACGGCACGGGAGCAATCCAAGTTCAGATATAGAAGTCGCTGGGGAGCCAGGTTCCATTCCTGCGTGCTTTCTCCTTTTTCTTCCTGGGGGTGCTGTCCATCGCGCTCAGTACCCCCAGCACCAGCTTCAAAACCATCCAAACCCATTTCATCTCAATAGTTCCTTGGTATAGGGAGCGAACCTGCGGCCGTGCGACACGAATCCATCGATCGTCCGCCGCAACCGAAGAAGTTTCTCTTGTTCTTGTCAAGCCGAAACCCCCGGCGGCCAGAGACTGGTTTTCGCTGGCTGCGAGCCTCGGGCCTGCATACGCTCTCCGGATGACTGCGTCCAAGTTCACAACCGACGTCACGGCAGCCCGGCACGACCCCGAAGCGGGTCTGCTCTGGGCCGCCACCGAGGGCCAGATCGTGAACCTGCCGGTCTTCATGGTGTGCATGCTGACATTCTGGCTCATCGTGCCCCCGCTCTATGCCTTGTGGCGCTTCCTGCTGACGCAGGCGCATGTCTACGAACTCACCGATCAGCGCCTGCGCGAAACCGCCGGCCTGTTCAACAAGACCACCGAAGACCTGGAGTTGTACCGCGTCAAGGACATCAGCATCGAACAGCCGCCGCTGCAACGCCTGGTGGGCCGTGGACGGGTGGTGTTGCGCACATCCGACCGCAGCACGCCGCTCGTCACGCTCAACGCCATCCCGTCCCCGCTGTCCGTCGCCGATCTGCTGCGTGACCGCGTCGAACGCTGCCGGGTCGCCAAGGGCGTTCGCGAGATCGACTGAAACCATTGACTTCATCTGAGAAAAGCCCCTCCAAGATGCACGCACCTTTCCCCATCCTTCTCGCCGCCGCCGTGAGCGTCGGGCTCGCCGGCGCCGCACTCGCAGGCCCCTCCGACACCACCCGCAAGGTGCGGCAGGAGGTGGAGGCCAACACCCGCGGTGAAGTGCGCGTGGAGGAGGTGCGCGAAACGCCGGTAGACGGTGTGTATGAAGTCAGCACCAAGGGGATGGACCTGTTCTACGTCGATCGCACCGGCCGTTATGGTTTCGTCGACGGGCGTCTCGTCGACATGCGCGACAGGGTGGATCTCACGATCAAACGCCTCGATGAACTTCGCCGCATCGATTTCTCCAAGCTGCCGCTGCATTTGGCCATCCGGCGCGGCAATGGCAGCCGGGTGCTGGCGGTGTTCGAGGACCCCACCTGCCCGGTTTGCAAGCCACTGCACAAATTCATCGCGCAAATCCCGGATACCACCGTCTATCACTTCCCCTATCCGGTGGTCACGCAGGAAGCTTTGCCGATCACGGCCACCGCCTGGTGTGCCCCCGACCGCGCCGCCGTGTGGGACCGGGCGATGCAAGGCGGCGATGTCCCACCCTCGCCCAAACCCACCTGCGACATTTCCGGCCTGAAAGAGATCACGAAACTGGGCGACACCCTCAACGTCCAGGGCACCCCCACCGTGTTCCTCTCGAACGGGCGGCGCATGCAGGGCGCCGTTCCCCCCGACCAGTTCCTGTCCGCATTGGAGGCGGCCTCCGGGCCGGCCAAGCCATGAGCCGGTTTTCCATCGGGCTCGCGTTGCACGTCGCAGCCGTGTACGCGGCCTTGGCGCTCCTGGCCGGCCCGGCGCACGGTGCCCCTCTCGAACCGGACCCGGCCCTCCAATGGACCGATCTCCGCAAGCCCGGCCCCGCCACGCAAACGTTCCGGCGTCTGTGGGACGATCGCCTAGGGCCCGCAGCCGCGCAGTGGACTCGCTCCGGCCACTCGGGCCCCCTGCCGGCATTCACACTGCACCGCACCTTCAATACCCTCCAGGGGCCGGTGCTGGTCAATCTGCTCTTCGACATGTTCGATTGCGAGCTGCCGGCCAACGGCCGCGGAGGCGGGCTGGTCGCCCGCTGCCCCATGCGCATCGTGAGCACTTCCAGCGGCGGTGCCAGCCGGGTCAGCACGCATGAAGAGGTTTGCCTGCTGCATGTGATCCCGGAGCCGGGGGTTCCTGGCCCCGACCCTCGCGACAACTTCATGACCATGCGCCTCGAGGCTGACCGCACCTTGCACATCTCCGTCGTCGAGTTCGGCAAGGCCGTTCCATCGTGCGAGCGGCACATCAAGGTGGAGCCATGATTTCCGAGCTCTCGAAGCGTTGGCTGCGAGCACCCAGCCGCCGCGCGGTGATCGCATGGCTGCTCGCCCCGATGATCGCGTGGGCGGCCGTGGTCACCGCTGAACAGGTGGCCGCGGCCATCCGGTCTTCCGCCACCGCCAGCCCCTGGCTGAAGGCGCATGCCGCCGAAATCGGTGCACTCGCCATCCGGGTGGAGAGCGGCGGCAACACGCAGGCCTACAACGGCAGTTGCTGCTACGGCGTGCTGCAGCTCAGCCGATCGAACATCCTCGCGTCGGGAATGCAAGTGGACGCCTACCGGGACGCCTCGCTTCAGACCCAGGTCGATGCCTGGGCAGGCGTCCAGTCGCAAGCCATGCTCGACCCGGTCATCCAGCAATTGCAGAACAGAAGCACGTTCGACGGGCAGCCCGTCGATGCGGCCATGCTGATCTCCTGCGTGCAACTGGGCCAGGGAAACTGCCGCCGCATGGTCAACTCGGGCCGATGCAACGGTTTCGAGGATTCGCTCGGCACCGACATCTGCGAGATGGCCGCGCGCACGCGCGCCGCCATGAATGGCACGCGGCCTCCCACCAACGGGGGTGCCAACCCGAATGCCGGTGTGGGTGCCCCTCACAACGGAACCCAAGGAGGCGGGCCAATCGGAGGCGGTCCGATCGGAGGGGTGTCTCCGAACACCTCGGTATCGCCCGATGCGGCTTTCGAGCAAGGTTCAAGGCTGTCCATGGGCCAGGTGAGCAGCGCCATCAAGCTCATGGCGGCCGGCCTCGCCCTCATCTGGCTTGCCTGGACGGCCTCCTCTTCCTGGGGTTTGTTCATCCGGGGCCGCGCCTACCTGCCTGAACTCACCCACACCATCGGCCGCGCCACCGTGGTCACGTTGATGGTCATCTGGCTTTTGAACTGAGCATCATTTTCAATGAGGAGATCGCTCCATGCGTAACGTGCGTTTCAACCCGCGCCACTTGTCTGCGGTGGTCCTGCTTTCCTTGGCCGCGTGTGGCGGCGGCGGTGGTGGCGACGAGCCCCCGAACGACGGTTCCACCGTCACCCGTGCCGACCTGCAGTCCTGTCCCACCAACCGCATGTCCCCGGTAAAGATGGACCAGCTGAGCTGCCTCGTGGGGACCTACACGGGCACCACCACGCTCGACACGGCCGGACAGACCCCGGCAAGGCCCTGCAGTGTGGAGGTCAAGGCGGATGGCAGCGTCACCTTGATTGACGGCGACATGGTGCATACCCACACCCTGTCGGGGGGCACGGGCACATACCAGCCCACGAAGACCGAAACATCATTCGCCGAGTACACGGGCCGCAAAGCCGCGGTCGATGAAAATGGCGCGCCAATGGATGGAATGGAAGGACTCCGTTTCGGAACGACTTCTGGAACGGTCCGGGCCGACGGCACCGACATACCAGGAGCGCAGTGGACAGATCTGCAGCTGATGTATGTGGGTGCCGTCGCGGGCCATTCCGGTATCGCGATTGCAACATTCACCAGCTTCAACGGGGTCGGGCCGGGCAAGCGCGTCGTCGTTTGCAACGCCCGTCTCTGAGCAACGGCAAGCACTCATCAGGCGGTACCGCTTGCAAGCGCCAAGCGATCCGTGTGATGGGCCCGACCTCTCATTACTGAAGAACGCCGGCTGCAGTACGGGCATTGCGCCGGCAGCATGACCCTGGCAACGCAAGAACTTTCAAATGTTCATGGTCAGCCGATCCACATGGCCGGCAGTTGGAGGAACCTCGTGCTTGAACTAGCATCGGTCCCTCACAAAATCGTCTGAAGGGAGATCATGAACACATCAAGGCGTTTGGGACCTGTCGGGGCGTTGCTCGGAACATGTCTTCTGGCAGCTTGTGGAGTTGTGCAGGTGACAGACAGCAGCGGCAGAAGTCAACCGCTGGGTGAGTGGATAGATGGCATGAAAAAACCATCGGCGGATGGAACCAGCAGCGCTGCGGAATCCAGGCAAGCCGCAGTCACCACCACGTCGCTACCGGCTGGCGTGCCGGGCAAGAGCACACCGGACTGGCCCGCGGCCAAAGGCTGCCGAGAAATGTCCGACTTTCCGCTCAACACCGACATTGACACCGGTTACGCGCGGGCCATGCGGCGGTTTTCATTGGGGACATGGGAGCAGATGCAGCTGGTCAAACAGCAACGTGGCGTCATCATTGACCCGCGCTTCAAACATGAACGCCAGGCTGGCACCTTCTATCACCTCGCGCAAGGCGTGACTTACCCGGGACCCAGCGGCAGCACGACGCACAACATGTTCATGGACCTGATGCTGAGCAAGGATGGCCGACGCACCACTGCCTCGGTCAAGTACTGTGTCGATCCGCGCGTGCCCACCGAGATGACAGTGGAACATCATGCGCATTTGCAGCGGTACATCGTCGATTCCTTGACGCGCGCCCAATAAATCGGCATCGACGGAACCCTTCCCGGCCGAGCAGACCGCGGCGTGGCCCTCAACGCTGCGCCGCCGCCAGCATCCCCTCCATCACCTGTTGGCGAACGCGATCGAGTTCCCCGCTGGCCTGCATGGTGCGGATGACCTGCCCCACCTTTCCCACCAGGTCGCGGTGCCGTTCGTGCAGGAAGTGGTACAGCGGAATGTGTTCGAGCGGTGGGTCGAGCGGCTGAACCTTGCCGTCGAGCCCAAGCCGCCGGATCACCAGCAAGCCGCTGAAGCGGTCGTTCACGGCCACCTCGAAGCGGCCGGCATCCAGCGACTGCATCAGGTTCTCCATCGTCGTCACGGCCTGGACGGCGCGCATGCCCTGCGTCCCGTGCTCGGACGAGCCCACGCCGCGAACGATGCCGATGCTGTACGGCGCAAGCGAGTTCCAGCCGCTCACGCGCACGCCCGCACCAGTGCGCACAAACGCGGTCGGTTCGATGAAATTGAAGCTCGGCTGCACCGGGATCAACGTGGGGTACTGGTCCTGCACGGCCAGGATGCGCTGGATCTCGCCGTCTACCCGGCCTTCGCTGGATTCGAGCAGCGAGCGCTTGGCCGGCAGGTCCATGAATTCCACCGTGATGCCCAGCCGCTTGTAGACCGCAAGCAGGATCTCCCCGCCGAGAAATTGGTCAGGCACGTTTTGCAGGCGCCCAAGACGCAGGATGGTTTGTCCGAATGCGACTCCAGCTGCGCCGAGCGCGCAGGCGGCGGCGCAGGCCTTGAGCAGCAGGCGGCGCTCCGAGTTCGTTCGCTGGTTCACTTTGGCCCTCCGCTATTCACATGGGGTCCGCCGATTCGCGCTGGTGGCGAGAGGCAGCCCAGGTTTCCAGTCCCTGAAGAATCGGTTCGATCTGTTCCGACACTTGCTGCAGGCTCGCGCGCACGGCCGCGGCATCGTCCGCGCGGCACGCCCCTTCGAGCGAGAGGGCGGCTTCTCGCAGCCCGAGCATGCCCAAGGTGCCGGCGACAGCTTGCAGGTCGTGCGCCACCCGTCGTGCATCTTCGGAATGCCCTTGTGCCCATGCGTCGGAGAAGCGTTGCACGAAGTCATGATCCGCATCGAGAAAGCGCAGCAGCATTCTTTCGAGCAAGCCTTCGTTGGATCGCATGCGTGCCAAGGCCACCGTGACATCCACGCCGTGCAATCCGTGCAATCCGTTCAAGCGGGCGTTGCCGGCGACCGGTTCCTTCGACGGCGTGGCATGCGTGCGACCCGGCGCAAGCCAGCGTGCCAGCGTGGAGAACATTTCTTCGACCACGATGGGCTTGGCGATGTGGTCGTTCATGCCGGCGGCAAGTGCTTTTTCGCGATCGCCCACCATCGCGTTGGCCGTCATGGCAATGATGGGAAGGTCCCGCGTATGCGGCCATTCGCGCAGCGTTTGCGTGGCGGCAAAGCCGTCCATCACTGGCATCTGGCAATCCATGAGCACACCGTCGAAGCGCTCGCGCTGCAGGATGTCGAGTGCCTGGCGGCCGTTGGTTGCCACCTCCACCTCGATGCCCTCTTCGGTGAGTAGCTCGAGCGCCAGCTCGCGGTTGATCTCGTTGTCTTCCACCAGCAGGATGCGCGCGCCCCTCAATCTGGATTGCGATTCCGTGAGTGCCTTCTTGCGCCGCTCGGTGCGAGTGGTACCCGGCGATGCCAGCCCCAGGGCATAGCAGCATGCATCAAAGAGAGAGGAAGGTGTCACCGGCTTCGTCAGCAGTGCGGCAACTTCCACCTGACGCGCCCTCAAACCCCTGAGCACCTCGTCGCGGGAAAAGGCCGTGAGCATCATCAGCTTGGGCACGCGTCCGTTCGGACGAGACATCTCGACGATCCGCTGCGCGCAATCGAGTCCGTCCATGCCCGGCATCTTCCAGTCGAGCAGCACGAGGTCGTAGGGCGCTGCGGCCTCATCGGCTTTCGACACCTTGCGCAGGCCTTCGGCACCATCGGCCGCAGTGTCTGTCCTCAGGCCAAGGAGCTTGGTCATGCTGGCAAGCAGCTCGCGGGCCGATGCGTTGTCGTCCACCACCAGAGCCCGCCTGCCGGGCAACTCGTCGGAGAACAACGGCGCCGGAGCCGTCGGGACAGGCTGCAACAGGAAGCGCAGCGTGAAGAAGAATCGGCTGCCCTGTCCCGGCTCGCTTTCCACGCCGAGCTTTCCGCCCATCAGGCGCACCAGGTGCTGGCTGATCGCCAGGCCCAGTCCCGTGCCCCCATGGCGGCGGCTGACGGAGGCGTCGGCTTGCTCGAAGGGCTGGAACAGGCGCCTGCGTTGTTCCGGATCGATGCCGATGCCGGTATCGCGGACTTCGAAGCACAGCTCCACGAAGCCCGGGCCGTGTCCCGCCACCTGCAGGGCAACGGTCACCTCGCCGCGTTCGGTGAACTTGACCGCGTTGTTCCCCAGGTTCAGCAGCACCTGGCTCAGTCGGAGCGGATCGCCCACCAAGGCCAGCGGAACATCCGGAGGCTCGATGTACAACAGCTCCAGGCCTTTCTCCTCGGCCTGCATGCCCACCACATTGGCCAGGTTGTCGAGCACGTCGGCCAGGTTGAAGTCGACATGCTCGATTTCGATCTTGCCGGCCTCGATCTTGGAGAAGTCGAGGATGTCGTTGATGATGCCCAGCAGCGATTCGGCCGACATGCGGATCTTCTGCACGTAGTTCTGCAGGCGCGGGTCGAGCCTGTTCTGCAGTGCCAGGTGCGACATGCCCAAAATCGCGTTCATCGGTGTGCGGATCTCATGGCTCATGTTGGCCAGGAAGTCGCTCTTGGCCCGGTTGGCATCCTCCGCCCGCTGCCTCGCGTCTTCGAGCTGCGCGGTGCGCTGGCGCACCGCGTGCTCGAGCTGATCGCGGTGGTGGCGCAACTCCTCCACCGCCTGCTTGCGGTCCGTGATGTCCGTGATGAGCCCCTCCATGCCCGAACTGCCCTGGCCCGGCGCTTCAGGTTGCTCCGATTGATGAGGCCGGGCATTGAGCAGCACCCAGATTTGCTGGCCGTCGAGCCGCGTGAGGTGCTGCTCCATGCCCACGATCTGTCCCTGGCTGTCGAGGCTGTCGAACAGCGCTTGCACCTGTTGGGGTGAGAAAAAGGGCGGCGCGATGCGCGGCTGAGCCTGGGCAGCATTGACCGCGTCCATCAGCGCCTGCGGGCTTGCATACCCGAGCATCCATGCGAGGGCCGGGTTGGCGTCCAGCAGCCTGCCCGAGCGGTCCAGCCGGAAGATGCCTTCGGCCGCGTTCTCGAAAATGCCCCGGTATGTCGCTTCACTGCGGCGCAGGCGGCGCGTCGATTCGTCGAGCTTGTCGGCCATGGCATTGACCCGCGTCGCCAGGCGCCCCAGCTCGTCCTGACGGCTCACGCCGCAACGCGCTCCGAAGTCCCCTGCTGCGATGCGGTCGACTGTTTCCTCCATGTGGCGGATGGGCCCGCCCACCAGACGCCTGAGCAACAGGTACGTCACCCCGTACAGCAAGACCATCACCGTGACGATCAGTGCGGTGATCGTGTTGCGCGCGTTGCGGATCGCGCGCTCGGCCACCGCTCGGGTGAAGACAGCCTCCACGCGGCCCACCTCCTGGGGCTGCCCGCCCGGGGGCGTGAAGACAATGGGTTTCACGCGCACGACCGTCTCTGCAGGATCGACGTGGGGTTGGCGCACCACCTCGGCCACGGTGCCCTCCTGCCCGGCGGTCACCCGAAAGCTGACGACCTCCGGGTTCGGCGCAAGCGCGTCGAGCTGGCCCTGGACGGCGCCCCAGTCCACCGTCCACAGCGTCGGGGCCAGCGATCGGCTGAACAGCTCGGAGATGCGGTCGGCGCGGGCGTCCAGCTCGCGCAGCCGCCGCTCCCGTTCCTGGTCGGTCAGAACCGTGACCGATATCCCCGCCGCCGCGACCACCACCAAACCAAGCGCAAGCATCAGCCTCGTGTGAAGGCTGGTGGTGCGTGCGGCGTTGCTCATGTTGGGCACCTCGCAGTTGAGGCGATCCAGTGGGCGTGGCCACGAAGCCCCATCAGGGAATCATACGACCGTGGGGCCGCGCGTCCAGTGGGCGAACCCGCATTCAGGAGTGCCGGCAGCGATCCGCCTCAGCCAAACGGGTTCTGCTGGCTCCCAAATCGGGCAGTTCCCCAAAGGGATGAACTGCTGTTTGCTCCTGGGCTGCGATGCCGCAGTACTGATGCTTGCCCATTGCCGCCCGCCTCGGCTGACCTTCATCGCGTTGTCATCCACGCTGCCTATCGTCGCGGTCTCTCGCTGCAAAACGCCGCGGTGAACAACGGGGAGAAAAAAGCATGACGCTCTTTGGCGACGATTCGGCTCAGTACAAAGTGGTGGTGAATGACGAGGGTCAATACTCGATCTGGTTTGCCCATCGGGCCAATGCGCCGGGCTGGCGCGATGCGGGCCGGTCGGGCAGCAAGGAAGAGTGCCTCGGTTTCGTTCGTGAGGTGTGGGTCGACATGCGTCCACTGAGCCTGCAGCGGCACATGCAGGCGGTGCAGGCCAATCAGGCCTGACGCGGATGACCTCGCCCTTTTCGCAAGGCTTTCCCCTCACCCTGCCGCAACGTGACATCTGGTTCGACCAGCTGCGTCATGCCGGAGAGCCGATCTACAACATCGGTGGGTATCTTCGCCTCGCGGGAGCCATCGACGCCGCCCGCTTTCAACGCGCGGCCGAATTGCTCGTGCAACGGCATGACGTGCTGCGCACCGTTTTGTCGGAGCCTCGAGAAGGCGAGGTTCCGCTGCAGGCTTTTGCCGAATCGGTGCAGGTGTCCGTTCCCTTGCTTGATTTCTCCACGGAGCCGGCCCCGGAGCAAGCGGCGCTCGACTGGATGCGTTGCAGGCTGTCCGAGCCGTTCTCGCTGCATGGGGGAGAGTTGCTGTTCCGCTACGCACTGATCAAGCTGGACGCGGCCCGCTTCCTCTATTTCGGCTGCTATCACCACCTGATCGCCGATGGCTGGACGATCGCCTTGCTGGCCCGTTCGCATGCGCAGATCTACACCGCGCAGATGGCCGGTGAGGAGACGACCGAGCCGGCTACGTCCTACAGGGCCTTCATCGAGGACGACAGCCGCTACGCAAGCTCTGACGCGCTCGCCTCGCAAGGCCGATACTGGCAGTCGAAATATTCGCCGCGGCCCGAACCCCTGTTCGCGGCCCGTCGACCGGAGGCAGTGGCAGGTCCGCGCAGTGCATGCAGCACCGTGTCGTTGCCGTGGGAGGTGCATGAGCGGCTCGTGTCCTTCGCCCAGTGCCACGGCGCCACCACGTTCCATCTCATTCTTGCCGCGGTCTACACATGCCTCACCCGCATCGAGCGCCGATCGGAGCTGGTCGTGGGCCTGCCCGTTCTCAATCGCAGCAACGCCACATTCAAGGGAACCGCCGGCTTGTTCGTCAGCGTCACGGCCGCGCGACTGAGCTTCGGCACGGCGTTGAGCTTTCGCGAATTGCTGCAGGCCATCGGGCGTGAGCTGAAAGAGAACTACCGCCGGCAGCGCTTCCCGCTGAGCC
>Ga0070661_100000467_pt1 | contig 30933 bp, 42 predicted proteins | sample KBSC43metaG_FD_64663 | JGI IMG/M metagenome (GOLD analysis project Ga0070661, IMG submission 64663) | Corn rhizosphere microbial communities from Kellogg Biological Station, Michigan, USA - KBS C4-3 metaG | ecosystem: Host-associated > Plants > Roots > Rhizosphere > Soil ... | reverse complement strand
TGTTCAGCGATGTACGCGAACATCTCCAGCATAGCAATGTACTCAGAAGATTCAATGTAGTCGTTGAATACTTCTGGGTAATATGTGCGGGTGTAGTCAATGAGCGACTGCTTGATGCTGTCGAAATCGTATGAGACAAAGCTGACTTCGGTGAAGGCCTGGTAGATCTTTTCCCATGCCTCTGCGGAGTACGTTGTTCTAAGCGCCATGTATTGGTGTCCTGTTGCGTATCGTCTTATTTATGTTGAAAGTCAAACGACCGGAATCACGTTGTAGAAGGAAACTCCAATCGGAGAGTATCTACTACACCAAGCTCAATGTACTTTAGATCGAGTAGCGCGACGATCGCGTTGTTATTTGGCATTGGAAGCACCGCGATGCCCATCAACTCAACGCGTACGTCATAGTCCACGACTGCACGGAGGTCCTCTTCAATTGCTGAACACGTCACCTCGTCAAGTGGCTCAAAGGCCATGAGCGGAATTCTCGTGCCAAATCCAGGCATCATAATGCGCTCGCCTTTGAGAGTATAGATGTGATTGAGAAGGTCGCGGTTGATCAACTCCTTGTCAGTCAGCCGGAAATTTTTCTTACCATTGAAGGTAGTAAAGCCGATGTAATTTGCCATCAAGGTTTCCAATTTGGCCCACGCGTTCCTGTTGTAGCAGGGCGTTCCCAAGGTTCATGGTTTGGTGTAATTGACGGGGTGTGTGCACAAGGCGCAGAGGCTGCTTTTGGTCCATTCAAGTGAATCTGACTTCCAGTTTGAATCAAGTTTCCTGCAGCCAAGATATTGAACACATCGCCGCTTTCAATATTTACGGTGGCACCAGAAAGCGAGAGGTCATCACAAGCGGAGATACGTGCATGCCCACCTGCTCCAATATTGACATCACCTGTGGCGATCATGTTGATGTCGCCTGCAGCTGAGACATTGAAGTCAGCTCCAGCCGAAACAGATACGCTCGCGGCACCATACATGTGAACGTGACCATCAGAGTCCATCTCAAACCACGTGTTGCCCTTTGCGGTGGAGATATAGATGCGCTCATTCGCGTCATCGAAGATGACTTGATGTCCATCAGCTGACTTGATCCTGACCCGTGCATTTGACGGGTTGTCTTGAAAAAGAATGGCGTGACGTCCTGGGGTGGTGAGGCAGTACGTCTGCGGTTCAAGCGTGTTGTTCAGCACGCTCTTTTGATAGCCCTCGGTTCCATCCTTGGTGTCTTTGTCCTGGGCAACTTGGCGCTCATATGCACCGCGGGTCTTAGCTTGAGGCGCATCAAGCTGTCCATCAAACTGGTCATTGAGATTGTTTGTTTGCGGTTCAATTGGATCAAACGTGTCTGAAACTGGAGCAGGCCCATAGTCAGGGCGATTACGTCCAACTGGCAGAGAGCGATTTCCATGGTCTCCGAAGACTGATCCAAGGTAGTAACGGCGGTTCACGTCATCGTACAGCATTGCAACGATGACAACTGATCCAATCTTTGGAATCGCCCAGAAGCCGTACGACACGAAGCCACCTGTGACAGCTCCACGGCTTCCTGCCGGAAAGTCACTTGTTTGACCAGCCAATGGAGAAACGTAGGAGGCCCATGGAATCACGTCATCGGTGTAGGTATCACCATCAATTGCTGGGCACCACACCTTTACACGACCCATCTGCTGTGGGTCGTTGTTGTCAATGACGACTCCTTCGATGATTGAGTAGTTCATGCCTTTTTCGGCTCCTTAGTGAGCTGCTTCGCGTTAGGAGTTCCAGCACTGTACAAGTGAAGTTCTTGAGTGAACTTGTGTCCCTCGATGATGTTCATGACACGAGCCACCAAGAAAAAGTTATTTTGAAACAGAAGCTCAGCAAACTCCCCACCAATCTTTTGTGATCCAGTTCTAAAATCAATTTTAGGTCCATTCACATTGACCTTGATGTAAACTGGCATCACTGAAAAGTGGTCATTCCCAAGAGTATTTGCAACTTTGAATTTTGCTCCTTCCTTAACAATCTCCTGCACAACAACGCCATCGGTATTGGTGTGTACGTTGTTTTGAAGAATGCTTTTCTCAAAGTTGTCTCGGTACGTGCTCTTGACGCTCGTGTCAATTCTTGATTGAGCTTGACCAGCAGTTGGAGCTAAAGTAATCGCGGTGACATGCTGCTGAAAACTTCTTGAGCAGAACTTTGCCATGATGTCAGGATTCCCGCGAATGGTCATCTGCGCTTCAAATGCCTGCTGTGTATAGAACCGAGAAAGGTTCTGCATGTACTTTTGAGAAACCGATACATCGCGTTTCTCACGTTCCGTTGAGGTCAAGCTGGTGTACTTCTTAAAATTTGAAAGCTCATCAGCGGTATTTTTAGGAATAAGAACAGGATCAAATGGACGAAGCTTCACAAGCTCTGCCTTATCATTTGACTGCTGCCCTCCACCTTTCTTTTCAGCTTCCTTCTCATTCATGTTGTCAATGACCCCTGGGCCAATATCAAGGTCAGAGCGAAGCAGAAACGTGATGTCTTGAAACTTTACATCGAAGTTGAGGATGTCCTTGTTATTTCCTGTAAACACGTAATCGAACTCGGCGTAGTTTTTTGGAACAACCGAGCCATCTTCAAGCTTTCTGAAGTTCTTGCTGTAGTTACTTGAAGTTGCCGCCTGCTTTTGCTGAGGCGTGATGTTAGGCACCTCAAATGGAACAACATCTACATGAATCGTCATGTACTGATCGTTGCTGGTAATTCCAACAAAGTGCTTGTAAAAAGTTACAGATTTATCCGTCTTTACGCCTGCTCCTAGTTCAGCGATGTCCTTTACTTGACCAAAAATAATATCAAGAACTTCCGTAATTCTAATTCCCGCAGGAACAGAAACGTGGGTATCAAGTGGCTGTCCAGGTTTTGCTTCAGCTTTTTTCTTTTTAGCTGCATCCTCAGCAGCTTTTTCTGCAGCTTTCTGTTTCTTGAAAATTGTTTCCGTAGCTGCTGCCGTCGCCGCACCATCAAATCGAAATGATTCCCATTCCTTTGGAATGGTGATCATGTACGTTACTAGACGCCCATAGGTTTCACCGGTTTTTGATATATTTGCATTTTTCATGGCAGTCTGCACTTCAGTGAAGTACGCTGCTGACATGGTATTCAACTGTGATTCAAAACTATTGATGATGTCTCCAAGAGTATTTGTACCTTTGCCAGTAAAATATCGAGTTGCAGTTCCAATGTTCAACCAGCGGGCATTTCTTCTTGTATCAAAGTTCGTGCCTGGTTGCATCTTCATGACGTACGTGCCTTTACCCAGCTCTAAGCTCAATTCGATTGAGTTGAAGATAAGAGGCAGAGTAACAGATTGGACTGTTTCAACGCTTCCATCTGGAAGCTCACCAATAAAAATAACGCGGTGTGTGAAGACAATTCCATCAAAATTGGTCTTCATTTGATCATCAACCAACCACTGAATAAAGTTCACAAAAGAAATTCCGCTGTGATCTGTTAACGTCATTTCTACGTTAGTTGGCATGTTCGTGTGATCATCAACATTGTTGATAAAGGTCTCGTATTTCATGTTTTCGATGCTGAACTGCGAGAACTTTCTGGTATCGACAACTAGAAATGAGTTATCATTTACACCTTTGATTGGATCACCAAGTTGGCTGACTTCATTAACAGCTGAAAGTGTTTTTGTATTCTGAGCCTCATCAAGAAAAGGACGCGCGTCCTCAGTGGAACGCGATGCCACGATTACGTGGTGAATCGAGTAGGTCTGGAATTTATCTAGAGGATTGTATAGGGTTGCCATGAAGGATTACACAATTGGAAGGATTGAGATTGGAACCTCTCGGGTCGAAGGCACACCGCCTATACGCCCATCAAGAAGTGCATCTACCTTCTCTGCTGTTGGGATGGTGATCGTCGCACCTTCAACGATCTCTGTGTATGGATCTAAAATGCTGTTGTACTGAGCGATAACCCACCATAGACGAGGTTCACCTAGAAACAACGCTGCAATGAGGTCAAGTCGTCCTTCAAATCTTCTCTCTACTGTGTAGAGCACGTCACCATTGCCAGACGTGAACGTGCTGCGTTCCCACCATTCAAGGCGGTTGTCACTAACTTCTGTAACGCCCCCACTTACGTATCGAGATTTACGTCTAAGGACGCTGTTCTTTTCTTCACTCACTGCTGTTTCCTTTGTCAGTAGAAGCCACTGTCTGATCGTCAAAGCTATTGAACGCGGCCTTCATGTTACCAGCTCGATAGTCCTCAAGACTAAAGTTGTTGAACTGATCAATCGAGTAACTTTCAACAAGCGTAATTGGCAGATTCAAAATAGCTGGAAATGGAATAAAGTTTCCATCTGTCTCTGAAGGAATCGTTGTTGCAATGTAGTCAACATCTCGTGGCCATGTCCACGTCAAGGACGTGATAACGACAGGCACTGGACCAATCAAATCACGAAGGCCAGTCAACGTTAGCACAGGCGGTGGTGCACCAAGCTTTTGACGATACGCGACTCCTGTCTTTTGACCAAAGTACGGCTGCATCCACCCACGAAGTCTCATGAGAGCTCTGTAGTTCTTCGTGGCCTCAGCGCTGTTACGTGAAATAAGAATGGCATTCAGCGTCCACTGCGTGCTAGAGCTTCCTTTATACTTTTGGAATGCACCAGGAAACTGCGTAGGTGCAATTGGCTCGTACTCAGATTGATGGGTTTCCTGAATCTCAGGTAGAACCTCGAAGGCGACAAAGCTGGTCCTGTCGCCTACTTCCCTCAGAATGACTCGGTGCTTATTACCTAGCTTACCTGTTACCACGACCGTGCGCATATCAGAGGCAGACGTGGTTGGCTCAGGATCAGGCGTTGTGGCAATGTAATCTAATGGTGGAATTGCAGTTGCTGTTGGCAGCCGTAGGTCAGCCGCAGTCAATTTTTCAAATGGAATTGAAGAGCCGAAAATGCTCTTCGTGGCCTGAGCTGCTTCAGAAATCTTTTCAGCAGATGCTTTTTCCCAAGTTTCACTTGAAGCACCGCCTCCGTCATATGTACCACCGCCTCCTGTTACTGGCATCATTCCTCCTTAGGCTCACCAAGCGAAGCCTTGACCTTATCAAACATGATCTTAGCGAGCTTTGGTTTATTTTCAAGTCCAACTATAGCCGCGAACTCTTCCTCATATCCAAGTTCTGCAGCACGCCGCGCCATTGATCCGGAAACCTCAGAGACGTCTAGGTCGGTGCCGCCTTTTAGGGCCTCTAGGGCCTTGGCCATTGCGCCTTTCTTTTCCTCAGACTTTCCGTCTTGGCCTTGTCGTTCAAGACCTGGGATCGCAACGTGTTTGATTGGTTTTCCGTCATTGTCCTTGAAGTACTTGTTTAGCAGGTCAAGGTACTTGTCAATTCGATCAGATCCAGCTGCGATCGCAATCGGTTCAAAACCAGCTTTTCTCACCTCCTCAAAGGCGGCAAATGCAGAAGGCGCCTTGATAAAGATCACCCCGTTAGCCTTCCCTGAACTGCTCATGAACTTGATGCGTTCCTCCCCTGTAAGAGGATTTTTTGATTTATCTTGACTGGTCTTTTCTCCTTCAACGACCACGACAATGGGTGTGGCCGAGAGCTTCAAATCTGGGTTCTTCCGGATAAAGCTCTTCATGACGTCGATGACCTTGTAGTGGCCTGCCGTAGGAGGGTTCATGCGGCCTACCATTACAGCTGCTCGGGTCTTTTGTGCTCCAACAGTCTCTTCAGTCAGTTTCATTGGAATCCTTTTTCCTGATGTGATATTTATGGGCTGTGCTACTTCGCTCGATTCACACTTTCAAACCGGCAATGTTATGCCCAGATGATATAATAACATTACGTCGTTACCAATAACCCGAAAGAGGGGAACGCATGACGACGAAGCAACCTGTAATCAAAAAAGCTAAAACTATTTCAACTAGAGGACATTATGTCACAAACGCACAACTTCTTGAAGCCATTGCGGCGGATAAGGCGAACAACAAAACGTTGAGTCCAAGGCTCGCTAAATACCTCTACATGATAGCTGAGCGGTACTCCTACAGCTCATCATTTGGTGGTTACTCCTTCCGTGAGGACATGGTGTCGTTCGCAGTTGTCAACCTCTGCGCAAACTGGCACAAGTTCGATCCAGACAAGTCCGACAACCCGTTTGCTTTTTACACGACCGCAGCTTATCGCTCCTTCCTCCAGTACCTAGCTGACGAGAAGAAGCAACGTGATATTCGAGATCAGATGTTGGTAGAAGCAGGTGCCAACCCGTCCTTCTCTTATCAAGATCGCGCAAAGTCCTCGCAAACTTCTGACGACACGGCTTTCCGCACCCCTTCAAAGGAAGAGTAATCGAAAATGTTCATTTACATTCTACGAAATCGTGTGAATGGAAAATGTTATGTTGGGCAGGATTCTGGTTCTGTGGAAAAGTTGTATCGCGTGAATTGTCACTTTAGGGATGCAGAAAATCGGAAACAACTATCATATGAAAGCAAAATTGCTCCTGCCATTATAAAACATGGCAGGAACAATTTTGATGTTCTGATACCGGTTACAGACTTGAAAACTCAAGAAGACTTAGATCAGGCTGAAATTTCATACATCTCGCAGTACGATTCGATAAGAAATGGGTATAACATTCTTCCTGGTGGCCGTGGCCTTCCACCCAATCGTCTCGTAACCGATCCTCAACTTCTAGAGCGATTGACTGCAGCTCGTTCTAATGGTGCTAAAACTCAAAATGAAAAGAGGTGGTCAACCGCGTCTGATGAACAGATGGAAAATGGAAAGCCAATGTTCAAGCTTCATGGGATCGCCTATCTTCTGATGAACGCGCTGTCCGCTCAAATCAAATGAAAGAAGGTAGGCCATTCAGATTTGTGTTAGTGAAAAACCATGAGGATGTTATAATTGAGACTAACCTTCGTGCATTGCTCAGTCAACTCGATAGTGTTCCCGTTGCGAAGAAAGAAATTGAAAGGATAGTCAGGCATGAAAATAAGTTCAGTTGCAACGAGTTCACCATTGAAAAAAGAAGTGTTCAGCAAGATCACTAAGCTGATGATGTGGACGGATATCCATTTTGGAGCTAGAAATAATAGTGATCAGCATAATCTTGATTGTTTGGAGTTCATTGATTGGTTCATTTTGAAGGTAAAGGAGGAAAAACCGTCGCACATCGCGTTCCTTGGAGATTTCTTTGAGAACCGCAACGCAATCAATGTTCGAACAATGGATCGCGCTGCTGTTGCTTGTAGGAAATTGAATGACCTTGGGATTCCTATTATCTGGCTCGTAGGTAATCATGATCTCTACCATCGTCAAGACCGTACCATTTTTTCTACTGACATTTTCCGTGATCTGGAAAATTTTCTACTTGTTAGTGAACCTCTTGAGTTGAACAAAGATTGGTTCGTTGCTCCATACATCTTTCGCACTGAGTACCCAAACCTAGTAGCAGATATCAACGCACATAGATATGTCCTCGGTCACTTCGAGTTTCGCAACTTCGTGGTAACCGGGGAGAGTCGAGTCATGGATCATGGGCCAGATGCAGATGATTTTGCAGGACCTGAGTACATTTTCTCTGGCCACTTTCACAAGCGTCAGACAAACAAGAACATCATCTACATTGGAAACACATTTCCGACAAACTACGGAGATGCTGGTGATAATGCTCGTGGGTGCTGTATCTTTGACGTGGAGAATAATGATGTGTACTTCCATGACTGGGAGGGCGCACCACTGTTCTTCAAGACACGTTTGTCTCGTGTGATTGGAGGAGAAGCAAATTTTCCAGCAAAGGCGCGTGTTCGCTGCGTCCTTGACATGGATATTGGTTATTCGGAAGTGCAACAACTTCGAGAAGAGATGATCAAGGAGCTTGGTCTCCGAGAGTTCTCAGTCGAGGAGGACCTGGCAGCAAGAAAGGAAATGATCAGCGAGGGGCTTGAGATTGAGGGTGACCTTGACCTTTCATCTCTTGATAATACAGTTAGACAGTTGATTACTGAGGGTGTTAGTCCATCACCTACAATCGACCCACAAGTGTTGATTAAGCTTTATGAGGAGTTATAATGAAGTTTACGTTCTACATGAAAGACTGCTGGGGTGACGACTTCCTCTACACCGTAGTTGCAAAGACGCTTGAAGAAGCAAAGAACCTCGCGAACTATCTTTGTGATGACGCAACGGTTGATCACCTTACCAAACAGGAGAAACTATGAGTACACCTCTCCTCTTTAAGACCATCTCGATCCGTAACTTTATGTCCTTTGGCAACGTAGAAAGCGTTGTTGACTTGGACGGACAAGGAACGGTAACTGTTACCGGGGAGAACCATGACCAAGGTGGTTCGAACGGTGCAGGCAAGACAACGATCATCAACGCGCTGTGCTACGCCCTCTACAACAAGCCGTTCGATAACATCTCGCTTCAACGCCTGATCAACTCGACCAATGCCACCAAGAACACCCAAATGGAGGTTCGGTTGGTGTTCGAGAAGGACGGCATTGAGTATGAAATCTACCGCGCTCGTGGCGAGGAATATCGGATCGAGGTTCGAAAAGATGGAGAGGACATCACGCCTGGCAAGGGAGTGTACGAGACCGATGACATGATTCTAGAGATCATCGGCATCTCGTATGAGTTGTTCACGAAGACCATCATCTTCTCAGGCAACTCACCAGCATTCCTTCAGCTCCCGATCCATAATCAACGCATGCAGATCGAGGAGTTGTTCAACATCACGATCCTTTCTGAGAAGGCAAAGCTCCTCAAAGAAAAAATCAAGATAACTGAAGGTGATATCAAGGTCGCTGAGGCAGTCGTGAAGCAGCAAGAGGTGGCCATTGAACTGCACAAGAAGCACTTGAGAGAAGCGAAGCAGCGCATCGATAAGTGGGAACAGAACCGCGTTGAAGAGATTGCTGACATCACCGCGACCCTCAAGAAGATTGAGGACGTTGATTTTGAAGGTGAACAAGCGCTTCATGACGAGAAGGCTCAGCTGACTCAACGTGGTGCGTACCTCGCTGCCAAGCTTCTGCCTGCCAGAAAGGACCGTAATGCGTTGATTGCAGACGTAGAACGCCTCATGAAGGAGCAGGCCCATCTTGAGGAAGCCAAGTGCCCATATTGCACGCAGCCATTTATGGACGCTCCTGCTAAACTTGTTGGAATCATGGCAGCTATCGAGGAGAAGGGCGCAAAGCTAATTGAAATTGAGGACCTTGTTACTGAGCTTGAGACAGAAGAGGATTCCCGAAAGAAACGTCTTGGTGAAGTGAATAAATTGATCAAGCATACAGACCTTAACGAACTGATCGACGCAAGAACGAACTCTACGGTTCTTCGTAAGAAAGTAGAAGAGCTGACCGCTGCTACAAATCCACATACTGAGGCCTATGACAAGCTGGTCACCGAGGGTTGCGAAGGAGTTGACACTAGCAAGGTAGATAAGCTGCGTCGTCGTTCAGATCACCAGCACTTCTTGCTAAAGCTCCTCACGGATAAGAATTCGTTCCTCCGTCGTCGCATCATCAACAAGACGATTCCATTTTTGAACGGTCGACTAAACTTCTACACAAATGCCCTTGGTCTGCCACACGTCGTCAAGTTTGACGCTGACATGTCCTGTACCGTGGCTGAGTTTGGACGAGAGCTAGACTTCGGCAACCTCTCTGCTGGTGAGAAGAAGCGCGTCAACACCGCGATGGCGTTGGCCTTTCGAGACGTGCTGCACCATCTCCATGCCAAGACGAACCTCCTCATGATCGACGAACTCGATGGTGCGCTTGATATTCAAGGTATCGAATCGATCATTAAGATTCTGAAAGAGAAGTCACGTGATGAGGAGATGTCTGTGTTCATCATTTCGCACCACCCATCAATTCAAGGTCGCTTGGACAAGGACATTCGCATCGTAAAAGAGAATGGATTCTCATCTGTGGTAACCGAGTAAATAGAACATTTACCGGAGACCCACATGAAACTAATTCAAGAACTTATGAGCCTGAACGAAGGAGCTGAGAAAGCTGCTGCAAAACTCGGAAAATCTACGGGTGCAAAAGGACATGCTCCTTTGTCTAAAGCTGCTCTCATGAAATCATATGGCTCAGAGGATGCTGTCAAGGCTTATATGGACGCTTACAAAGAAGCCAAAGCAGAATATGACCGTAAAGAAGAAGGCGATGCATGGCGTGAGAAGGACGCTGCACGTCGTCAAGGTAGGAACTACCACGAATGAAGCTATCAGAAATCAAACTCTTCGAAGAGCCTATCGAAACGCGTTCAGCTGAAGAGCTATGGCAGGAAAACGAGGGTAACTCTGCTCAGTACATCACCACGACGGTTTATTATGTTCGACCAATCGCTGACAAGAAGAATATGTTCGAGGTGTTGTACGATGAGCAGGGCAAACGCAAGACTTATGGCACGATGAGCAAGGAGGATCTAGATGCTTCCTTTGCGCTCATGCGTCCAAATCAACAACCTGATGCTGAAGGCTTCTTGACATATCGTTCTGCAGACGTCTATGACGCCTTCAAGTACACTGGCGATCCAGTGAAGGTCACGCTTGGTGCATCGAAGGATGATGAATCTCCAGGTGGGATGACGGTGAAGCTGAATAAGGGCGACTACATGCTTCGCCAAGACAACGGTGATGAGTTCACCTACACAGTAGAAAGAGCAAACTACTTCGGCAACCAATACGTGAGGAAAACATGAAGCTAAAAGAACTCCTGAATCTAAATGAATTTGCATCCTCAGGGGGAGGCGATGGTGAATTTGATAAGCATAAGGTTCACGATGTGCTTGCTGGAATTATTCTTGATACTGTGTCTCTTTCTCCAAAAGAAAAGACACAGTTCAAAGAAGCTCTTGAGATATCGGATGTTGATTTTAGTTCAAGCATTATCTCAAAAATGAAAGAGGTCATTGATTGGTATAATGATTCTCCAGATGATATTGAACTGAGCGATGGATGGTATGAGGATAGTGAGCGCCCTGGATTTGGGGAAAATGATCTTCGTTTAGATAATGAAATATATCAAGCACTGCAAGTGATGTATGATACAGCACATGATAATATTTCTCATAAAGTTCCTAATTTTCCATACGAAAAAGACATCCTTCATAAGTTTCCTGCTATGAAGGATATCATGAAGAAATTTTATGCAGAATTCCCGGTTTTTGCAGCCGCAGTGAAGCGCGGAGAATCAAACTACGATAAAGTTAAACATAAGTACGTGAGGAAAACATGAAATTAAAAGATCTCGTTGGGGGTCTCGGTAGCAAGGCTCACGCTGAACTGATAGCAAGAAACCAGGAAATGCCAGGAAAAGTCAAGCTTATTACTGTCAGGAAACTTTTTGATGCCGTAAGGAAAAGTACTCTGCCACAACGGGATATTGATGCAATCATTGACGCTGTGGGTAAAGACGCGCCTTCGGGAGAACGCTTAAACGCCCATGCGTTGTCTCAAATTTGCATTGTTGCAGATGTCGATGAAGGCGAGATATTCGACCTCGTAGGCATGGAATATTAAACCTGGCAACGGTAAATAGAGGATACTCACAAAGGAGATCCTCATGTCAGATGCAGAAAAGACCGTCATCAAGTCCAAACGTCGTATGAAACCTGGGGGCGGCAAGGCGAAAGGGTCAGGCTTTGAAAGCCTGATCGCCAAGAAACTTTCTGCTGCCCTTCCAATTAACTTCATTCGCTCACCAGGTTCTGGTGCCCGTGTTGGTGGCAAGAACTTTGTCACCATCGGGTCCATGATGGGCGAGGAAGCCCTCAAGTTGTTCAACGCTGACGTCGTTCCTGTGAACGAAGCAGCTGTTGGACTTCGCTTCAACTTCTCGATCGAGTGCAAGTCATATGCGACACCAGATAACTTCACATCTCTGGTTTCAGGCTCTGCAAACGTATTCAAGTGGTTTGAAGAATCCGTCGTCGATTCAGCAAAGATCGGTCGCGAGCCCATTCTAGTGTTTAAATGGAACCACACTCCCATCTTTGTTGCCGTTCTGGCCCGTACATTTGAAGGAATGGTAACCCCTGCCCTCACCCTTCATAAGCCTGGCTGGCGAGACATCGACATTTACGAGTTCGATGAACTCATTAAATTCCCAGACTTCTGGGTACAACACGCTTAGAAAGTATACATGATGACAGATAGTAACCTCCCTCGTTGGAGCGTGCGGCTTGACGCCTATCGCACGGCGAACCAGGACTTTCATGATCTTGACGTAATGGTCAATCACCACTTCAGGGTCCATCAGTCCATTGATCAATTCCTTGGCCCATATAATGCCAGACAAAGAAATTCAGGAGCCCCATATCGAGCACCAGATCGTGAAACACTGAAGCAAGTAATCAAACAAGGTGGAATGAACGACTTCACCTACTCCTCAATGCTCCATGGAGTGATTAGATTTTGCGAAGCTCATAAAGGCACGCGCTCTCTCCCATCCCCACACCCTTCTACGATTCATTCCATTCAACTTCCACAGCCCGCTTTTGAGCTTAAGTCACGAGGCAGCGACACAGAGGTTCACATCGTTGGGCTTGAGCATCCAATTCTAGTAAAAGGGCTACGAGACCCAGATGAAGTCAAGTTCATCATCGTTCGACCGAAGTTAAGTAAGTTAGGAACTGCATCATCGAAGAACTGGGAAGTTCTTTTCTATCGAGTCAACCATGGTTTCATTCCAGAATGGGCAGACTCACAGTTGAACCCACGCTATTCAGGCGTGATCCAATAAGGAGAAAATCATGGCATCTATCAAAGACGTTTCATTGAAGGACCTTGGCAAGCAACACACTGGCATTCTTCACCCCATGCTTACCCATCGATTCATGATCCAGTACTCAGCAAAAGACCTGAATCACCTTCAAACCGAATGTATGACTCGCCAAACAACTAACTTTAAGACAAACTTCAAGAAGAGAGAAATCTCTTTTGATATTGAGCAGCCAATGCTGACTGATATGATTGAAGCGATCAACACCTTCGTGCTGAGCAGCGGCGTTCGCGTAACGATGTGTGCTATGGACGGAGCAGGCGGCGTTATATCTAAAACAGAGTTTGTTGGACAAGTGGTGTCTCACAGTTTTGATTTAGATTACGCAATTACCGGAGCTGCGAAGCACAGCATCACCGTAAAGTATGAAACCCTCTACGTGAATGAGTCTCTCACTAAATAGTGAGATAACCAAAAAGGAATAACATGCTTGTCCAATACACTCCCATTTCATCGCTCTCTTCAGAAGAGCTTGCTGCATTGAAGTCGGCTGTAGTAGGAATGACGCTGGAAGGTCGTTCACACTTCACGTTCAATGGCAAAACATTCAACATGTCCGAGCTCATCGCGCAGAAGCGTGTGTGGGAAAGTAACGGACGTGCTCCAGGCCAACCTCTTTTCGGGTAATCCATGAAAGTATTTGAAATTTTTACACTCGAAGCACCATTTGGAAAGAACTACAGGGTGAACTTCTCGTACAATGACCCTAAAGGTGGAATTGCGAGCGGGAATATCGTCATCAAGTCAGTTCACAATGGTGATCAAGCGAAGGACCTTGCTCTGAAGCAGTTGAGCAAGAAAAAATATGATGGCCTAAAGATCAAAAGTGCGACTCCTGTAAAGAAACTTGACGAGTCACGCCAACAAGGTGTCACGTACACTGAGAAGAAAGCCAAGGGCATGATCGACAAGGTCACCGCAACCTTGAGCGGCACGCAGTCCGCCAGCATGACCAAGCTTGCAAAGCGGTACGCCCGTCTTGAGGCATCCCTGAAGGCCATGAAAGAAAAGCATGATGAGCTGAACACTCGCCTGAAGAATGAGGTGCAGGACCTCTTCGAAGCCGAGGATGTCATCTACACCCGAGTAGTTGAGACAGCTCAGTTCACCCTCACGATGGCCAAGGAAATTCAGAAGGAGCCTGAGCAAAAGACAGAAATCGATTACGAGAAAATCATTGCTGCTCTGTCCATGTTGATTCCTGACGAGCTGCAAAGTAAGGTCGATCAAGTTGTGGCAAAGTACACAACCGTGTTAGAGGTTCCTGCTAAACCTCCAGTGAAGCGACTTTCAGTCTCCAAGGAAGTTGGTGCACCTCCAGTCGTTGAAGGCCTGCTTGACAACCTCAAGAAGAAGTTTGCGTCCTTCGTTGAAAGCATCCGCTCTTGGGGTGAACGCTACGACAAGAAGCTTGATCGTCTAAAGAAACAAGCTGGCATTCAGTGACGTACAACCTTTTAGAAATAGGTTAAAATAGCAAACATGAAAATACTTGAACTCCTCACTGAAGCAAGAGATTCCTTGGTCGGTCGGCAGGTCGCTGTTAAGTTTGAGCCTGCGGACGAAACTGAAGAAAAATGGTGGCTTGGTGAAATCACGTTAGATAACGGTAAAATAGTAGACGTTGATTACTACAATACCAAGTTCAACGATAAGGATTACGGTTTCAGATTCGACCGGAAGTACTTCATCAAGCCTTCCAAGTTTCACGCAAAGAGCTTTGCTCTGGTAAAACCTGGAACTAAAAAATCCGCTAAAGGTCTTGACAGCATCGACGACATCAGGATTGACTACGTTAAGTCAGAAAATCCAGTATCGACGAATCCACCAAAACCTACGAAAGCTCCCGCTAAGAAAGCTGAGCCAAAAACTAAACCACCAGAGGAACCAAGTGGTAAGAAGTTCAAACCATCTGCTGCTCAGCTTCGTGATCTTGAATTTTACGCTGAAGATGGTGATCGCATCGTTGCAGATGGGAAAACCATCTACGCAGGTTTTGGTAACCGTTCAGGTCTTCACAGCTACCTCCAAACTGCGTTGAACGATACCTTCAAGAAATGGCCAAATGCCAAGAAAAAGCTTGAAGCTGGAGAATTTAGCAAGATTGAAGTTCTTACGTTCCGGAACATTGACCGCGATCGTGGCCGTTGGATCGTCATTGAGACCTACAAAGCACCAAAGTGATGTACATTTTCCTTGATTAGATGTATAATTGAATCATCTAATCAAGGAGGACATCATGGAAGACTTTAAAGTTGGCGATAAAGTAAAATGGAAGGCAGCCGGAAAGGTTGCTCGCCTCGAAGGCAAAGCTGGTCAAATCGTGACAGGCGTCGTCACCTCCCTAGATCTGCTCCAGAGCGAAGGCATGATCTCGGTAATGGCAGATCATCGCAAAGTTCAAGGCGCGATGTTCTTTGAAATGGGATCGGTCGTCTTCGCCAAAGACCTGAAGCATGCCTGAACGGCTGATCGTACTTCAGGTCTGTGTCTGAGTCACAGTGTGTTACAATTACTCTATGACAATGACTTGGAGTAATTGTGACAACGATTTATCGTGTGAGTAGTCCAGAAAAGCTTCATCCTCTGGACCCGCTCAACGTTCTCCGCTTTTACCCTGACTTGACGAGGAAGCATTCTCGCATGATGCAGGACCGTCAAGACCTTATTCTCTACCTTGCAAGCATTCACCGTGCCGCCATCAAAGATGGGCGACCACTAGGGTTCTGTCGCATTCCTCTAAGGCTCATGTCACTTCGTGATTGGGTCTACGACTACCGCACCGTGTTCGACTACTTCTTTGAAGTGGTTCAGATGGGGTACAACTGCGGGCTCGACAACCACGAGATCAGTACGGTCATTCCAAAGAAATTGCCTGACGAGGTGATTGCACCGATCAAGGCACGTAAGCTCATGTACCTCCCGCCTCCGCTTCCAGCAGGTGGAGTGGTGTCGAAGGTATTCATTCACCAAGAACGCAAGGACGAAATCCTTGAACGCCTAACTGCATCAGGTCGTCTTGACCTCTACGCGCCAGTTGTGTGGCTGCTCACTCACCCCACATCTGAGGTCAACTTTTACTTTGCGCCTTCTGGGAAACTAAAGTTGCGAGACACGTCAGTTTGGCCTATCAATGCCGTGGAGACCTGGCCATCATGGCTTCGAGAGTCGCTCTTTGGTGAAGGCATTGATATCGAGTCAGCGTACACGCAGTTCCTCATGGAACATGTTCACGAGGCCTACGCGAACGACCCTCAGCACCTTCAAGTCTTCTTTCCAGACCTGCTTCGCTCACTGTCAGACAAGAAAGAATGGCGTAGAGAAATCTGCGTTGACATCCTCGGGCTGGACTACAACGACGATAACATCTCCATCGTCAAGAAAATTTGCATGAGCCTGGCCAATGGCTCAAAGATATCACCTGGCATTTTGATTGGACAAGGCAGCTACTCAGTCACGCGCGACATCATCATCAACGGAGTCGAGGATGTGACGCCAACTAACCTCATTCGAATTGGTGAACGACTGTCGAGCATCGCAAAGCAATACAGCCGAGCGAGGAAGATCGTTTGCATGGTGGAACTTGGAATCAACCCGTCAAGGGTGAACCAGAAGCAGGTGTTCTCGTCCTATTTTGAGTGGGAGAGAGAAGCGAGGTATAAGATTTGGGAAGCAGTTGGACGTCATGGGATCATGGTCCATGACGGGATAGATGGAATTCCTACGGAGTACCTACAAGATATTCCAAGTCTGGTGCACAACTTGAATATACGATTGACAAAATCATAAAGTAGTGTACATCTAGGTGACTTCTGTGTATAATGAATCTATCAACAAATACACTAGGAGTTAAACATGGCAAATAATGCAGATATTCTGGAACTGATCAACAAACTTGGTTTTATCGGCATTAAAGCCGATAAGGTCGCAGTTGTTCTGGGTATGGAACTGCATACGTTTAGCTTCAAGGGCTACGATGAGGCAGAAATTGAAAAGGTCCTCGGAAAGCCGTTTATGGAAGGTGTTCGCATTCTGTACAAAGTTGGTGAGGAAGGCACCATTAGTATTTCCAAACGGAACAAGACGGTCACCTATGCAGTTGGCCTGGAAATCTACAATCATGCAATGAGCCTGCCGCCTCACCACCCCAATGCCAAGTTTGTCAGGAAGAACTAGAACGAGTTGTTTACATCTAGTACGGCGCTGATATTGCTGACTGTGATGCTATGACCAGTATTATCTGTGATCACGCATTGCAATATTGCGCTCTTTGTCCAGGAAGCTAATTTGGTGTAAGTTATCGAGACATTACATGAAAAACTTGTTGCAAAGCTCAACACCAGGTTGTTAGGATTGCTGGTAAACGACCATGAATAGGTGTAACCACCCGATCCATTTGAGACAGTGACAGACGGAGAGCAAGTTGCCGTTCCACCGCTCGTATCCGATGGATAGGATGCATATGCATTGTTACCAGTAGCCGTCATTGGCGTGTACGTAGAAAATGTTTTACCACGTAGATCGCTCATACTAACCGCGCCTGACGCCTTGCCAGCCAATGAACGCACGGTAGATTCACCTAGTGAGGTCGAAGCACCTGGACCACGGCCCAGTTCTACTGAAACCTGCGACATGCTAATCGAGCCACTTGCTGGTAGAGTCATGGCATCGCCTTCAGTTGAAGGGTTCGAATTTCTGTAAATGTCTGCATACAGGTGAAGTAATCAATTGTAGAATTCGACCCGTTGCCAACTCTCTTTGGTTTGCACCTAGCGTCCCGGCGTTTAATCCATTCACGCTGCGCATCGCGTAACTTCTTCTGTCCATCCACGTCCAATCTTTCCATAGCCTTGTCGTATTCCTGATTTAGAGCAGAATCGGCTGCGGTGTAATCCCATAACGCGCACGCGTTCATTTCAATTTGACTTCCATCATACTTGCACGTTATCATGTCCTGTGCAAGTGCTGTACTTGAGAAAAATAAAAGAGCCATCAAGAGTTTCATAGCATTCCTTATTTAGCACCTAATGCTGTATTCCGTGCGCTGTGTTAAAATACAGGGTACGGTGATTTTGACGCAGCCTCTAGCCGCTTGTTGATGAACTCAACTGCCAGGTCTCGTTCAAGCGGGGACATGAGAAGTACCGAATCATATGACCATGCCCCACGAGAAAAGTATGAAATCTCGATTGCGGCTTTGAGCAGGTTTCTAGTATCTAATGCTAACGAGTTGATCATCTCGGCGATCCTGCTCCCATCGCCGAACATGATCATTCGGTGAAAAAAGAGATTGGGTTCAACGGCAGGTCTACAGCCATTTCCTGTCCACAGTCCTTGCACTTCAGCGTCACAGTTTGATCTGGACCCCATTCGTTTGTTTTCTCGATGGCATCCGTGATCTTATTTTGATATGGTGTCGTGATGCTTGAGACCCATTCCTCAATAAGTTTCTTGTCGGTAATACCATCAACTGACTCGATGAGGTTGACGAGGTTGAATACCACGTTTTTCTTGACGTCCTCTGCCGTGAACTCTTTCTTGCCAGTGTTCATCTGAAATAACTTGATCATGTGATCAAACTTGACTGGGTGAACCTTTACTACCTGCCCATTTGGAAGAGTGGTTTGGAACTGCTCCTCTGCAACTGTTGGATCAAGGAACCTGATCTTCTGTACCAGGTCCTCAATGTTCACCAGGTATGAGTGCTCCTTTGCATCCGCGCAGTCGTGCTTTACTCGAATTTCAAACTCTGGACCGTAGGTGACGAGGCGTAGGTAATACATGATCGCGTCGATGTCACGACCATACAACTCGGTTGGGTTCTTGATCTCTGGAATGCATTCCTTGAAGACCTGATTGATTGCCTTGCCGTTGAACAGCAGGTCAGGATTCTTTAGGGAAATCTCTGCCAAGGCTGACATTGGGTGAACGTGAACCTCGCCTTCTGTACCTGCTACTTCACCATTCTGATACAAGGCTCCACGTGAAGGAAGTTGAAAGGTCCTTCCTGGAAGTTTGATCTTTGCGAGCAGCGGATTCGATGCATTTTCCATATTCTCTCCATCTGATAAATATACCTTCATAAAGGCTATTTACACAATAGACAAAAACGCGACAGGGACACCTACAGGATGGCAGTAGAAGACGATATCCTCAAAACGCTCCAGCGAATTGAGCAAGCTCTGACAAGAGGCACCACGGTTGCTGGTCTTGGAAGGACGCCAACTGCCCCTGCTGCAGCAGGAACACGTCGCACTGGTGCTGATGCAAACACTGATCGTACAAATGCGAACGCCGCCAAGAAGATGGAGAACGCGGCAAATCGCAGTCTAGATGCTGCCAATAAAACACTTGACGCAGCAAAGAGATTCCAATCAGCTGCTGATCGTCTCATGGCTGCAACAACACGTCGTGGACGTGCTCAGCAGACCCGTGAAGAGGAACCACCTCGATCCTTCCGTGCAGTTGCAGCCGAGGTTGATTCACTTGGTGAATCAACCAGCACACTGAATCGAAGCTTCATCGGGCTGTCAAAAACCGTTTACAACACCCGCGCTAACTTCATCGAGATGAACCGCTCGATGAGGGCGTATACTCGATCTGCACCCACTGCACGTGTCACTGGTGGTCAGGAGACGGTGCCTGAAGGAGCAGATGCTGCACCGTTGCCGCAGTCCTTCTGGGACCGGATGGCAAATCTGTTTAATCCTCGTCCTACTCCAGTTAATCGTACAGAGGCGCCCGCAACACCGCCTCCCCCACCAACACCGCCTGCACGTCCAAGTGAAGATGGCCTTGGCGGTCGTGAACGTCGTGGCTTCTTAAGCAGCTTAACTGACCTCATTAGAGGAGCACGTGGTGGCGGGGCAGGCGGCCCGCCATCAAGTGGCGGGCCTGGGCCTGTTGGAGGTGGTGGAAATCGTGGTATTATCACCCTCATTCGGCTTCTTGGCGGAGGTGGTGGGGGCGGAAGTAGTTCTGTAAATGGATCACTGACTGCCCTCATAGGCAGGTCAAACTTTGCGGCGCTTGCAGTTTTCAATTTTGGCCGTGAGTTAAGTGCAGCGATTGGCCCTCTGATCAAGGACATCCTGTACCTCCACTCAGTAGGTATCCAGGCGTCGTCAGCGCTTGGTGGTCTGTACATTGATGCAGCTCGTTCTGGGCTTTCACTTCAAGAATACACGAAGATTCTCCAAGACGCCAGCCCAGCAGTGACCCGCGTTGGGTCAATGGCCGAGTTCAACGATCAACTTCAAAAGTCGCGCGACCAACTTGAGAATCTTGGCATCTTTGGTGCTGAGGCAACGAAGCTGTCTGCTACACTCGCTAACTCTGCAACCACCCTTGGTGTTCCACAAGAGCAGCTAGCTGATGCAACGAAGGCGCAGATAACTACGTTCGAGCACCTTCGTAAGACATCGCTCCTGACAGCAGAAGGATTTCAACGTCTCACAGAAGATCTGATGTCAACTCAAGAGGTTCAATCTGAACTTCTTGGTCTTGCACCTCAGGAACGCGCAAGCCGACTCGATCAGCTCGCTCAAACGAGAAGCATCGGGTTGGAGATGGGCTCGACGGCCGCCGCATCTGATGCGCTTGGAAAAGCGCTGATTGCTCAGCGTGACCTAACCGTTCCAAAGCGCTTCGAAGCTCGATCACGTCTTCTTCAAGCTGGTGCTGTTCTTGGCCAAGATGCTGGAAGCACCGCTGAGCTTGCAAATCTGATGTTCAAGCGAAACAGAACAGATGATGAAAACCGTCGTTTTGCCCAATTAAGCGGTGAACTTGAAGCTCTTCGTCAAAATGCACTCAATGATGAAGGCAACTTCGGCCGTCAGAACATTGCTGAACAGATTGGTGAAGGCTTCCAATCAGCTGGCATCTTTCAAGCAATTCAGGCATCAGGCAACGTTGCACTGACGGCCCAATCTGGCCAGGCTGGAGTAAACAAGGACTTTGCACAGGGAACTAGTGATCTTCTTAAGGCTACTGGTCGGCTAAATTCTTGGCTTGACGGTCTCCGTGCAAATCCACTTGTGACAGCAATCTCAGCTGCAGTAGGTTCTGCTTTTGCCACGCTTGGGATTGGACGTCTCATTTCTGCTGTAGCTGGTGGTCGAGGACTTGGTGGTCTTGGCAGAATCTTTAATGGTCGCCCACGTGGTCCACGCCCAACACCACCAGGATTTGTAGGACCACCTACACCATCTCCTCTTGATATGGCAGGAGGTGGTCCTACAATTAGCCGAAGCCGTCAAGCTCTTCGCGCAGTGACCCGTGTTCTAGGAGAAGGATATGACGCAATTCGTCAAATGACCTCATGGTCAAATCTTCTTCCAAAGATTCGTGCAATTGGAACAGGTATTGCAACAGGAGCAACATTCCTCTGGAATGGAGTGACAGCTGCATTTAATACCGTCCGTGAAGTAGGCCGCTTCATCAATGGTGTAGGTTTCGACATTCTAAAATCAATAGCTACCTCAATTAGCAACGCACTTGGATCACTTCGTTCTCTTGGCCCAGCGATCTTTAATGGGCTCAAGACGTTCTTTACAACGACCGTCGCTGACGGATTCACAGCTGTAGTGGAATGGGTAAAGAGCGCAGGCAGCCTTCGTGGCGTGGTATCAGGACTCTGGACATCCATCAAGGGGTTCTTTTCAACATCGCTTTCTGGCGCCCTTGGAGGAGCTATAGATTTTGTTGAGCGCGACGGGCTTCGCGCTTTAGCTGGTCCAATGATGACTGGCATGAAGACCATCTTTGGCGGCATTATTGGTTTCCTTGGAGATATTTCAGGCATCAACGCCCTCATCGGCGGCTTCATGGAGATGTTTACTGGAAACCTCAACGCGGCATTAAATGACACGACTAATTCAACGTGGTTTGGAAATGGTGTCCTAGGGTTTGCCAATAAATTGGTTGACAAGATCATTGGCATTGTCATGGGTGCTCTACGTGGAATTGGGTCAGGTATCGCAGATGTCGGTGACCTGCTCATTGGCGCATGGAACCTTACATTTGGCAAGCTGTTCAAGGGACTTGAGATTGATTTTGGTGGCTCACTTGCCAACCTGTTCGACCGGCTTTGGGCAATGGCCACAATTGGTTTCAAGAAAGCTGAGGTAGCTGTTCTTAGGAAGTTAGGATTTGACACCTGGGCAGATAGCGTTGAGAAGGACATTGGTGTCGCTCAAAAGTCCCTTGATGAACTCAGAAAAGATGGCTCAAAAACTCTTGGCGATATTGGATCAGAAAACCGTGAACTGATTGCACAGCAGAAGGATGCAGCTGACAAGACGAAGGACAGTGTCAAAACTGCTACGACGAATGTCAAGGCATCTGCAAGTGTCATCTCTGACACGAAGGACTTGACAGGCATGCTGCTTGGTCAAGCAGCTACAATTAAAGGGGCGGATACAGCTGCGGCACAGGCAACCCAAGCGGCGGCTGAGACTAAACCTGCTCCAACTGATACAACCACTGCAGCGGCACCTACTCCTACTCCTACGCCACCTGCACCAGTCCAAGCAACGACGGCTGTTACCACGCCTCCAGTCACGCCACCACAGCCAGTCACGCCGGCACAGGTACCTCCACCAGCGCCAACGCCTGTTCCTGCACCACAGCCGGTAATCGCAATGCCAGGTCAAATTACTAGAAATGGCATCATTGACCCAACAGTAAATAATCCAACAGATGTTACGGTGCCTCAGCAACCGCCTGCTGCTCCAGCTCCTGCGACACCAGGAACTGCTGTGGCAACGCCAATGGACACGCTCATTGCACAAGTTTCTGCAATGAACTCCTTGCTTTCTCAAATTCTTTCGGCTGAACAAGCACAAGCTGCAGGTATTGATGGTCTTAATCGTGCTGTTGGACGCCCAACATTCTCGGATAATGAGCAAGCTTTCAAGCTGTTCAATAGAATATAAGGAAACATGAGCCAGCTCACCAATTTTTGGAGGATCATTACTCCAGCATCCAGAAAACAGCTGTACACGACGCTGTCTGTTGATGCGTATGATCCTCGAACCACGGACATGTCCTCGATGACGTCTGTCCAATGGTACTCACAGGTGCTTCGCGGACTAGGAAGTCGTCAAGCATCCTACAAGCAGTACGATGCAATGGATGCAGACATTGATATCGCTAGGTCACTTGACATTATCGCTGAAGAGATGTCGGGCAAGGATGAAAAGACCGACCTACCATTTGAGATTGTTTATCAAAAAGAAGATAATCAAGATGTAAGCGACACCACTGCGGTAACTCTTCGTCAAGCTGTTCGTCAATGGTCCAACACTCAGGAGTTCAATAAGCGAATCTTCTCTATTGCTCGATGCATGGTGAAGTACGGTGATTGCTTCTTTCGAAAACTGTCTGACACCAAGAAATGGACATATGTTGATCCGTCCCTAATTCATGGAATTGAGATTGATCAGCTTGGAAACAAAGTAGCGTATCACATCAAACGCCCAGGCAATAGCACCAACTACGGTATCAAGAATGAAACGCTAGACATCGTGCCAGCGGCAGCGATGATTCACTTCACCTTGTCTGATGACATGGGCTACTCAGCACCATTTGGCGAATCAGTTCTTAGACCAATTCACCGCGTCTATCGTCAGCTCGCTATGCTTGAAGATGCGGTCATCATTTACCGTATCGTTCGTGCTCCTGAACGCCGTGTCTTCTATGTTGATGTTGGTAACATGCCACCTCAACGCGTGAAGCAGTACCTTGAACAAGTCAAGAATGAGATGCGCCAAAAGCGCTCACCTGGCGTCGCAGGTGGCAAAGAGATCGTCGATGGTCACTACGATGCCACGTCCATTCAAGAGGACATGTTCTTCCCAGTTACTGCTGCTGGTCGTGGCTCACGCGTTGAGACCCTTCCAGGTGGTACTGAGGACTTCGGTACTGGACTGATCAAACTTTTCCAGGATAAAATCTTTCGCGGTCTCCGTATTCCTACTTCCTACATGACAGGAACTGATGGCGCTGGAGCCCAGTATAACGATGGTAAGGTAGGTATTGCCTACATCGAGGAACTTCGCTTCGCTCAGTTCATCCGTCGTCTGCAGGACCGTCTCGATGAAATCTTTGATGCTGAGTTCAAGATTTACCTGAAGGTTGTTGGCCTAAAGATCGATGACGAGATCTTCAAGATCAAGCTGCCTGACCCAGCTAACTTCGCCCTATATCGTCAAGCAGCTCTTGACGCTGACCTAATCGGTTCATACAACAACATTGCTGCAGAGAAAACTCTGTCACGTCGTTTCATCCTTAAGCGCTACCTTGGTTTGACCGATGATGAGCTGCAGATGAACGAAGCAATGCTCAAGGAAGAACGCGGCATTCAAGAGAACGCGAACATTCCACCGATTCAGCAGATGTATGACCCTGCAGTATACGATAACCGTGAAGCTCTCACTGTTGACGCGGCTCCTGCTGGAGATAGCAGCGATGTTACTGGAGGCGAGGACATGGGCGGTGGTGAAGAGGAGGGTGGATTCTTCTCAGGTGGTGGAGGAGGTGAAGAGGAGCCTGAAGGTGGCGGAGCTACAGCACCTGAGCCAGCCGCTCCAGAAACAGGCGCCGGCGCAGCTCCGGTTACAACCTGATATAAATATAGGACAGTATCATAATAAAAGGACACCAAATGAAGCACCAACTTCTCTCAGAGCACCTCAATCCAGTAGTAGCTTCACTTCGTGAACAACGCACATCAACAGGTGACATCTACCTGAACGGCATTATGATGCAGGCAGCTCTCAAGAACGGCAATGGCCGTGAATACCCTCTTGAGGAAATCAGCCGTGCAGTTGATGAAGCTGCCAAGCGCATTGCCGAAGGTCACTACATCCTTGGTGAGCTGAACCACCCAGACGTTCTCTCCATCAACCTTGCCAACGTATCTCACGCCATCACAGAAGTTCGCATGGACGGGAACAACGCAGTCGGCAAGATGAAGCTCCTCAACACTCCATCTGGCAACATCGCAAAAGGTTTGATCGAAGGTGGTGTTCGTCTGGGTGTTTCTTCCCGTGGTACCGGTAATGTCAATGAATCTGGCAAGGTATCGGACTTTGCATTTGTGACCGTAGATATCGTGTCGCAACCTTCTGCGCCTGATGCCTATCCAAATGTTGTACAAGAAGCGTTGAACAACAACAAGGTTTTGTCGCTGGCTGAGGCACTGGTCCATGATCCAAAAGCACAAGGCTATTTCAAGAAAGAAATGAAGGCCTTCCTCGAATCCCTGACCAAAGGAAAGAAATAATGCTCACACTCAATGAAGCTCTCAAGATCGCTGGTCTCCCGCTCAAAGAAGAAAAAAGCCACAAGTTTATCATTGTGGATGAGGGCCATTGGGATGATGAAGATGACAATGGTGTTGGATATTCTGACCTTGACATTTATGTCGTATCAGATTCAGAGCTAGCAACTATCAAGGGCGCAAATGATCTTGATAACGCTTCAGCGAAGGTTCACACTCGTTTAGCAGACGCGCTGCGCAGCGGAAAGATTGGTAAGAAGAGTGGTAAAGGCAGGATTAGCAATCCTGACCCTGATACGGGTTCTGAAGGTGTTGTGGGACCACGCGGCGTTACTCTTATTTTCCCGGAGTTGTAATGCTAACGCTAAATGAAGCACTCAAAATTGCAGGCCTACCTATCAAGGAAGCAAAAGGCACTTCAAAAGCGCAATTGATTGCAGCTTTGAAAAAGGATACGTGGGAAAAATGGGAAGGCTGGGATGATGAAGAACCCCATGACCTCATGATGACCTCAAGTAATGATGAGCCATTTGATCTTTCTATTGAAGAAGGTGACACAGGGCTAACAGTTTCTCTGGGCATGGAAGAACGTTACAAAACGGTAAATTACCCAAAGACAATGTCAGCAGAAGAAATGGCAAAAGACATTTATGAGCTGACACTAAATGTTAAAAAGTGGCGCAAGGCATGATCACCCTTAATGAAGCCCTCAAGATTGCTGGCCTTCCACCACGCGAGGATTTACTTGAAGGTCTCAACATGACCAAGGCAACTGTTGTCAAGCTGACATCAGGCGATGGAGGTGTTGAGCTTCAAGGTGATGTCTTCGGTATTCGCAATGACAATGAGGTTGTCGAATTCATGCTAACTGCGATGGGTGTTCCACGTGATGGCCTTGCAATCAAGATTCGTTCGGGCTTCATGCAGTACGACAATCGTAGCAAGATGCTGTTCATCGCACGCTATAAGAGCGATCTTCCAAACAATCGATCGGAGAAATAATGCTTACCATTAACGAAGCTCTAAAATATGCTGGACTTACGCCGAAGCCTGAAGCTAAACAGCTGATGGAAGGTTCACTGCGTTCAGCTCAGTCTAAAGGAAAATCAATGGCCAAGGAGTTCATTGGTGGTCCTATTCGAATGGTCATGTCTGCAGATCTTGGTGGTAGCGACGATGAGACTGAAGTTAATCAGTTCGCAAAGCTTGCAAAAGGCAAACCTGTCAAGACTGAAACCATTGAGGTGACGTCTGGTGACGAAGAAGGCACCACTGTAACCTTGAATTTCTATGACAAGAATGGCGTGAAGTTTGTTGAAGAGACCGTGGAAGAGGGTGGTCCTTCACAAAGTGGTCATGTATTCTATGTCGCAAAAACCAAAGCATAAAATCACTCCCGACGATTGATAAATAATTGCATCATAACCCAGATAGGAGACGCTATGGACCACGCAGAAGCGCTAAAAACAATGTTGCAGGACATCATCAATGATCGTACAGAACAGGCAGAAGCCGTGATGCATGATTACTTCGTGTCAAAGACCCGTGAAGTTGCCGGGCTAAGCTCACCTGTGATCGATGATGATAATGATATTGATCCGGATACTGGAGATGACGAGTAATCGTCAGATGAGTACAAAAAGGCGGCAAAATGCTTGGATTTTTGCCGCTTTTTCATGCATCTCCCTATATAATAGATGATGCATTTGAGTTCATGATGTGAAATAAAACATCACCTCACAGATTCCAAGTAGCATGTTATCGAACATGTGATACCCATCAACCAACAAAGGAGAAACGCATGGACGAAATTCTGAATAAGTTGCTTCAGTCCGAGCTCCTCAGCGAAGAAACAAAAGCTGAAATCTCCGAGCAATGGACCGCGTCCGTTGAAGCTTTCAAAGCGCAAGTGCGCGAAGAGGTTTCCGGTGAAGTACGTTCAGAGCTCGCTGAGCAGTGGATCACCGAACGCGACGAACTCATCACTAAGGTTGATGGATTTGTCGCTGAGGCACTGACAAAGGAGATTGAGGAACTCAAAGGCGACATCGAGCGCTTCCGCGATCTTGAAGCTGAATATGCAGAAAAGCTTGTAGAAGAAAAGCACAAACTGGCTGGTGAAGTTGCAGCCGAGCTTGACAGCCTCGTCGACAAGATCGACGCATTCTTTGAAATGCGCCTGTCTGCCGAGATGGAAGAACTCAAAGAAGACCTCGAAATCGTCAAACAAAACGACTTTGGTCGCAAGATGTTTGAGGCATTTGCTTCAACCTACGCGAAACACTACGTAGATGAAGATGCCATCCAATCTAAGCTCGTAGTTGCAGAAAACAAACTTGCAGATGCCGAAGCTGAGCTTGCACGTCTTGAAGAAGAACGCAACAACATGATTCGTGAAGCGAAGATGGAGCAGATCCTCTCGCCACTTACGGGTAAGAAGCGTGAGCAGATGGCAATGGTCCTCAAGAACGTTGACACCTCCCGTCTCGAAGAAAGCTACAAATTCTTTATCGGTCGTATTCTGAAGGAAGATGAGCAGCCAGCAACACCAGCTGCAAAGCCTCTGAATGAAAACAACCAAGCCCCGACCCCTAACAAGGTGGTCACAGGTGAACCACCAGCAGCTCCATCGAAGCAGGTTGACCAACTTGCCGAAATGAAACGCCTCGCAGGTCTTAAGTAATCTGCCATCCAACAAGGAGAAAATAATGCAACTGATTGAAAACTGGCAAACCACCAAAGAGGCACTGCTCGAAGGCCTCGAAGGATCTAAGCGTCAAATCGTCGCTACTCTGATGGAGAATCAGAAGAACCTGCTCGAAACCGCACCAGCAAACGCGGTCGTTTCGGCAGACGTCGCTACTTTCCAGAAGATCATGATCCCAATGATCCGCCGTATCATCCCAGGTACCATCGGCGGTGAACTGGTTGGTGTTCAGCCAATGACAGGACCAACCGGTCTGATCTATACGCTGCGTTTCGCATTCGCTGAACGCGCAGATGCACCAGGAACCCTGCACGACATCAACCCAGGCGATGAAGCTTTCATCTACAATGGTAAGATGAAGCGCTTCTACTCGACAGCCGCTGCTGGCACGGGTACAACTGATCTGGATGGTGGACGTCCAGGCGATGGTCAGCCAGTCACCTATCCACCACAGCTCGCATCCTCGATCACCGACGGCTTTGCCGCTCGTACCGAGGACTATGAAGGCTACGGCGGCCGTTCAATGCGTCTCTCCATGATGAAGCAGTCGGTTACCGTTGGTACCCGTAAGCTTCAAGCTCGTTGGACCATGGAAGCAGCGCAGGACATGCAGGCAACTCACGGTATCGACATCGAGTCCGAACTGACCGCAGCACTCGCAGCAACCATCGCTCACGAAATCGACAACGAAATCCTGACCGACCTGCTGGCTCTGGCTTCGACGACTGCAACGTTCGACTTTGCAGCTCCAAACCCAGGTTACAACCCAACCTACATTGGTGACCGTTACGCTGAACTCGGCGTTCTGATCAACAAGATGGCAAACGAGATTGGTGCTCGCACCAAGCGTGGTCCAGGTAACTGGATGGTTGGTGGCCACCTGATCACCTCGATCCTCCAGTCTGGTTCCCGCTCGGTCTTTGCACCAGCAATCTCGGGTACCTTCGCTGACCCAACGGGTAACCGCCTGGTCGGTACCCTGAACGGCGCGATCAAGGTCTACACCTACAACTGGGGTCTGAACGACAACTACGACCTGCTCGCAGGTGACAACAACGCAGCAGGCGCCAACGGTGAGGACATCCTCCTGGGTTACAAAGGCGGCGCTTCGGAACTGGATGCAGGTTACTTCTACTGCCCATACATCCCTCTGATGTCGACCGGTATCGTGATGGACGCGAACACCTTTATGCCTGCTGTCTCGCTCAGCACTCGTTATGGTAAAGCTACCTTCACCAATCAGCAGACTTCCTTCGGTAACTCAGCTGATTACTATGCGCGGATCTTGGTGAAGAACGTAGCATTCTCCTAATAGGAGATCAAAGCCGGCGTCAAGACCGGCACGAATCAACGAAAAAGCCTGCCTTGTGCAGGCTTTTTTATGACCTGAATAAGGGGTAACTCTACAGACTATTACGCCCTCCATGTGTTATAATGATCCTACGTACAAATGGGCCAACGCTTTGCTGTTGCTTATAATGACTCATCGGCTAATTCCGGCCGTATTCTGGAGTCATTATGAAAGTCCATACCAGAGAATGTCCTCAATGCGGAAGTATTATCGAAGGTACCCGCACCCGTTCGGAAATCTGCAGGTCCTGCGATAACGAAAATCGCCTCAAATCAAAGTTTGCCGAAGATAAGATTATCCTAGAAAGCTTAGGATATACTAATGTCAAAAATCCTGAACTTAATAAATTCAAACAAAGGACATGGACATTTACCCATTCGTGTGGTAAAGAGCAAACATGGACCTTCAACAATTTGCAAACGCGATTAAAGAAGAATAATGGCATTCCTCCTTGTTCATTTTGCAAGGGGAAATAATGAGCGCCGCAAAACAACGAATCTGTCAATCGTGTGGTACAATAGAAATGACAGCATCAAAAGCTCCGTGCTGCGCAAAATGCTTCGTTGAACAAAAGCAAAAGACGAAACGTGCAGAAGAGCATGCATTTATCGAAAGCTTTGGTTATTCTAACGTTCATCAAGTTGGATATAGTTCTCAAGGTAAGCCTCAATGGAAGTTTACGCACGAATGTGGAACTGAGCAAGTCTGGGTCTTCAACAATTTCCTAACTCGCGCAAAAGCTGATCCTAACACCGCGCCTTGTTCAAAGTGCGGTGGGAAAAGAAGGATGGACTCTGCCATGCAAGCATTCATCGCAAAGTATGGCATAACCGAAGAGCAAATGATACAATATGAACGTTACTCGAAAAAGGTGCGTCATTTGTCGGACAAGGTCTACAAACTTCATGAGCAAGAAATCAATCCTCTTGGACTGAAGCGCGGCATGTATGATTACCACCTTGACCATATCATGCCAATCATTCAAGGCTTCAAACAAGGTTTGGCACCAGAATTCATGGCACGCAAGGAAAACTTGCAGATGCTTCCAGCGAAAGACAATTTAAGTAAGGCACGAAAATGATCTGCACTTCCCCATGTTTCCCAAGATGCTCGAACGAAGCAACGACTGAGCTGCTCTCCCTGAACGGTGCCCACCTCGGTTTCAACTGCGATGAGCACATCAAGCCATTGCGGTTCGAGAAGGTCGTCGTGCATGGCCAGGTACTCAACCCAGAGTACAAGAAAGTGGAGCTGAAATGAGAATACGCATGCATAGCGGTGGTTATTTCGAATCACATGATACTGAGGAAAGGATAATCCCAACTATGGACGCGGTGAAGGATTATCTAATTCGTCATGGCTGGCCCGAAGCAGCCACTTCACCCATCACGGTTAGTCTATGCCATGCGGAGTTCAAACATGGCTGGAATAGACATTATATCGTCAAGGTGCATGGTGTTGGGAATGCAGCTTTCACAGATGAAGCTTTAAAAGGATAGGTTCCTTTGTGTACATTCAGCCCGACCAATTGTATAATGGTGTTAGGTCAACTAGAGTGAGAGGGCTATCATGTCGCACAATGGAAGTGGAATTCATAAACGTGGTTTCGCCAGCATGCCCAAGGAGCAGGTCGTGAGGATCGCCTCGTCTGGTGGTAAGGCGGCCCAGGAGCAAGGGCGGGCACACAGGTTCACGTCGGCAGAAGCCAGCATTGCCGGTAAGAAGGGCGCAGAAGTTCGCAAGGCCAAGAAACTGGCGGAACTCGTG
>Ga0070661_100000454_pt1 | contig 31233 bp, 22 predicted proteins | sample KBSC43metaG_FD_64663 | JGI IMG/M metagenome (GOLD analysis project Ga0070661, IMG submission 64663) | Corn rhizosphere microbial communities from Kellogg Biological Station, Michigan, USA - KBS C4-3 metaG | ecosystem: Host-associated > Plants > Roots > Rhizosphere > Soil ... | reverse complement strand
ATCGCTCCTGCACCGCTGTAGGTCAGCGAACCGATGGTCAATGTGCTCGTGTCGGTTCCCCCCAGTCCGTTGGAAACGATCCCTCCCGTTCCGGCTCCGACGGTGACGGTATTCACGGTGGTGTTACCGCCCAGGGTGCCATTCGTCAGAGCGACCGGAGTCGAGATGGCGGTCGCGCTGGTCTGAAGCAGCTTGGCCGTAGCGCCATTCACGACGATGCCACTGCTGGTATTGACGTCTCCGGTCCCGCTGAGTTGCAAGGTCCCCGCATTGATCGTGGTCGCGCCGGTATAGGTGTTTACACCGGAAAGAGTTAATGTGCCGGCCCCCTGCTTGGTCAAACCTCCATCGATGGCATTGTCGCCACCGACGTTGCTATGCCCAAGGGCTTGACCAATGGTCACATCGAAACCATTGCTGTTGATGATCGCGCCATTGTTACGAACGTTGGCGTTCGCCGTGCCGGTGCCGAGATTGAAGAAGGCGGCATTCCCCGTACCGGTCACGGTGCCGGTCGCTTTCAGTGTGCCGCCGTTGAAGTTGAAGGTGCGGGTGCCGTTGTTGGTCGTGGAGACGACTTGGCGAATGGCGAGCGTGCCGCCGTTCAGGTTGAACGTGTTGTTAGAACTGGCCGCACCCGCTTGCATCATGTCCAGCACGCCCGAGCCAGTCGCGGTGGTCGCGTTGTCGCTGTAGGAGGTGACGGAACCGCCGTTCAGGTTGAAGACTTTCGTGCCGGTGTTGCCCTGCGCATTGAAACGAATGCTGCTGTTCGTATTCAAATTGAGGCTGCCGCTATCCACAGTGACGGTGGCGCTGGGGCTATCGAAGGTGCCGATCACCATCGTGCGGGCGGTGGTGGTGCCGAGATTGAGCGTGCCCCCCTGCAGGTTGAGGGTGGCCTGACCGCTGGCGCCACCGGCGAAGGCCATGCGGAAATCGCCTTCGTTGTTGTAGGTGGCCCCCGTCTTGATCGTCAGCGTGCCGTTTTGGGCGCTGGCGTTGTTGAAGCCTCGGCCGAGATCCGTGGACGCGACATTGATCGTGCCACCGTTCATGATCACGGTGCCCTTGCCTTCACGACCGATTTGGAAAGCTCCCTGATTCTGGGAGTTGCCGGTGAGCGTTATGTTGCCACCGGTCCGGTTCACAACGGCGGTGTCGTTGACCGTCAGAGTCATGTCCGAGTTGACGGATTCACCCAGGTTGAACGTGGCGACGTTTGCGGCCGTCCCCGTGGCCACGCTGGTCACCGTCAGGATCGAGGTGTTGTTCAGCGTGATCGAGCCCTTGGGTTTGTTGGCGGTGTTGCCACCGTTGTAACCGGCGCTCAGGTTCAAGGTTGACACCGTGGCCGAGTTATTAAGCACAAGGTCCGAGGAGACGGCGCCAATACCGTTGCCGCGGCCAACGGAAAGAAACGTCGAAACGTTCAACGCTCCCGAGTCAACCTGGACTTTCGCATTCTGGCCGGCACCACCATTGGCCACGACGCCACCGATCACAAGCTCTCCGGTCACCGAGTGAGTCCCCCCGGCGAGTTGGAGTGTGCCTTCGCGCACCACCATCGGAAATCCAACTTGCGTCGCAGGGACATAACCGATCGCGCCCACACCATCCCAAGCACTGCCGTTCGAGAGCGTCAACGTCCCCGCCCCGGTCTTCAACAGCGACTGATGCGCACCAGTCGCGATCGACATTGCTCCGGAAACCGTCGTATTTCCGCTCCCAGTTACCGTTAACAGCGGAGAGGTCGCGATCGTAGTCGCCGCGCCGGTGCCATTGGCCACAACATTTCCCGCGATCGTCAGCGTGCCGCTGCCATTGTTGGTAAACGTCGTCGTCGCCGCAGCCGCATTGCTGAGCTGAAGCTTCGAGTTGAAGAGCTGGCTTGTCGTCACCCCAGCGTTCACCGTGATGGCTCCCGCGTTGCCCAGCGTGAGCGTCTGGCTGCCCACCGCTCCCGAGCCGATCGTGTAGGCGGCGGCCGAGGAAGTGTCGAAAAGGACGGAGCCGATGGTGACGCCCGCGCCCAGATCGATGGTGGTAAAGCTGCTCCCCGCGTTGAAGGTCGCCGTGTTGCCCGCGCCCGGCACGGTGCCACCCAGCCAGTTCGTCGAGGTGGCCCACGTTGCGTCCGTCGTGCCAGTCCACGTGTCGCTTGCCGCTTGAGCCGCCGGCGTGAGCACGAGAGCCGCCAAAGCCGAAAGGGCACAGCTGGAAACGCCGCCGATCTTTCGAGGAAGCCATGGCAACGGATCGCAGCCTGCTTGCGCGGAATTTTTGACGAGGCGACGAGAGGAACGAACTCGTTTCATAGGAGGAGGATCGGGGGGTGGGGGTGGAAAATGGCCCATTGACCATTTAGATCAGAAAGCTGCAGTAGCGTATTCCAACGTTAAAATGCGACAAGTTTTTTTAATTCCGTTGGGGATAGTGCCAGCAATTTGTCTGAGGAGCGAAAATACCCGAACCGTGGACGCGCATGAGTCGTCGTTTCGCTTGAGCAGGCGCGAGAGATCGATATGTTTGCCCTTTGAATCCTTGATCGTCGGAAAAACCGGCCGCGTCGTTGCTTGCCGGTGAATTCCGGCATCATTCTTAAATCCGCAAAACGCTCCCCATGGAATCGTTCACCCGCCGCAGATTTCTTCAACAGGCTGCCGGCGCGGCGGCCTTCACCGCGATGGGTCCCCTTTCCCAGGCGTTCGCAGCCTCCGGGCCTTCCGACCTCACGTGGCGTCGTTTCGCCGGAAAACTCCATGGCCATCTGCTCCGCCCGGGAAGCCCTCGTTACCGCGAAGTCTATCCCCCTTTTAACAAGCGCTATCTTTCGATTCGCCCGGCCGCCATCGCCGTCGTGCGCTCGTTGAAAGATGTCCGGGAGTGCGTCCGCTTTGCGCGGGACCAGGGAATCCCCATCACCGCCCGCGCCGGCGGCCACAGCTACGCCGGATATTCCACGAGCACAGGGCTGATCGTCGATTTCCTTCGGATGCGCGCAATCGATCTGAAAGCCGGCGCCGCCATCGCAACGATGCAACCCGGCGCGCGCAACCAGGATATTTTTCAAGCGTTCGCCGGCGGCGGCTTCACGATTCCCGCGGGCCGTTGTCCCACCGTCGCCGTGAGCGGACTCACCCTCGGCGGCGGCTTCGGATTCAGTTCCCGCCATCTCGGGCTCACCGCAGACCGCCTGCTTTCCACGGACATCGTGACGGCGGACGGCGACGTTCTGCATTGCAGCGAAAAGGAAAATGCCGACCTCTTCTGGGCGCTTCGCGGCGGCGGCGGCGGAAACTTCGGCATCAACACCCGCTTCGAATTCCAGCTCGCCCCGGTCGGAAACGTCGCGATTTACAAGGTCGCCTGGGATTTCCGCGACGCGGCCGCCGTCCTCGAAGCGATGCAAAAACTCATCGCCGACGCTCCGTCGGAATTCTCCATGCGCCTGGGAATGGGCGCGACCGGAAAAACCCGCGCCGCCACGCTCGCGAACGCCGAGATTTCCACGCTCGGGCAATATTTCGGCTCGAGTGCACAATTGCGCGAAATCCTCGACCCGCTCATCAAGGCCGGCCGCGCCACGGAAGTCTATGTCGCCGACGCCGACTACTGGCGGGCGCAGCGGTTTTTTTACAAGACCGCGCCCATCAACCGCTTCGCCGTCAAGTCGCACTACGTTCGCGAGCCGCTGACCTCCGCCGCCATCCAGACGCTCGTCCAAGGCGTGCAACGCCGCCCTGGCAGCACGAACCGACTCGGCGGCGGCGTGACGTTTTTCGGCTGGGGCGGCCGCATCAATCGCGTGGCTCCGGACGCGACCGCCTTTGTCCACCGCGATGCGATCCTGTTGATGGAACTCGACACCGGCTGGACGCAGGAAGACGCGCCGCGCGTGGCCGATGCCAACCTCGATTGGCTGCAAACGCTCTCCGAAGAAATCCGCCCGCACGTCTCGCCCTACGCGTATCAGAACTTCATCGACCCCACGCTCAAGACGTGGCGGAGCGCCTATTACGGCCGAAATTACGATCGCCTCGTGTCCGTAAAACGCCGCTACGATCGCAACGACCTTTTCCGATTCGCGCAGGGAATCGGCGCCTGACGTCGTCAGCCTTTTCCCCTAATTTATCGCCACCGGTTTCGATCGTGGGGCCGAATTTGCAGCGCGTTTTGAGCTGGGCGGACGGGCGGGAACCGGGGTAGAAGTTGCGCTCCAAAATCGAGGAAAGGCACCATGGAATCCGAGTCCAAGCCACCGGCGCCCGGGCCGCCCCCGAAGGCCGAATCGGCCAAGCCGCCGGAGAAATCTTCGCCGCGCCGCCAGTGGCTGCTTCCCGCCGCGATCGCTGCCGCGGTGGTGTTACTGATCGTCGTCGTTCCGAAAATTTTCCACGCGTTGCACACGGTCTCGACCGACGACGCTTACGTGAACGGCTACGTGACGTTCGTCGCGCCGCGCGTCGCGGGGCAGGTGGCGAAGGTGCTCGTCGAGGACAACAACCGCGTAAAAAAAGGCGACCCGCTCGTGCAGCTCGATCCCGAGCCCTACCGCGTGAAGGTCGCGATCGCGCAGGCCGCCGTGGACGCCGCGCAGGCGAACCTCACCGTGGCCCAGGCCGACGTGCGCGGGCTGGTGGCCAAGGCGCGCAGCCAGCGATTCAAGTTGCAGCACGCGGTCGAGGATGTGGACAACCAGGCCGCCGCGCTGCGCCAGCGCGTCGCCACCTGGGAACAAAGCAAGGCGACGCTCGCGCTCGCTCAGTCGGAATTCGACCGTGCGGAAAAGCTCCGCGCCAAGAAGGTCACGAGCGAGGAGGAATACGACCAAAAACTCGAGGCCCTCAACGTCGCGCGGGCGCAGGTCACGCAAACGCTCGAAACGATCCGCCAGCAACGCGTCGCGCTCGGCTTGCCGGCGAATTCGGCCAACGGCGCGAGCCTCGCCGACGTGCCCGAGGATCTTGACCAGACGACTTCCGAGGTGCGCCAGGCGCTGGCGGAGTTGATCCAGAGCGCGTCGCAGCTCGGCGTCGTCGGCTCGTCCTTCGACCTCACGCCGAAGCAGACGCTCGCGGAATTCTACCGGCGCGACCCGAGCGGGAACATCGACAAAATCTACGCGGCGATCATCAAAACGGCGCCGGGCGCGAAGCAGGCGGAGGCCGCCGTAGAGCAGGCGCAGCGTAGTCTCGATCAGGCGAAGCTCGACCTGCGCTATTGCACGATCGTCGCCGAGATCGACGGCGTCGTGACGCGCCGCAACGTGAATCCCGGCAACGACGTGCAGGTCGGCCAGAGCCTGATGGCGATCCGCTCGTTGAAGGACATCTGGGTGGACGCGAATTTCAAGGAAACGCAGCTGCGCCGGCTGCGCATCGGCCAGCACGTGGAGATCGAGACCGACATGTATGGCGGCCGGCAAACGTTCGAGGGCCGCATCTCCGGCTTCACCATGGGCACCGGATCGACGCTCGCCTTATTGCCCGCGCAGAACGCGACGGGCAATTTCGTGAAGGTCGTCCAGCGCCTGCCCGTGCGCATTGACCTCGTGAACTACGATCCCGAGAAATCGCCGCTCTTCGTCGGGCTGTCGGTCACGCCGGTGGTGGATGTGAAATCCGCGCCCGCCGGCCCGAACGCCGGAAATTTCCTGCAGGCCAGGCCGTGAACGCGTCGTCCCCACCGCGGGTCTTCAACCCGTGGCTCATCGCGCTCGCGGTGGTCATTCCGGCGTTCATGGAGGTGCTCGACACCACCATCGCGAACGTCGCGTTGCGGCACATCGCCGGCGGCTTGTCCGCCGCGGAGAACGACAGCGAGTGGGTGATCACCAGCTACCTCGCGGCCAACGCCCTCATCCTTCCCCTTTCGGGCTGGCTGTCGGCCCACCTCGGGCGGCGGAATTATTTTCTGCTCTCCATCGCGATCTTCACGCTGGCGTCCGCGCTGTGCGGGTTTGCCTCCAGCCTGCCGGCGCTCATTGCCTTCCGCGTGCTGCAGGGGCTCGCGGGCGGCGGCCTCCAGCCGAGCAGCCAGGGCATCCTGCTCGACACGTTTCCGGTCGAAAAGCAGGGCGCCGCGCAGACACTCTTTGGCATCGCCGCGCTCATCGCCCCGGTGGTCGGCCCGACCCTCGGCGGCTGGCTCACGGACCAGGCGTCGTGGCGCTGGATTTTTCTCGTCAACATTCCCGTCGGCCTCCTCGCGTTCGGCCTGGGCTTCGTGCTCGTGCACGATCCCGCGTATTTGCGTGAGGAGCGCGCGGCGCGGAAAAAGCGGCCCTTCCACTTCGACACGCCCGGTCTCGCCCTGCTCGTGCTCGCCGTCGCGTCGTGGGAGCTGCTGCTCAGCAAGGGGCAGGAATGGGACTGGCTCGGCGATCCCTTTGGCCGCATCCAGCTCGTGCTCGCGCTGTTCGTGCTTGGCCTCGGCGGATTCATTTTTTGGGAACTCCGCGCGCCGGAGCCTCTCGTCAATTTTCGGCCGCTGCGCGATCGCAATTTCGCCATCTCCTGCCCGATCATTTTTTGCGCCTTTGCGATTCTCCTCGGCTCGAGCACGCTGCTGCCCGCGCTGCTCGAATCGCTCTTCGGCTACGACGCGTTCCATGCCGGGCTCGTGCTTTCGCCGTCGGGCTTCTTTGCGGTCGCGGCGGTCATCATCGGCGGACGCTTGATCGGTCGGGGCCTCGACGCCCGCTGGCTCATTGGTCCGGGCCTGCTCATCGTCGGCGCGGGCAGTTTCTGGATGTCGCGCATGAACCTCGACATGTCGCCCGACCTGGCGGTCTGGCCGCGCATCGTGCTCATCATCGGGCTCAGTCTCATTTTTACGCCGCTCAACGTCGCCGCGTTTCTCTCCATCCCGCGCGAATTGCGCGCCGCCGCCGTCGGCATCTTCGCGCTGCTGCGCAACGAGGGCGGCAGCTTCGGCACGTCGTTCGGAAAAACCATCGCCGAGCGTCGCGAGCAATTTCACGCGCTGCGGCTGAACGAATCCCTCGACCCGCTCAATCCCGCCGTCACCTCGTTTCTGGACCAGGCGCAGGCCGGCTTCCTCCAGCAGCTCGGCGATCCCGTCGCGGCGAAGCAATTGGCCCTCCAGTCGCTCGAAAATCTGCGCGGGCAGCAGGCGCTCGCCCTTTCCTACTTCGACGCCTTTTTGATCTTTGCCATTGCCGGATTTGGCCTCGCGTTTGTCGTCCCGTTCATGAAGCGGTCCGTCGCGGCGAAAAGCGCGCACGTCGCGGCGGAATAGCCGCGAGGATGGTGCCGACGAGTCACGGGATCAGACGATATTGGTCTCGACGGTTATGTTGCCGTGCGTGGCCTTGGAGTAGGGGCAGACCTCGTGCGCGGCATGGGCCAGCTCCTCCGCGACCTCGCGGTCGAGGCCAGGCAGGCTGACGTTGAGGATCGCCGACAGGTAGAAGGCGCCATCGGCCAGGTTCAGGTTGATCACGGCATCGACCGCGGTATCGGCCGGGAACGCGATTTTCTTTTTGGCGGCAACCAGCCCGAGCGCGCCCATGTAACACGCCGACCAGGCGACGCCGAAGAGATTTTCGGCCGCCGGATGCGGTTCCGGGAGCTTGATGTCAAGAAAGCCGTCGCTGCTGCTCCCAGCGCCGTCGGGGCCGGCGGTGGTGTGGGTCCTACCGGTGAAGAGAACTTTTGCACTCATAAGGATGTCCTTTCGATGTGGGGTTCCGCGATACCAATCAAGGGGATGAGATTCGCTGCTAAACCCCTTATCGACGAACCCCCGGAGTGTCGAAGTGAAAATATCGTTCCGCCGTCCTACTTCGAAAGGCGTTCGATCACGAAGGGAATAATGCCCTCGTTATTCCCTTCGTGGTCACTCTCACGCCAGTCCCGGCGGGGTGGGAGATATCTTTATTGGCTACGCGAAGATCCCGGACGTGGACATCAGCACATGGCCATAAGAACTCCCGATCTCATCGCCAAAGATTTCGATCCAGCGTGCGGTATTGGATGGCTTCGGCGCTCCGCCCGGGATCAGCGCACTCTCGAGAGGTTCTGCCAGCCGACTTCGGCGAGGTTCGGTATCACGAGTTCGTCGAACCGGTCGCCGTCGAAGTTTTGGAATTCCAGTCCGAACAACGCCCCTTCGTTGGTACGGGCCTGAAGTTGTCCATTCTCCGGATTCAACTGCACTTTCACGTTGGTGCGCCGGGCGGTAGCCTTGAAGAAGAGAGCATTGCGCCCGCTCTCCGGATCGAATTTCTCGGCGATGTCGAAGTCTCCGACGTAGTCGTTGCGATATCTGCCCGCGTAGGCGCTGAGCGGGTGACCGTTGATGATCGCGGGCGTGTCCACGAGGCCGAAGAGCGATTTGAAGAGCGTATCGACCCCGGTTTTCGAGCCATCCTGCCTGGCGCGCTTGCGGAAAGTCGCGAGCGTGCCGGCGCGCACCCGGCCGGTATCGTAGAGCTGGAAAAACAAATCCACCGTGGCCTCTGGAAGCAGCGTGAGAAAGCTGTTGGTGAGCACGACGATGCCGATTTCGTCGGAGCGTCGGAAGCTGACGATCGTGCGCGCGCCGGCGGAGAACGCACCGTTGTGGTTGATGTATTCGGTGCCTTTGGGCGTGACCGTGATGTCCCAGCACATGCCGTAGTAGTCGATGTCGCGCGGGGCCATGCCCACCCGCACCCCCTTGCCAAGATCGGTGTAGCGGCGGTAGCACTCATCGAGCGCCGCAGGGAGCACGACCTGGCGTCCATTCACCACGCCGCGGTTGAGGTGGAGTTGAAGGAAGGCTGCGAGATCGAGAATATTGCCGCTCACGCCGCCGCTCGGCGCCTGGGCATCCGCGGGCCGCACGAACGCCGGCACGGGCTTCCCGTTGATAATGACGTGCAGTGAGGCGCGATTGGGATTCCGTGCAAACTGGCGATAGACGGCCGTCGCGCTGTTCATGCCGATGGGGCGCAGGAACAGGTCCCGGAGCGCCGCGGGATAGGCCTGACCCGTGACCGACGCCGCGGCGACGCCACCGATGGTGACGCCGAAATTCGAGTAGTTCCACTTTTCGCGGAAATCCTTCGCGGAGGCGACGAATCGCATCCGGTCGAGAATGGTTCGTTGCGGCAGGCCGAAGCCTTCCAGGACTTCTCCCGCCGATCCCGGCAGGCCGCTGCGCTGGTCGAGCATGTCGCGGATCGTAGCCATGCGCGTGGGGCGCAGATCGGCGAATATGAACCCCGGCAGCAGATCACGAATCCGGTCGTCCCAGCTCAGGCGGCCCTGCGAGACGAGCATCGCGGCGAAGGTGGCGGTGATCGGCTTTGACACCGAGGCGAATTGGAAAAGCGTCGTCGTGCGGATGGGGCGCACCCGGCCCGCTTCGCAAACTCCGGACGTCAGCGGGTAAATGCGGTCGCGCGTGACGACGGCGAGCGCCATGCCTGGCGTATCGAATCCACGACGAAAGGCGATCGCCTGTTTGCGGAGTTGTGGAAGCAACGCCTCCACCCTCGCATCCTGCTCGGCCACCGTTTCCGCGGGCAGGGTCGTCAGGCAGGCAGTGAAGAGACCCACGACGAGCAAGGCGGTGTTCCGTTGCATTGCCCGGGAGCTTGTTCATTTTGACCGCGATGGCAAGCCAGTCGCTGTCGGCGGATGCCGGAATGAGAGGACGGTTCCGTGCTTGCCGCGGGAGAAAACACGCCCACCGTTCTGGTCAGCCCGTGAAAAAACGCCTACGCCTAGGCATATTCAGAAAAGTCATGGCCGCAAAGAGGCACAAAGAAGCACCAAAAGACCCGTGGCGATGGGCTGTTTTCGTGACTTTTCGTGCCTTTTTGTGGCTCCAAAATTGTTTAACCCGCCCTAGCGACGTGAAGGTTTTCGCCCTCGTCACGCTCGGCCTCCTGGCAGGCACAGCCGCCTCGGCGGCCGGCGATTCCGCTGCCTCAGGTCCGGCAGCGCGATCCCGCGAGACTCGCAAGGCTTGTCTCTGCGACGTCTCCGCTCACAAGGTCCGTTTCATCACAGTCGAGCCTGGCGTGCAGCTCGAGGTGTTGGACTGGGGCGGTCGCGGAGAACCTCTGGTCCTGCTCGCCGGGCTCGGCGACAACGCGCATGTCTTCGATCAATTCGCCTACCAGCTCAATGATCGCTTCCACGTCATCGGCATTACGCGCCGTGGCTTTGGGCGATCCAGCCAGCCTGCAGGCGGCTATGATGTCGCCACCCGCGCTCGCGACGACATCGCCGTGCTCGACGCGCTGCGGATTGGACGGGCCATCTTTGTCGGACATTCCATTGCCGGCACGGAAATGAACGTGCTGGGCGCCGACTACCCGGATCGCGTGCGGAAACTTGTCTACCTCGACGCCCTGGATCTCGGGTCCGGAGGATGGGCCGCGCTCCCTCAACCGCCCTCCGCCCCCGAGCTGCAGCCCTCGGACCTGCGATCCGTGCAACGTCTTGCCGCCGCCGACGCCCGCGACGACGGCTACCGCAAGCCTCTCGCCGCGCTCTGCAATTCCGTGACGACATCCCCCTCCGGCCGGGTGGTGGACGCCGTCACGCCCCCGGAGATTTCCCGAAAAATTATCGAGAGATTGCAACCGGCGGACTACGCCCGCATCCAGGCGCCGACCCTCGCGATTCTTAATCACATCACGCCGCAATATCGCCTGCCCTACTACGACGATCTGCCCGCCGCGCAGCGTCGCGAGTTCGACCGCAGCGTCCGGGCGCTCTCCAAATGGAATACCGAAGCCATCGCGAGATTTCGCTCCGGCGTAAAAAACGCGCGTATCGTCGAGCTGCGCGATGCGAACCACTATGTGTTCATCGTGGATGAATCGCTCGTGGCCAGGGAACTCCGCCGCTTCCTGCCCGGCAAGTAGAGCGGTCGGACGAACTACGACTGGGTCGATCGAGAAGGCCTGCGCTGGATGGACGATTCGTGCTGAATTCCCTCGAGAAGCTGATGCATTATAGTCATCACTTGGGAAATCGAGATCATGAAGTTCATCAGACTTTCCAAAAGGGTTTTTTCGGAAGGAATTCGGCTTTCCTCCTTTAGATAATCCGCAGCGAAACGTCCACCTCTGGACGTTGCTTGCAACAACAATTCAAGGAAATATTCATCTGGCTTTTCGAGCTGTTCGATTGCGGAAACAAGCAGCGCCTCGACCGCTTGATATCCGGAGTCGGCCACCGGAAGGCTCACGCAAGCCAGGCGTCGTTCGGCAAAATATTCCAATGCGGCTTTGAGCGAACGCAAAGTCTGCAGCCTTTCGCGCAGCAAGGTCGAATAAATCTGCTCGAACGGACTCTGCTGCCGTTGTTGCCAGGCATCTAAATCGACTTCCGGTTCTTTAAGTGCGGCCTCAAACTTGGTGGAAGGCTCGGCTTCCGGTGCAACCATGAACGAGGGCAGAAGCCTGGCCGCCTCGAGAAGCGCGGTGGTGATCCGAACCAGCCCGACATGCGATTCCTCGAGGTTGCCGTCGAGCAGCGCCAGGATTCGGTCCGCCATATGGAGGATGCGATGGTCGTGCGTGACAATAATCACTCCGCATCCTTGTTCCCGAGCCAGGGCTCGCAGGATTTCCATCACTTCCCGACCGGAATTCGCATCCAGGGAAGCGGTGGGTTCATCCGCCAGGACGACCTTGGGACGGCGGGCAAGCGCACGAGCGATGGCCACACGCTGGCGCTGTCCTCCCGAAAGGTGCGCGGACCGCTTGGCCAGATGCTGCTCCAGCCCAACCGCCGTCAGAATCGCTTCCGCTCGCTGCAAGCGTTCGGCTTTGGTGATCGGAAGGTGCGAGAGCGAAAGCTGCACGTTCTGCAGCGAGGTGAGGGACTCCACCAAATTATGGGACTGAAAAATAAAACCAAACTGCTGACGGACGCGGCATCGATCTTCCTCGCTGGCGGTGCTGAGATCGGTCCCGAGCACTCTCAGATAGCCTTCCTGAATCTGTCGGAGGCCGCCGATGAGGGTTAAAAAAGTGGTCTTTCCCGAACCCGATGGCCCGGTCACCATCACGATTTCTCCTGCTCGCACCTGCGCCCCGACTCCGTGCAGCACCTCGTTGCGGATTTCGCCGATGCCGTAGGAATACCGTAAATCTCTGGCGTCGATGAGAACCCCTTCATCCGAGTCTTGCGGTTCCATTACGCGAAAACGTCGGCGGGATCGGCCTGTTTGAGCTTTTGAAGGGCCAAATAACCGGCAGCGAAACAAATCGCCATGGTCAAAATCATGGCTAGGAGAATCTGTGGAATGGAGACGTTGAAGGGCATCCCGGTGATAAATCTCGAAAATTTCATGAGCAGGAGCGAAACCACCAGCCCGGGTGGGAATCCAAGTAATGAAAGAATGAAGCCCTGCTGCATTACGACCGCCGCCAGGTCACGATGGGAAAAGCCCATGGCTTTCAAGGTGGCGTATTCGCGAAGATGGTCCGCCACGTTCGTGAACAGAATCTGGTAGATGACGACCATTCCGACGATCAGCGAGACAATGAGCGAGACAGGAACCACATATCCGACCGGGGTGAAAGTCCTGCAGTAGGTTATTTCGTTCTCAATGAATTGGTCGAAGGTGGTGCACTTGACATCCGAAGGCAGGGTGGCCGCGATTTGCGCCGCGACCGCTTTCGCGTCCGACCCAGGCTTGAGCCGCACCAAGCCGAGGGTGATTTTGCCGTCCGTTTTGTAGGTGGCAAATCGCCTAAGATTGAGAAGGCTGGTCACGAAGGTGCCGCTGCAAAGAAAAGAGGAGCCGATCTTAAAGTCCCTTCCGACCCGCACGCGAGCGCCGTTCAAATAGCCATAAAAAGGATCGTGTGACTTCTTCAGTTCGGTAATTGGGCCGAAGCGTGCCTCAGCGGCTGAGTCGTAAAGGACCGCGTCTTGAACCCGGAGGTCCTCAAGATGATCAGCCATCATGCTCGGAAGAAACGGATCCTCCGAAGGGTCCACGGCAAGGATGATCCCGTCCACTCGTTTCTTGAGGGTGGGATGGGTCCAGAACCCAAAATCCAGCGTCACGCGGGCGGTGCTTTCCACGGCCGGGTTGGCGTAGACCATCGCCAGCCGTTCTTCGCGAAAGCTCGTGGTTTGCGCAATGTTCAGGTGATCGGGGCTGTATAAAACGATATCGGCTTTGAGGAATCGATAGGGTGCCACGACTCCTTCAAACAGAGCCCGGTATACGGCGAGCTGAAACAACGTGCTCAGAACGACAAAAATAATTCCGCAAATCGCGGCGAGCAAACGTTTGCCTTCAAAGATGAGTTGCAGCCACGCCAGGAACACATCGCCGGGCCAGACGAGGCGACGGATCAATGCCCAACTCATCAACAGGCTCCGGCTTGGCAGCGGTTAAGAGGCCGACAGCGAATGGAAGTATTCATTTGGATGCCAGGAAGCGAACCACCACCTGCGCGCCAGAATACGCGCTGGCCAATTCGGGTTGATCCAGGTCCACCGTGACGCGGAGCACCCAATTATCCGAGGGTTCTTGCGGATTGAGGGAACGAAGGATGCTTCCCCTGGCCATCGGTTCGATCGCGCGGATCTTTCCCTTTAAGGGTTTGGCGAACATATCGCCTGTCACTTCCGCCGGTTGCCCAACCTTCAGACGACGAACATCGCCCGAATAGACCTCGGCCTCGGCCCGCATGTGATCCACGTCGCCGATGGCCATCACGCCATCGCTTTTTTGCATTTCGCCTGGCCATGTTTCGATGGATAGCACCTCGCCATCGATCGGCGAACGGAGTTGGGTGATTGCCGCCAGGGCTTTGGTGCGAGAGACTTCCGCCTCTGCTTTGGCCACGTCCGACTCGGCGATTTGCACATCTTCCGGGCGGACGTGCTTCATTGCTTCCAGGTGTTTCCTGGCTTGATCCAATTGCCGTAGGGCGACATCCCGTCTGAGCCTGTTGGTATCGACTTCCTCGGACGAAACCGCGTTCTCATTCCCGAGCTTGATCCGCCGTTGGTAGAGATTGTTTTGGAGTTCACATTCAGCCTCCAAGCTCGAAACCAACGAGTTCTGAGCCGCCAACTCGGCGGGCTCCACGCCGGCTTTCGTTAAAGCGAGTCGATCCTTTGCCTCCTGGAGCGAAGCTTCCGCCACCTGGAGCATCCCCTTCGCAATGTCCGTATGAAACGTGGTTGCGAGGAGCTGGCCTTTGGTCACCCGGTCTCCTTCTTTCACCTCCAAAGTGCGAATCACCGGAGTTTCGTAGGTGAAAAATGGCGCCTGGAGATAAATGATATCGTCCCCGGGGAGCAGGCGTCCAAGCGCCGAGATTGGCCGCTCCGAGACGGTGTCGGCCGAAAACACAGGAACGGGCGAAATCAGAATAGCTGCAACAAATGCGTAAAAACACCTCATAACAATTTCTCCAAGCCCCTCGGCCCTTTGAATACCATGGGGAAGAGCTTTGCGAGGAATATCTGTAGGCAGAAATTGCGGGCTGAAAACCGCCACCATTTCAAGGCGCGTCGGGCCACGCTGGCTGATTTGGGCGGAGATTTTCACTGACTCCGCTCTCTAATTTTAGTTGGTTGAAGGGTGTTAAGATGGACGGATGACCGACTCAGCCGGCCGCATTGACTTTAAAAACAATTAAACCGTTTCTCCATATGGTGCGCTCGTGAATTATTTCACAAACTCGAAACCCAAGATGGAAGCCGGCCAGGTTCGTAATATATGGGAGGTCTTCTCGCTGATCAAAAAACCGCTCGCCCAAGTGGCAGCGCAAATCTCCCAACAGGCTGCGGAGTTCGATCCTGCCATCGAGCCTTACGTCTCCAACGCGTCTGAGACGCATGGGAAACGGATTCGCCCAGCCTTGGCGCTCCTGACGGCGGGCGCTTTCGGCCCCATTGCGCCAGAGCATATCCGGATCGGCGTGATCCTTGAGATGATCCATTTGGCGACTCTGGTGCATGACGACACCGTGGACGGCGCGGATTTGCGGCGAGATCAGGCCAGGCCGGAAGCGCATTGGGTCGACGCCACGAGTGTTTTACTCGGCGATTGCTTCTTTACCCGCGCGATCGAAATGAGCACGCAATTTGAGAGCTCGTACATTTGCCGCCGCGTGGTCTTGAGCGTGAAAGAGGTGTGTTCGGGCGAAATCATTCAAGCCCAGCGCCATTTTGATTTGAAACTGAAAGCCGACGACTACTTCAAAGTCCTCGAAATGAAGCCGGCCGCGCTGTTCGCCAGCGCGACGGAACTCGGCGCTCTTTTAGCCGGCGCGAGTCCCCAAGCGACAGAGGCGATGCGGGTTTACGGCACCAAACTGGGAATCGCCTGCCAGGTTTACGACGATTGTTTGGACCTCGTCGGCGACGAAAAAGAGGCGGGAAAAAGCCTGCGCATGGATCTTAAGAAAGGGAAACTCACCCTCCCGTTATTAAACTTGCTCGAGGCATCGGACTCCAAAGAACGGGATAGGATCAGCGACATGATCCTGAACGGCGGCGAACCGGAATTCGACGAAATAGCGCAGTTGGTCCGCTCGGAAGGCGCGCTGCATCAGGCGTTGGAAACGGGCCGCTCCTTTGTGGCCTCGGCGCAGTCGCAGCTCACCTGCCTGCCGGCCAATCGCTACAGTGAAGCGTTGGACGAAATCGGCCACGTGCTGATTTCACGGCTCAATCGGTTCGACATCTAAGCTCCCGAGACATTGATTGGCTGGGTAGGGATTTCCCGCACGGTGCATTGAAGCCTCCAGCGAAAGGCGCTCAAGGTTTACTTTATAGGACTGACTCCTTGTATCTTCACAAGCCGGTTATCAGAAAACTCCCGATGCGGTGGAAATGCCCGCCCGAACAGCCTCTAGGAAAAGCTCCTATACGAAATCCCTTGGTTGTTGGAGAGGCACAATATAGTTTGTTATCGAGCGAATCGCTTTCCGACTGTCCGATTAGAATAAAAATATTCATCTTCATGAGACCGCGTTCGCTCCTCCTCTTCGCCCTTCTGCTTTCCCTCCCTGAGGCCCGCGCAGGCGTGCTCGTCTACAATGGCGCGGCCGCAATCACCCTCGACGGCACCATCACGAACAACCCAATCATTTTTCGCTTCACGCGTGACTACCATGTGCGGGGAAAAATCGTGCTTGCGAACACGGCACGCCAGGTTCCCTTCGCCGGGCGATTTCATGGGAGCGGCAAATACATCGCCCGGATTTCCACGCCGGACGACATCACCGGCAAGCTCGTCGGCACAGCCAGGCTCGCAAAATTCCGCGGCACGGGCATCCTCGTCATCCCCGGCCAAGGCATGGGAGTTTTGCGATACCGCCCCCGGCAAGCCGTCCGCGGACCCGATAGATTTATCGGTGACTATTTTTATAAAATCTTTCGCGACCCCGGAAATGATGCCCCCATCGCAGACTTCCCCGTCACGCGACTCGCGGTGAAAGTCACCCAGACCTTTGCCCAATTCTTTCAAGGGCTCTACACCCTTACCTCCAACTTCGAATTCAAGCCGAGCTACGCCGCAAACTACACCACCGCCTGCGAATCGGATAGCAACGGCGATTTTCTCTTGACCGGCGGCGTCTTCTATTTCCGCCTCAAATCCGACGCCGTCGGAGCCGGCAACTATCGCATTAGCCTGGACCATCGCGAAAAGGGTGACGACGCCATGCGGATGGACTTTAGTTGGAGCGCCGAAGGGCGCCGGCATGCCGCCTTTTGCAGGAACGACATCAATCCCCATTAATCATCCGAGGTAGTCGTATTCCAAGTCGCATCGCAATGGGTAGGGTAGGCATCCTGCCTGCCGAGCGAAGCTTCCAGCCTCGCATCTTCCGCCCACCCCCACTTGTAGCCGCATCCCCTCCGGGATGCGCACCTACACCACGGCGGCTAAGTGTTTATTGAAATTGGGGAGAAGGCAAAATAGGGATCAGTCAACAAATCCTGACAAAAATCACCGCCACAAATTCCGATCCAGCGTGCGGTATTGGATGGCTTCGGCGACGTGTTCGGGGCGAACCGACTCGGTTCCGGCGAGGTCGGCGATGGTGCGGGCGACCTTGAGGATGCGGTCGTAGGCGCGGGCGGAGAGTTGGAGCTCGGTCATCGCGAGGCGGAGGAGTTCCTGGCCGGCGGCGTCGAGCTTGCAGTGCTGCTTGAGCTGGGCGGCGGACATTTCGGCGTTCGTGCGTCCCTTGCGGCTGGTGGCGAAACGCGCGGCCTGCACGGCGCGGGCGGTCATCACGCGTTCGCGGATTGCAGCGGAGGGCTCCGCGCGCTCGGTGCTGGCGAGTTCGCGGTATTCGACGGCGGGGGCCTCGACGTGGATGTCGATGCGGTCGAGCAGTGGACCGGAAATGCGGTTGCGATAGTTTTCCACCTCGCGCGGGGAGCAACGACATTCGCGCTTGGGATCGCCGAAGTAGCCGCATTTGCAGGGATTGAGGGCGGCGACGAGCATGGCGTTGGCGGGAAAGGTGATCGTGCCGGCGGCACGGCTGATGAGGATTTTGCGGTCCTCGAGCGGCTGGCGGAGCACCTCTAGCGTGGAGCGTTTGAACTCGGGGAGTTCGTCGAGGAAGAGGACGCCGTTGTGGGCGAGGCTGACTTCGCCGGGCGAGGGATTCGTCGAGCCGCCGACGAGGCCCACGTCGGAAATCGTATGGTGCGGCGCACGGAAGGGGCGGGAGGCGCACACGCCCGCGCCATTCGAGAGGCCGGCGACGCTGTGGATTTTTGTGGTCTCGATGGCCTCCTCGAGGGTGAGCGGCGGCATGATGGATGGAATGCGCTTCGAGAGCATCGATTTCCCGCTGCCGGGCGGGCCGATCAAAATGAGGGCGTGGTTGCCCGCGACGGCGACCTCGATGGCGCGCTTGACCTGCTCCTGGCCTTTCACGTCTGCGAAGTCGAGTTCGTCGGAAAGGGCGTCTCGTGGGGTAAAGTCGGCGGCAACGGGATCGAGTTCCTTTTGCCGCGTGAGGAATTCGTAGGCCTCGCGCAGGCTGCGCACGCCGAAGACATCGATGCCCGTGACGACCGCCGCCTCGGCGGCATTGGCAAGCGGGAGGATGACGGCTTTTTTCTTTTGCCGGCGGGCCTCGAGGGCGATGGAGAGCGCCCCTTTGATCGGGCGCACTTCGCCGTTGAGGCCGAGCTCGCCGGCGATGAGGCACCGATCCAGCCGCGGCACGTCCGCGCCGTCGGCCACCACGCACATCCCGAGGGCGATGGGCAGGTCGAAGCTGGGGCCTTCCTTTTTGAGGTCGGCGGGGGCGAGATTGACGGTCGTGCGCATGCGCGGCCAGCGCAGGCCGCTATTCGAGATGGCGGTCGTGACGCGGTCGCGGCTCTCCCGCACCGAGGCGTCGGGCAGGCCGACGATCACCAGCACGGGCTCGCCGTTGCCGGAATTGACCTCTACCTCGACCTGCAACGCGTCCACGCCGCGCAGCGCGGCGGAGAAAACCCTCGTGAGCATGGGAAGGAATTACCCTCCGGGCGCGTGGTCGCGAAGATAAAAACGTGGCGCGACTCCCAAGCCGGTTGCGCTCGGCGGTCGCAGCACGCCGCGCTCGAAGATCCAGCCCGTAAAGGGATCGTCAGCGAGCAGCCACGCGCCGTCGAGATCCGCGTAATCCGTTCCTTGCGCAATGGCGGCGCCGGCCGCGATCAACACGCTGCTTTCCAGCATGCAGCCGACCATCAACTTGCGGCCGAGCGCGCGGCCCCGTCGCACCATGCGGCGTGCGGGCGTGATGCCGCCGCACTTCACCAGCTTGATGTTGAAGCCATCGAAGCGCTCCGCGACCCGCTCCACGTCGGCTTCCGTCACGCAACTCTCGTCCGCGAAAATGGGCAGCGCGCATTCCGCGGGCAGAGCGTCGTCCTCCTCCACCGGCAGCGGCTGCTCGATGAAATCGACTCCAAATCGCGCAAACCCTTTCGCCAGCACCGGCAAATCGTGGTCCGACCACGCGCAGTTCGCGTCCACCGCGATGAGCGCCTCGCTTCGTGCCCGCACGCGTCGCACGGTTTCCATGCTGGCGGCCGCATCCGACTTGATCTTGATGCGCGGGAAGCCCTCGAGTTCGTCCAGCTTTTCCTCGAGCTCTTCCGGAGTCGAAAGTCCGATCGTGCAAAAGGTCTCGACCGCGACGGGGGCTTTCCCCCAGACGAGTTCGGCGACCGTTTTTTCCTCGCGACGCGCCAGCCAGTCCCACAACGCGACATCGACCGCGCATTGGGCTGCACGCGACGGGGCGAGCCAGTGCCATGCTTCCTGCCAGGCGCGCTCGATATCCGCGGAGGTCGATAATTCCAAGGTCTCCAGCCAATCGCGCGCCGCCTCGAGTTTTTCGCCGACGCGTTCCCAGGTCTCGTCGTAGAATGCATTCGGCGACGCCTCGCCGTAGCCAGTCACGCCCGCGTGCTCGATGTGCACGAAGACATTCCGCACCTCGCGACGCCGCGCACGGCTGATCCGAAACACATGCCGCGGGTGCAGCTCCCGACTGGTCCAGCGCAACTTCATGGGCGGCGTGCGGAATGTCTTTTCACGGCGGAGGAATTTCTGAAACCGTAGCGTTCACTCGCGCATGCCCGACAGCCAATTCTTCCCGTGGATCGCCGGCCGCTCGGTGCAGGGCCGGGAAATCATCGTCCAATCGAACTTCGATCCCGCGCTCCCGCCGCCCGCGAATCTCACGCTGCTGATCGGCGGGCAACACGGCGACGAACCCGCCACGGTCGATCTGCTGGAGAGCTTTGAATGTCCGACGGAGCCGACGGCGATCCTTGCGTGCGCGAACCCCGACGGTCTGATCGCCGGCACGCGCACGAATGCCCGGGGCGTGGACCCAAATCGCAACTGCGGTTTCAACTGGTCAGCGGCGAGCGAGGAACCGCCGGGGCCGCATCCGTGGTCGGAACCGGAGTCCGTCGCGATCCGCGATTACATCCTCGCCTTTCGGCCGGCGAAAATCGTGACCCTGCATTGGGCGCTCGCGGAGGTCGATGCGGATGGCGCGCAGTCCACGCCGCTGGCCGAGGCGATATGGGCGGCGTTGAGCCCCGCGCAGCAGGCCGTCTATCGGTTGCGCGTCACCGAGATCGGACGCGGCCAGCGCTATTTGCAGCGGAGCTACGTGGTGTGCCCGGGCTCGCTCGGCCAGTGGTGTGGATTTGGCCTGCGATATCCTGATGGCTCCGCGCCGGCGATGGTGACGCTCGAGCTGCCCTACGATCCGGCGGTGGATCGGCCGCCGGATGAGCTGCCGGCCGATCATTTGGAAACGGTGCGCGCTCGTTGGGCGCACGACCGCGAGGGTTATCTGCGGGCCGTTGCGCCGGGCGTGCATGCCATGTTGACCGCCGCCTGCCGGCATCCTGCTCCCGGCGACGCGATCAATCGTTCGTCTTGACGACCTTCACCTTCTCGGTCCTCGAGCGCTCGCCGTCGGAACTCTGCGCGTAGAACTTGAGGATCGTGTCCTTCACCAGGGGTTTGAACTTAAACAGCCACTGGCCGTTCGGCTTGATCGAGACGTGTTTCGTGACGTTCTTGCCGGGCTTGGCCTTGTATTTGATGACGACTTTCTGGCCGACGGCGGTGCCCTTGATCTTCACGGTGGTAGCCTTGGTCTTGATCGTCTTCTTCCCCTTCACCGCGATTTCGGGAACAGGTGCGGGCGTGGAGGCGGCCCAGGCACCCAGGGTGAGCTGAATCGTGGAGCCGGGCGTGACGGTGCCATCGAATTTCGACGGAACCTCGGGGCCGTTCGGCGCGGGCGGCACGGGACCGCCATTTTCGTCATACGCGAAGCCGTAGGCGGAGCCCATTGTCTGGCCCTGCGCGTTGGTCGTGGCGCCGGCCGGGCGCTGGAAAATGGGGGTGCCGCCGGCGAGCGCCGTGTGCATGAAGAGCGAGAAGAGATTTTGCGTGGCGCCGGCGGGATACCAGTTGGCCTGCGTGCCCCAGAAGGCGGACGTGCCGTTGTTCCCCGGGGTGACCGCGGGATTCAACGCGCCGGACGCCACGCCCACGCCGCGGTTCAGCGCGGTGACGATGTAGTTCTCGATGCTGGCCAGCACGGAGGCGGGCGCGCTGTTCGGCGTGAGCTGGATGGAGCTGTCGGCAAAGAAACCGGCGTTGCCAAAGACCATCTGGCCGGGGGTGAGCATCAGGCTCACGTAGGGCTGCTTCGAGAAGACATACTGCGAGTGCGGGGCGGGATCGCCGGTGCCGAGGGTGGGCGAAAGCGTGAGGGCGTTGCCGTTGATTCCGGAGATGGTGGTGGTGGATTGGCCGGAGAGGTTGGGGCTAAGGCCGGCGCCGGAGACGAACATGCCGGATTGCAAGCCCGTGACGGCGGAGTCGAGGGTGAGCGTGGTCACACCGCCGGTCGTGGTGATGCTGCCGGTGATTTGCGCGCCGCTGCTGTTCGTGAGGACGGAGACGCCGACGGGATTGAAGACGTAGAAGACCGAAGCGTCGCTCGCGCCGGTAAATTTCAACGCGGGAAGCGAGACGCTCGTGCCGGGGTAGGTCTGCGTGACGGGGGCGACGGTGTAGGATTGCCCGGGAATGCCGGCGGGATTCGACGGAACGCCTTGAATTTGCAGCGTCGAGGAGGCGAAGAGCGTGTTCAGGTCCGCGTTAAAAATCGTGTGCAGCGTGCTGCCGAGGTTCAGGTAATTGCCCGAGGAATCCTGCGCGGTGAGGTAGGCGCCGGGGTTCAAAATTCCGCCGGCCTGACCGTCGATGCTGTTTGGAAGATAAACCATGTCCGCGTAGGGCGTTCCCGCCGAGCCCTGCGCCTGCATGAACGCCGTGTAGGCACTGAGAATGGAGGCGCGGGTGACGGCCGAGTTGTTGAGCGGCTGACCGTAGATATTGCCGGCGGTGGAAAGGCCGTTCAGGCCAATCGTGAGCGGGAACACGAAGCCGTCCACCGTCTGGATGTCGATGGTGGCGTTTTGCGCGACTCCGCCGACGGGCGCGGGCACCGTGATTTCCACGATGGAGTAGGGCGGGTAGGAGGAATTGGTGCCGGGATTTGGCGGCTGCTGGCCGAAGGTCACGGACGGCGCGGGCTGCCCGTTTGCGACGATGAAGAAATAAAAACGGCCGCCGGTGAATTCCGTGAGCGTGTCGAGCGTGATCGCGCTGATTTGTCCCGCGCCCGTGCCGACCGGGTAGCTTGAAATGGTGCCGCTGGATTGCGAAACGAGCGTGCCAGCGGGGCCGAGCACGAGGTTGCTCCCCGTGCTGAAGCCCATCACGTAGATCGAGTAATTGGCGGGAGCGAGGCCGGTGGAGTTCGTGATGCTGATCGTGTAATTGTCCGCCAGCGCGCGGCTGGGAATCAGAACGGTTGAGGCCAGGGCGAGGGCGACGACGAGGACTTGCAGCGAGCGAGACTTCATTTTGCGGAGAATAAACCGCGCGCTGCGAATTGTCGAAACGTTCAAAAGATCGGTAGTGTCCTATTTTGAAATCAGATCGATTTTAAAATCGAGTCCGCAAACCACTGTAGCGCATCGCGCGCTGAATTTATCCCGCGAGCTTTGGGAACGATTGTAATTTCCGGGGCTTTTCTAGTGCCGTCCCCCAGCTTTTCCCAAGCGTAAGCGCGTGTGACGCCGTCGGGATGGTTTTCTAAACTGAAAACTTCGACTGATCGAGATTCGTTCGATCCTGAGAATTTAATAGTTTCGACATGAGATTGGATATGCTTGGCCGTGGCGTTTGTCTGGCGTTCAACAAGTAGGTGGATGGCTGCGATTCTTGGGGTTTTTATGGGCATGCCACTACACCTCTTTCATGCTCGTCACGCCTGCAAAATAAACCTTTGGATAATCACCGCGTCCCCAAACGGTGGAGATGCAAATATCCTTTCGCCTTTATCCTAGGTGCGATGCCAACGCTCGTCGTCCACGGCACGGCGGACGACTTCATTCCGCTCGCGGACGGCCAGCGTCTCTTTCGCGCCATTCCGGACCCGCGGAAGCGCTGGCTCGCGGTCGAGGGCGCACTGCATGGCAATGTGCTCGGCACGCCGCAGGCGGTTTTTGCGGAAATGGCAACGTGGATGCTTCGCTGGGAGCGCGTCGCTGATCCGCGATTTCCGTTCGGGTCGTAGGTTGCCATTCGATTCGGCCCGGGCCATATTGCCGACATGAAAGTCAGGCTCCCGCTCGTTTTTCTCGGGGCATTCACGATCATGGCCCTCACACGTGCCGCCGCCCCCGCGATCACCGTTCAAATCGTCAACAACAGCGGAGTCGCCTCCGGCAGCATCTACCTCCTGCTCACGGGAAATCCGGTAAGCGCCAGCGGGATCACCGCGAACACGCCGACGCTGCTGAACGCGCTGACGAATAACGAATTCACCCTCACCAGCGCCTCCGCGGGGCGGCTTTACATATCGTATAACAACCCGGTCGCCGCCAACGAACTGCCGACCTCGACCACGCGCTTCGACAAGGTCGAGTTCACCTATCCCGGCGCGGCGAACCTCACCGCCGTTGATTTCTTCGGCATTCCGCTCCAGCTCACGACGCTCGACGGCTCGAGCAACACGCTCCAGAACCTCACGTTCTACGCCTCGGCGAACACCCTCTCGAGCGAGCTCACCGCCCTCGCGCCGAACGCCCTCGTCACCGCCAATGGCCAGCCCGGCGGCGCTTTCGTGCGCGTGCTCTCGCCCGTGAAATCCCCGGCGTCCTACCCGAGCATGCAGAATTACGTGAACTCGCTTGCGGGAAAAACGATCACCATCGACGGCACCTACGTCGGCTTCGTCGCGCCGAGTCCGAACACCTACAACTATACCGGCACGTTTGGCTCCGACGGCTCGATCACCCTCAGCGGCACGATGAGCGCCGCCGCCGTTCCCAATGCCCAGGCGCTCACCGTGGACGGCTCCACGCTCGCGACTGCGATCTACACCTGCAACGGTGCCTACAACGTCGCCACCGCGAGCAACAATCCCCAGCAAGTCTCGAACAACGACGTCTATGCCGCCATCTATGCGGCCTTCATCGGCGGCTTCAACTTCGGCTACATCGGCGGCAACTACGGCTCCAGCAGCAGCGGCTGGTATGGCACCACGCCCTATTATCCGCCCTACGCCGCCGCCCGGTCCGCCGACAGCTATTACAACCAATACGCCTCCCTCATCGCGGCGAATTCCGACGCCTACGGCTTCCCGTTTTCCGATCTGCTCCAGCCCGTGCAGGTCGCGCTGAATCCCGGCGGCGCCGGGCCCTATCCCGTGCAGACGCTCGTCATCACGATCCAGCCCGACAACATGCTCGACGCGCCGGTCATCTCCTCGTCGTCCGTCACCACCAACTCGATTACCGTGAATTGGGGCGCGGTTACCGGCGCCACCAGCTACACGGTGAACGTCTCGCCGCCCCTGCCGGCGCAGTCCGCGACGACCTCGCAGACCACCTACGCGATCACCGGCCTCAATCCCGGCACGCCTTACACCGTCTCCGTCTCCGCGACGAATGGCAGCGCCACCTCCGCCGCCATGCCCGTCGTCATTTCGACCACCGGCACGCCGACTCCCGTCACCGGCAACATCACGTGGAACTTCATTCCAAATTTCACCGGCACTTTCAGCGGCCACACGATCACCTTCAACGGCGTCACCCAGACGCTCCCGGGCACCGCCAATCCCGCGCTCCAGTTCAACAACGTCCCCGCCGTCCCCGGTCAGCAAAACGCCTACGTCTTCACTTGGAAGGACGCGAGCGGCAGTCTCGTCTATAGCACCATCCTCTACGTCACCTTCGACGCCAGCCCCTCCACGGGCATGGGCACGATTAACCAGGCCGCCGCCGCCACCTTCATGGCGGCGAATCAAAACACTCCCACCTACGCGGTCGGCGTGGCCTTCAACCTCTTCCTCAGCATCCAGCCGAGCATCCAGCGCACGGTCGCTCCGGTCGGCTCAGCCGAGCCCACGCCGGACCAGCCCACCATCTTCGCCTCGAAAATTTCCGCCACCACTTTCGACCACCATCGGCAGGTGAAACTCGAGGGCGTCGTTCGCGACCCCGATGGCATTGCCCGAGTCACCCTCGCAGTCATCACCAAAGGCGGCGTGAAGAAATTCTACACCGCCCGACTTCATGGCAAGACCTGGACCGCCGCAGTCCGCCGCCTCGCCTCGAAAGAACTCCGAATCAAGACCACCGTCGAGGACCGGAAGGGCAATCTCGCGACCAGAAAATACACGGTTAAAGTTTTGTAGCACTGCCGCCTTCGTCCGTTACAAAGCAGTCATGTCCTACGAACGCGCCCGGGAATTGATCGACGCCGCCCACGGCGCGGACCCCCACCGCACCGCCGACGGCCACCCCGCCGAACTCGCCTACGCGGACCACATGGAGCGATGGGTCGCCCGCCTGCAGTCCGCCGCGTCGCCGTTGCTTCTGCTCGCCGCCCGCTGTCAGCACCTCGAACGCTGGACCGTTCCCCGCGCCACCTACCCCGAGGGCAAGGCCGGCTATTACGCCTGGCGCCAGGGGCTTTACCGCACGCAGGCCGAACGCGCGCGCGCGCTCCTGCTCGAGGCCGGAATATCGGCCGCGGAGGCCGACGACGTGGCGACCTGGGTTTCCAAGACCGGGCTCGGCACGAATCCCGGCACCCAGGCGCTGGAGGACGCCGCCTGTCTCGTATTTTTGGAAAACGAAATCGCCAGCTTCGCCGCCGCGCACGCGGACTATCCGCGCGAAAAATTCGTCCGCATTCTCCAGAAAACCTGGCGCAAGATGAGCCCCGCCGCGCACGAAGCCGCGCTCGCGCTCGACCTGCCGCCGGCGATTGCGGCGCTCGTCCGCGAAGCGCTCGGTTAAGCCGGCTCCTCGACGTCGAGCTTTTCCAGATTGAGGCCCTTCGTCTCGATGCCAAAGCGCCATGTCACCCCGGCGCCGATCAACGACGTGACGACCAGCGCGTAGAGAAGCGTCGCCGTGCCGATGTCCTTCAGCAAAATCGGGAATAGAAACGCGGTCGCCACCGCGCCGATTTTCGCGAACGACGCCGCAAAGCCCGCGCCGATCCCGCGCACCTTCGTCGGGAAGACCTCGCCCGCGAGCAGATACGTCATCGCGTTCGGGCCAAGATTCGTCATGAAGTTGAAGAGCATGAAGCCCGCAAAAATCAGCAGCGTCTTCAGCACGCCCTCCGGCTGGTAGGTCGAGAGCGCGGCGATGAAGAGCCCCGCCGCGCAGCCAAGGAAACCGCCCACTTGCAGCCGGATGCGCCCCACGCGATCCACCAGCAGCACCGCCGCGACGATGCCCACGATGAGCAGCACGTCGATGAGCGCCGCGCCCTTGGCCGCCTGCATCGTGGAGTGAACGACCTCGGCGAGGTTGCGCGCATGCTCGTTCGTCTTTCCAAGCGCGGTCGTCAGGATCACCGGCGTGAAAATGCCGATGCCATACGTGCCCAGGTCCTGCAAAAACCAGGGCACCGAGGCCAAAATGGTCGCGCGGCGATTTTTCTTTTTCGTGAACAGTTTCGCGTAGCCGCCGGCGTCCGCCTTCTTTGCCGGGGGCTTGCCCGCGACGACGGCCTCCGCCTCGATCGCGCGCAGCAGCACCACCCGCTTGGGATACGACGGCTGCCGTCGCAGCAACCTCTCGACCTCTCGCTCCGCCTCCGCGATGCGTCCCTGCGCGACCAGCCAGTGGCTGCTCTGCGTCACGAAGAAGCGACCGGCCGTCACCAGCACCGCCGGCACGATCGCCGTGCCATACATGATCCGCCAGTCGCCCACGGCGCCACTCGAGCGCAGGATCAAAAAACCCACCGCCGTGCCGACCAGCGCGCCCACGGCCTGAAAGCCAAAGGCGCTGAGCACGAGCCGCCCGCGGATGCTGCTGGGGATGCTCTCCGAGATCACCATGTGCGCCGTCGGGTAATCGCAGCCGAGCGCCATTCCCATGCCGAAAAGATAAAAGATCAGCCACGGAAAGCTGTTGCAAGTCGTCACCGCGACGAGGAAGGCCGTGAAAAGCGCCATCTCGAAGATGAACATCTGCTTGCGCCCGAAGCGGTCCGCCAGCCCGCCGAGCAGCGTGGCGCCGATCAGGATGCCGAAGAGCGACGCCGCGCCGACGAGGCCCTTCTCGGTCGCGCCAGCATGAAACTCGATCGCAATGAGCGGCAGCGCCACGCCCGTCATGAAAACCACCAGCCCCTCGAAAAATTTCCCCGCCGTCGCGAGACTCCAGATGCGCCACTGCATCGAGGTCATCGGCGTTTCCGAGACCTGCGTGCCGTCGGCCCAGACCGGCGTCTCGTCGATGTATTCCTGAACGGTTTTGGCGCGATGTTCGCTCATGGTTCGGGATTGATAGGACTTCGAGCCGACGGGCGTCGAGAGGTCAATCCCGATTGTGGGTCGAATTTTCCACTGAGGACGGCCAATGGAGGACGCGACTCCAGGGAATCACTGGGAGGCGGCTGGTTCGTTCAGCCATTCGTTAATGTCCTCGATCTCTCTTCCCGTCAGCGCGCCCGGCTCGTAGAAGCCTTCGCTGCGGGATTCGACCTCACGGGCCGTGGCTCGGTCGTTGGCATAATAAGCCATGAGAAGGAGATTGGATTTGAAGCGGAGACTCTCCGGAAATTGCTTTTCGCGGAGAAGCAGTCCCTTCCGCACGCGAGGCCAATCCGCATCGCCCGATCCGAACGGGGCTCCGTCATCCTGGCCGACATAGTAAAGAGCCGTTGAGACCGCGAGAGCGTATTCCGCGTCGCGCTCTGGACTCTTTTCCGCGCCCTGCGTTTGCCGGGCGAGCCAGGCCTGCCATTCGCCTCGCTCTCCGAACCAACGTGGCAACAGATAAATCACGGTGTTTCGCAGGATGGTCGTGCGGTGGGGGCTGGTGGCCAGCGCCTTCTCTACTTCCGCGAGCACTTCTTCCTTGGGAACTTGCAGGCCGCGAGCCAGCGTGAGCATCGACTGCCAGTAGGATTCGTTGCGGTAGTCCGGCGAATGGATGGAAACCAGTTCGCGATGGGCCGTTTGCAGTCGTGAGGCGAAGAGCCTCCAGCCCTCTTCCGTCACGGTGTTTGCGTAGCCGCTGCCGCGAGCCTTCCACGCATATTCAATATAGAAATTCGCCAGAGCGAGCCGAACGGCGTCGGAATTCGGATAGCGAGCCTGCCAGTCCAGCAGCGCCTGCTCGAAGCGCGTCCAGTCGGGATCGCGAGAGCTGCCGCTGCAGCTCAGGGCATCGTAAAAAGCCTGTCGTTGCCAGGTCCCGTCCCGCAAACGTTCGGGACTTGTCTGCAAGCGCGCGGCCTCAGCTTCCAACTCGTCGAACTTCCCGCTGAACAGGCGTGCAAGTTGTTCCCGGGTGATCGCGCGATGCTGCTGCGCGTCGGTGGATCGTCCCGGGCGCAAGACGGTCGGCGAGACTGCGCTGGCGGGTGTCGGACTGGGAGCAGCTGATTGCGGTGCCGGAGAGCGGCTACAGCCGCCCAGAATGGCGCTACATAGGGCGACGATGGCAACCGGGACGGAGAAATGCAGCGGTGCGGGCGACGGCATTCCGTTAGTTATCCCGGGGGACATCGGTGTCGAGGAAAAATCGGCGGCGCAAAATTTTGGAGGGCGCGCCCTCCATTTTATTCCTGGTTCCCGCCTTCCCATAACTCGCCACTGCGTTTGGCATTATCGTCGGGGAGCAGCCCGGTCTCGGTCGAGCGGGCTGACCACCGAGAGGGCGTCCGCGTGCAGGTAGCCCATGGTCGTCTCGAGCGATTTGTGGCCCATCGCGGCCTGAAGTGCGCGCACGTTCACGCCGTCCTCGAGGCAATGCGTCGCGTAGGCGTGGCGCAGGTGGTGCGGCGTGAGGGCAGGCCGCAGTCCCAGCCGCGCGGAGACCCGGGCGAAGGCGCGTTGAACGTTCATTTGATGGACGCGCCAGCGGACAATGCGGCCGCGCCGGGGATCGCGGCACGTGCCGGCGGCGGGGAAGAGCCAGCGCCAGTCGCGGTGGTATTCGGCGTGCGGGTGTTTGCCCGCCATCAACCCGGGGAGCGGCACGGGCACGCGATTCCGAAAATCCTCCCGCCAGCCGGCCTCCGCCAGCGCGCAGGGCAGCGCGACGACGCGATCCTTGCGATGCTTCGCGTCGCGAATCCAAATGCGGGAATTGGCGGGATCGACGTCCTTGAGACGCAGGTCGAGTGCCTCGCAAAGGCGCAGTCCGCAACCGTAGAGCAGGTGGGCGATCAGGTCGATCGACGGCGTCTCGCGAAGTTCACGGAGCAGCGTGCGCGTCTCCATGCGGCCCGGCGCGATGCGCACGCGGTCCGGGCGCCGTGCGCGCAGGGCGTTCACGCCGACGAGTGGCCGCTCGAGGACGTGCGCATGGAAGAAAACGAGCGCGTTGAGGGCCTGGTTTTGCGACGAGGCCGAGCGGCGCTCATGCGCGAGTGCGGTGAGGAAGTCTTCGACCCTCTGCTCGCGGGGCGTCCCGGCCGGCGCCGTGCGCAGGAATTCGATGTAGCGCCCCAGCCACCAACAGTAGGTGCGTTCGGTCGAGAGGGCGTGGTGGCGGCGGCGGAGCTCGTCGCGCAGGCGGGAGAGGGCTTCGGTGGAATTCATCGCGGACCTTGCTAGGACCGCGTGGCGGAGGTTGCACGTCGCCGCGGTCGCGGTAGCGTCTCGGGGGTGAGCCTGTCCCGGATTCTGACGCCGTTTTCCTCGCGGAATTACCGGCTCTATTTTTTCGGACAACTCCTCTCGCTGCTGGGCACGTGGATGACGCAGACGGCCACCGTCTGGCTGGTCTATCACCTCACGGGCTCGCCGTTCTGGCTCGGCGCGGTCACGCTGCTGGGACAGGCGCCGGCGATTTTTCTCAGCCCGCTTGGCGGCGTGTGGGTGGACCGCGTGGACCGGCTCAAAATGCTGATTGGCACGCAGACGCTTGCCATGATCCAGTCGCTGCTGCTGGCGTGGTTCACGTTCAGCGGGCGGCTCGACATCGGCTGGCTTACCGGGCTGGCGATGCTCCAGGGCCTCATCAACGCCTTCGATCTGCCCACGCGGCAGTCGCTCAACGTCCTGCTCGCCGAGAAGCGCGAGCATCTACCGTCGATCATCGGGATGAACTCCTCGATGTTCAATCTCGCCCGGCTCGCGGGTCCGGCGGTGGCGGGTTTTGTGATCGCGGGCTATGGCGCGGGCTGGTGTTTTCTCATCGACGGATTGAGCTATCTGGCGGTGCTCGCGGCGATCTTCTGCATGCGGCTCGAGCAGCCCCGGCCGGTGCGCAGCGGGCGCTCCGTGTGGCACGAGATGCGCGAGGGAGCCCGCTACGCGTGGGGTTTTCTGCCGATCCGCGTCGTGCTGCTCTTCACGGCCGCGATGGGAATTTTCGGCATGTCGTTCGCGGTGCTCATTCCGGTTTATGCGAAGGTCGTCTTCGGCGGTGATGCCCGCACGCTCGGATGGCTGATGTCCGCCTCGGCGGCGGGCTCCGTCCTCGGCGCGTTGCATCTCGCGGGGCGGCGCAGCATTCGGGGCTTGGGCCGCACGATTCTTTTCGGCGGGCTGGCGGCCTCCACCGGGCTGGCGGTGCTCGCGGGCTCCAAAAATTTGGAACTCTCGATGGGCTGCCTGCTCCTCACCGGCATGGGGGGCATCCTCGTTTTCGCATCGAACAACACGCTCGTGCAAAACCTGGTCGAGGAGGGCATCCGCGGCCGCGTGATGAGCATCTACACGGTCGCGTTTCTGGGCGGCATTCCGCTCGGGAGCCTGCTGACCGGCACGCTGGCGGATGCATGGGGTCTGCCGCTCGCAACTGGCCTGAACGCCGCGTCGTGCCTCGTCATCACGCTCGTCTTCGCGGCCTGGCTGCCGCGCCTGCGCGCGGAAGCCCGTCCGGTGCTGGAACGGGCAGGTCTGCTGCCGGCCGCCGGAAAATAGCGCGGCGCAGCGGCATTCCTGACAGCCACCGGAGCGGTCGATTGCGAACCCCTTGACAAGGAGGTCGCTCATCGTCATCGCCGCGCGCAAAATTTATTTTTCTTCCTTTGGTCTCTGTGAAGGGGCCATCGAACCAAAAATATTTTTGCAAACCTTTGAACAACGGCGGGGTTCCTCTGTCGAAAGCTTAACCACATTAACTAAATCGCGGGAGATCGAATAACCGACCCACCTGCTGCGTCTTAACCAATGAG
>Ga0070661_100000453_pt1 | contig 31289 bp, 24 predicted proteins | sample KBSC43metaG_FD_64663 | JGI IMG/M metagenome (GOLD analysis project Ga0070661, IMG submission 64663) | Corn rhizosphere microbial communities from Kellogg Biological Station, Michigan, USA - KBS C4-3 metaG | ecosystem: Host-associated > Plants > Roots > Rhizosphere > Soil ... | reverse complement strand
TCGCTGCTGGACGGCACCAATCTCGATCTGCTGTGGGGCACGGGCGATTGCGGCAACGACACGATCTTCGGCGAATACAATCGCCCGGTGAAAACGCCAGAACCATCCTCGATCGCACTCCTGGCGGGCGGGCTTATCGCGCTTCGTCGCCGCCGGACGAAATAATTCGCATGTGCACCATGAATGCGGGGCGGTTCGCGCCCGGCATTTCATTTTTATACTGGAAGATAGCGCCGGACGTTTGCGAGAAAATCCATTTCCGGCCCCGGCGGGCGACCGGCGAGCACCCAAGCCCCGAGTAACGACGCAAGGAACACCACAGTTCCGATCACAACGTCCGAGATCAATCGCACATTGCCCTCGACGGCAATCAGAGCATTGAAAATCAGGACTGCGGCCGCCATGCACAGTGCCGCAACAACGGGACGCCACAAGCATCCCACATAGTCGGCGAGTGAAAGCCCTAGAAGCCTGCCCGCAACGAGATACAGTCCGGGCAGGAAAAGCACCGCTGCAAGCGCCCGGACAATCGCGATATCAATTACCGAATGGGTGAGGAAGGCGACCGGTACCACGGCTGCCACGAGAATAATTGTTCGAAGCCAGATCATTCGCGCACCGACATGAGGAAGCCCAAACGCATCGAACAAAGCATAAGAGCCGCTGCTCAACCCGATAATACCTGCCCCAATGGACAGCCACGCCACCAATGGACCGATGCCAGCCCATTTCGGACCGAGGACGAGATTGGCCATATCGTCGGCGACCAGAGCTACACCAACGCTTGCCGATATGCAGATCACGGCCGACCAACTCAACGTGCGCAGAAAAACCTGCGCGAGTGCCGCCCCATCCTGCTGCAAACGAGACATGACCGGATAAAGCACCGCCACCATCGGCTCGTTGATCTCCCGTGAGGGGCTAGCGGCGATGTCGGAGGCGACCGAATAGCGGCCCATCAGCGACGATCCACCGAAGCCGCCGACCACGACCTGATCGATCTGGCCGTGAAGGTAAGCGCCAATGGAACGCAGGAATGTCCAAATCGAAAAGGACCAGATCTCACGAACCTTGGAAAGCGTGAACCGCGGACGGTGACTGTCCATAATGTAGCTCAGGACGATCAGCGTCACCTGTCCGCTCAGCATACCGGCCACAAGCGCCCAATAATTCCTTAAAACAAAGGCGAGCACGATGGTGATAACGAAGGAGATTACCTTCGGATAGACGTTGTAAGCGAAGAACCTGCCGAATCTGAGATCGCGCCGGAAATTGACCGTGCCGATGTTTTCCAGTCCGCCGAGGATTGCGCGCAGGGCAAGACATTGCATCACCGGCACCACGCGCGGCTCATGAAAATAGAATTCCGTGAACGGCGAAACCGCAAGGATCGCAACGGCGATGACCAGTCCCAGCAAAAACGATATGGTCCATGCCGTATTGAAATGCTCGTCTGTGGGTTCCTCGAGTCGGATGAGAACGAGTTTCTGACCGGTCTGATTGAACATCTCCAGCGTGCCGACCACAATCATCGCCATTGCCACGATGCCGAAATCGCGCGGCGTCAAGAGGCGTGCGAGTATGACGGTGCTGACGAGGCCCGTGAGGCGCAACGCCCAGCGCAGCGAAATCATCCAGAAAGCGCCGCTGCGCAGATGCGCGCCCCAATTCATTTGCCCGGAACTGTCCGGCGGTGTGCCATTCATTGTCGTGTTCGCATCGTCCTGACGCCTTTCAATGGGCGCCGGTCATCGGGGCTTGGGAAGGTCCGGGGGTTCATGATGCGGTCGATTTCGTTGAGATTCGGGAAACGGCCCATGGGAGAAAACCGGCCGGTTCGGCAGCGGCCTCTATAGATTGCCCGCACAGAATTATCTATCCGCAAAAGCCGGCCGGCTTGGCGGGTCTCACTGCTTGGTTTGCGGCCCAAGCTCGCATAAGTTGGGGTTTCAGCCCTGCCACACGCAAAGGGACAGCGCCATGAACAATCTGGCCCCCGCCCTCCTCAACAGCCCGATTCAGATGCCACTTCGGTGTCGGATCGTGCTGGCGATGATCGTCTTGGCACTTTCGGTCTTGGTGTCCGCAACAAACGGTTACGCGGCCAGCGATGCTTTCATTACGTATGTCGTTCACGGCGAAAGCGGCGGGATCACCGAGAATGTGCCCGTGACGTTCGGCGCCATCTTCGCAAAGGGAGACGTGCCACCCGGCTCATCCGTCGCCGCCAGAGATGGCAAGGGGAATCCACTCCCCCTGCAGGTCGACGTCAAAGCAAAACATCCCGATGGCTCGCTACGCCACGCAGTGCTGACCGTCACAATCCCCCATCTGTCGGACGGCAACGACGTCAGCGTGTCGCTCTCGCGCGGTCCGAAAGAGGCGACGGCCCCGCTGCCATCGACTGCATTGCCCCGCGATTTCGACACGGTCCTGACGCTGAAGATGAAGGACGGGCGGATGCTGCATGCTTCGGCGCGCGATCTTCTGAAAACAGCCAAGCCCGATCTCTGGCTTTCCGGCTCGCAAGTCACCGAATGGTGGATGACGGGACCGTTGAGAGACGCGCAGGGAAAGGCCGATCCCCATCTCTCGGTTCGCTTCGGCATTCGCAGCTATGGCGCGGGCCGCCCCCTGCGCGTCGAGGTCGACGTCGAAAACACATGGGTGTGGGTGCCCGGCCCTCGCACGGAATTTTACGACGCCAAAATCACTGCCCATGGCAACACTGTGTTCGAGCAGGCCGGCATGGCACATGCCACATATACACGCTGGCGCGAAGTGTTCTGGTGGGACAAGCCAGTTTCCGCTTATGTCGAACAAAATCTCGCCTATCTGAAGAAAACACGCATCGTCGCCAACTATGTGGCGGACAGAACTGATGCCAAGGCAGAACTGGATAGGACTTATCCCCACTTCCAATCATCGGACCGCCGCCCGCTTCAGGCCGGAATCATCACCGCGTACATGCCGACAACCGGTGGCCGCGGAGACATCGGCATGCTGCCATCGTGGACCGTGGATTACCTCCTGACTATGGACCAGCGCGGTTACGAAATGACGCTGAAAAGCGGCGATCTTGCAGGCGGCTTCTGGTCTCACTTGCGCAATACCAAAACGAACCGTCCGGCAACCGCGGAAGAATTTCCGAATCTCAGCACGCACTCCAATTTTGTCGGAAGGCCAGGAAATCTCGAGATTTCGGATACCGGCGGGGTCAAGCCGACCCTTGTGGGTCAGAGCGCCCACGAGCCATCCCTTGCGTTTATCCCCTATGTGATCACAGGAGACCGCTATTATCTCGAAGAGCTCGAATTCTGGTCGCAATGGAACGCCTGGGGCACGGCGCCGGGGTATCACGGTTTCCAGCAGGCCCTCGTCAGCTGGGACGAATTGCGCGGTCAGGCATGGTCCCTGCGTACACTTGCACAGGCTGCTTACATCGCACCGGATTCGGATCCGCTAAAAGCCACCCTGCTTCGCGAACTGAAAGCGAATATCGACTATTACGACAAGACATTCGTCAACAATCCGCAGGCCGATTTGCAACACACGATCTCGGTCGCTCACCCGGGAGTAAAACCGGCACCCACAGATTATCCGCCGTGGATGGACGATTATTTGACATCCGTATTGGGTTACATCGTGGATCTCGGCTTCGAGAATGCCCGCCCGTTCGCCGCCTGGAAGGCGTATTTCCCCGTTCAACGTATGATCAACAAAGACTATTGCTGGATGCTGGCAACGCCGTACCACATATCGGGAGTCAATCCGTACAGCCGTCCGAGCTGGGCGGCGATCTATCGCGCCACATTCGAATCCGCCCAGAGAAGCAAGCAGAAAGTGGATGTCTCCGACGTCATGTGTGGCTCCGATCAGATGGCGTTTGCTTTGGGTCTGAAGCCGGGGGAGATGTTGAGCGGTGCAGCCGGCGGTTATCAGGCAAATCTGCAACCCGCATTGGCCGCAGCTGTAAACCTCGGCGTGCCCGGCGCGGAAGAGGCCTGGGAAAAATTCAAAACGGTGACCAAATCAAACAAGTATTTTCCGCAATGGACGATCGTACCATGGACAAAAAATTGATCGCCGAAGATATTTGATCGGAGAAAAGATCGAATTTTATTGCAATATATCGAGCCCCATACGCTTACATATCTCGCGTAGGTCATAATTGCGGGCAAGATCCGACGCCATACTTCTTTGGGAATCGTCGGTGTCCTTGGGTACGGACCTGCGGTATTTGGAATTGCCTATTTTCGTACAATGTCCCTCGTGGATCGCGCGGCCGGAAAGAACCTTGGTTGGCCCATGGTAGCGACGGTGCCAATAATAAATTCCGGTTCCATGATCCCAGTAGTAACCAGCTCGCCGTTTGCGCTCTTCGTCGCTGGGGCAGTTTATATGGTCGGCAAATCCCATCCACCATCCGCACCCCTTATCGAATTGGTCCTTGCTCGCTTCCATCGTAGTGCACCCAATCAATTCCCAATGCCGCCGGTAGCGCTTGCTAAAGGCGTGCCGCCAACCCTGGTCAGATTTCGTAACGAATATCTCGCCAGGCTTGAGCGCATTGAACTCTGACGCAATGCTTTCGAGCAGCGGCAGCCTGACGAGCAAATCGGAATGCCAGAAAGCAAGCCGGGGCGCCCAGAGAAACGCAAACTCCATGACAAAGTGCGGATAGAGAACCGGCAGCCCGAGCCCCTCGTTGAAGTCGACGACAACCGCCTCCGGCAGTAGATCCCGTGGCGGACCAACGCGAGGATCAAAGCCAATAACGGGAGTCCACCCTACGTGCCGAACAAGCTTTTGTTGAACGAGACACCAATCTGAATCGACGTTCCAGCAAAGCCACGGCTTCTCAATTCCGGAAAGCCGATCCTTCCAGATCGCGGCGCGGGCTCGTACGACGTCCATGGAAAAACCAACTTCTTTGAACCGGCGCCAATTTCCCTGCCCTGCGCGATAAAATGAGGAAGGCTCGATTTCCTTTTGTTTCATCGGCCACCGTCCTCATAAAGGTTACATTTCCATGGTAACAAAGGGCTGTTGGCAAAGGCCATCATCGGCCCAAACCTTCGCGAACTTCGCGGATACTTGTTGGATCCGGGGTGTCGCCGCACCCCCATCATCTCGATCCGAATAAAAATTAAAAGCAGTTTGGACAATATTATTATACGCGGCATGTCGTTCGCTGGAAATTCCTATATTAATCCTATCATTATTTCCCAGTGCATAAGTCAATCGAAAGTTGTAGAATTCTAAACTAGAGTTTCTTTAACGATTCCAGAGGAAGCGCCATGAACATCAAGCGGTCAGTCAGAGGCGCTGCCCGGGCGTCGCGAACTATTGCCAGAAACGCAGCTACCCGCCTGGCGCACGGAGGAAATTTTTCCGACGAGGACACAAAAAGATTTCCTGTCGAATTACCTGTCTGGAGGCCCAAGAACGGACCTGTGACCACCCTCATGCGGTGGACGATGACAGAATGGTGCAATTTCAACTGCCCGTATTGCTACCAAGTGCATGATCGACGCGCGGCGGTTGGAGGCGGCCTTACCAATCATTGCTTCGACAACTTTCCCGTTGAAAAATGGATGCACCAGTTCGAACACCATTTTTCGAAGAAGAAGCTCGCCCTCATTCTGACAGGCGGGGAGCCGATGCTCGATTCAAAAAACATGAATGTATTTTTGAACTTCCTGGGGGCTGCGCCCTGGTGCACGTCCATCCGAATCGACACGAATGCAAGTTGGGTTCCGAGTAAATTCAAAGACGTAGACCGCCGGAAGATAACGCTGAATTGCTCGTTTCATCCGACACAAATCAAGGAAGAAATCTATTTCCGGAACCTTGCGGCCATCAAAGATGCGGGGTTCGCGATCGGCTTTGTGAACTACGTTTATAGCCGCGACCAGAAGGCGGAATTTCATCGCATCAGGGATCGGGTGGAAAGCCTCGGCCTTTTGGTCAACGCGAGCCCTGAGTTCGACGAGCGGAAAACTTTCACGGAAGAAGAAGTCGACGAAATTAAAGGGGATATTATCGAAAGCGACTACCTGCATCGTCTTTCGATTGTGTCCCCCAAAGGAAGAACTTGCCTTTATCCAACGTTGTCTTACGAAATGCGTCAATCGGGATATCTTCGCGTCGGCTGCATGCCGTCAATGAGCGGATCATTCTTCGATCCAGCCCTGCCATTCTTCGGCAACCGCTCCGCCACGTGCCCCTACACCGTGTGTTCGTGTTTGGACAAATATTCCTTCCTTGAAGGCTTCGGACGTAACGATACGACCGACCCGTTCAACATCTACTGCGGAAAGCTTCGAGATCTTTCGGTTGCGCGCCGGGCAAACGAATCCGCTTCCGGCTAGATTCATGGCGGACGGATCGACAGTGCCGGGGCACGTCGAGGTGCGGCCGAAGACACGCATTCTTCTTTCCCTACCTATTTCGACGAGCAGCAACGCAATCCTCTTCATCGTTTGCGTGCTGGTGTCGCTGGTTCTGCAACTTCCGGGAAATGTTCCGTTTGACGGCATCACCGTCTGGTACGAAGCCGTGCATGGCATCCTCTTCAAGCAGCACCCGCCCGCCATGGTTCTGTTGTGGCGAATATCCAACCTGGCTGCGCCGGGACCTGCTCCATTCACCGGTCTTCAGCTCCTGACCCTTTGGCTTTTCTGCGCCGTGGCGGTCGAACGATGGCGCCCGCCTCTATGGTTGGCTGCTGCGTTCTATCTGGCGATGCTCGCTTCGCCGCTGGTCTTTGCGATGTCCGGCAAGATCGGGAAGGACATCATTGGCGGGCATTTGGCCATTCTGGCATTCGTTGTTGCTGCCCGGGCCGACGGGCCTCCACGCAGCAACTGGGAATGGGCCATAGCATGGGCCTGCGCCACGTTGGCTGCGATGATCCGTTATCAGCTCGGCGTCATTTTTCTGGCGCTCGGAGTACTTTTGTTACTTGAACGCCGACAGTTCCCAGGGTTGCTGCGCAACCGGGTGTGGGCGAGCTTCGGCAGCGTTGTCCTTACCTTTGCCGTGGTCACCGTTGGTATCGCCGCCATCTTCATCAGCCGCGGGCCGAACGATGTCGACCAATCGTTCCGGAAGATATTTCTCTTCGACATAGCCGGCGCCCAGGCATACGACCACGAAGCTCGATTGCCAGTTTTTTCGCAGGCAGGCGTAGATCAAGCGGATATCAAAGCCGCGATGATCAAACTCTACGATCCTGCGCGGGTCGACACTCTCTGGGTCAGTGGCGGGGTGTTCGACAAGTTGCAAAACCTTTCGGATGCCGCAATTTTCCGGCAGTGGCGTTACACATTGCTTCACGAGCCGAAAGCGTTTTTTTTCCACCGTATGGCCGCATTTCGCAAGGTCCTCGGCTTTGGCGACATTTATACCTGCTGGCCCGTTTATGCCGGAATTTCCAAAATCCCCACAGATCGCGTGAAAGACCTAAATGCGCAGTCATATGGAAGAGCGATTTCCGCAGATATCGTGAAGGCACGTTACTTCCCGGCCGGCACATTTCTCTTCCGGGCGTGGACGTATTCGCTTGTCTGCCTAGTGTTGTTGACCTTGCCGCTGTTCTGGAAGGAAGCTCCGCCAGAGGCCGCAGCCCTGGGTGCGGTTGGTGTTTTATATGAACTCAGTTTTTTTGTTCTTCCTCAGGCATGCGACGTTCGCTACTCCTACCTCACAATGCTCTCAGCCATGCTGAGCGGCGCCATCGCGATATTCAGCGTAACGCGCCAGAGGCCCGGTCCGACGGCACCATAGAGTGAAGGCACTCGTGGTTCGGTCGATCAAATCTCGAATTAACCGCCGCCTATCCCGATAATTCGTAGGTAGAGAGACACAAGCGCACAGATCAAAAGAGTTCCATGAAAAGCTCCCGCCCCCAGCCCGCCCTGTTCCAGGTCCGGATCGCGCCTTGCGAAATCCCGTTCGAAGGGAAAGTCGGAATTGTTATCGTCGTCCGGTTCGGGTGACATGGGTCTTCCCTATCGCTTCAGGCTGGAACGGGCGCGGCAGTTGCAACATGCCGTGCCTCTTTCGCCTTTTCATTAACCGCGACGGTATCCCGCGCGATCTTCATCAGCGGAAGCAGCAGCGTCACCTCCATGATGAAAACGTCGTAGTAAGCCAGACTCAACGCTGCCCCGCCGACGCAGAAGGCGACAAGGCTGACCTGTATCATTGATGCGAGCTGGTAATTCCATTCAAGCTCCGGAACGCCCCTAGTGAGCTTTCGCAATCGCGCGGCGGTGAGAAATGCGGCGGCTATCAGCGCAAGATAGATAGCAAGTCCCACGAAACCGTGTTCGCCCAATACCTGGAAATAGATGCTGTGCGCGGCATGGGCGTCGACACCCGGAAGATAATGGTGGAAAATCGCGTGCCGTTGCGGCCCGTAGAATCCGGCGCCCATCGGAAAACGATCGATCGCGACCTTATACGCGACTTCCCATGCATCCAGCCGCCCCTGAAACGAAGCATCGTTCTTGGCATCCGAGATCGAATTGACGCGTTCGTGAAAGCTTTCCGGCATGAAATTATAGACCGGAACAGCCAACGCGACGACCAGCGCGATATAAAGAAACCAGCGTTTGGTTCGGAACAGCCCGACCAGAACGACGGCCGCAAGCCCCAGATACGCGCCGCGCGAATAGCTGCCCACAATGGAGACGACGCTCAAAATCATGGCGGCCAGCGTTCCTATCGCAAGCCATCTCTGCCGGCTCTGCAAGCGAAGATAGTTGGCGAACGGCAGCATCATCAAAATCGCCAACGCGAGGCAATTGTTGTCGCCGATATACGAGTTTGGCGGCCCCAACACATGGAACTGGCCGCCGCTTTGCAACGTGAACACACCACCCTTCACACTGTAATAGAAGAGTGAAATCACCATCACCCAAACGAGCGCGTGCACGCGTACCTTGTTCGTCGCCATGGCGGCTGCAAAGAAGCCGAGGAAAATCGTTTTCCAGCAGCGATCCCAATATTGCCACGACCAGGCCGGGTCCGGCGCGAAAAAGGAATCGAACGTCACCCAGACAAGGAAAAGGAGGAACGTCCAGTAGATGAAATGCATCGGCGGAAGCCGCCGGTCTTTCGAAAAGTACCAGCCTCCGATCGTTGCCGCGGCGACAATCAAATTGAGCGGTATGGAACGAGAAAATCCCCACGCTTCCTGATGCGGCACACCGATCGAAATCCATGTCCAGACAAGCACGCCTGCGAACGGATAGCGCAGGATGACGGGAACGCAACCGAAGATGACAATAACGAGGGCAATGTCGCGCATTTCACGTCACTTTTAAGGATCGGAACAAGACGAAGCGCGCCGAAGATTTTCCGTTCACGGCTCCGGCCTCAGGGAAAATTTCTTGCGGATCTTGCGGGTAGCTCCGGCGCTGCGTTTCATCGCAAAGATGCCATGCGTCTTGTCGACGGACGTGTCGTTTGAGACAAACCAGTGGACAACAGAAAGGATCGCCATCATCGCCAAACCGTACCAGATGGAATTCATGCTCGATCCTCCAACGCAAGTCCTCGGGCAACCCACTAGCCGCCAAGCCTCAACCAACCCGCCTTATGAAAAGTTAGGGGCGCAAGATCACAATTCGTCAGTTATCCGGCCTTGCGAAGCAGGGCCAAGTGCCGGGCAATCAAGCAGATTCACACGGAAAAAGCCATTATGCGACGGCAATGCGAAAGATTTGCCGAAAAGAGGGAAGGTCCACACGGCGCGATACCCGCGCTGGAATTAACCTTTAGATCGACAGCGCCGAACGTTCCCGCAGAAAGAGCCACGGCGCCAGCCTTTCGCCCCTCACGACGCCGCCGGGGCCTACAACGTCCTCCGTTGCGATGGAGATCCGGCCCACGATATCGGACTTGAGCCAACCCCGCGGGCACGGATTGAGTACCGGATCGCTGGTAAACAGCAACCGATAGCCTGCATCGCGAGCAATGCGCGCCGTACGATTGTCATAACGGCCGTGCGGAAACGAAATCGAATTTTCCGTTGTCACGTCGACATTTTCCGCCAGCCATTCGCGTGCAACGGCGATGTCCCTCTCCGCGTGATCGACCAGCGATAGTGGCATGTGAGACGAACCATGCGCCCCGATGCCCACCGAATTGTGCCGCAGGAGGCGAAGATCTTCCGCGCTGAGCGCGATACTGGAACCGCAAATCTCCCGCATAGCCGCCGCGTATGGTTCCAAAATCTCATCGCGCCTGTCAGGGGAAAGTGCGCCGAAACGCAACAAAAGCGACAGGGTACGAGCGGACGTGGCCTTGCTTGCCCCATTGCCGGATGCCGCCGACCACAGCTCGCTGTAACTGGCCCGCCCGGATCGCAACGCCCACTCCAGCACTTCCTGCCACCAGATCGCAGGCGCGGCCACTGCATCGGTCGCAGCGAACAGGACCCAGGGCACCCCTGCCGCCTGGAGGACCGGATGGGCGTAGTCGAGGTTGTCCCTCCAGCCGTCATCGAAGGTAACGAGGACTGGATAGGGCGGCAGCGGACGTATGCCCTCTCGGGACGCCAGAACGTCTTCCAAGCCCACCGGCGAGTGATGGCGCTTGCAGAAATCCAGCACACTGGTGAGCAGTTCCGGTGTCACGGTGTATTCCGGATCGGCCCAGACCCTCTTTGCGAGTTCTTGCGGGAGCACCCTGTGGAACATCAGCACCGTCAGGCATTCGCGGTTGCGCAACCGGTGAAGCAAGCTGAAAGCGCCGCTGTGCAGGGCAGCTGTCTTCGCCATTTCCTTGAGGTTCATCAGCCCACTTTCCGGCTACCGAAGGGACGATCCGGCGCAAGAGGATTGCTCCGCCCCCGGGTATGGCCAGTCAAGACTTTGAAGGCAACTCTATTGCCCCCGCGCGGCGCCCCAGCTTCCAGCCGCAGTGTAAGACCCTGCCCGAGTCCGTGCCATGAACAGTTCGAGAGCCTCCCAACCGGCCATCGCGCGGGCATAATCACAAGATTCCGGTATAGTTAAATTCGAGAGGGGAGAATTTCTATAACAAAAACAACTCTGTAGTGAAATCCGCGGGCTTACTCGCCTATGAGATTTCGAGGAGCCATATCCGAATTTTGGCGACCTGGAGTGCCTCATCGCTTTCGGCAGATGCTTCGTCTTCCCCCTGGCGAATATAAGCTCGATATGTCGCACTGAACCACCATTAGCGTCTTTCCCGATATCCCTTTTGTTCCAATCGCTTATCTTGGACCTCGAACGTCGTTAACTATAACTAACCTGTGTCGAGCGCGTTTACACTTTCTTTACGGCTGGGACTTGGCAGCCCGGAAATCCGCAGAATCCCTGGCTTGGCATGGCCCATGCTTCCCCAGGGATCAGCAGCCCGATGGGGCATGCGTTGGGTTCTGAAAGGGTAAAAAGATGGGTATTAAATCTCTTATTGTCGCTGCGGTTATCGCCGTCGGCGCAATCTCTACGGCATCGGCGACCCCCGTCACCGGCGGTATCGCAACGGGTCAAACGTTCAATGCACAGTGGCGCGGCACGGTGGCCGGCCCCTACGCGAACTATACCGGTATCGAATTCTCGAAGACCGGCGGATCGTATTCGGGCACGACTGGCGACATGACGGTCACGGGCGCGTCTGGCGATCTACTCGCCTTCGGCGGCTTCAACGGCACTATCGCTTACATCGTCAACGATCTGCCCGGGTCGCCCTTCACGGCGATCCCGGACTTTTATCTCGTGACTGAAACGGTCGGCATGACGACGTTGCACTTCGATCTGCAGTCGATCGCTTCCGACAACGCGGGTCCGAACGGCTTCCTCTCGGCTAGCTCGTTCGCTCTGAAGGGAACGGGTTCGTTCTACATCACCGATCAAGGTGGCAACATGATCAAGGGTCCGACGAACGCCACGTGGCACTTGAACGGCAGTGTCGACGGCCAGATTTTCTCTTGGTCCTCGACGACGACCGCTGCGGTTCCGGAACCTGCTTCTATCGCCCTTCTGGGCGCCGGTCTGGCCGGTCTCGGCCTCCGTCGCAAGAAGCGCGCTTCGTAACGGAGGATCCTTTCAGATCCAGGGCAAAGGCCGGTCGCAAGACCGGCCCTTTCCTTTTATGCCCAATGGCTTGCACACCCCACAGCAATCCTGCCCTCGCAATCGATCACAGGAATACGCCCATCCGACTTGCTTCGCCGCCCGCCGGGGGTTAGGGCAACAGCGTCCAAGGGAGGGTTGGATTTGTGAGCGTTCTTGTTACCGGCGGGGCCGGCTATATCGGCAGCCACATGGTCCACATGCTGATCGACCGGGGGGAGCATCCGGTCGTCCTCGATAACCTCTGTACGGGCGTGCGCGGGCTGGTGGCCGAGGATGCCACCTTCGTCGAGGGCGACGTGGCCGATATCCGGCTGGTGCGCGAAACGATCCAGGACCTCGACGTCGAAGCCGTGATCCACTTCGCGGGCTCGGTGGTGGTGCCGGAGTCGGTGGAGAACCCCCTCTTCTACTACGCCAACAACACGGCGGCCTCGCGCAATCTGATCGAGGCCTGTGTGGCGGAGGGCGTGCAGAATTTCGTGTTCTCGTCCACGGCAGCCGTCTACGGCACGCCGGAAACAATGCCGGTCTCGGAAGACGCACCCACGCAGCCGATCAATCCTTACGGCCGCTCAAAACTCATGACGGAATGGATGTTGCGCGACGCCGCCGAAGCGCACGATTTCCGTTACGCGGCGCTGCGCTATTTCAACGTCGCGGGCGCCGACGGGAAGGGCCGCACCGGCCAATCGACGCCGCGCGCGACACACCTTATCAAGCGCGCCTGTCAGGCGGCACTGGGGCGCGTATCGCATCTGGGAATCTTCGGCACGGATTTTCCGACCGCCGACGGAACCGGCGTACGGGATTACATTCATGTGATGGATTTGATCGAAGCCCATCTTCTGGCACTTGGCCATCTGCGCGAAAGCGGTTCGTCGCTCATCTGCAACGCGGGCTACGGTCACGGCTTCTCGGTGCGCGAAGTGGTCCGCGCCGTGGAACGCATCAGCGGCCAGCCCCTGCCGGTGCGCGAGGAAGAACGGCGCGCGGGGGATCCGCCGGCCATCGTCGCCAATTCCGAGCGCCTGAAATCGACGCTGAACTGGCAGCCGGAATTCGACGATCTGGATCTGATCGTACGCTCGGCCTATGCATGGGAAAGCCGGCTGAACAGCGCCTGAGTTAGACGCTCGCCGCGACTTTCGCGGGCGCCGCCGTTTCGCGTTCGAGAAAACGCTGGAACATCCAGAGCAACCAGAGAGTCCGGCTGTGATCGCGTGCGCCGCTTCTGTGCTGCGCGACCATCGTGTCGACCATGTCGATGTTGAAATAACCCGAAGCGGCAAGTCCGCCCTCCGCCTCCTGCACGGCCAGACGGAAATGCTCGCCCATCGTGCCGCGGAACCAGTCGGCCAGCGGAACGGAGAACCCCTGCTTGTTGCGATAGAGGAGATCGTGCGGCAGCAGCGGCTCCAACGCGCGCTTGAACACCCGTTTGCCCTCCCCGTTTGCAAGCTTGAATTCCGGCTTAAGCGCAAGCGCCCATTCGACGAAACGATGGTCGAGCATCGGCACGCGCGTCTCCAGGCTGTTAGCCATCGCCGTGCGATCGACCTTCACGAGGATGTCGCCGACCAGCCACGTCTTGAGATCGACATACTGCGCGATGCCCACGGCGTCTTCGAGCGGTGCGTTTTTCATGTGCCGCTCGATCACATCGACGGCATGATAGCCGCCCAGATCCTTGCGCAGGCCGTCGGAATAAAGCCGAGTGCGCAGATCGTCGGCAACGACCGAGACGTTGTGGAAATAGCCGTGCGCGGTGTCCTGGCTCAATTCGCGGAACGTCTGGCGCGCGCGGAACATGCGCGGCGCCCAATCGATCTGCGGATAGAGCGTGCCAAGCAAACCGAACACCGGCCCGCGTATTGCTTGCGGGAGAAGACCGCGCAATGCTTCTTCGCGGCCATGGAACGCATAACGGCGGTAGCCAGCGAACAGCTCGTCACCGGCATCACCGGAGAGCGAAACCTTGACGTGCTTAGACGCAAGCTTTGCGACCTTATAGGTCGGTAGTGCCGAACTGTCGCCGAACGGCTCATCGAAAATGCCGGGTAGCAACTCGACAATATCGGTTTCGTGACCCGTCATCGTCTCGACGTGCTGCCGCCCGCCATAACGTTGGGCGACCTGCGCGGCATAGGGCCGCTCGTCGAATTTCGGATCTTCGAACCCGATGGTGAAACATTCGACGGGATGGCTGCAAGCTTTCGCCATCAAAGACATGGTGGCGCTGGAGTCCGTGCCGCCCGAAAGAAACGCTCCCACCGGAACATCGGCGACAAGCTGAGATTTCACCGCGGCGCTCAGGCGCCCCAGAAGGCTGTGGGCCGCGTCATCGAACGTCTTGCAATCGTTGTGGCCCGGCTTGGCGTCCCAATATTGCGCGAGCTTCGGCGCCTGACCGCGGGTGATGGTCAGCGTGTGGCCGGGCGGCAGCTTCTGCACGCCTTCATAGATTGTGCGCGGATCGCATATGTAGCCGAGCGCGAAAAATTCCTCGATGGCGCACGGATCTACCTTGCGCGGCAGATCGGGATGGCGCGCCAGCGCCTTCAATTCCGACCCAAAGACGAAAGTACGATCAGGCAGAAACGCATAATAGAGCGGCTTTTCGCCCAATCTATCACGCGCCAGGAACAACGTGCGCTCCTTGGCGTCCCACAACGCGAAGGCAAACTGGCCGGAAAGGCGCGTGACGCAATCGCGACCCCATTCCTTCCACGCTTCCAGAATGACTTCGGTGTCGGAGGCGGTCAGGAAACGATGCTGTTTCTCCTGCAACTCCTTGCGCAATTCGCGGTAGTTGAAGATTTCACCATTGAAGGTGACGCAGACATTTCCGCTCTCGTCGAATTTCGGCTGGTCGCCGGTCGAAAGATCGATAATCGCAAGGCGGCGATGTCCGAACGCGATGCCCGGCGCGAAGTGAAATCCTTCCCCGTCTGGCCCGCGATGATAGAGCGCGTCGTTCATCGCCTTGACGAGGCCCTTGTTCGGGGGCCGCTCGCCCTGCGTATCGAACCAGCCGGAGATGCCACACATGACGTTCGCTCAGCGTGCCTGCGCGCGCTCTAGGCGGGCGGGAAGGTCGTCCATTGCAGCCAGCGCTTCGGCCAGTTGTTCGCGCGCCTGCTCTTCCGTTCCGGATTCGACGGGAACGGAGACGGCCACGAGCGCGCTTCCGTCCTTGCCCTCGAACGAGGCCTTGAGCCGCTCGATCTTCACATCGAGCCCGCTCGTCGTGAACTTGCCACGCGCCCAATAGGTCCACCAGACAAGGCGGCGCTGCATGGGAGAAGCAATCTCCAATTCGCTGAACGGAACGTCCGCCTTGCCGACATGCGCCGTCAGTCTTGCCGAGCTCACGGCATTCCAACGCTGCTCGTCCCACATCCTGTTGGTGGATTCGATGAGAGAGTGACCGCCCCGTGCGCGTCCATAGTAATAAACGAACACATCGACCGGCGGCCTTGTCAAGCTGCCGCGACTGAGGCTGTAGGCGAGCTTCGCATCCTGGCCCAAGAAAGACGGCGCCCAATATTCCGACGCCTGTGCCGTCTCCCAACCCGCATAATGCGGGGGTGATGAGAACGCCGACGCATCGATAGAGAGAGGGCGGGTTTCCCGCCACGTGGCGTAGGCAGGTGCTGCCGAAACGGCAACCGCCGCAATCACCATGGCCGCGAGCAATGCACCGGCCGAAGCGGGCGGCGGTGCGGTCTCCGGTGCTTTGGCCGGAGGGAATTCATCGCGATACTTCGCGCCGATGAAGAACAGCAGAAGCATGATGGCGACCGAGAAACCCCAGCCATAGACGAGATGGTCGAAGCCTACCGCGATACGATTGTCGCTGTAGTGAGCGAGCAGCACGATACCCAGCGCGCGGAAGCCGTTGCCGATGACGGGAACGACAAAACACGCCGCCATGAACAGAACGATTTTCGGCCATTTCCGATAGGTCAAATGTGCGTACAGCGCGCCCAGCGCGATAGTGGCGATCAGGAAGCGAAGACCGGCGCACGCTTCTTCGACCTGGTAACGGCCGTTCGCGAGTTCGATGATCGTGCCTTCCGCGTAATAGGGAATGCCCATCAGCGAAAGGAAGGTGGTGATGAAATGCGTGGTGAAGCGTTGCAAAGGCGGCACAAGGTATTCGCCCGTCGGCACCAGGAAGAACAGGAACAACGCAGGGAACATCAGCACGCGATAAACCGGCCAGCCGAACAAGGTGAGGATGAGCACCTGCACCATGGCCATCACGGCGAATTGTTGCACTTCGTTGATGGCCATCAGGTGACCGAGAAACCAGCCGACAGCCAGGGGGATTATCAGTATCAGCGCCGGCAGGTAGATCGACGGTCGCATGAGGCGCAACTGTTCGCGCTTGCTCCACACAAGCCATGCCGAAATGGGGATGATGAGATAGCAATGCGAATAGGTCGGCGAGACCCAGTAAACGGTCAGCGCCGCCGAGATGTTCGGCCAAAAGAGAAACGCAACCAGCGCAATCAGCATTGCGAAAGCGGCGATATGGCGAACCCATAGCGCTTTGGCTCCCGATTGCGCGTCGATCATCACGGCTTCGGCCATCAGATTGTTCCTGCCAGCGGGAGTGGTTGAGATTGGTCCTGTTCGGGTTGGGAATGCAAAGGCGCGACAGCATTAACCTTTCCCGCCGCCGTCTCCAACAATGCGTCTAGATCGGCGAGATTGCGGGTCCAGTCGTGCCGTTGCTCGACGAAGCGCCGCCCATTGGCGGCAACGCGGGCACGCTCTGGCCCCATCGCAGCGGCGACGACCGCATCGGCAAAAAGGCCCGGCTCGTCGGCCAGCCAGAAGTCCCTGCCCGGCTGGGCATCGAGGGCGCGGGTGGCGGCACGTGTCGCGACCACCGGCTTTTCCTGCGCCATGGCTTCCAGGACCTTGTTCTGCACGCCGCGCGCGATACGCAATGGCGCCAGACTGGCGGCGGCGTGAGCGATGTAAGGGCGCACATCCGACACGCGGCCCGTCACCGTCACATGGGGCAAGTTCGCGGAGGTCAGTGCACGGTCGGGTTTGGAGCCCACCACATAGAAACGGGCATCCGGCAGGCGCGCGATGACGAGGGGCATGACGGATTTCGCAAACCACAAGGCGCCGTCGACATTCGGACGATAATCCATCGCCCCAGTCATCACGAGCGGGATTTCGCCTTTCGGGAATGGGTTGAGAAAATTGTGGTCGCTGGAAAACATCTCCAGATCGACGCCGTTGGCGACGCTGTGGATGCGGCCCACCGATTCCGGCGCCAGATGCTCAAAGGTTTGCGCCTCGTAAGGCGAAACAAGCAGCGTCGCGCCGAAATGCGCAGCGGCGGCACGCTCGAGCTTCAGCAGCGTATCGGCCTCGCGGCGATAGAGCCAGCGCTTCGGGCCGAACGACACTTCGGAATATTGCCGCCATTTGTCGGAATCGACATCCACAAGATCGAGCACCACCTTGCCGGGATCGAAGTCGCGGCGATGCATAAGGTAGGGCGCCATCGCGGAACTGAACACATAAGCGCAATCGATGCGGCGTTCGGCGAGAATCCGCGTCACCCACGCTTCCATCGCCTTGCTGCCGAAATAGGAAGTCGTGATAGGCCCGCCGCTGAAAAGCGCCGCCAACCCCATCGGATAAACGAGCTGGGGATTGAGCGAAGGAAGAAAACATTCGCCACCCGCAAGCGAGCGCAACGCACCGGCATGTTCCAGATCGGCCGGGTCGTCCACGAAAGCGCCGATATGCACCGTGTGATGCTGTGCCAGATGGGCGACCACGGCGTGAGCGCGGATCTTTTCCCCCTTGTTGGGCGGAAACGGAATGCGATGGCTGAGAAACAGAATCTCCACGGACGATCAGCTCCGCGTCCCGGCGATAGGATAGACTCTATCGACCCGCTGCCATTCGAAGGCGTCGAGCAGCTTCACGAGCCGCTTCTCCATGCGCCCGAGATTTGTGTAATGCCGCAGACGCGTCTTGAACGACGCACCGGGAACGCGCGGCTGCCCAGGATCTATCTCCCACGGGTGGAAATAGAACATGCAAGGCTGGTCGTCGCTCTGCCGCACGCGGCCGAGTCCGAATTTGCTCACCCAATAAGGCAGCAAGCGGAAATATCCGCCGCCGCCGCACGGAAGATTCGTGTTGAACAGCCGGACGGAGGTGACCGGGATTTCGAGGAAATTGCGATCCTCGAAGGGCCGGAACGCGAACCGCGGCGCTTCCGGAATGCCGTAAAGATCGTGATGGATCGGATAGGTGCTGGAGCTGTAGCGATAGCCCGCCTGCTCCAACTCATCGAGAATCCAAAGTGTATCGCGCGTGATCGAAAACGACGGCGCGCGATAACCCTTCACCTCGATCCCACCCAGATCTTCCAACAGGGCTTTTGCGGAAACGATATCTTGCCGGAAATCCTCCGGCGACTGTGCGGCGGCGCGATAATGCATCGTTCCGTGCGAGGCGAGTTCGTGGCCCGCGTCGACGATCTTGCGGATAACGACAGGATGGCGCTTCGCGATCCAGCCAAGCGTAAAGAAGGTCGCCGTCGCCCCTGCCCGCTCGAACATGGCAAGGATGCGGTCGACGTTGCGCTCGACGCGACACTCGTAACTCGTCCATTGCGCGCGGTCGATCAGCCCCGAAAAGGCTTCGACCTGGAAATAATCTTCAACGTCGACCGTCAACGCATTCGCCTTGCTGGTGCAGTCGAGCGGTCGCGTCGACCAACCTTCGATGGTCTCGGCACTGTCGGGAAATCTGGCAAGCTGGTTCATTGTCCGCCTTCAACCGCGCGGACGGGAATCGGGTCCACTGCTGAAGCCGAGAAGATCGTAAAACGCAGATGCAATCTGGCGCAGGGACTTGTCCTGACGAGCAAGACGCTTTTCGAGTTCGCTGACACGGAAGGCGAGATCGCCCGATGATACGCCCCGTTCGAGATGGCCGCCCTCGCTGAAGCTGACGGGCGGCGCTGCGGGTACCTGGCGCGCGGAATTCTCGGCGCGCAGGTCGGCCGCAACCTTGTTCACGTCTTCGCCGGTGAAACGATGAAGGTTGTCGAGGAAGCCCAGCAGCAAGAGGCGATTACACAGCGTGTTGATCTGGCGCGGAATGCCCGAGGTGTGGTCATAGACGGCATCTACCGCGCTCTCCTCGAACACGGGATCGTTCTGCCAGCCGACATGCTTCAGGCGATGTGGCAGATACTCGCCGCATTCGGCGCGACTCATCGGACCCAGATGATAGGACGCGATCACGCGCTGGCGAAGCTGTTCGAGATCGGGATGGGCGATGACATCGCGGAACTGCGGCTGACCGATGAGGAAGCTCTGGAACGGGGCAGCGTTGCCGACCTGAAAGTTAGACAACATGCGGAGTTCTTCGAGCGCCTCGATGGAAAGATTTTGCGCCTCGTCGACCACCAGCAACGCGCGACGCCCGTCACGATAGAGCGTCTCGAAGAATCGCTGCAGACGCAGCAGCATCGAAGCCTTGTCGGCGGGAATGTCCTTGATACCGAATGCGGCGGCGACCATGCGCAGGAGTTCGGAGCCCGCGAGCAGCGTGGTCACCACATGGGCAGCGGCGATCTTGTCGGCGTCGATCGTGGTCAGCAGATGCTTGACGATGGTCGTCTTGCCCGCGCCCACTTCGCCGGTGATGACGATGAAGCCTTCGCCACGGCTCAGACCATAGCTCAAATGCGCCATCGCCTGCGAATGGACGGTGCTGTCGAAATAGAACTTGTGGTCCGGCGTGAGCAGGAAAGGTTCGCCCGTCAGGCCGTAGAATTCCGTATACATCCGCGTCCTCGAACCTCAGCCGGTCAGCCGGACGCGGCTTCGGAGTCCTTCCGGTAATAGTAGTAATACGATGCTGCCGACGTGTGACGCCATTGCGGCGACTTGTTGAAGAGCATCATCACGTTGCGCGCCGAAGAGATGCGGGTGAGCGCTTCTTCGACATGATGGCGCGAAGGCTGCTGCGCCGCGACCACCATGATCACGTGGTTCATGTGCGCAACGAGCGCTGCCGGTTCGGCGGCTGCCAGCACGGGCGGAGCGTCGATGATGATGATGCGGTCGGGATAGCGCGTCGCCAGATCGCGGCTGATATCGGCCATCCGTTTGGATGCCAGAAGTTCCGGCGATCCGGCGTCGTGCTTGCCGGCAAAGATGACGCGCAGGTTCGGAACGTCGACGCAGCGATGCATCACTTCGTTCACGTCCTGACATTTGCCGTTGAGCAATTCCGTGAGGCCACGGCCGTTGGCGCCGTCGAAATAGGCTTCGAGCGAAGACCGCACCACGTCGCCATCGATCAGGATGACATTCAAATTCCGTTCGGCGGCGAGGCTGATCGCCAGGTTCATGGCGGTGAACGTCTTGCCTTCGCCGGGCAGCGCGCTCGTCACCATGAAAAGGTTGTTGACCATCTGGCCGCCGACGCCGGTGCCGCGCGCCAGGGGGATCAACTTGCGTTTGATGGCGCGAAACTCGTTGTAGGTGGTCGACGACGTATTGTCCGGGGTCACGATCTGTGACTGGCGGATGCGCATCAGGTTCAGGCGTACCGGATGGCTGCCGACGGCTGCGGGTTGCGCCGAACCGTTGACCCGCGGCGCCGGCGGCTCCGTGCGCTCCATGCGAGGGGCGGGTATCGGCGGTGCGGCAGGCAAGGGTTCCTTGCGGATCGCCGGCTGTTCGACGGCCGGACGGGTTTCGGCAACGGGCTGGTCCGCCAGGCGCTTGGCGGCGCGCTGGATCAAGTTCAGACGTTCCATGCTCTCGCTCATAGTGCCACTCCCGTGACAGGCGCGACGGAAGACTGGAATACCAGCAATATCGTGACATAGCCGACCAGCAGAAGCACAACGGCGCCGGAGACGGCCATCACCGCCTTGCGCATCCGCTCGGCATCGGCGGCGTGACGGACATTCGAGATGATGCCTATGACGGGCACGTCGAACGCGGCACGAAGCTGGTCGCTGACCACGAACCGGTCGGCATTCATGCCAAGCAGGAATGCGAACGCGACGCCACCACCCAATCCGAGCAGCAACACCATCGAATTGAACAGAATGCGGTTCGGCGCGATGGGGTGTTCGGGCTGCTGGGGCGGTTCGACGATCCGGAACACCATCGAAGATTGTTGATCACCAACGGCTTGCGAAAGGCGCGCAGATTCGCGGCGTTGCAGAAGCTCTTCATACTGCTTGTGCAACACTTCGTAGTCGCGATCGATGTCGGCATATTGCCGCTCGACGCTGATCGCCTTTTCCATGACGCGCTTGGTGTTCTCTAGATCGGCCTCTGCCTGCGATACGCGATGCTGGCCCAGCGCGACATTGGTCTGCTCGTCGGACAGCTTGGCCCTGAGCGTCACATAGACGGGATTGGAAATTCCCTGATGGTTGCCGTCATTGACGGAGCCGGGCCCGTTCTTCGCCGCTTCCGCCTTCAGGCGATTGACCAGTTTCTGCGTGGCCACAACATCCGGATAGGAATCGGTGTAACGCGAACGCAAGTCGTCCAGCCGCGACTCGGCTTCGGCCAACGCCGTTCCGCGCCCACCGGCATTGCTGTTGAGAATGATCGGCGCGGCGGCCGCGACATTGAGGATGGCAGGCGTTCCGGAGAGCTGCGACAAGATGGAATTGCGCCGCGTCGTGGCGGCGTCGAGATCTGCCTGTGCCGTCGCCAGATCCTGTTTGGCCTTGTCGAGGCGGGTATCCGTGCCGCCGGCGACGAAATATTCGAGATTGGCGGCCTTGAAGTTCGCGCGACGCTTCTCGGTTTCACGCAGCAGACGTTCATATTCCGCGACACGCTCGCTGATGAAGGATTGTACGCCTTCGACGTCGCGACGCTGGTCGCCGACATTGGAGTCCACCAGTATCGAAACAAGCGATTGCGTAACAGCCTGCGCATAGGCGGGATCGCGGCTGGTAAAGGCAACACCGAAGAGATTCTTGGCGCCCAGCGAACGCAACGAAACATCCTTCTGAACGGAAGTGATCCTGTCCTGCATCACGGCTGGCGACAGCGACGCGGCATGCGGATCAGTCAGACGGATCACCTGTTCGATGTTCGGGCGCGTGATGAGCGTGCGCAACATCACGGAGACCTGTTGGTCGGCGTCGTTGCTCACGGCGAGACCCTTCAGCAACGGCCGAAGCAGTGTGTCCGTGTCGATGTAAACTTTGGCTTCCGACTGGTACTGGTCGGGAATAACGCCGACAGCAACCCAGCCCGCGAGGCAGATAATCCAGGCGGCCGCAACACCGAACCACCTATACTGCCAAGTGCTGCTCAGATAGCTGAACAGCTGAACTTTCCAACTCTGCATTTATCAATACCTCGCCAGATCCCCGAGCTTTGGCACAAGAACGCTTACCACTCCGGAAACGTGACGCCCTACTATGACTGGGATAAGTCCCGTACGCTGTCCGGCGGACCATAGGGCGACCACCCCGGAAATCGCAAGCGAGGCGGGGGGATGCGGTTAATCGAGGCCGCCGGCCTGCCCACTGGCGTTAAGAATTGCGCCGCGGGGGTCGAATGGAACCTTGTACACTCTAGAAACCGAGCTTTTCGACCTGTTGTAGAGTTCGTAGCCTTTCCGGCTACATCTGGTTTACTTCGATCACACCCGCCGCACCGGCCAGGCTGGCCCGCCATGCGACATGACAATTGGGCGAAGGAAGAAAAAAAGTTTCATAACGGGACAGCGTTACCTGCCGGCCACGGCCAATTAATATTCGCTCAGGTATTGAGAAACCGCGCCCCTATCCCATCCAGCACCACCGCCGTCAGGCAATTTGTGGCGAAAGCGCCCGTATCGATACCGATACGATTGGACCGGCAGACAGGCCGTTCTCCCGGCGTGTGTCCGTGCACGACGACCTTGCCGAAATCGTCCTCGCAATCGAGGAACTCTCCGCGAATCCACATCATGTCTTCGAGCGACTGGTCCTCGAGCGGCAATCCGGGACGCACACCGGCATGGACGAAGTGATAGGCGCCGATCTGCACGAAGGATTGCAGATCTTGAAGAAACTTCAGATGCGATGCGGGAAGTTTCTCCGCAAGCTCGTCGCGAGCCGAGGCGATAGCCGTTTCATCTTCCGTGGGCGGCTCCACGTCATAGCTCAAGAGAGTTTCGTCCGCGCCGAAGCGCCGCCATTTGCGATAGCTCGACGGGTTTTCCAGAAAATCGAGCATCGCCTGATCGTGATTGCCACGCAGATAATACGTTTCGAACCCCTCCAGCGGATCGAGCAAACGCTCAATCACACCGCGCGAGTTCGGACCGCGATCTATGTAGTCGCCGACAAAGACAAGGCTCTGCGTCGCAGGCGCCAACGAGGCATCGCGGACGATCTTCTCAAGCAGCACATCCAGAAGATCGGCGCGTCCATGGATATCGCCGACGGCATAGATGCGATGGGTCTCCTCCGGCGCGGGGGCGCGCGCGAACAGCGAGAACAAGCCACGCGATTTGCCTGTCTTTCGACGGGACGGACTGGTTTGCGATAGCATCGTATCCCTCAGATAGCGTCACCTCCGGCGGCGGACAAGGCGCGGCATTGCTTATCTGTTGCCGGGCCTTGACCCGTGACCCCGGAATGAAGGCTTATACGCCCCCAGCACGAAGCGGCCGTTAACATATGCAGCACCTTATATATCCCGTTGTTCTTTCTGGCGGATCGGGAACCCGCCTGTGGCCGCTGTCGCGCACTGCCCTTCCCAAACAGCTTCTGCGGTTGCGCGGAGAGCGCACCATGATTCAAGACACGGTCCTGCGGGCGCAATTGCCGGGCGCCGCCGCGCCCGTCCTCATCTGCAACGACGACCACCGCTTTCTTGTCGCCGAACAGATGCAGGAGATCGCCGTCAAGCCGTCCGCGATCGTGCTCGAACCGGTGGCGCGCAACACCGCGCCTGCCGCAGCCGTGGCCGCGCTCGTCACTGCCGAGCAGGACAAAGAAGGCGTGGTGCTGTTGTTGCCTTCCGATCATTTCGTCGATGATTTGGCCGGTTTCCACCGCGCGGCATTGGCCGGGGCGGAGGCCGCGCGCGACGGCCGCCTTGTCACCTTCGGTATCACGCCCACGCGGGCCGAAACCGGATATGGCTATATCAAGCGGCACGGTGCGGCACTTGCCAACGGCGCGTACGACGTCGAAGCGTTCGTCGAGAAACCCGACGCGGAAAAAGCACAAACGTACCTCGCTTCCGGCGACTATTGCTGGAACAGCGGCATGTTCGCATTTCGGGCCGACGTGTTTCTCGAGGAACTTGCCAAGCTCCAGCCGGCGATCCTTTCGGCGGCGAAAGCCGCAGTCGCGGCGGCGCAGCGCGATCTCGATTTCATCCGGCTCGACCATGACGCCTTCGCCAAGGCGCCGAACATCTCCATCGACTATGCCGTGATGGAAAAAACCTCTCATGCCGCCGTCGTGCCGTGCGAGATCGGCTGGAGCGACGTCGGATCGTGGTCGGCGCTGTGGGATGTCTCCGCGCAGGATGCCGACGGCAACGTGCTGATCGGCGATGTCGTGGCGGAAAATTCCACCGGCTGTTTCGTGCGTGCAGAGCGCAGATTGACGGCACTTGTCGGCGCGCGGGACCTGGCCATCATTGTCACCGACGACGCCGTGCTGGTGGCGGACAAGACGCGTTCGCAGGACGTGAAACTGATCGTCGACAAGCTGAAGGCGAACGGCCGCGGCGAATCCGATACGCACGCCGTCGTCTATCGCCCATGGGGCAGCTATCAGACGGTGGATGCCGGAGATCGTTTCCAGGTCAAACACATCATGGTGAAACCGGGCGGGCGCCTGTCGCTGCAGAAACACGCCAAACGCGCCGAACATTGGGTGGTGGTGCAAGGCACCGCGCAGGTGACATGCGACGACAAGGTTTTCGCGCTCAAGGAAAACGAATCCACCTTCATTCCGCTGGGCTCTACGCACCGGCTGGAAAACCTCGGCACCGAACCGCTCAGGCTGATCGAAGTGCAATCGGGCAGCTATCTTGGCGAGGATGACATTGTGCGCCTTGAGGATGTTTATGGGCGGGCGAAAAATTGAGAATTCGCGTTTTGCACATCGTTTTGGACAGACTCCTCCCCTGATTGGAAATTGGATTTTTCAAAACACCCCGAACGCGCGAAACCACCGGGCGGAAAACCCGGCTGAGATCGGCGCGCAGTTCTGGGGATGACGACTTTGTACGCTAGAACGTTGCGCTCGTCAAGCTATTCAGGATTATTTTCTATAAAATATCTAAGATACTGATATATAATCCTATTATCTGCTTCCGGCGTCTGGAGGGACGGGCGGCGTTACCTCGCCGCCCGTTTTTTTGCGTTGGAGCTATTACCAGTTCTTCGTGAGCCTGAGACCGAACAGTCGCGGGTCGGTGACGAACACGTTGGTCGACAGGCCGGTGTCGTCGGTGTTCAGGAAGGCACCTGTGATCGCCGTGGTATCGAAGACGTTCTTCACGTAGGCCATCGCCTGCCAGCCGTCTTCGTTGGTGAAGATCAACGTCATGTTGACGTTGCTGTAGCCGCGAAGTTGATCGTAGGGCTTGTCGTTGAACACCCGCGCGTAGGAATCACCCTGCCAGTAGAAATCGCCGCGCAAGGTGCCTGCCCAGGTCTCGCTCAAAGGCATGGAATATTGTGCGCCCAGCGAGAGCGTGACCGGCGGTGAGTTGGGAAGCTTGTTGCCGCTCAAATCCTTGTCGAATCCCTCTCCGTTGTTTGGCGCCGTGGAAGGGTCGAAGCCCGTCGCCGTGCCGTTGATGAAGAGACCCGGATCGATGCCGAACGTATATGCGGCGAGACAAAACTGCGCCATCTGGGTGCCATCGCCGCTGAAATAGAGATCGTGTCCCGGCAATGACGATACCGGCGTCGAGTTATCGCCACCTCCCCTGTTGCGCATGTTCGACAAGAACTCATTGACGACATAGCTCGGCACGATGCAGTTCGAGGTCTGCGTGATGAACGGCTTCACCACCATCCAGTCCGTATGGCCCGCCGTGCGGTCCATCAGGTCGATGGCTTTCGAGCCTTCGTCAAGTTTCGCATCCTCGTAACCGAGCGCGCCGTTGAAGCGCAGGCCGGGCACGGGTTCCCATGTCGCCTCCAATTCGAGACCCTTGACCGTGGTGTTGAAATTGAGATTGACCGAAGTGCGGTCGACGATCTGCGATATCTGGTAATTCTTGTATTTGTAGAAGAACACATCGCCGTTCAACGTCAGCGTGCCGTCCAGCAAGGTATTCTTTGTGCCAAGCTCGAAGGCGTTCACGAATTCCGGCTTGAACGTCAGCGGGTGCGCGGTATCGCTCGGCGAACCGAAGCAGATGCCACCAGAGCACAGCGGAATGACGCCTGGCGGATTGGCGCCGCCGCCTTTGTAACCGCGCGCATAGCTTGCGTAGAACAGCGACTGATCCGTGAAGTCGAGTTTCGGCGTCCACGTCGCGTTGAAGCGGCCGGTCCATTCCTTCCATTGCTGGTCGAGAACGGCAGTTACGGGCAGGCCCTTGCCCGGCAGGAGCACCCAACTCGGAATCTCGTCGAACGACTTCATGTCATCCGTCCAGCGCAAGCCCGCTGTCAGTTTCACGTCCGGAGTGAGCTGGTAGTACAATTCTCCAAACCCTGCCCAAGAATGCAGGCGATACGGGTTCTGGCTGCGGAAATAGTTGTGTCCTTGACCATCGATATCTGCGAGTGGATTGGGATCTATGTAGGTGCACCCGAAAAGTGCGGTCGGTCCTGCCGGATCGGCAGGCTGCAGGTCACAGGCGTTGGCTGCGTTCGCATCGAACGGAATGTGTTCGCCCGCCGGCACGCTGACACTGTTATAGGCGCCGGATTCGGCAAGGCGGCTGATGAGATTGAAGAACACAAAATAGTCTTCGACCGTGTGATAGTGGAGATAGCTCGCGCCGACGCTGAAGTTCAGCGGTCCTTCCAGCGCGGATGACAGGCGCACTTCCTGATAGAACTGCTCGGCATGCTCCTGGGAAACATCTTCTCCCAAAACGCTGCTGGAACAGCCCAGTTGCGGATCGCAGAATTCTCCGTCGTCTCCGACCACGTTTCCCGGCAGGAATGCACCCGGCACCGTGTTGAAACGGCTATAGTCTTCCGTCGAATAGAGGCTGTCCTTGTTGTACCCGGTCTGGGACGTGAGCGTCAGTTCGGGCGTGACGTTGTAGGTAACGTTGAATTCCAGCGTATCGTTGTTGGCCTTGTATCCCGGCTCCAGTGCCGATCCGATCACGCGCAAGCTACGGGCCTGTTGCACACCGCCGTAGGGATCGAACCCCTGCACCATGAGCGGGAAGAGGTATTCCGAAGCCGCAACAAACGGAATCACACCGGCGTTGGGCGCTTGAAAGGCGGAATCGTCATAAAGCGAACCGGGCAAGCAGCCTTGGCTGAGCCAAGCGCGGCCGCTGATGTCGATGTTGGACACCAATCCGGCGGGACCATCGACCGATGACGGGCCGGGATCATTCTTGCACAATGTCTTGGCGCTTCTCAGCCGATCATCGTTTTCGTGGAAATGCTCCCAGATGATGTCGGCCTGCAAATTTTCGATCGGCTTCAGCCGCAAGCTCACGCGGCCGGACCATAGATTGCGCCCGTCAACCGGCTTGGCGATGGTCGTGTCATAGGTATAACCGTCGCGCTTGGTCCATTCTCCCGCCAAGCGCAGATCAATCTTGTCGCCGACGATGGGAAGATTGAGCATCCCTTCCAAGCGCCGCGTGTTGTAGTTGCCGACGTCGACCGACCCCATGGCTTCCCATTGATCGGTGGGTTTGGCCGACGACATGTTCACCACGCCGGCGGTGGCGTTGCGTCCGTAGAGCGTGCCTTGCGGGCCGCGCAGGACTTCCACCTGACCGACGTCGTAGAATTCCTGCTCGAAGAAGTGATTGCGGATGAACGGCACGTCGTTGAACGCGACGGCAACCGCGGGATCGGTGGTCACGGAAATCGCCTGTGTGCCGATGCCGCGGATCTGGATGCTGTAACCGGAGAAATTCGTTTTCGTGAACGTCAGGTTCGGCACGCTCTTCACAAGATCGGGGCCGCCTGCGGTTTGTGTCGCGGTCAACTGCTCCTGCGACATCGCCGTGATCGCAATGGGAACGCTCTGCACATCCGCGCCGCCGAGCTTCGACGACGTGACGGTGACCGTTTCCACCGAGCTGCGCGGCGCGGAGAGTTGCGCGATCTGGATCGCGGGTTCGGCAGCCGCGGAAGATTGCTGATGCACGATGGCGATGGCGCCGGAGGGATGGCGGTGCATGACAAAACCGGTGTCCGACAACAGGCGGGACAATGCATCCTCGTCGGTCAGATTGCCTTTCACGCCCGCCGTCCGAATGTCGCTGATGGCATCGCCGGATACGATCAGGGCCACACCCGTCTGTTTGCTGAACGTGTTCAACGCGCTTTTGAGATCCCCCGCAGGGATGTTGAAGGACTCGGCTGCGACCGCACTTGTCCATGCGATGGCACATGTGCCGCCCAGCAGCATTGCCCGAAACAGTTTCGCGTTGATCATTAGATCCCCCCTTGGATGCTCAGCGTGTGATGACGATGGTGTCTCCGCGGCGGTCGACGCGGAGGTTGAAGACTTCCTGCGCGACGTCCACGAACGCGCTCAGGTCCTGTTTTGGAAAGGTGCCGACGACTTTCAGTTGGGCCACCGCCTTGTCGTCGATCACGATGTGGCGCGTGTTGTAGCGGTTGAATTCGGCGGCTGCGTCGGCAAGTGCTGTGTTGTCGAAGATCAGCACGCCCTTGCGCCAGCCCAGTTCGCTCGTCAGTTGCTGTTCGGAGGCGCGCTTGAGGAAAACAGATGTCGGCGTGGCGATGGCGACATCGCCGGGCGACAGCAGCATCGCCTGCGGCTGCAATTCGCGATTGTTGGCATCGAACCAGATGCGCCCGTCGAGCAGCGCCACTTCCAGGCGATCCGCTGTCTGCCGCACGAAGAACTTCGTGCCCAGAACGGTGATGCGCCGCTGGCCCGCCTGCACCACGAACGGGTGCTTGGTGTCGTGTGCGATCTGAAAATAGGCCTCGCCCTTGTCGATGGCGGCGAAACGATGATCGGGGCTGACATCGGTGCGCACCACCGTGTCGGTGTTCAATTCGATCTGCGAACCGTCGGCCAGCGAGACGACTTCGTGGCCGCCGATGGGCGTGGTGTAGGATTGTTCTTTTGCGCGCGGCGTGAAGAGGAGAAATCCACCGCCCAGCACCGCGATGGCCGCGCAGCCCGCAACCAGCTTGACCAGGGCGGAAATCCATTTTCCGCGCGTGTCGGGCGCGGGCGGCCGCCGCTCGAACGGGCGCACCGCGATCAGGCGGTTGGTGTTGTCCCACGCCGCTTCGACGCGCCAATAGGCGAGCAGATTTCCCGGCGATTCCACGAGCCATTTGTCGAGTTCGGCCTGGTCGCTTTCGCTCCAGTCCGCGCGGTCGCGGCGTTCGAGCCAGGCGGCGGCGCGCGTTTTCGCATCCTTCGCGTCGGCCAGCGGAAGCATTTCGCGATCTTCGCTCATGCCTTTTCTCCCGGCGCCGCATAGAGGAGATCGGCCAGCGCATACATGCCGTCCATCAGATAGGCGGAGACGGACGCCTCGCTTACATTCATGCGCAACGCGATTTCGCCGCGCGAAAGCCCTTCGACGCGGCGCAGGATCAGCGCCTCGCGCAAACGCGGCGGCAATTTGTCGATGGCCTGTTGCAGGCGGCGCAATTCGTCGCGTGCGATGGCGCTTCTATCCGGCCCCGGTGAATCCATCGCGATGCCCAGCGCATCGAGATCGGCAACGGCTTCAATCGGGATTACCTGCCGCTTGCGCACGCGGCTGATGAGAAGGTTGCGCGCGGTGGTGAAAACGAACGGCTTGGTCTGGTCGGGGATCTGACGGCAGGCCGCTTCGTAGACGCGGATATAGACGTCGTGAAGGATATCTTCGACGTCGCCCTGCTCTTTCCAGTTATGCCGCAGGAATTGCATCAAGAGGGACTCCAGCGGAAGCACCTCGCGCAGAAACCAGGCTTTGACTTCGGGTGAGCCCATGCCTGCGCCCAGGAAGGGGGCGCTTCGTTCCTCGCGATTCGATTCCGGCGTTTCGACCATTCCCCTAGCTTTCCGGCCCTTTCGGGCATGAGCTTAGGACCACTCTTTCATTGAGACGCCGCCCGAACGCGGATTTGAGTGCGGCCGGGCCAAAAAAAATCGGGCCGTTGGCGCGACGGGATAATTGTGTAATTTTCTTGCGGCCGGACGTATTTTGCTCCGGCGGCGCACCAGCCTTTATAAGCCCGGGACGGATTTCGTGATTCAGGAACGATGGCCGCGCTCGATGCGGGCGCCGCGGGCTTCCTCGGAAAGATCTCGCCGGAATTGCTGCAGCAGGGAAAGGCGCCCGCTTCCGAAATGTTTTCGAGCCACGGCCGCGTCGTGGGCGGATCGCGGGTGGCAGTGGAAGGCGACAAGGGGCTGTTGATGTTCGGCCCCTATATGTCGCTGGCGCGGGGCAAATATCTCGTCACCATCGTCTATGGCCCCAGCAGCGGCGACCAGATCTGGGACGTCGTTTCGCAGCAGAACGATCGCGCGACGCGCATCGTGGGCGGCAAGCTCGCTCCCACCAACCGCACCGACGCCCGCGTGACCACGACGCTGGACCTGACAAAAAAAGCCATCGGCCTTGAGATCAGGGCGCGCTATTCGGGCACCGGCAAGCTGGCGGTCCATTTCGTGGGCGTGAAACCGCTCACACAATAGAATGCGGCACGCTGGCGCTTGATTTCGGCCGGGCGGAGGCCGAGGTTCGGCCCATGACCCGCAACTTGCGCTTTGCCGCCGTCCATCTCGCGCTTGCCGCGATGGTGCTGCGCGCGCTGTTGCCCGCCGGATGGATGCCCGGCGCTTCGGCGGGAACGCCGCTGGTCGTCTGCACCATGAACGGGCCCGAACAGATCGTTCTGGGCGCGGATGGCAAACCGCTCAAGCATCAGCCGTCGCAGGACGATGCGCGGCACCATGATATGTGCCCGTTCGCGGCGGCCGCGCATCTC
>Ga0070661_100000450_pt1 | contig 31406 bp, 26 predicted proteins | sample KBSC43metaG_FD_64663 | JGI IMG/M metagenome (GOLD analysis project Ga0070661, IMG submission 64663) | Corn rhizosphere microbial communities from Kellogg Biological Station, Michigan, USA - KBS C4-3 metaG | ecosystem: Host-associated > Plants > Roots > Rhizosphere > Soil ... | reverse complement strand
AAATCGCGGAGAGCCCAGCAATTGCAGGCATCTCCGGGAATGAGGAAGTGTCACGTATGGTGCAGTTTCTCCCTCCCCCGCGTGGGGAGGGCGGCGCGCTTGTGAGCGCAGCGAGCCAGCAAGACGGGGTGGGGGGAGTCACCCACGAACTCAATGCAGACTGAGACTCCCCCCACCCAGCTTCGCTAAGGCTATCGCCTAAGCTGCGCTGCCCTCCCCACTCGGGGGAGGGAGAAGCGGCAGGCATCTCTGGTGTTGCGTTCATCCCCGCATGTCATTCCCGCGAGAGCGGGAATCCATCTCGTCGTTCGCGCTAGGTTTGGGTTGGGTCCCTGCTTTCGCAGGGATGACACGCGGTGGGTGGGGCGATGCGCAGTGGTGCAGTCGGGTCCTCCCTCCCGCACAGCGGGGGAAGGTGGCGCGTAGCGACGGAAGGGGGCGGGACTGGACCCCGTGCGGGGGGCCGCCCCCTCCACCACGCTGCGCGCGGTCCCCTCCCCCGCTTCGCGGGAGGAGGATTCCCGACTGCGAGTCCTACGACGCAGGCGCGTTCACGCGGTCGGGGATCAGGGGATTTTTCGGGGCGGCGGTGCCGAGGCGGTAGGCAGCGATGAGGCGGCTCGCAGCGTCGCGCAGGCTGGCTTCGTCGCGCGCGTGGATGCGGGCGAGAGGCGCGCCGGCCTCGACTTTGGCCCCAAGGCCCTGGAGGCGATCGAAGCCGACGGCGTGGTCGATCTTGTCGGCGGGCTGGCGGCGGCCGCCGCCGAGGGCAACGACGGCCATGCCGACGGCGCGCGTGTCGATTTCGGCGACGATTCCGGCTGAGGCCGCGGGGATGTCGCGGATGATCGGCGCAGGCTTCAGGTGGCCGTCCATCTTCTCGGCAAAGTCGGACGGGCCGCCCAGCAGCGCGACCATTGTGGAGAAGCGTTCCAGCGCATGACCGGAAGACAACGCGGCATGAACGGCATGACGGGCGTTGCCGGAGTATCCGGTCAGCTCAAGCGCGGCCGCACTGAGTGCGAGCGTGACTTCGAGCAGGCGCGGATCGCGATGGGCGCCGGTAAGGAACTCGACGGCATTGCGGACTTCAAGCGCGTTGCCGGCGGCGGTCGCGAGCGGCTCGTTCATGTCGGAGATCAACGCAGCGGTTTTTGTGCCGGCCCCATTGGCGACATCGACGAGGCTTTGCGCGAGGGCACGGGATTTCTCGCGCGTCGGCATGAAGGCGCCCGACCCGGTCTTGACGTCAAGGATCAGGGCATCGAGGCCAGCCGCAAGCTTCTTGGAAAGGATCGACGCGGTGATGAGCGGGATGCTTTCCACCGTGCCGGTCACATCGCGGATCGAATAGAGGATCTTGTCGGCGGGCGCGAGATCGGCGGTCTGGCCGATGATGGCGCAGCCGGCCTGTTTCGTAACCTTGCGGAAGAGCTCGTTGTCGGGCTGCGTCTGATAGCCGGGGATCGAGTCGAACTTGTCGAGCGTACCGCCGGTGTGGCCGAGACCGCGACCGGAGATCATCGGGACATAGACGCCGCAGGCCGCAAGGATCGGCGCGAGCATCAGCGAGACATTGTCGCCGACGCCTCCTGTTGAGTGCTTGTCGACAGTGGGGCCATCGAGATCGGACCAGTCGAGCACCGTTCCGGAATCGCGCATAGCGGTGGTGAGCGCGACACGCTCGGCGAGCGTCATGTCGCGGAAGAAGACGGCCATCGCGAAGGCGGCGGCCTGGGCGTGGCTCACTGTGCCGGCGGTGAGGCCGGTGATGAAATCGCCGATCTCCGGTTCCGAGAGTGCGGCGCCGTCGCGCTTTTTGACGATGATTTCCTGGGGGAGAAGCATGATCAGGACTCGCCCCTCGTCACGGGATTGCGGCCCCCACCCCCAGCCCCTCCCCGCAAGGGGGAGGGGAGCGATGGAGACGGATCACCGGCTCTTGCTGCAAGATCGTTCAGTCCAGACCGGAGCTTTCGTTTCCTGGGCACCCCTCCCCCTCGCGGGGAGGTGATGGGGGTGGGGGCCAGGGGCTCTATGCCGCGCAGAGCCTCTGTGATCGCGATAAATACCCCCTCGGGATTGCCGATGATCTCGCTGTTGGAAAACCGCAGAACAGTGAAGCTGCGCGATCGCATGTAGGCATCGCGTCGCACGTCGTGTGCTGTGTCTGTATGGGATTGACCATCCGCTTCGATCACCAGCCTAGCGTGGTGCGAAGCGAAGTCGGCAAAATACGGGCCGATGGGGACCTGGCGACGAAAGTGGTGCCTTAGCTCTCGGAGCGGACGGAGTATGTTCCCGAGACGGCGTTCGATCGGCGTGCCATTGGCGCGAAGCGTTCGCGCGCGCTGGTTCGTCACCGGCAATGTGGCGGCTGTGGCCCCCACCTCCAGCCCCTCCCCGCAAGGGGGAGGGGGGCGCTAGAGCCGCGGTACCTAACGACTGCCTCACGCACCGTAGGGTACCCAGACGTTCTTCACTTGCGTGGCGCGGCGGAGGAAGTAGTCGCCCTCGAATTTCTGCTTGTCGGCCAGATCGTAATAGAGGCCGCGCGAGGTCCAGGTCTGCTTGAGGTTGCCGGTCGAGGCGTTCTCGATGGCGGCCGAGGTCGCCGCATCGCCGGCGAACCAGATGGCGTCGACGCCGTCGTGCTCCGCAAGAGTTTTCGCAAGCGCGGCGGAGGTGCCGGTGACGATGTTGATGACGCCCGCGGGGACATCCGAGGTTTCGATTACCTGGTAGAGGTCGGTGACCGAGAGCGGGGATTTCTCGGACGGGACCAGCACGACCGGATTGCCCATCGCGATGGCCGGGGCGAGCAGCGCGATCGAGCCCAGCAATGGGCGCGAGGGAGGCGCAAGAATGGCCATAACGCCGATGGCTTCGACCATGGCGATGGCGATGGTACGCGACGGCGGATTGTGGACGGCGCCATCATATTTGTCGGCCCAGCCGGCAAAGGCGAAGAGGCGTTCGACGGAGGCGGCGACTTCCTTCTGCGCCGAGGCGAGCGACTCGCCGGTCTGTTCGCGGATGCGCCTGGCGAATTCTTCGGAACGATATTCCAGATTTTCGCCGAGGAAATAGAGAATCTGGGCGCGGGAATGCGCGGCGGTGGTGGACCAGCCCAGCGCGGCGCGCGCCGCCTCGACGGCGTTACGGATATCCTTGCGGTTGCCGTCGCCGACTTCACCGATGATGGTGCCATCGGGCGCGTGGATGCTGCGGGAATAGCCGGAATCCGGACGCGCCTGCTTGCCGCCGATGTACATTTTGGCGGTTTGATCGATGGACTCCGAACCCTCGTCCTTCGAGGCGCCCTGCGGGCGCACCTCAGGATGAGGGGCTTTGGTGGACTTGGCGGGAGTGCTGACGGGCTTGAGGTCCTTCTCCCATTTCGGCTTGAGGTAGGACGCCATGCCTTCCTTGCCGCCTTCGCGGCCGAAGCCGGATTCCTTGTAACCACCGAAGCCGACGGCGGCGTCGAAATTGTTGGTGCCATTGATCCACACCACTCCGGCCTTGAGCTTGGGCGCAATATCCAGCGCGAGATTGATGTTCTCGCTCCAGATGGTGGCCGCGAGACCGTATTTGGTGTTGTTCGCCAGAGCGACCGCCTCTTCGGGCGTGCGGAAGCTCATCTCGACCAGCACCGGCCCGAAGATCTCTTCGCTCGCGACGGTGTTGGACGGGGCGACGTGGGTGATGAGCGCAGGTTTCAGGAAACAGCCGCCCTTGGGGATATCGACATCGGGCTCGTAGAGCTGGCCACCTTCGGCGACACCTTTCTTCACGAGATCCTTGACGCGCGCGACCTGCACCGGGGCGACCAGGGCGCCGATGTCGACGGCCTTGTCGAGCGGATCGCCGACACGCAGGGTCAACATGCGGTGCTTCAGTTTGACTAGGAAGCGCTCCTCGATCGACTCCTGGACGAGGAGCCGCGAGCCGGCGCAGCAGACCTGGCCCTGGTTGAACCAGATGGCATCGACGAGGCCCTCGATGGCGGAGTCGATATCGGCATCGTCGAAGACGATGTAGGGCGACTTGCCGCCGAGCTCGAGGCTCAGGCCCTTGCCGGTGCCCGCGGTGGCCGCCCGGATGATCTTGCCGACTTCGGTGGAGCCCGTGAAGGCGATCTTGTCGACATCGGGGTGATTGACGAGCGCGGCGCCCGTGTCGCCCATGCCGGTGATGATGTTGACGACGCCCGGCGGCAGCTTTGCCTTCTCGCAGATCTCGGCAAAGAGCAGCGCGGTGAGCGAGGTAAATTCGGCGGGCTTGAGGACCACGGTGTTGCCGGCGGCGAGTGCCGGGGCGATCTTCCAGGCGAGCATCAGTAGAGGGAAGTTCCACGGAATGATCTGGCCGCAGACGCCATAGGGCACCATGCCGGGGAATTCGCGCTCGAGGTGCTGGGCCCAGCCGGCGTGATGGTAGAAATGGCGGGCGACGAGCGGGATATCGATGTCGCGGCTTTCGCGGATGGGCTTGCCGTTGTCGAGGGATTCAAGAACCGAGAACAGGCGGGAGTGCTTCTGGACGAGGCGGGCGAGCGCGTAGAGATATTTGCCGCGCTCATAGCCCGAGAGCGTCGACCAGGCGGGGAACGCGGCGCGGGCGGCCTTCACGGCCTTGTCGACATCGGCCTTGCTGCCATCCGTGATCTCGGCCAGCGGCTTGTTGGTCGCGGGATTGTCGGAGGCGAAGGTCTTGCCGGGCTTGGTCCATTTGCCGGCGATGAAATGGCCGAATTTGTTGTTGTACGAGGCGAGCCAAGCCAGCGCCGGCTCGGGACTCTCGGGCGCGGGGCCGTAGTCGAGGGACTGGAAGATTTCGGCGATCTTGTTCATCGTCACACCATCGGCATGCGGTAGTCGGCGGCGTAGTGGCCGGTGAGGTTGTGTTCGAGCTGGCGCTCGATGTCGGTGAGCAATGAGCTTGCGCCGAAGCGGAAGAGATGGGGCTGGAGCCAGTGGGTGCCGAGCTCTTCCTTCATCAGCGCCATGTAGTCGAGCGCCGTTTTAGCGGCGGAGATGCCGCCGGCGGGCTTGTAGCCGATCTCGACGCCGGTCTCATCGGCGAACCAGCGGATCATGCGGATCATGGCGAGCGAGACGGGGAGCGTGGCGTTGACCTTCTCCTTGCCGGTCGAGGTCTTGATGAAGTCGGCACCGGCCAGCATGCAGACGAGCGAGGCCTTCGCGACATTGTTGAGGGTCGCGAGCTCCCCGGTGCCGAGGATGGTTTTGAGATGCGCGTCGCCGCAGGCTTTGCGGAAGGCCTTGATCTGGTCGTAGAGCGCTTGCCAGTCGCCGGTGAGCACCTGCTGGCGCTCGATGACGATGTCGATTTCCCTGGCGCCGGCGGCGACTGACTCCTCGATCTCGCGGATTTTCGTGTCGAGCGGCGCGAGGCCGTGGGGGAACGCTGTCGAGACGGCAGCGACGGGGATGCCGGAGCCTTCGAGGGCCGCGACCGCGGTTGGGACGAAAGCGTGATAGACGCAGACGGCGGCGGGGACGATCTTCATATCAGCGATGTCATAGCCGTCGATCAGGTCGCTGCCGAGTGGATGGCGGGCCTTGGCGCAGAGGCGCTCGACGCGGCCGGGGGTGTCGTCGGAATTCAGGGTGGTCAAATCCATCAGGGTGATGGCTTTGAGGAGCCAGGCGGCCTGCCATTCCTTCTTGACCGTGCGCCGGGTGCCGATGGTGGCAGCGCGGCGCTCGAGGGCCGAGCGGTTCATACGGATGCGGCCGACCCAATCGAGATCGAGCGGGTAGCCCGGATTGCGCGCGGGAGGATGCGCGGGCCGCGCGGGTGCGTGGGGCTTTGGGGCCTCGGTCTCGACAATCCTGAGAGCCATGTCTCCTCCGATCGCGCTTTTGGTAACGCCGCAGTGAAGCGCCAGCCTATCAGGTGGCCGGCAATGGCTTCAACGCTCTCGCGGCGGATGCGTTACGGGCCTATTTCGGCAGATATTCGGGTCCGAAGGAGTGCGGGAGCATTTCGGCGACTGTCATATTCAGCGGCTTACCCTCGATGCCGTGGCTGATGATGACGACGTCGGGGTCGGCGAATTCGCGGATGCGCTGGCGGCAACCGCCGCAGGGGGTGACGGGCGCGCTGCCGGGGCCGGTCACATAGATGCGCTTGATGCGCTTGCCGCCGCCGGCGATCATGGCGGCGATAGCGGAGGCTTCGGCGCAATTGCCGATGGGATAGGCAGCGTTCTCGACATTGGCGCCCACATAGATCTTGCCGTCGTCGGCAAGGATCGCCGCGCCCACGTGGAAGCGCGAATAGGGTGCATAGGCGCGGGCGCGGACGGCTTCGGCGGCAGCGAAAAGATCGGCATCGGCGAGCATGGTCGACTCTTCTCGTATGGCCTTGTCCGAAAACCGGTTCCCACTTTTCGGGGCCATGCTTAGCGCTCCTTGACGTAGGGGATGCCGCCGGCTTTGGGGCCGATGGCTTTGCCGATGAAGCCGGCGAGCAACACGCAGGTGAGAATATAGGGCAGCGCCTGGATGAACTGCACCGGAATTTGCCAGCCGAAGATGCTGGAGCCCTGGAGGCGGATCTGCTCAGCATCGAGGAAGCCGAAGAGCAGGCACGCGAACATGGCGGGGACCGGGCGCCATTTTGCAAAGATCAGCGCGGCGAGCGCGATGTAACCCTTGCCGGCGGTCATGTTGTTGATGAAGCCGTTGGACTGAGCGATGGAGAAATACGCTCCGGCGATGCCGCAGAGAACGCCGGTGATGAGCAGCGCGCGATAACGCAGTAGCGTGACCGAGATCCCGGCGGTGTCGACGGCCTTGGGGTTTTCGCCAACGGCGCGCAGGCGTAGGCCGAACCGCGTTCTATAAAGTACCCACCAAGTGATGGGGACCGCGAGGAAGGCGACATAGACGAAGATGTTCTGGCCCGAGATCAGGTCGGAATAGATCGGACCGATGATGGGCACGGTCTCAAATTGCGTGGCGCCGGGCCAGACGATGCTCGGAAAGCGGCCGCCATCGGGCAATTGCGGGGTACGACCGCCCTGGTGGAACCAGGCCAGGCCAAGCACGGCGGTGAGCCCCTGGGCCAGGAAATTGATGGCGACGCCAGAGATGATCTGGTTGCCCTTGAGGGTGATGGAGGCGACGGCGTGGAGCATCGCCATCAGGATGGACACGCCGATGGCCGCCAGCAGACCGAGCCAGGCATTGCCGGTGAGGTAGGCAACGGTCGCCGCGCCGAAGGCACCAGCGAGCATCTTGCCCTCGAGACCGATGTCGAAGACGCCGGAGCGCTCGGAATAGAGCCCGGCGAGACACGCGAGCAGGAGTGGAGTCGTCAGGCGCAGGGTGGCAGCCAGGGCGGAGATGATGTCGGCGTAGTCCATGCCTCAGCTCTCCGTTCCGACGGTTTCGCGCTTTTGGGCTTCGGCCTTCTGCTCGGGGAAATAGAGCATGAAGGCCGTCTCGAGGCCGGGGCGGAGCAGACCTTCCATGGCGCCGGTGAACATGATGACCAGCGCCTGAATGACGACGATCATGTCGCGGGTGATGGCCGGCATGTAGAATTGGAGATCCAGCCCGCCCTGATAGAGCGCTCCGAACAGAACGGCGGCGAGGCCGATGCCGATGGGGTGATTGCGGCCCATGAGCGCGACGGCGATGCCGACGAAGCCATAGCCGGCGGTGACGTCGATGACGATGCGGGCCTGGACGCCAAGGACCTCGTTGACCGCGACCATGCCGGCAAGCGCGCCAGAGATCATCATGACGTAGATGATCATGCGCGAATTGGAGATGCCGGCGTAGGTCGAAGCGGTTGGGTTGTGACCGAGGGTGCGCAGCGCGTAGCCGAACTTGGTGCGCCAGAGCAGGAAATAGACCCCGAAGAGAGCAGCGATCGCAAAGACGATGGTGAGGTTCAGCGGGGCGTTGCCGAAGAAGGGCAGGAACTGGCGGAGCTGAGGAATCTTGCCGGCATTGACGACGTTGGCGGTCGAAGGCTCCTGCACGCCGACGGGCTTGAGGACGTAGACCAGGAGATAGGCCATCAGCGCGGAGGCGATGAAATTGAACATGATGGTGGTGATGACCACGTGACTGCCGCGCTTGGCCTGGAGGTAGCCGGGGATGAAGGCCCAGGCGGCGCCGACGATCATCGAGGCGAGGATCGAGAGCGGCAGGACAAGCAGCCAGCTGGTCTGGTCGAGCAAAAGGCCGACGGCGATGGCCCCGAGGCCAGCGACATAGGCCTGGCCATCGCCGCCGATGTTGAAGAGCCCGGCATGCGCGGCGACTGCGACGCAGAGGCCGGTGAACACAAAGCTCGTCGCGAAATGAAGGGTGAAGCCGATGCCCTCACCATAGCCGAAGGCGCCATTGATCATGATGCCGAGCGCGGCGATCGGGTCCTGGCCGATGAGCAGGACGAAGATCGAAAAGACGATCAGCGCGAGAAGGAGATTGAGCACCGGCAGGAGCGCGACGTCGGCCCAGCGCGGCAGCGGACGACGGGCGCTCACGCGGCGTGCTTTCCGGAGATGCCGGCCATCATGAGGCCGAGCTCGCCTTCGGTGGCAGTGGCCGGATCGGCCTCGCCGACGATCTGTCCGTCAAACATCACGAGAATGCGGTCGCTGAGGGAGCGGATCTCATCGAGCTCAACCGAGACCAGCAGGATCGCCTTGCCGGCATCGCGCATCCCGATGAGCTGGTTGTGGATGAACTCGATGGCGCCGATGTCGACGCCGCGGGTGGGCTGGCCGACCACGAGCACGTCCGGGTCCTGATCGAGCTCGCGGGCGAGAACGATCTTCTGCTGATTGCCGCCGGAGAAATTGGCGGTCTTGAGCAACTCGTCGGCGGGACGAATGTCGAATTTCTTGATGCGATCGCGCGCCTGAGCCTGGGCGGCAGCGATATCGAGCGCCGGCCCGCTGCCGTAAGCACTCGAGTCCTGATATCCGAGGATGTTGTTTTCCCATTCCTCGAACTGAGTGACGAGGCCCATGCGCTGGCGGTCCTCGGGGACGTGGGCGAGGCCGGCCTCGCGGGCGCGGCGCGCCCCGTCGTCGCCTTCGAGCGAAAGCACCTTGCCGTTGAGGATGACATCGCCCGATTTCTGGTCGCGCATGCCGGTGATGGATTCGAGCAGCTCGGACTGGCCGTTGCCGGCAACCCCGGCGATGCCGACGATCTCGCCGGACCGCACGTCGAAGCTCACGCCCTTGACGCGCCGGACCCCGAGGTCGTCGTCGACCATGAGGTCGCGCACTTCGAGCAGCGCTTTGCCGGGATGGGCCGGACCCTTTTCGACGCGCAGCAGCACGCGGCGGCCGACCATAAGCTCGGCGAGCTTTTCGGGCGAGGTATCGCGGGTGGGCATGGTGCCGACCATCTGGCCCTGGCGCATGACCGAGACATTGTCGGTGATCGCCATGATCTCGCGCAGCTTGTGCGTGATGAGGATGATGGTCTTGCCCTGGTCGCGCAGGACGTGGAGGACGCGGAAGAGGTCGTCGGCCTCCTCGGGTGTGAGCACGCCGGTGGGCTCGTCGAGGATGAGGATTTCGGCGCCGCGGTAGAGCGCCTTGAGGATCTCGACGCGCTGCTGCTGGCCGACCGACACATCCTGCACGATCGCGTCGGGGTCGACGTCGAGGCTATATTCGTCGGCGAGACGCTTGAGCTCCTTGCGGGCCTTGCTCAGGGACGGGGCGAGAAGCGCGTCGTCTTCGGCGCCCAGAATGACGTTCTCGAGGATGGAGAAATTGTCCACCAGCATGAAGTGCTGGTGGACCATGCCGATGCCGAGCCGCAATGCATGGCGGGAATCGGTGATGTTCTCGAGCTTGCCGTTGACGAAAATCTCGCCGCTGTCGGCGGTGTAGAAACCGTAGAGAATCGAGACCAGCGTCGACTTGCCCGCGCCGTTTTCGCCGACGATGCCGTGGATGGTGCCGCGCTGGATCGCAAGATCGATGTCGCGGTTGGCGTGGACGGGACCGAAGCTCTTGCTGATGGCCTTGAGCTCGATGGCCGGAGGCGAAGCAGCGCCCCCGGAGGGGCGCTGCGCAGCTTCTGCCGGCGTATCAGCCATGCCTGTATGGGCCGGTCACGGGCATTGATTGTCGGTCTGGTAGTCGTGGACCTTGATCGTGCCGTCGGACATGCCTTTGGTGGCGGCGTCGACAGCCGCCTGGGCGTCCGCCGTTATCAGCGGCTTGTTGTTGTCGTCCATGGCGAGGCCGACCGCCTGCTCGGGAACGCCGAGGCTGACGGTGCCGGCCTTAAAGCCTGCATCGCCGGCCTTGAAGGTGTCGTAGACGGTGTTGTCGACGCGCTTCAGAACCGAGGTCAGGACCGAGCCGGGCGCCAGGTAGTTCTGGTTGGAGTCGACGCCGATCGACATCTTGCCGGCATCCTTGGCGGCGGTGATGACGCCCAGGCCCGAACCGCCGGCGGCGGCGTAGACGATGTCGGCGCCCTTGTCGAAATCGGCCTTGGCGAGTTCGCCCGCGGTGGTTGGGTCGTTCCAGGCGGCGGCAGTGGTGCCGGTGTAGTTCTCGAACACCTGGCCCTGCGGATTGGTGGCCATGAAGCCCTGCTTGTAGCCACAGAAGAAGGCGTGGATCAGCGGAATATCCATGCCGCCCACGAAGCCCACCTTGCCGGTCTTGCTGGTCTTGGCGGCAAGGACGCCCGCGAGATAGGAGGCATCCTGCGATTTGTAGGTCACGGAGCGCACGTTCGGCAGGTCGGCGACGTCGTCGATCTGGACGAAGTGGGTGTTGGGGAAGTCGGGCGCGACCTTCTTGACGGTATCGACATAGCTGAAGCCGGTGACGATGATCGGGGAGTAGCCGGCCTGTGCGAATTTGCGGAGCGCCTGCTCGCGCTGGGCCTCGGCCTGGATTTCGATGTCGTGGTAGGTGCCGCCGGTATCCTTCTTCCAGCGCTCGGCGCCGTTGTAGGCGGCCTCGTTGAAGGATTTGTCGAACTTGCCGCCGAGGTCGTAGATCACCGCAGGGCCGCCTTGCCCCGGCGCAACATTGCCGGGCTTCAGGATGAAATAGGCGGCGATCGCCAGGATGATGAGGATGACTATGGCGATGATCCACGTGTTGCGGTTCATACCGCCCGTGGTTGGCGTCTTGGACGCACTGTCAGTGGACATTGATGTCTCCCGAAATAGCAGGCCCGCCGGCCGGTGCCGACAGGGGTACCCCGCGGCGTTGAGGCGATACAATCCTGCCTGAGTCAAGGCGGCAAGAGGGAAATCCGCCTATTGTCGCGCGGTTCTTGCTATTGTTCACGCACATCGGGGCCGGACCGCGAAGGCGCATCGGCGATAGCTTCGACCTTGGTATGCATTTGCGCCCCGATGGCCTCGAAGAAGCCATCGATGATCTTCTGCGCCGAATTACCGATGAGCGCGCGCCCGAGCCGCATGACGCCACTATCGGCTTTGCCGATGGCGGTGAAGGCGAGGATGGTCGCGTTGTCGCCGGCATCATCGAGCGTGATGCGGGCCGAGGCCTGTGCGAGACCGAGAAGTCCGCCCTTGCCGCGACCGGTGAGGACGTAGCGCTCGGCGGGATGGATGTCGCTCAATTCGAGCTGGCCGGAAAAGCGCGGGCGAACGGGGCCGAGGCTGACCTGGACGGTGAGATCGAGCGTGGTGGGGCTCGTCCACCCGATCCGCTCGCAGCCGGGGATGACGGCCTTCAAGACCTCAGCGTCGTTCAGGGCGCGCCAGACGGCCAGCCGCCCCGCGCCGAATTTGTAGCGGCCGCCGAACTCCATGGATTTCAAGCCTTTGGGTTGCGTCTTTTTCGCACCAGAGAGTGCAAAATAGTGACGGTGGCGGCGCGGGGCAATTGTGCGCCGGTGCCCCGGCCATAAATTGGCCGAGTGGCCGCCATTGCTTCAATTGCGGCATGACTGGCGAGACGTCCGAGGCTCGAGTGAGCACGACCGACAATTTGAGCGCAAGCGGCGGTGCCGCGGTGCTGAGCGGCGCCATGCTCAGCATGGATGTCGCCGAAATGGTGCGGCGGACGCCCGAGCTCGCGACGAATGCGGCGGGGATTCAAGGCGCGTATCGATCTGCCGGCATCGAGGCCGACGAGCGCGGCATTGCCCAGGGCATCGCCGCGGCCGCCGACGGCCGGTTCGACTACGCGCCGCCGCAAAGCGGCATCGCGGTGTGGCTGGCGCGGCGCTATGTCGATCGCAAGCGCTGGCAGCCGGCTGCTATCGCCTTCCTCCTGACGCTCGCGATCGGGTTCGGCGGCTATTATTTCGTCTACAAGCCGTATCGGATATCGCAGGTCGAACAGGCGCGCCTCGACCTGCAGATGCGGATGCCGGCCCAGATGGACGCGCTGTACCAGACGATCTTTGAAGAGACGAAGGTCCAACAGGCGAGCGTCGAGGCAGACGAGCTCAGGGCGCAGGGCAAGGCGGCGGCGCAAAAAGGCGACCGCGACGGAGCGCAGGCGGCGATCGATGCCCTCGCTTCGCTGCGCGATACGCTCCAGCTCGACTACACGCTGCGGGTGGTCGATGGCCCCGACGGCAAGTGGGGTTTCTGGAATTTCCCCGCCGACAACAGCGACGCGGCCAACTACTACCTCATCGTCCAGGCGATCGACATCAACGGCCAGGCGCTGAGCCTGCCGATCACCGACGAGCAGACGAGGCGCACCGAGACCGTCTCGAAATGGGGCATCCGGGTGCCCATCGAGGTCTATCGCTCCGTCGAGTCCGACAAGCAGGACAATGGGGTGATCGAGCATAATCTCCTCGGCGCCAAGACCTTCGGCTTTCTTGAGCCGCAATATGCCGTCGATGTGCTCGGCGGCACGGTGACGAGGTGGTGAGATGAGCTTGCCCGGTCCCGATGCCGTTCGTGCGCTCGAGGATGCGCTGCGCGACATCCGGCGCGAGGAAGGAGAGATCGTGCGCCGTCTCGGGCACAGCACGGAGCTCGTGACGAAAATTCGGACGCAGGAGGGCGAGCTGCATCGGCAATTGCTGGCGACGCGGCTCGAGCCGCAGCAGCGTGCCACGTTACTCGACGAGATCGCGAAGGCCGAAGCGGACGCGGCCACGGCACTGGCTTGGCATGAATCCGATCTCGACGTGGCGGCGGCGGAGATCGGCAAGATTGACGCCGCGCTCGCAGAGGCCAGCGCGACCCGCGCGCGCCTGCAGGAGCGGGCGGCGGGTCGCGATGCGGAACTCAAGACGCTGGCCGAAAAGGCGCGACCGGGGCTTGGCAAGGATGCCGCCTATGTCGAAAAGCTCACGATGGCAAGGCAGCTGTCGGAGCAGGCCGAGGCGAGCCTCGCAAAGACCGCGGAAGCGGAAGCGGCGCGGGAACGCAATGGGCGGGCGTATCGCGACGACGCGCTGTTCAGTTATCTGTGGGGCCGCGGCTATGGCGGCGAAAGCTATCGGGGCAAAGGCCTCGGGCGATGGCTCGACGGCAAGGTCGCCGGGCTGATCGGGTATCAGCAGGCGCGGGAGAACTACCTGCTTCTGACCGAGATCCCCGTGCGGTTGCGCGAGCACACGGAGCAGCTGCGCGACAGAGCGCAGGCGGCCGCGCTCGAGATCGCGCGGCTCGAGAGCACCGCGGTCGACTCGGCCGGTGGCAAGGCGCCGCGGGAAGCCATTGCCGCGCTGGTCGAGGAGATCGGTGCATTGGACCGAAGCATCGCCGAGCTCGAGGATGGGCGTGACAACGCCGTGCGGGCGCAACGCGATCTGGCTCAAGGGGGAGATGCGGCGTTTGCCGATGCGCTCAAGGCACTGACGACCCTGCTGCGACGCGCCGATCTGCGTGCCCTGGTTGCCGGGGCGCGCAGCGAACCCAAGGCGCAGGACACGACGATCCTGGTGCAGCTCGACGACCTCGGCCGCCGGTCGCTCGAAGAACAGGACCAGGCGCATGAGGAGCGCGCCCGGCTGCGGACGCTCGAGATGCGGCGGCGCGATCTCGAGGACCTGCTCTACGAGATCAAGCTGCAAGGGTTCGACAATCCGCATTCGAGCTTTGCGGACCCCGATCTGAGCGGGGAGACGCTCAACGTGTTCCTCCACGGGGAGATTGGCCTTGGCGGCTACTGGGAGCGCTGGCGGTCGAGCCAGCGCTGGGACGAGCCGTTGTATGGTGGGCCCGGCGGCGGCTGGGGCCGGCTCGCGCCGCCTGAGACAGAGGGCATTGGCCGGCAACGGCGCGCTGTCGCTACCGAGGCCAGTGCGGCCTAGGGACAGGCGGGCAAACCTGCCGACGCGCCGATGAATTCGGCAAGCGAGTGATGATCGACCAGCGGCACCAGATGCTGACCGCCTGGGGTCGCGGCGAGTATGGAAATCGTCACTGACTTTGGATCGACGATCGCCGACTCGCAGAGGCCCGGCGTAACCGTAAAGGTGATGCTGGTGGGTGCGAGGTTGGCGCTGCGGGCGCCCGCCTCGAGGGTGCGAATGGAGGTCCTGTCGGCGGGAGCGAGCGCGAGAAAGTAATAGGCGCGGCCATTGCCCGGCGGCGGCAGCTGGCTTGCGATTTCATCCGCGTCGGCAGCAATGAGCACGGCCTTGATCGGGCGTGCCGACGGGATGGCATAGGTCAAGGACGACGCGCCGGGCATCGGGCCGATGCCGCGCGGCAGGTCGAACGCGATGAGCAGGCCACCGATGTCGTCGTGGAGCGCGTCGAGTGCGCGTTGCGGCGGGGATGTTCCCGGGCCAAAGCTCGAGCAGCCGCTCAGGGCGAGCAAGGTTGCGAACGCAGCGAGGAAGAGAAAGGAACGCTTCGGCATCGAAATGGGCTGCTCAGATTTGATTGCCGCCGGCCCATTCAATCGCGGCAGCGGCGACCTCCTCCCACCCCTTTTCGTTGCAGAGGAAATGCGAGCGGTTGGGAAAAAGGCGGAAATCGGTGCGCGCGGCAGAGCGGAGCTGGATGTTATAGGCGGCACGGGCGAGATAGGGCGTGACGGTGCGGTCGTGCTCGGCGGCGGTGATCAGCAGAGGCTGCTTGCGGTCGCGGGCGTTGACGCGCGTGCCGAGCATCAGGGCGGCCTGATAGAAGATGCGCGTGGGCACCGGGACGACGTAGGAATCGTAGAAGGCAGCGAGCTCGCCTTGTGGAACGGTGTTCGCGAAGCTTTTGGCGAAGCCCTCGCGCGGCAGCGTGAAGATGCCGCGCGGCCCCTTGAGCAGCGGCGGAAACGCGGCGAGGAAGGACACCGGGCCCGGCAGGACGCCGGCGATGGGCCCGGGATCGATGGCGATGCCGGCTGACCCGAGGCCGCGATCGAGCAACAGCTGGGTGATGAGGCCGCCAAAGGAATGGCCGACGATCAGGGGCGGCTCGGCGAGGCCGCCGATGACGGCGGCATAGTGGTCGGCAATGTCCTTGAGGCCGATAGCGTTCAGGCGTGGATCGGTCTTGTCCCGGAGCGCGGCGGGTGCGGCCTCGAGGTAGGGCCAGGCGGGCGCCAGCGTCGTGTAACCCGCAGCTTCGAAGGAGCGGCGGAACCCGTCCCAGGAGGAGACGTGCATCCAGGCGCCGGCAATGAAGAGGGCTGTCTTGGGCATGACGCGATTCCCTTGGTTCAAGGGAGCATAGCCCAGGCGCAGGGGAAGTCACCCGGAGTTGGCGCGTGTGGCCCCCACCCACCGCCTTCGGCGGTCCCCCCTCCCGACAAGCGGGAGGGAGAACCAACACGCCGTCACGGGAGCGGGGTGATCGTTACCTTGGCCACGGGGCCGTTGACGTCCCAGTTCCAGTCCTTGGGGGCATCGGCGTCGCCACGGATGCCGGTGTGGTAGGTGATCACGCCGTTCTCCGGGTCGCGCTCGTTGCCGGCACCGAGCGCGCCGAGATAGCCCTTCTTCTCGTTGTTCTTCTCGGAGCCGGCATCGTAGCCGCGCACCTCGATGGTCGTGGCCTTCTTGAGGTGGAAGGCATCGACGCCGGAAATGCCGGAGAACCCATCATTGGTATTGCCGAGCATCCAGACGGCGTCGATCAGCGGATGCTTCTCGTCGACGTGGACGATGATGGTGCGGGTCTGGCCGGGGAGAGTGTGGATGGCGAGTTGGGCGTCGCCAATCTTGCTGTCCTTATTCATGGCGGCCATCACCGAGAACATGCCGATATTGCCGCCCTCGGCGACGGCGACAAGCGCGTCGGACGCCTTGTCGCCGAGCTTGAACAGCGGCGCGGACTCGGTGGTGCGGCTCTCGACATAGGACGGGGAGAAGGGCTGCCCCTTGATCACGTCCTCGATGGTGATCATGACCGACTTGCCCTTGGTCATCATCGCCATGCCCATCGCTGAGCCATCATTGGCCATTGCCATATCGTCCATGCCGGCCGCCATCATTCCGCCGCCCATGGCGTCGGGCGCCATCGGCGCCGAGGACATGGCGTCGCCGGACATGGCGTTGCTCGACATCATGGCATCGCCGCCCATCTGGCTCGACGACATCATGTCATCGGCAACAGCAACGCCGGCGAGCGAGGTGACGATGGCCACCAGTGAAACTTTTAGCCCCAGATTGCGCATGTATCCCTCCTGTGAAACGGCGATGTTGCCGTGCGGAGGTGGTGGCCCGGAGTCGATCAGAGGCTCAACGGGCTCGCGCGATTCTCGCCGGGGATTGAGGTGGAGGATCACTGCCGCTCGCGACGAAGTTATCTGGGATGATGTTTTAGCGCGGCGTGATCACGGTTGTGGCAGCAATCGGGCAAGGTTGTTCACGTGAGCGTGAGGTTATCCCTCCCCGAGTGGGGAGGGTAGCGCAGCTTAGGCGAAGCCTTAGCGAAGCTGGGTGGGGGGAATCTCAGTCGGCATTGAATTCGCGACGAGTTCCCCACCCCGGCTTGCTAGCTCGCTGCGCTCACAAGCGCGCCGCCCTCCCCACGCGGGGGAGGGAGATCGCGGCAGCGCTCAGCCGAAGACGCTGGCGCCGCGGTCGGCGGCGGCGACGAGGGAGCGGAAGCCGGCGAAGAGCTCGCGGCCCATGCCGGTGTGCTCGGGGCGGAGGTCTTCGGTGGCGGGGGTGCGGGACAGGAGCTCGCGCTCGTCGCCGAGGAAGGTGAGCGTGCCGGCGTCGGCGTCGAGGCGCAGCATGTCGCCGTCGCGCAGTTTCGCGATGGGCCCGCCATCTAGAGCTTCGGGTGTCATGTGGATGGCGGCCGGCACCTTGCCTGAAGCGCCGGACATGCGGCCATCGGTGACGAGGGCGACCTTGAAGCCCCTGCCCTGCAGCACGCCGAGGGCCGGGGTGAGATTGTGCAGCTCCGGCATGCCGATGGCTTTGGGACCGGCGAAGCGGACGATTGCGATGAAATCGCGATTGAGCTCGCCCGCCTTGAAGGCAGCCTGCAAGCCCTGCTGCGAATGAAAGACGCGCGCCGGCGCTTCGACGATGCGATGCTCGGGCTTTACCGCCGAGACCTTGATGACAGAGCGGCCGATGTTGCCGGTGAGGAGTTTCAAGCCGCCGGAGGCGGAGAATGCATCCTTGACCGGCGCCAGGACCTTCGGATTGCCGGACTCGGCGGCGACGGGAGAGAAGCTCAGCTTCTCCTCGATCAGCCTCGCTTCGACGGTGTAACCGGACAGGCCACCGCCCCAGACGGTCTTGACGTCATCATGGAGATGGCCGCTGGCGAGGAGCTCGCGGATCAGGAATCCCATTCCACCGGCGGCGTGGAAATGGTTCACGTCAGCGACGCCATTGGGATAGACGCGGGCGAGGAGCGGCACGACCTCGCTGAGGTCGGCCATGTCCTGCCAGGTCACCTGCAGGCCCGCTGCGGCCGCGATGGCGACGAGGTGGATGGTATGGTTGGTCGACCCGCCCGTCGCGTGGAGGCCGACGAGGCCGTTGACGATGGTCTTTTCCGAGATGACGTGGCCGACGGGGGTGTAGTCGTTGCCCTGCGCGGTGAGCGACAGCGCACGCTTGGCGGCTTCGCGGGTCAGGGCTTCGCGTAGAGGGGTGCCGGGATTGACGAAGCTTGCGCCGGGCAGATGGAGACCCATGATCTCCATCAGCATCTGGTTGGAATTGGCGGTGCCGTAGAAGGTGCAGGTGCCGGGCGAGTGGTAGGACTTGGCTTCCGCTTCGAGCAGCTCCGCGCGGCCGACCTTGCCCTCGGAGTAAAGTTGGCGGACGCGGGTCTTTTCGTCGTTGGGCATGCCGGAAGGCATCGGGCCGGCGGGGACGAAGACGGCGGGCAGATGTCCGAAGGCCAAGGCGCCGATGAGGAGGCCCGGCACGATCTTGTCACAGATGCCGAGAAAGACCGCGGCGTCGAACATATTGTGGCTGAGCGCGATGGCGGTCGCCATGGCGATGACGTCGCGGGAAAACAGCGACAGATCCATGCCCGGCTGGCCTTGCGTCACGCCATCGCACATGGCGGGGACACCTCCGGCGACCTGGGCAGTAGCGCCGATGGAGCGCGCCGCATCTTTGATGATGTCGGGATAGAACTGATAGGGCTGATGGGCGCTCAGCATGTCGTTGTACGAGGTGACGATGCCGAGGTTGAGCGCCTTGGAGCCCGCGAGCTTGGCTTTGTCGGACGGCGAGCAGGCAGCAAAGCCGTGGGCGAGATTGCCGCAGCTCAGCGATGCACGATAGACGCCGGCCTCGCGCGCGGCATCGAGGCGGCGGAGGTAGTCGCGGCGCGTGTCGGCGCTGCGTGCCGCGATGCGATCGGTCACGTCCTGGACAGCTTTGAGGACAGACATTTGGGCTCCTTGCCCGGTCAGGGGCACCAGTAGATGGTCAATGGCGTTGAGGCTTCGCGCAGGATAGCACGGACGGGCATGGCCTCTATCGGACCTTCGCCTTCCGCCTTTCGTAGCGTTTGGGCCTTCTCCTCCCCTTCGATCTGCAGATAGAGCGCGCCAGCACCGAGCAGGCGCTTCAGCGTCAGCGTGACGCGCGGCTCACCGGCACCCGGCGCATTAATCGCGACGACAGGCCCCTCACCAGTCAGCGCCGCTGCGAGATTATCGCCGCCCGGAAAGAACGAGGCGGTGTGGCCGTCATTGCCCATGCCGAGCAGCGCGGCGTCGAGCGGATATGGGACGGACGATTGCGCGGCGCTCGCCTTTGCCGCATCGGGCGTGTCGCCGCCCTGGTACAGCGGGACGAACTTTGCGGCCGAGGCCGGACCCTGCAGCAGGTTCGCCTTCACCAGCCGCGCATTGGAGCGATCGGAGGTTTCGGGCACCCAACGCTCATCGACGAGCGTTACGGTGACCTTGTCCCAGGCGATATCGGTGCGCGCACCCAGCGCCTTGAAGAAGAGACCGGGCGTGGTGCCGCCGGATACCGCGATCGAGGCGGCACCGCGCGCGGCGATGCCGTCTTTTATGTTTAAGCTCACCGCTTGGGCGAGGGCGTCGGCGAGGTGCTGGCGGTCGGGAAAATCGCGGCGCTCGGCCGTCAATTGTCGTCCTCGTGCCAAGTGCGGCCGTCGCGCTCGATCAGGGCCACGGCGGCGCTCGGGCCCCAGGTGCCCGCATGATAGAGGTGCGGCGAGTCCGTTGCGACATCCCAGGCGTGGCGGATCGGATCGATCCAGCGCCAGGCCGCCTCGAGCTCATCACGCCGCATGAACAGCGTCTGGCTGCCGCGGATGACGTCGAGCAAGAGGCGCTCGTAGGCCTCGGGCGTGCGCTCGTGGAAGGTCGCGGCAAAGCTCAGATCGAGCGGCGCTTCGCGCAGGCGCATGCCGCCGGGGCCTGGGTCTTTGATCATCAGGAAGAGCTTCACGCCCTCATCGGGCTGGATGCGGATCACCAGACGATTGGGCCGCGGGGCGCCTTCCGCGTGATCGAAGATCGAGTGCGGAATGTCGCGAAATTCGATGACGATTTCCGAGGCGCGGCTCTGGAGGCGCTTGCCGGTGCGGAAATAGAACGGCACTCCATGCCAGCGCCAGTTTTCGATCTCGGCCTTGAGCGCGACGAAGGTCTCGGTCTTGGAGCCCTTCTTTTCGGGCGGCAGCTCGTCCTGGTAGCTGGGGACGACCTCACCATCGATCGAGCCGTTGCGGTATTGGCCACGGACGGTGACCTTGGCCACATCGGGCCCGACGATCGGCTTCAGCGCGCGCAGCACTTTCAGCTTTTCATCACGCAGGGCGTTGGCGTTGTCGGAGGCCGGCGGCTCCATGGCGACGAGGCAGAGAAGCTGGGCCATATGGTTCTGCACCATATCGCGCAGCGCGCCGCTCTCGTCGTAATAGCCGCGGGTGCCCGCGCCGACGTTCTCGGCCACGGTGATCTGCACGTGGTCGATGTGCGCGGAATTCCAGATGGGCTCGAACAGGATGTTGGCAAAGCGCAGAGCGAGAAGGTTCTGGACCGTCTCTTTGCCGAGATAGTGATCGATGCGGTAGACCTGATCTTCGGTGAAGATCTTGGCCACCTCGTCATTGATTTGGATCGACGAGGCGAGGTCGTGGCCGAGCGGCTTTTCGATCACGACGCGGGCATCGGGGCGGTAGTAGCCCTGCTGCTTGATGTACTCACAGGTGGGACCGAACAGGTCGGGCGCGATGGCCATGTAGAAGGCGCGCACGATCTTGGGATCGTTACGGAGCTTGCCCGAGAGGTCGCCCCACTTCGATTTGTCGGTCACATCGTTGGAGACGTAGCTGAAGGTCGAGACGAACCGGTCAATGATCTTTGGGTCCTGGTATTCCTTCTCGACGAAATCGGCGATGTCCTTGCGCGCCGCGTTGCAGAAATCGTCGTCGCTCCATTTCGTGCGCGACACGCCGATGATGCGGCTCTGCTCGTCGAACTGGCCGTCAAAGAAGCGATGATAGAGCGCCGGGATGAGCTTGCGCTTGGTGAGATCGCCGGTCGCGCCGAAGACCACGTAGTCGAAGGGCTGAACGGGAATGATGCGGCTGGACACGCTCGAGGGTCTCCGTTGGATGTAGTTCATGCGCCGAAATTCTGCTTTGCGAGGATGACGGCGCCGGAAAGATTGTCGCCGAGCGGTTTGACGATGAAGCTGCCATAGCGATCGACGAGCAGCGAATAAAGCCTCTCGCCCACACCACCGGTAGCGGCCATGCGGGTGGCGCCGCGCTCCTTGAACCAGCGCACGTAATTGTCGACATAGCGCAGCTCGAGGTCGATGAGCGCATTGGCGACGGGATCACCCTTTTCGTAATAGTCGAAGATGAGGCGCGAGAAATCGCCATAGGCTTTTGGCGCTCGGCCGACCGTTACCGGCATTTCATTGCCGGCGGCGTCGCGGAATTCGACGGGCGTAGAGGATTTCGGGAAGGACCAATCCATCACCGCGCCGTTGTCGCCACCAAGTTCGGCGATCACCGCGTCGGTGAGGGGCGAACCGGTGACGAGGCCGTCATAGGCTTCGACGGCCCAGCGAACGAGTTCGCGGCCGAGGATCGCGCCCGACATCTGGTCGCCGATGTGAAAGCCCCAGCCGCCGCACTGGTGGCGCTGGCCATTGACGATGGCGAGCGCGGCAGAGCCGGTGCCGGCAATGATGACGGCACCCTCTTCGCCGCCGAGCGCTCCGGCGTGGGCGGCGTCGATGTCGTCGTAGACTTTGACCTTGGCGAAGGGCCAGGGGCGAGACTCAAAGCTCTTCCTGTCGGTGACCGAGCGACCGCCGGCCATGCAGAAGCAGCCAAAGGCTTCCGATTGTGCGCTTTCGGGCAGGCCGGCAGAAGCGAAGGCGGCACTGGCGCCCGCGAGGATCGACTCGTAGGCGAGTTCGCCCGCGAGGATCTGCAGATTTGACGGGCCGCCTCGAGCCTCGCCCAGGACCTTGAGGCTCTCGTCGGTAAGACGGACCCGGCAATTGGTGCCGCCGCCATCTACCCCCAAGTAATACCTAGCCAATTCTGCCCCGGGTTTGCTCTGCGCGCCGCCTCGGGCGCGGGCGGACCATAAGGCCAACGCCCCTAAGACGAAAGTGGTATAAGCCATCGTTTTCGCCCGGTCATGCGGGCTTGCCGCATGGGTCGCATGCGACCAATTTGGACCCGCCGGCGTTTGTCCGGGCGCGGGAGGAATGCCATGGCGGGGCATGTGCTGGTTCTGGGCGGGGCACGATCGGGCAAAACCGGCTTTGCCGAGCGGCTGGCGATGCGGGCGGGAGAGAGACCGCTCTATCTTGCGACGGCCCAAGCGCTCGATGCGGAAATGCGCGAGCGGGTGAAGCTTCACCAGGAACAGCGGCAAAAGAGATTCGAGACGCTGGAAGAGCCGATTGCGCTGCCGACCGCCCTCAAGGCGGCGGCGAAAACGCATGATGTGATCCTGGTCGACTGCATCACGCTATGGATCACGAATCTTCTGGGCGCGAACCGGGACGTGTCGGACGCGGTGAGCGAACTGACGGCGACGCTCTCGGGGATCGAGGCGGCGCGGGTGATCCTGGTGTCGAACGAAGTGGGACTGGGCATCGTGCCCGACAACGCGCTGGCACGGATGTTCCGCGACCTTGCCGGGGCCGCGCATCAGCGGCTCGCGGACATCTGCAGCGAGGTGCATTTTGTCGTCGCGGGGCTGCCGATGACGCTAAAAGGCACGCGGCTGACGGAAAGCTCGAGCGAAGTGCCGAAGTCTGAGGCCTGAACGGGCGAATCGAGGGGTAAGGAATGAAAATCACTGCGGTGACGCCGATCCTGGTGAAGGAGTGGCGCACAATGCTTTTTGTGAAGGTCGAGACCGATGAGGGGATCACCGGGATCGGCGAAGCGGGCCTGACTTCGCGTGAGGAGGGTGTGGCCGGGATCATCGCAGCCCTGGCGACCCAAATCGTCGGGCAGGACGCGATGCGCTCGGAGCATCTCTGGCAGTTGATGTGGCGCGGCGGGTTTCACCCCTCGGGTCAGGCGCTGTCGTCGGCGATTGCAGCAATCGACATCGCGCTCTGGGACATCAAGGGCAAGGCGCTGGGTGTGCCGCTCTATCAGCTGCTCGGCGGCAAGACGCGCGACAAGGTCGATTGCTATTGCCACCTCGGGGTGGGCACGACCCCGCAGGTGCTGCTGGAGACAGCGCGCCAAAGGCGGGATGAAGGCTGGAATTGCCTGCGCTGGGACAGCGGGGCACGGCAGGATGGGATGTACGCGCCGGCACAAGCTGTAGCTGACGCCGTGGAATGCTACCGGCTGCTGCGCACCGAACTCGGCCCGGATGTTGAGCTGGCGTTCGATGCGCATACCCGCATGAGCGTGCCCGATGCGGTGCGGCTCTGCCGCGAGGTCGAGCAATATCGGCCGATGTTCATCGAAGACCCCTTGCGGATCGAGAATCCGGAATCCTACCGGCGGCTCAGGAATCAGACTGCCGTTCCAATCGCCGCGGGCGAGCAGCTCGGCACGAAATGGCAGTTCCGCGCGCTGATCGAGGAAGAGCTCGTGGACTATGCGCGGATCGATATGTGCATCGCGGCCGGCTTCACGGAATCGCGGAAGATTGCGGGCTGGTGCGAGACGCACTTCATCGACATCGCGGTGCACAACCCGATCGGGCCCGTGTCGACGGCGGCGTGCCTCCACCTCAATCTCGCAACGCCGAATGTGCTGGTGCAGGAGCTGCCGCGGCGGCCGGGCGAGAGTATGGCCGACGTGATCGTGAGCGGGCACCGTTGGGAGGATGGCTGGCTCATCGCGTCCGACGCCCCAGGCCTCGGGGTCGAGGTGGACTGGGAGGGGATGGCGCGGAAATATCCGTTCACGCACCAGAATTTGCCGCTCTACCACCGCGAGGACGGCAGCTTCACCAACTGGTAGTTACTCAGGCGAAGCGCCAGAGGACGAGGCAGATGAGGGTCGTCAGGGCCAGCAGTAGATTCAGCGCCATCCAGTAGAGCTCGAGCGAGCGGAGGATGTCGCTCGGACCGAGATCGCTGCGGCCTTCGCCGAAGGCGGGCAGGTCTTCGAGTTCGCCGTCATAGCTGCGGGGGCCGCCGAGGGTGAAGCCGAGCGCGCCGGCGAAGGCGGCTTCGGGCCAGCCAGCATTAGGCGATGCGTGCTTGCGGGCGTCGCGCAGGGCGATGGCGAGCGACTGTCCCGGATCGGCGGCGCGGACAAGGGTCGCGGCGGCGGCGATGAGTAGCGCCGAGAGGCGCGCCGGGATCCAGTTGACGAGATCGTCGAAGCGGGCGCTGGCCCAGCCAAATTCGAGATAACGATCGGTCTTGTGGCCCAACATCGAGTCGGCGGTGTTGGCGCATTTGTAGAGCACGATGCCGGGCAGGCCGAGCAGCAAGAGCCAAAACAAGGGCGCGACGATACCGTCCGAGGTCGATTCCGCGAGGCTCTCGATGGCGGCGCGGGCGACGGCCGGCTGGTCGATAGTCTCGGTGTCGCGGCCGACGATGTGGGCGACGGCATCGCGGCCGGCGGCGAGCGAGCGGGTCAGCGCATCCGCGACAGCCTTGACGGCAAGACCGAGCTCCTTCTGGGCAATCAGCGATGACGCGAGGATCGCTTCGAGCACGAAGCCGAAGGGGATGCGGCGCGTGACGGCGATGATCAGGAGCGATGCCACAAGACCGGTGGCGAGGAGGAAAGCCAGGAGGACGACGCCCTTCCAACGGCGGGCCTCGCCTTTGTTCAGTTCGCGCTCGAGCCAGGTGATGAGCGCACCCATCCAGGTGACGGGATGGCCGATGCGGGAAAAGAGTGCGGGCGGATAGCCGACGAGCCGCTCGATGAGGAGCGCCAGCGGCGCAACGAGCCAGCCCAACCTAGATCTCCGCGGTCATGGCGAGGAGCTGGCCGATATCGAGATGAGCCTCGAGATGATCGGCGAGTGCATCGAGGGTGGCATCGACGCCCGTCTCGTAGGTCAGAAGCGGATCGGCGAGGGCGCCGAGGAAGGCGCGGCGGAACGCGTCCGAGGCGAAGAGGCCGTGCAGGTACGTGCCGGTGACGAGACCATCGGCGGAGGTGGCGCCGTCGGTGACGGCGGCTATCTTGGCGAAAGGCCGTGCGCGGTCGGCGCCCGTGGTTTCGCCCATGTGCATGCGGTAGGCGGAGATCTGCGCGCCGGTGGCCGTGTGGGTGGCGGTGACGGTGTCGAGCTCCTTGACGGGGCGCATGACTGTCTCGACGTCGAGCAGGCCGAGGCCGCGCGTGGTGCCGGACACGCCCTCGAGGCCATCGGGATCGGCGACGGAGCGGCCCAGCATCTGATAGCCGCCGCAGATACCGAATACCGGCTTGCCGGCGCGATGATGGGCGAGGATATCGATGTCCCAGCCGGCCTGGCGCAAGGCCGCGAGATCGGCGCGCGTCGCCTTGCTGCCAGGGATGACGATGAGATCGGCGTGCTGGGGGATTGCCTCGCCGGGCTCGACGAATTGCACCGCGACATTGGGCTCGGCACGGAGCGGGTCGAAATCATCGAAATTGGCGATGCGCGGCAGGCGCGGGACGGCGATCAAATATTTTCCTGATTCGATGGAACGCCGATCCAGCTCGAGCGAGTCTTCGGCGGGAAGACTTGCCGCGGCAGGAAAGAACGGCACCGGCCCGAGGCAGGGCAGATCGGTCAGCGCGGCGATGATGTTCATGCCATCGGCAAAGAGCGTGGGATCGCCGCGGAACTTGTTGACCAAGGTGGCGCGGATGAGCTGCGCGTCGGAATGCTCGATGACGGCGAAGGTGCCCACGAGTGACGCGATAACCCCGCCCCGATCGACGTCGCCGATGATGACGACCGGGATGTTGAGCTCGCGGGCGAAGCCGAAATTGGCGACGTCGGTGGCGCGGAGATTGAGCTCGGATGCGCTGCCCGCACCCTCGACCAAGACGATATCGGCGTCCGCCGCGAGCTGACGGAAGGCGAACTCGATCTCGGGCATGAGGCTGCGGCGCATCTGCCAATACTCACGGGCCGGCATGGAGCCGACGCGCTTGCCGCGCACGACGAGCTGCGCGCCGGTTTCGGCTTCGGGCTTCAGCAGCACCGGGTTCATGGCGGTGAGCGGTTCGCGGCGGGCGGCGCGGGCCTGCAACGCCTGCGCACGGCCGATCTCGCCGCCATCGGCGGTGACGGCAGCGTTGTTGGACATGTTCTGCGGCTTGAAGGGCGCGACGCGCACGCCGCGATTGGCGAGCGCGCGGCAAAGGCCGGCGACGATCAGCGATTTGCCGACATCGCTGCCCGTGCCCATGAACATGAGGGATCGCGCCATGGCGCCGTTCTAGCGGCAGGCGGGACGATCCGATAGGGATTGGCGCGACATGCGCACCATCCTCATCATCGGCATCGGCGCGGGACACCCGGATTTCCTGACGCTCATGGCGATCGAGGCGATGCGGCGGGCAGATGTGGTGTTCCTGCCGGACAAGGGCGAGGAGAAGGCCGGGCTCAATTTGGTGCGGCTGCAGATGCTGGAGCGCGCGGTGCCAGAGGGCGGGTATCGGATGGCTGAGTTCAGCGTGCCGGAGCGGCGGGCCGCGGAGACGCCGGACTATCGCGAAAGCATCGACAACTGGCGGGGCAAGCTCGAGGGCGCCTATCGGCGGCTGTTCACCGAGGAGCTGCGCGAGGGGGAGACCGGCGCGTTTTTGGTCTGGGGCGATCCGGCGCTCTATGACGGGACGCTGCGGATCGTGGATGAGATGCGCGCGAGCGGGCACGAATTGGCGCTGGAAGTGGTTCCTGGGATCAGCGCCGTGCAGGCGCTCGCGGCGGCGCACAAAATTGCGCTCAACCGCGTGGGCGAGGCGGTGACGGTGACCACGGGGCGGCGGGTCGCGGCGGGGGAGGCAGACGGGCTCAGCAATTTTGTGGTGATGCTCGACAATCACGCCGCGTGGAAGCGGTTCGCGGAAACAAAGGCATATATTTACTGGGGAGCATATCTTGGAACGCCCGACCAGATCATGGTGGCGGGGCCAGTGGCGGCGGTGCAGGACGAAATTGCACAGGTGCGCGAGGAGGCGCGGCGCCGGCATGGCTGGATCATGGACACCTATCTCATCCGGCAGCCGGAGCGCGGTTAGGCGATATCGATGACGTGGGCGTAGGAGCCCATGACACGGCCGACGACAGCCCCCATGGGCGGCAGCGGCTCGCCCGCGGCGTCGGTGACTTCGAACAGGGGGTTGCCACCACCGCCCGAGGAATAGTGGAATTCATGGCCGAGCAGATCGCGCGGCCAGGGCAGCTCGCCGGTGTGGCGCAGGCGGCGATATCCGAGGGCACGTTTGGGGCGGCTGATGTCGGTTTTGCCCGGAAGCAGCCCTGCCATTTTGTATGGCTTTCCAGATTTGTCGGTCATCTCCTCCCCCAAAACCATATACCCCCCGCATTCGCCATAAATGAGCGCATCTCGATCCCGCGCAGCTGTAAGGGAGCTGAGAAACCGGCTCGCCCCAGCCAATCTAGCGGCATGCAATTCCGGATAGCCGCCCGGAAGTAATATCGCATTGCTATCCGTTGATGCATATTCATCGGCCAAGGGAGAAAAGAAGCTCAGCTCAGCGCCCTGGGCCTGCCAGTCATCCAGAAGATGTTGGTAAATAAAGGAAAACGCGTCGTCCTTAGCGATGGCGATGCGTTGACCCAAGGGAGGCAGCCGGCGCCTTGGTTCCATAATGTCGAGTGGACTCAGGGGACCTGAAAGGCCGATCAGGTGGTTGAGATCGATGAACTCCTCGACCATGGCGACCGCGGCGCCAACTATGGCGTCAAATGCGGCGATTTCGGCGGGCAGGACCAGGCCGAGGTGGCGCTCGGGCAGGTGAAGCGTGTCCCGGCGAGGGATGACCCCGAGCACTGGTATTCCGAGCGGCTTCAGCGCCTCCAGCAGCAGCTTTTCGTGCCGGGTGGTCGAAGCGCGATTGAGGATGATTCCGGCGATTTCGACATCGCGCCGGAAACGGGCGAAGCCAGAGACGAGCGCGGCGACCGACTGGCCTTGTTTTTCGACATCGACGACGAGAATGACCGGCAGCTTCAGAGCCGCGGCCAAATCAGCGGTCGAGCCACGGCCGTCGATAGCGGAGTCAAAGAGGCCCATGACGCCTTCGACCAGCAACAAATCGGCGCCGGCGGCGTGGCTCGCGGCGAGTGACGCCAGCCGCGCCTGGGACATCGCCCAAGGGTCGAGATTGATCGCCGGGGCACCCGCGACGCGAGCAAGGATGGCGGTGTCGATATAGTCCGGGCCGGTCTTGGCGGGGGCGACGGCCAGCCCCCTCGCCTTTAGCGCGGCGAGCAGGCCGAGCGTCATCAGGGTCTTGCCCGAGCCGCTTCTTGGAGCGGCTATGACGATACCATTTGCGTGCGGGCGGCGCGGATCAGGCATGATATCGGGGGTGGGAGGCAGCGCCGGGAGCGGCTCGATGAGAATTCTGATCCTCGGGGGGACGTCCGAAGCGCGCGAGCTGGCCGAAGCCCTTACCGCCCGGGGCCATGCGGTTATCATGTCGCTCGCCGGGCGGACGAGCAACCCCAACGTGCCGGCCGGTGAGATCCGCGTGGGCAAGTTCGGCGGCGTGCCTGGGCTCGCCGGATATCTGCGGGCGATGCAGATCGAGTGGGTGATCGACGCGACGCATCCCTATGCCGCACTGATGTCGATCAATGCTGTCGCGGCTGCGAGGCAGGCTGGCATCGAGCTGATCCGTCTCGCGCGGGCCGAATGGCAGGAGCCGGAGGGAGCCAATTGGACTCACGTTCCAGATATCGCGGCGGCCGCAGCGGCGATCCCCGGGGGATCTGTGGTACTGGCGACGAGCGGGCATGAGGGGCTCGACCATTTGCTGGCGCGGCGCGATTGCGAGCTTATCGTACGGCTGATCGAGGCGCCGGAAAACGCGATGCCCCGGAATACGCGGCTGCTGCTGGGCCGACCGCCCTATTCGCTCGATGGAGAACGCGCGTTGTTCAAGGCGGAAACGATCGATGTGCTGGTGACCAAGAACTCCGGCGGCGAGGCAACGCGAGCGAAGCTCGACGCGGCCAGCGAGCTCGGCGTGAAAGTGATCATGATCGATCGTCCGTCGCTGCCGGAGGCGGTGGAGGCGGGGAGCGTTGAGGAGATCGTGGCGGCACTCTCGCGACCCTGAGCGGGGGGCCTCCCCCTCATCCGCCCTTCGGGCACCTTCTCCCGCAAGGGGACAAGGCCTGACTGCGGGCTCGCGGCTCTGTTGTCTTCTCCCTTGATGGGAGAAGGTGGCGAGGCCGGATGAGAGGGCCAAGTGGAGGGTCACGTCTCCGCCCTCGCCTTTTTCTTTCCGGCGTTGCGCAGGAGATGGGCGTAGCCGGGGGCGTAGAGGGAGCTGTCGCGGAAGCGGGCCTCGCCGAAGACCCGGCCGACGAGGACGAGCGCTGTACGGGTGATTTTGGCTTCGCGAACCCGCGCGCGCATTTCACCCAGCGTCGTCAGTATGAAGAGCTCGTCGGGCCAGGTGGCGCGGTAGGCGATGATCACCGGACAGTCCGCACCGTAATGCGGTGTGAGCGCCGTCTCGACGTGGGCCAGATTGCGGACGGAGAGATGGATCGCGAGCGTCGCGCCGCTTTGGCCGAGGATTTCAAGGCTCTCGCGCTCCGGCATCGGCGAGGCTTTGCCGGAGGTGCGGGTGAGGATTATCGTCTGCGAGATTTCGGGCAGGGTCAGCTCGGTCGCGAGGCGCGCGGCCGCACCGGCGAAAGCGGGGACACCGGGGACGACTTCATAGGCGATGCCGAGCGCATCGAGGCGGCGCATCTGCTCGGCGATGGCGCCGTAGATCGATGGGTCGCCGGAGTGGACACGTGCGACGTCGTCGCCGCGGGCGTCGGCATCGGCCATCAGGGCGATGATCTGGTCGAGGTCGAGGGGGGCGGTGTCGCGGACCAACGCGTCTGGCGGAGCCGAGGCGACGATTTCACTGGGGACCAGCGAGCCGGCATAAAGGCAGACCGGGCAGCGCTCAATGAGACGCTGGCCACGGAGGGTGATCAGGTCGGGCGCGCCGGGGCCGGCACCGATGAAGTAGACGGTCATGGTGCGGCCACGTTCGGCATGAGCGGGTGATGCCCCACCCTCATCCGGCTTTCGCCACCTTCTCCCATCGAGGGAGAAGGCAAATGGGCCGAGAGTTCGCAGACGTGCCTTCTCCCCTTGTGGGAGAAGGTGCCCGAAGGGCGGATGAGGGGGAGGCCCAACACACCCATCACTCAACTGCCTTCGCCGCGTATCCGCGCGGCGTGTAAGCGTAGCGGCGGCCGGTGCCGCGCGTCAGGACTCGCGAGGTCGAGGACCCGATGAGCACGATGGTGAGCATGTCGACGCGGGCGGGGTCGAAGGCGGCGATGGTGGTGATCTCGATCTTTTCGGCGGGACGGCCGAGGTTGGATGCGACGATCACCGGAGTCTCGGGCGGGCGCTCGCGCAGAAACAGGGCCTTGGCTTCTTCGATGAGGCTCGTCCGGCGCTCGGAGCGCGGGTTGTAGAGCGCGGTGACGAAATCGGCGCGGGCCGCTGCATCGAGGCGGCGGCGGATGTCGCCGATGGGCGTGAGCAGGTCACTCAGCGAGATGGCGCAGAAATCGTGCCCGAGCAGGGCGCCGGCGGCGGCGCTCGCGGCCTGCATGGCGGAGATTCCGGGGTGAATTTCGACGGCGACGCGGCGGGCTGCCTCGCTGAGCTTGCGTTCGCCGTCAGCCCCGAGCAGCTCGTAGACGAGCGTGGCCATGGCGTAGATCTGCGCGTCGCCGGAGCAGATGAGCGAGACGGTCCTGCCCTGGGCGGCGAGCTCAAGTGCGGCGCGAGCGCGAGCTTCTTCGTCACCAAGCGGGAAGCGATGCTGCTCCTGCTTCAGACGCAGATCGGCGACGAGATCAAGATAGAGGCCGTAGCCGACCCAGTCGGTGCTTTGATCGAGGGCAGCGACAGCGGACGCGGTACGGCTTGGCTTGTCGCCCGGACCGACGCCGACGACGTGGAGGACGCCGGGCGGGCGGCCAAAGGATTGTGGGTCGATGGGCTGCGGGGCGCGGCCGATGGCGCAAGTGGCGCGGGCGGATTTGCGCTTTTCGACCAGCAACGTGCCGGCCCTCAGGGCTGCGGCTTCGGCAACGCCGGGGGTGCCGGTTTCAGCCTCGACGACCTTGGACGGATTGGCGAGGCGGTAGCGTTCCTGGTTGAGTTCGGCGACCGTGAAGATGCGCAGGGGTACGCCGAAGTGGTGCGCGGCTTCGTGGAACGCCGTTTCATCTGCCTTGATGTCGATGGTGGCGAGCGCGGACAGAGAGGCGAGCGAGAGGTCGTGCTCGCGGAAGCTCGACTCGATGAGGCCGATGACCTCGTCTGCGGCGACGCCGCGCTCGGCGCCGATGCCGGCGATGA